>Ga0222429_100083_pt1 | contig 174526 bp, 153 predicted proteins | sample 1B50Ametagenome_FD_182475 | JGI IMG/M metagenome (GOLD analysis project Ga0222429, IMG submission 182475) | Enriched microbial communities from leaf-cutter ant dump, University of Wisconsin, Madison, United States - 1B50A (version 2) | ecosystem: Environmental > Terrestrial > Nest > Insects... | reverse complement strand
AAAGGACGCATATAGGTCAGCACCAGGCCTGCCACGATATTGCCCAGCGCACCTGCCGATCCGAAGGTGAAGAGCACCCCGATAAAGACCGACACGCCCTTGAAAATAGGCGATTCCGATCCGGGCAGATAGGGAAAGATGACAATGAGCAAAAAGGCGAACAGCAGCACGCGCAGGATGTGGTAGGTCGGCATGGCCCACTCGCGGTAGAACCCGGGGATGCTCAGCACACCCTCGTGCAGCTCGGTGGCGAAAAAGCGTAAGGCTTTGAGCAGGTACCGAAAAATGAAGCAGATCACCACAATCGTGATCAGATTGGGCAGGTAGGCCAAAATGGCCTGCACCACGTCTTTGAGCGGTTTGATGAAATAGCCAAGCAAGATGGGTGCATAGCCTTGGGTGCTGGGAAACAGATTGAGCAACACCGGAAGGGCCAGGTATACAGAGGTAAGGATCAGTATCCACTTCACGCCTTGCAAGATCGTCCAAAAAAACTTGACTTGCTGATTGGGCGATACCAGCTCGTATCCTCTTATTTTAAACCCTTTGAACACCCTGTTGCGCGCGGCGAGCAGCCTGCGCTTTATCCACCTGACCATCCTTCCGATGCCGATGATGATGAGCGTCACGGTCAGGATGATGAGGCAGGCAAAGGCGATGCCCGAAGCAAGCCTTTTGAGACTCGTTTCTTCCCGATACTGCTGTATGCCTTCTTTGATTTTTTGCAGGTAGCTACGGGCCAGCTGCTCGGTGGTCATATCGGCCCATATGGCTTCGTGCTCGTCAGCACTGGCAATCATTTGATCGTTCCAGAGCACGATCCAGTTGTTCTCGTGGCGTGCCAATAGCAGCGAGTCGGTCTCGAATTTGTAATTCTCGGCGAGCGATCGGATGCGGCTTTCGATAGACTGTGCCCGCTCTTTTGGGCTGTAGCTGCCTACCTGGGTGTAGATGGTAAACAGCGTATCGCGGAAGGGCGCCACCGCCGCCCCCGTGTTCAGCAAACGCAGCGAGTCTACGGTTCGCTTGCGCTTGGCATACAAGATGGAGTCTCGGCTCCTCAGTACATTGATCTCGGCGAGCAACTTTTGCTTTTCCTGGTGTTCGCTCATTTTGACCGATAGCAGCTGCTCTTCCAGCGCGCGCCGCTGCAGGGAGTCCTGCCGCTGCTGTTCGCGGATGTCGTACAGGTCCTGCGCCTGTACCGATATCTTGTCGGCAGTGTCTGTTACGGAGGCCGTGGTATCGTGCCCTTGTGATAGGCCCTGTATGCTCCAAAAGAGCAACATCATGACAAATATAGCGTGCCTTGCAATCATTCTTTTGCTGTTGTTCCAGTGCTAAACTTAACTAAAATTGCATGTATTTGCAATAGTATTGGATATTAAGCCATAGATAGCGTGCATGGCGCTGACCGCTTGTGCGCTATGCCGTATAGGCGGCGCATGGGCCGTCCGCAAAGCAAACCAAGCTTCTGATCTCCCCTAAGGCAGATGCAGAAGCTTGCATGTACAGCTGTTGTCTGTACCGGGTGTCTACTTGAGATGTTTCGAGCAAACGCGGGCGACAGCTCCACCCATCATCGTGTGTCCTTATTTCGACACGATGAAGTTGCCAACAGCCTCGGTATCAAAATCGTTTTCCGAGAAATCAAACATAGCGAGTTCGAATTGGGCATCCAGCGCGAGGCATTTTGCCGCGGTAGGTTTGATCTCGTACAGCACAAATAGGCCTCCTCCAGCGTTTGGACAGGTCAGGCACACCCCGTAAGGCTGGCAGTTGGCGTTGGCGATCTGTAGCCATTCTTGCACATGCGCATCGTAATAGTCTTGTATTTCCTCCCAGCACAGATCCACTGGTGGCTTCACCGGTCCGACTACCGGCACAAAAACATTGTTCTTGGCCGATGCCTTTTTGAGCGCTACGGGCTTTCCCGAGCCTTTCAGTACGCCTTCCAGCTCTGTCTTGGTGCCCACAACGATGGCTTTTTCCGATTTGGTCCGCGAGTTGGGCATGTGTATACTGATCGCGTATAGGTTTTCTTTTTCTTCGACCACGACATTGTCCTCGTCTTTTTTGCAAGCGAATAGTGCTAACAGTACAAACATAATTGCTCCGATAGATTTCATTGTGTTTTTCATGATGATTGATTTTTAATGTTTAACAAAATATTTTATAACTGTTTATAGCTATATCCGCCTTCCGTCGGAAATGTTACCCCCCTTTCTTTTGGTTAAGGGCAAAAAAAACTCCCGGGTGCCGGGCCACCCGGGAGCTGCGGGCAACGTTGCAGGCCTGCGGCTATCCGCGCCGTCGTCGTGGGCCTCCGAGCAACCTACTGATGGCGTAGCTCACCACAGCGCCTACCACGGCCAGCACCACCGTTTTGACGATGTCGTCCAGCGTGATACTTCCGAATATCGAGCAGAGGGTGCCACCCAGCGTACCCAGCTGCACGCTATTCAGCGGTCTCACCCCCCTCCTCCTCTGCCTTTGTATGCGGCTGTTGTCCTTCCTGCTCGCCGACAACGGTCTCAAGGATGCCCAGCGCAATAGCCACGTATTTAACGACCTGCACCACCTTGGCAGGCAATTTTACCGGAGCGGCCAGTACAACCTGTATGGCCTTGCTCATTTTTTTGATTGTTGTTTTCAAAGTTTTTTTGTTTAAAGTTTGACGTTTAAGGTTTAAAGTTTGATTATTCTAGCCCTTGTTTCTTCATCTTTACTCTAATCGCTGGCTCGTCCTTTATTCTTTCTTAGCAGTCCTTGTTCTTTACTCTTTCATCTTTGTTTCCTTAATCTGCAAAAACACTTCTCCGCCCATGTCCCAAAGGCTGTAGACTAGCGCCTTGAGCTTGGCCAGCGCCTTGCGGCTGTCGAGGCCGGTGCCTTCGCCCGTAAGGGTGGTGACGGGGGCAATGCAACCCATCAGCTCCCGCAGAGCGTTGTTGGCCGGGTGGATCAGGATGGCTTCGCGCCCCAGGACATGGGGGATGCCGATCTGCTCGCCGTGCCGGTGGTACTGCCTTTTCTCCAGTTTATACCGCCCTTCGGGAATACAGCTGATACGCTGTACGTTGTTGCGGTCGGGCAGTTCGATCGTGTGGCAGATCTGCTCGCCGTTAAAATAGATTGTTCCGTTGGTTCCCTGTGCTCCGTATTTCCGTCGGAGGACGAGGGTGTGTGTTGTCATAGTAATAAGTATTGCGATGTGCGTATTGCGATATTTGTCTTAGGAAGATAAGTTCTGTCGCGCTTCGACTACGCTCAGCGTGACAGAACAAACCCTGCTCGTGCAAGCGTTCAGCAGGCGACACTTATGCTAATGGATGCTCTGGCACAGGCCAGCTCTACCCACCTTCCCGCGCGCTAAGGCTTGCGCCGATCATTTTTTTAAAGGGCGACCACAAGGGTCGCCCCTACGGCGTGGATTACCTTACCAATAATTTGGCAGGATTGCTCCAATCGCCGGGACCTTGCGTGTTGATCGCCCGTACTTGAAATTCATAGAAAAACCCAGCTTCCAAGGGAGCGACGATGTTGCCACGCGAAGAGGTCGTCGTCAAACGATCGCTCCACGGTTCATCGGGAATATCGGCTTTACGATAGTGATACTCATACACCCGTATTCCCTTCTGCTTGGCAAAATCCAAGCGCACCTGTCCGGATTGCCTTCCATCCCGTATCCGCACGTTCTCGACTTGTAGCGGCACCAGCGGCGTGGTGGCCATACTGCTGATCGGGAAGCCCGAGCTCAACAATATGGACAGATGGCCATTAGCGATCGAGTTGACATAATACCCCAACTTCTGCAGGGCATCGGCCAAAGGCACTTTTGCTTCGCCCTTGATGGCCGTGTCCTCTGGCGAACCGCGCTTGCGGGCTATCGCCAATTTGTTCGTAAAATCGTCCAACAGATCCTGTATGTCCTGCAACGTTGGGACAGGTGTTGGAAAATGCGTGTTGTTCGTCATGGCGCCGATGATCGTGTTGGCGGCGACCATGAGCTCATTGTCTTTCATCCGAGAAAAACCGATGAGCACTTTTGGTTTTGTTGACATTTTGTTTTTAAGTGATCAGTCGACAGTAATCAGTGGTCAGTTACCGGTAAAACTTCACGCCTCCTACTGCGTCTTCTTGTTAACTCCATGTTCTCCTCGCGAGATCGAACAGCACAAACGTAAAAACGACTCCTGATTAAAATGAAATTTTGACCCGATTTGACCCAAATTGACCCGATGTGACCCTTTCTGACCCGGGGAGGGGTCTTTCCAGGCCAAAACACCCACATTTTCGCAATTGCTTTTGATCTAAACGCAATGCTCCTGCGCCGAAACGCAACTGCTTTGTTTGAAAAAGCAATTGTTTGCGTTAAAAAGGCAACACAGTTTTTCTTTCTTTCATGCTGCTTTCATCCTAATAGGCATGTAAAACGCACAAAGCAACATGCTGTATAGCCAACACAGCATACTTGACAGCAAAAGCAGTTGCGTTTGTGATGCACGCAACTGCTTTTATGCCAAACACTGCACAGTTGTTCAAAAAAGCAACTTACATAACGGGTAACAGCATGCTGTTCTGTTCCATGTATGTTGCGTTTATGAACCGGTATATCCTGTTTATAGCCTGGGGAGCGGAAAAGGCGGGCTGCCTATACCCTTCCCCGGCGCCGGCTTTCGTTCATGGCATCATAGATATCCTCATCAAAATACTCGTCGCTGCCATTGAGGCGCATGGGTTTGAGCAAGCCGATTCTGACATTGCGTTTGTAGGTAGATTCGCTCATTTTTAACCGTTCGATCACATCCTGTTTAGTCCACCGCTCGCGTAGCTGTTCTTTCGCGTGGCGAGCGCGCATAAAGCGGATGAGCAGACGTAAAAGCACACTGATTTCTCGAAGCAGGCAAACAACTTCTTTCAATAACTGAATCATATCACAAATAGTTTTAGGCGACCGCAGGCCAAAATCGAGCAGATACCCCTCCCCTGCCTCGGCTACCGTGCACCCACATCTCCGAGAGAAGTCATGTTTATAGTAAAACCGGCCATTCAGAAAGGTACGACCCCTACGGGGGTCGAATGTATAGTTGACCAATCTTGACTATAAACATAGGAATTCCCGAAAATCGGGACAAGCTCTACGGATTCCATATTTTTGGGTACACGGTAGCCCCCCGAGGGGAGGAGCATCCGCTCCACTGGGTCTGGGTTAACTATATGATCCGCTTATAGCGACAGATGCTTAATCATAAAAGGTTTCGTCCCATCCGTCACGTGTAAGCTGATCTCTATCTATAAAATGTTGCGCTATGTTCTTTTTCAAATCTTTGCTGACCTGTAGCATCTGTTGCAATGCCGATTCTTCTATTTGCAGGCCTTCCAAAAAAAGTTGCTGTACATTGGGCTCGAGCTGCAACTGATACTTGGAGCGCATGCCGTGCCTGACATGCCACATGTTAACGTAGAACCCGCGCCTGATCTGTACAAACCAATCGGAGACGATCCAATTTTTGATCGCTGTCGAGGTCAGCGCAACCGTTATTCTTTCACCATAAACGGTGTAAAAGACCGCACTTTGCGTCTTAAACTCCAAAAACAGCAATTTGATAAAGTTGATGGCCGGTTTTGCCGGTTGTGGGGCAAGTAGCATGGCCGTGTTTTCCTCCGATGCCGCAGACGGGAACACCATAACCACCTTTTCCTTTTCCCGGGGCCTATGGTAGCTCAGGAAGAAATCCATCAACCGTTCCATCCATTTCTGGACTATGGTATAAAATATAGCTCTTTCGGGCGTGCGGTACAACATAATGGCATATAGCACGACAGGCACGATCAAGAAAATAAAATCGTGAAAGAGGTATCCCGAATCCCACAGGGTGTGATGTTGCTGCATAAATACGATATGCAACATGGACAGGTGGAAAATCAGCACCGGGGCAACGGCCATCGCCATATATTTTATTTTTTCATAGAAATGATGCGCCACATTGTTCTCGCCCTGCCGGTTGTATATGAAGCACAGGTAATGTACGGCGGTCATCCAGAACATATACACCCACAGCAGGATATACGTGACCATCCAAAACACCCAAAAGTTAATGGACGACAAATACTTGTCGTATTGCAGGAATTGTGAAGTCGTGTTCACCAGATAAGCACAAAGCAGTGCTGCTCCGGCTGTCATGGTTAGCAGTTTTTTCATGGTTTAGCGTTACGGGTGCTTTCCTAAAATAGCATGGGAAAGTCTATTTTCAACAAATCAAGCCAAAAAAGCAACGACTAATATACCGATTTTTCCGCAAAAAAAGGTTCTTTTTAGAATAAAAATGCGCCACAGGCTAAAACAGTCGTGTTTTTCCATTACCGCTCCCGCTGTTCGGCAGCGCTTTTCCGAAACCGGGCTCAATTAGTTTTCCACAACTACCCGACTCGTGCCACCAAACATCCGACTCGTGCCACCCGGCTCTTGCATCGTGTGAAAACAGCCTTTTTATTTGCAGTGTGTTGCAACACGAACCACGAATCAAACTAAAAAAAAACATTATGAAACATTTATTTGACAACGAGGGCGTGGCACAGGTAGAAGCTGACCTGCTCGCCCTACCAGCAAACGAACGCGCAACGCAACTTCAATGGATGAAGGATGATTTTGAGGGTTGGATGCAGTCGAGGTTTGACCTCACCTCGTCACAAGTGCTACAACTGCAGGACATGCCGTTGGCCTTCAAGCAGGAACTGTCGCACAGCGTGGCCGCCTGTTGGGCATCCGAAACCTTGATCGGTTTCCACAAAGAGGAAAAACCGGAAGAAGAGGAAGACGACCGAAAAGGAAAGGAAATCATCATCTTCCCGAAGAAAACAACTGCCTGGAACGTAGAAAACAATACCCTAGATGAATATCCGGGGCTAGATATCTGGATACGTTACCAACGGTAGGAGAAACACGCGCTATGGTCAACCGCCATGTTCCAAAATCCATGGCGGTTGTTTTCGTTTTTCGAGCTCCAATATGCCAAACCATGTCCAAACTTCGAAAAAACCATATGGCCTTTCGCTATCTGATGGATTTTTGGTCGAAGTACTGCCCTTTGGAAGACGAACATGCCCTGTGGGCGCTGCAACACGCCACACCCTTGCACCTTGCCTCAAGAGAATATCTCTATTTAGGTGGCCAAAAGCAAAAGAATCTATACTTCGTGGTCCGCGGTTTGCTGGCCCGCATAGAATTTGACCAGCATTCCGATAAACGGCGGATCCTGAGCATCGCCCTTCCCGGCATGGCCATGATGTCTACCGGCCATCTCTATAGCCACACCCCGAGCCACGGGGATATTGTCGCCTTGCGCTCTAAAACCGATGTGCTCCGCTTCCCTTATGCCGCGCTCAGAGAAGACAAGACTAGGGATGCCCGTATCGATACCCTGATCGACGTGCTGAGCAATAAAGAGAAGAAATATCTATCCATGTTAAGGCGGGCCTGCATGAGCAACATTCCCTATAGGCGCTACCTGCAATTTGCCGAACATATGCCCGAGCTGCGCCACATCCTGACCCACTCTGAATGTGCCGACCTGTTAGGCATATCGCTCTCCACCGTGCACCGCGCGCAGAAAAAATGGCTAAAAGGGCAAAACACTCTCTAAAAAACTGTCAATGATGACACTTATTTTGACTGCACACCTCTCCCATCTTTGTATTGTCATGAAAACAAAAAACATCGTGAAGGCATCACTCTTCACGTTAATCTTGGCCTTCGTGGTCGCCACAGTGGCAGCCACCGGAGGAGTGATGAAAAACAGGGAAGTTATCGAAGCGCCTAAAGCGGATCCGGTGGACGTGAACGCTCTATCGGACAAGGCAGATGATCTGCCTACTTGGTTCTATACCGGCGGGCCGGAGGACGATCCCACCAATCCGGACAACTACTCGCCCAACGAAGATCCAAACAAGCCTTGCGGATTACCAGAACAGACCGTTTGTAAGATCAAGGCTTCGGCAGATTCTTTGGGCAGACCGAGTATGAATGAGCCCGTTGGTGGTTCAACAGTAAAACAACAGATTATCGATGCTATCGGGTCGTTGTCCACACCAACCCCATCAACCAATGCTACGGTAGAAAGTTTTAGGCCTCACAACTAATCAAAAAAGTTTCGGGGAAGCGATTGGCAATCGCTTCCCCGAAACTTTTACCTTGGGTTCTGATGATATTTCCCCACCTCCATGGCGTCTTTCGGTATCAGAAAAGTATAACGAAGGTCACCGGGTTCTAAAGTATACACAATTTCGCGATTCCCATCATACATCTTCCGTTGGATGGTACTCGCAAATCTCGAGTCCCCATTCAATCGTCTCAGGTCGATCCACCGCAGTCCTCTACACACTAATTGTTTCCTTCTTTCTACCAATACTGCTTTTAGAAGTTCTTCGCTATTGGCCACTTTCAGCGCATAAAAGTGTCCCGTTCTGTACCGATGTTTGCACAACTCGTTTAAATACCTAAGTCCCTCTTCCATTTCACCACGCCTTGCTAGACATTCTGCCTTGATCAGGTACATTTCATCCATTGCAAGGCCTGCGAAATAGTCGGCTAACGCACCATGGTAATACCCCCTAAACCTCATGCCTGAAGCGCCTTCGATATAGTAAAGAGTTTTACGTAAATCATGCTCGCCGTACAGGGCATAGACCTCGGGGTCGATATAGGTATTGGCATTTGCCATATAATGCCCGGTAGAGCCAGCCCTGCCGTAATAAAGCAATTCAACATTTTTCTCAAGCTCGATCGGATATCTCTTGGTCCCGTCCAGCATATTATAATCCAGCAAATTAGACCGTGTTTGCAAAAGAGCGTCCACCATCTCCTCAGCTTTTTCAAAATCTTCCACGGTAAGGTAGGCTCGTGCTAAGGCGGCATAGCATACTTCCTTGGACGGCCGGGTGAGGTATTCGCTTTTAAGGGGCAACAATTCGAGTGCTTCCTTCAAATCCTCAAACAGCTGTCTGTAGGTCTGCTCTAGCCCTGCGCGTCCTACACGCACTTCCGAATCTGAATCCAACCGCAGCACAAGCCCCAACCCAGATCCTTCATCGTATATCGAATAGGGGGCGCAATATACCTGTGCGAGCTGGAAGAACATCCATCCGCGCAGGAATAGCGCCTCACCTCGCAACTGTTTCCTAAGCGTGGCATCTCCCGATTCGATACGATCCAAGGCTTCCAGGACGACGTTGGCGATACTGATGGTCTGGTAGGGCTTGCTATAGGCTCCGGCATCCAGTCCGTTGTCTTCCCAAGTATAGTCGTCTCGATACCATTCAGGCAAGGTAGCATATCCAGCGTAAGTGATATAAAACTCATCAGCGGCGATTTCCGGTATACCGGGATATCCGTTGTTAATAAAGCTCTCATGATCCAAGATTGCGCGCAGGTCCTTTAGCGTGCTCGGATGCGCCAATGCGCTGTCGGGCTTGGCATCAAGAAAATCGGCACAGCCCTGGAGCAGCGCACAAAGCAAAAAGACACCTATTGCATTTATGATATTTTTCATGCTATCGTTATTTAAAGGTTAACACTAATGCCAAAAGAATATCGTCTGCCCGGTGGCAGACCATAGTAGTCGGGGTCTAGCCCTTGCTTGTTCGCCCGCCAGAGCAGGCCGAGATTATTGGCCTTGAAGAAAACAACTGCTCTGACCTGCCGACTGAAAAGCTTGGTTTCGGTGCGGTAATCTAGCCCGATGTCCTGTAGCCGCAAAAGTGCTCCATCCAGTATATTGGCCGATGAGCTGGCGTAGAAACGGTCGCGGTTGCTAGCTAACGGATATACCATGGAAGGCACATCGGTGTGTTGTTCGTCGCCAGGCTTTTGCCACCGCCTCTCATAGTCGCTGTGCCCCGACCAAGAGCTGAACAGACTGCTGTAGCTAATGGTACTTTTCTGAAAATAGTGGCCGAATTTATAAGACAGCAGGAAGGAAAGCCTAACGTTCTTCCAAGTGAATTCTTGCATAAACGACCCGTAATAGGGTGGCAGTGCCGTGCCGTGGTAGACGAGGTGCTGCACCGAATCGTTGATCAGCTTGGTGTACTCTTTGGACACTTCGCCCTGCAGGTAACCCTGCGGGTCGCCGTTCTCGGGATCCAGACCGGCAAATTTATAGGAAAATACCGGATAGAGCTCTTTGTCCAGCACGGGATTGATCGACTTGCCCGTGTTCTCGGCATAGATCGTGCCGGCAAACGCCGTTCCGAAAAAATCCTTTACTACCGTGTGGCTGTGCGAAAAGTTTAAGGCACTCTGCCCGCTTGCCCGGCCTATGCGATACCGTCCCGACAGCTTGGCATCCATGCCCCTTCCGGCCAGTTCGGCCACGTTGCGCGTAATCGAAGAATAACCTGTGGTGATATCCATCCGGTCGTTCGAAAGGAGATCTGTTGACTTTTTGTCGTACAGCTCAAGAGAGCCACTGATCGTATTTTTCCACAGGGAGAAATCCAAGCCGAAGTTTACGGTACGTACGTCTTCCCACCGTAGTCCAGGGTTTGACAGCGTGGTCACGATAGCCCTCGGGAGGGTAGTTACACCACTGCCGGACATATGCGATATAAGTGGCAGTATATTGGCCACTCCTCCTGAATTGCCACTGTGGCCGTAGGTGGCCCGAACGCGCAGGTTGTCCATCCAACCGACCTCTTCCATAAACGGCTCGCGGCTAATCGTCCAACTGCCCCCTGCAGACCAAAGTGGATTCCACTTGTCGTTGGTCTTAACGCCGAACAAGTTAGAGGCGTCCTTGCGCGCTGAAAAGCTCAGTCCGTAACGTCTTTTGTAAGTATAGCCTAGATTGGAATAGACGGACAGCATGTGCCGGATGCTCTGCGACTGCCCCCCTTCGCCCGGAATACGGCTATTTGACGCCAATCCATCGTAGATGGGATAAGTGTTGACCAAATCGACCGATTGGCTTAGCATCAGCTCCTCGTCGTAGCCGTATACTCTGAATATCCGAGAGTCGGACACCCTGTCCGTAAGCTCGCCGCCCGCCAGCAAAGCGATGTCATGGTCGTGGCCAAATGTGCCTTGATAGTGGGCCTGCCCTCTAAAATTGTGTCCCTGCATGTTGCGTATGGTAGAGCTCTTTATGCCCCCTACAGGCACAATGTGCTTCACCGTCTCGCCGCTTACCTGCGTGAATCTGTTGATGAGGTTTCGGGCAAAGAAGGAGGTCTCCCTGCGCAAGATGTCGAAGTCGTTGGACTCGGCATCCATGTTGTAGTGCAAGCTTAGCGACAGCCCGTCTATGGGCCGATAATCGAGCATGACCTGCGCGTTGATGTGTCGTCTTTGGCTTGAAGACACCGACGTGCCGATCTCGTCCGCCGGACGGTATACCCAGTCGAGCAGGGGCGAATCGGTCAGTCCCATCACGTATTCGAGGTTGTAGCTGTTGGCAATAGGCAGGGCATTGCCCTGCTCGTCGCGGAAGCGGGCATAGGGGTATAGGTCCGACCTTCCTCCTCCGGGAGAGTAGCCATAGCCCATCAGGTCTGGGTACAGATCGCTCCGCCCTTCGGCAAAAGCCAGCCTGCCCTCTGCGGAAAGCCGCTTACTGAGGTCCAGCTTGGTCACTGCCCGCAGATTGAGCCGGCTGTTCGCCATGCCCACCCTATTGCCCCGGCGGTGGTCGTAGCCCACCGATATCCGGTTGGAAAGATTCGGTGTTCGATTTCCTATCGCTACGAAGTGTTGCTGCTCAAAGGGCGAGCGGTAAAACAGGTCTAGCAACTCCTTCCGATAGTCGATGTCGCGGTGATCTGCCACAAATCGTTCGACGTCCTGCTGGTCTGCCTCGCCCTTCTTCTGCCTATACAGTAGTTCTACAAAAGGTGAAAAAACGGTACTGTTCTTCGTACGGGCATTGCCATTATAGGTGGCATCGTAGTGCCCCTGTTCGAAAAGGAAGCGCTCTACCTCCATAAAGTCGGCGGTCTTCATATCAGAATGATAGAACAGGTCGGGCTTTTCCGTGCCATTAAGGATGGAGCTGTACTCCACGGAAACCTGTCCGCTAGTGCTTCCTTTCTTGGTGGTGACGACGATCACTCCGTTGCCGGCCCGCGAGCCCCATATCGAGGCGGCGGCCGCATCCTTGAGCACCGTCACCGACTCCACATCGTTGGGGTTTATATTGGCAATATCGCCTTGATAGGGAAAGTTGTCGACCACCACCAGCACGTCCATCATCGTTGGGGACAACGTATTGATACCCCGAACGTTCAGCTGGGGGTTTCCCTCGCGGTTGTCAAACTGCAGGCCTGGCACGAGCCCCTCAAGCCTTTCCAGCACGTTACCGTCCGTACGGGTATTGAACAGTTCGTTATCGATATGCTCAAAACTGCCTGTTGCACGTTCTTTCGGCACCGTCTGGTATCCCGTGCTGACGACATCCACCTCTTGGATATCGGCCACGGCAGGGTGCATTATCACGGTAAGAGGCCCGGTGTTGTCCTCAAAGCGCCTGACCTCCTCGCGGTAGCCGACGTGTCGAAAGGTCAACTGGCCTTTACGGCCCTTGGACGTCAGACTGAAATGTCCGTCACTGTCGGTACGGACGGCATGAGAATGTCCTACCTCCTCCACCGTGACACGCGGAAGCGGATTGCCCAAACTGTCGACCGCCCTGCCCCGCAACAGCACCTGTGCCTGCACGTTGGCTACGGCCAACATACAGACTATGAACAACAGCCCCCTCATCGTTTTGAAACTATAAAAGGTGCTTGGTAATTGCGATCCAACAGATTGCGGAACGTGTGCGTCTGCAGGATGCCGCTCTCGTTAATCCAGAAATAGCTAGGGTAGCTGGTATAAGGGAACAGGCTTTCCAGATAGCTGTCCTCTATGATAGATTCCAGACTCTCCATGCCGGCATTACGAAACCGTCCTTTTGCTACATAGTCAGCTATCTTCTGGTAGTCTTCACGCGTCTTTCGGCTGTTGACCATCACCACGGCCAGCTTGTCGGGATAGGTTGCCTTGAAATAGTTGATCTCTTTTTGGTGGAGCAGGCACGGTGCGCACCCCGAGAACCAAAAGTCGAGCACCAATAGCTTGCCCCGGTGCTCTTCCAAGGTCTTGCGAACGGTGTCGCCGTTGATAAAGAAGAGGTGTTCTTTTGTCCAGAAGTCGTCCGGCACTTTCTGCCCAAGCCCCACGGGCTGGATTAGCCCTTCGGCAGCCCCAGCCCCGAGATCGACCTTCGGAGGCCGGGACTGCGCCTGGGCATCAGATAAACCAAACAACATACATGAAACAAAAAATATAATCAATACGGTAGGGGTCGACCTATGTGTCGATCCCTTTATATCGGGCAGACACACAGGTCTGCCCCTACGTATGGTTGAAAAATCATTTAATCGGTGTCTGTTTCGTAGAGATGTGGCATGTTGCGCCGTGCCTCGCCTTTTGGCGATGGTCTCTACCGTGTGGCCGTCGCACACGGTTTTTTGATGGATGGGAAGGGCATATGCCTCTCCTTTGCGTAATTTTCGCATGTCATAAATGGTCTACGTAAAGAAGGGGATTAGCACAAATCCCTGTTCTTTACAGGTTCGTCAATGTGTTTAATTGAAAACGAATGCGAACTATACGGTTATTCATAATGGTTTAAACGGTTTTCTGTTGCCGCATTCTCAGGAAAAAAAACCGACCCTGCAACAGCCCCGACAAACAATCTTCCGTTTTACGGGAAATTTATTTGCAGGCCATAAATAAAGTCACTAATTTTAAGGTGCGAACCAGAATTAAAGACCGATCTATTGACCTGTGCTATTGTGTTTGCGTGATGATATTGAAGGTCGGTTCACAGACGGTGAAAAGTGTCAGCCCTTGCTGTTGATGGCGATGCACCGTGGCGCACCTTTGTGTGTCCATTTTTGTTGCCAGCATGGCTAAGGCATCGGCCTTCCACTCGTCTGTTTGTCGGTAACGCTATTCAGGAGCACGAATGACGTTCTTATACAGTAATGAATGGGAAAACCGGTGCCGTACCTCTTGGAGGTAGGTGGGGTGGTTTTGCTTGGTGCTTACATGTTTCGTTCTCATCATCATAATGGTTTATAGAGAACAAGGTTAACTCAAAGTGTATATACCCCTTAAATAGGCAAGGGGCAACTTCACACTTTGAACCCAAGGGGAGCTAACCCTTCGTCATTTCTAAATCTTCACGAGATTCTTGAAAGACGCCGTCAAAGCTAACGTGAAGTCGCCCACATGCTATATGGTCAAAAGTAGCAAACTTTTTCATAAAAGCATGGAGCGATCTACACGGTGTTCTCGACGGAATATTAGCTCTATTTCGGGTTCGAGAAAACATCGTTCATCAATACCAAATGGTCTTGACCTCTAAATCGCTATAACAAAGATAGAAATAAAAATAAAAACATGCAATATATAGTATGATTTTTTATGAAAAAATTTAAATCAAAAAAGAATATTACAGAATTAGAATTCCTAATAATTGAAAAGGTGAAAGAAACCAGAATCAGGAAAGGAATGTCCAAGATGGAGTTAAGTGAGGCTATAGGTGTCTCAAAAAGTTTTATAGGCAAAGTTGAAAGTCATGCACATCATGACAAATACAATTTCAAACATCTCTATAGGATTGCAATAGTTCTTGGTATTAAATCTTTAAAAGATTTGATGCCAAAGGAAATACCACAACATGAAGATATAGAAATCATATATGAGATGGTGCCAAAAATCAATAAAGACGGTTCGGAATCTAAACAATTTGAGTCGAATGTATTAGAAGTTACACCTGTTGAGAGATAAAGGACACTTTAATCATATTAAAATTATAAACAGTTAAAAATAAGCTTAAACAAAAATGAGGGAACTTTCAACGCTTCTGTTTATATTAATCTCAATTGTTAGCTATGCACAAATTGGAGGTAAAGTCGTTCGTGTAGCAGATGGTGATACCGTCACATTATTGGACTCTACCAATACACAGATAAGGATTAGGCTATATGGCATAGACTGTCCAGAACATGGCCAAGATTTCTCCAATGTAGCCAAGCAGTTTACTTCTGATTTGTGCTTTTCCAAAATGATCACGGTGGATGTAAAGGACGTTGACAGGTATGGTAGAACAGTTGGAATTGTCTGGACACCAGATTCTGTTAATGTTAATCTTGAACTGCTTCATGCTGGCTTGGCGTGGCACTATAAACATTTTGATCAATCCGAGGAAACTATTGAAGCTGAGCAACTATGAAAACAAGTGACGAAATAGATTTATTCTCAAGAGAAATTGAGGAAAAAGAAAATTTAATAGAAAAAGAAGTAAAGCGTTTGTCCCGCAAAATTTCTTTCTATACAACGTTAGCTTGGATACTTATAGCAATAGGTGCTATCGTTGCACTCGTCCCTGCTATCTGGTCTGATGCGATTAGTTCCGATACTAATCCTTTGAGTGTATTAGGTGATTTCTGGAGTGGGTCTGTAGCCTCAATTTGGTCCTTGGCGGGTCTTTTCTTTATCTATGTTGCTTTTTTAGGTCAAAAGCAACAGTTGCTTAATCAACAGCTTGAAATCATGCACAGTCAGCTCGAATTGAAATATACCAGAGAAGAATTAGCTGGACAAAGAGAGGAGATGGCTTCACAAAACAGCACACTAAAACAGCAAAAATTCGAAAATACTTTTTTCAACTTGCTATCGCTTCATCACCAAATTGTATCGAACATTGACGAGATAGAGGAACGGTCAGCGCAGAAGAGCGTGCTTTATAATCCAATTAAAGATGAACCTATTCAATATATAGTAATTAGAGGACGTGACGTATTTAAATCTGCTTACCAGAGATTCCAAGATGCGCTAGAACATAACGATCGGAATCATCATGATGTATATATGGAGGAATACGAGAAAGTTCAAACGGATTTCGGCCACTACTTTAGAAACTTATATCGAATTATAAAGTTTATCGATGGTACCATATTTACTAAAAATTCAGACGAAAACTATAAGGCACAATATCAATACACATCGATGGTTCGCGCGCAGTTATCTGATTACGAGCTTTTATGGCTTTTCTACAATTGTTTGAGCGATAATGGGATAGAAAAATTTAAGCCTTTAGTAGAAAAATACTGCTTATTCAAAAATATCCCGAAAGATAAAATCCATGATCAGAAAATAATATCACAATATGTCAAAAATGCTTTTGACAAGGAAAAGATAATAAATTAAAATAAAACAGTACATGATCAACATAGACAAAGCATTTAATACAGAGAACAGAAGTATATACGAATACTTTGTACAGCCCGGCGTCGGTTTTTACATCCCACTATACCAACGGGAATATAGCTGGGATGCTTCCAATATTGAGCAGTTGTTAGAAGACATTTCGAAGGGGATCGAAGATCTGTCGGACGAAAGTATGGAGAACCAGATCCGTTTTTTAGGAACTATCATCACCGTTACCGAGTCGGATAAAAACAACATACAGCCACAAGACACGAAGGCTCTCCCTCCTGCGATAGAAAAAGTTATAGACGGACAGCAAAGACTTTCGACAATAGCTTTGATTTCTGCTTTATTATACAAGCAAATTACCGTTATCGAAGAACGGTTAGAGAAGGCTTTAAAAAAACTAGAGGAACCTTACAACAAACAAGAGATAATTTCTGAGATTAACGAAGCCTGTGCCGACTGGAAGAAAAAACTTCAAAACGTATTCGGCGTAGACCTTAACCGTGGGACTCCAACGATAAAGCCCAAAATAATCCGAGGAAATCTGGATAAATGGGTTATGCGTGAACATAAAAACGAAAGCTACCTTTCACAAATCGCAGGCTATTTGTATAGCTTTATCGAACATTTCTTCAATAATGGTGAGATGCCTTCGTTTGACAGACAATCTAATGCCGGGCGAAACCTCAAAGACATCTATGCTTGGCTGACAAAACGTGTCGCTTTGGCACATTTAGATAATTCAGAGTTTTGCGATGCGCAATCTATTTTCGAAAAGATTGACGAAGACAACCTCTGGCAATATGAACGTCCGTTATTAAGAGAGATTTTAAATGTGGGCAACATAGAAGACAAGAGTACGTTTTCTTACCATTTATCTTCCTTGGTTCAAACATTTTCTGTATGTCACTATCTGCTCGACCGTTGTTGTTTTACAATTATAAAACCTGCGAACGACGATTGGGCATTTGATATGTTCCAGTCCTTGAATGCAACAGGGACACCGCTGACAGCTATCGAAACTTTTAAGCCTGTAGTAGTCCAAACAATTACAGAATTCAAGGACTCCCCCGAAAATGAGTACTTTACGAAGATCGAGAAAGCCTTTGAAAATCTTTCTAGTGCTGCACAGAAAAGCAAGCTGACCAACGATCTATTAACATCTTTTGCACTTCCCGTAGAAGGGCGGAAACTAGCTACGCACTTTAGCGCACAACGTAAATGGCTGGCGGCGATCTATGGACAATTAGATACCATTCCTAAGAAAACAGAATTCATTAAGTACTTCGGGAATTATACTGAGTTTTACGATGAGCTTTGGAATAAATATAGAGGGAAAGACAATATACCATTATCAATCCTAGGTGATAGTGCAGAACGTGATTTGACTTCTCTGCTTTTGCTGTTTCTGAAAGAAAGCAATCACAAAATGGCGATTACTTTCCTTGGCACTTTTTACAACGAATTGGTAGAAGGAAAAGAGAATTCGGCATCCAAATTTACTTCAATTGTCAAAGCCATCTCTGCCTTCTATATCATATGGCGGGCGCATCAATCTAATTCCGGACTCGACGATGCTTACCGCACTTATTTTAGAGGATCAGCGAAATTAGAAGTGCCTGCACATACATGGTTAACCAACGATCCTTTCGATGTAGCAGACATAAAAGCATATTTCCGAAATATACTACCCAAGGAAAAAGAAGACTGGTTGGATAAGGCCGTTCAATATTGCGGTTATAACACTTCTTCCAGTGTGTCGAAATTTGCTTTAATTAATGCGGCACACGACACCATGCCGGATGAAGCTAATCCTGGATTATTCAAAAAGTCTACGGTAGGAAAAGCCGATTATCTGCGATTAGAAAAATGGACAAGTGAAGAACTGAATTCGCTAGAGCATATAGCTCCTCAAAGCAATAAAGGAGATTGGAGCATCACACTTTACGACGATGACGAATTGTATAATAATTTAGGCAACCTTACATTGCTTCCTAGAGGAGTCAACACGAGTGCTAGCAATAAAGGTTGGAAAGAAAAACTTATCTACTATAAGCATCTCGGTGAGCAAGACCCAGACCGTTTGATAGAATTAACCAACAAGGCTAAAGCGGATGGCATTCCGCTGAAAGATAGTAATCTGGAAATATTGAAAAAAGCGAAATATGCGGACCATATCCGTCCGCTTCTCAACTATCCTGATGATCGAGAATGGGATGCAGATATTGTCCGAGCGAGGTCACGGAAAATATTGGATGCGCTTTGGGATAGGGTGGTTGGGTGGTTGGAGTAAATATTTTGATTAATAGTATGTCAAAAGATAATACAATTTACGACTTAATTAGAGCAGAGTGTGATACTTTTTCGTTACACCTAGAAAGCGATACATCAGATAGTAAAATAAGGATTTTTACAGATAATGCCACCGGCTTAACACTTTGTATATCACTTGATGGCCCGTCAAAATTCTCTTTCTATTATTTAGTCCGGACATATGATGTCGTATATAACGGCGACAGATCTGACATACATGTTGTTATTAGCTTAATGTTTTCTAGTTTTTTACGAGTCATTAATGATCCTATATCTTGTTCACTATTTGATATTCCACACCCTGTTATTGAAGATGAGATATGGGGTAGATATATTATCCCTGAACAATTACAATCATTAACCAGATTGTCAACGATTAATGAACGTAATGAAAAAATAATTGATCTCATAAGAATAATGGTCTTTTGGAGAGATATGTTTTGGAATTACGTCGGTTGCCCCTGTGAAAACTGTATGAAGGAATTAGAGGATATCAACTACAGACAATATGATCTATGTGAAAAAATGGACTATGCTCTCAATGAAAATTTTCCTTCATCTGAAAGTCTCAATTATGGAAAACGGTTAAGACCTAATATGGAATATGTTTATGACATGGATAATGAGGTTACTATAATCAAGTCCAAGGAATTATCCTTCTATCTTCAGACAATCTTAAATCCTGAAAAAAGAGATTATACAAATATAAAAGGTGTTAAAGGAACGTTGTATATAGAAAATAGTATAAAAAACTTTCTTAAGGATAAGGCAAAAAAAGAACTAAAACAAGTATTCAATTCACTCTTAGAAAGTAAAAAAAATGTGGATTATCTATTTGTACCTTTAGAAAATATGATAATTGCCCAAGCAAACGATTACATTATTGCTTTAGGAAGACTATGTGGAATTAGAGAGTTTAAAAAAGAACGTGAAAAAATACGCGAACGTCATAATATTGAATCGGAGTTGCTTTTTCCTATTCCATCATTTGAATGGATTCAAAATCCCTGCTCTTCTCAATTCGAAAAACTTATATGGTCATTATTAGAACGCGAACCGAATATCATATCTGTAAAAACTCCTGCGCCTACCAATCAAGCAGATAAAGGTAGGGATCTGATTATTCAATGGAAAGTTCAAGATGCAAATATACTTTCCACACATACCCCTCCCATCTCTACGATCAAAGTAGTAGGGCAATGCAAGGCGAGTAATGCAACAATAGGAAAAAATAAAGTATTAGACATTCGTGACACAATCGAAACTCATAACTCACAAGGCTTCTTCTTAGCGGTAAGCACTCAGATATCAGCTCCATTAACGGAAAAGTTAGAACAATTACAATCTAACGGGATATGGACGAATTGGTGGAATAGGGAAGAAATAGAGTCTCGCTTAAAAAAACATCAAGATCTTATACCTCTATTTCCTAAGGTGTTAAATGTGAAACATAAAATAAAATTTGTGGATCAACAAGATAGTTAAACACATACCAAACCTACGCTACCTTCAGAAGACTTTTTTCTATCTTCTCCAAGATAGTTATGATTTCAGAGATATCTTTAATCCTGTTTTTTTTAGAATAATAAAGCATCGATCTAATGAGGTAAAAAATTCGTTGATCTCTTATCACAAAATCGCTTAATTTGAGATAACCCAAAGGTGAATTGTGCTGAAATATATACCAGAATATCTTACCCAGCTGATATATATCGGATTGATGATCGATAACACAATCAAATTGATTGAAAAATCCTTTATTTTCGGTAAGATATTTATTCATAGCTTCTGGCGAAATCCACCCACGAGGTCCAACGAATTCATTTATATCATCAAGATCAAGTATATACTCTCTAAAACCATCCCCAGCTACAAGTCCAAGATCACCTAATTTCCACCAACTATTCTCGGCAATGAATATATTGTCTGGTTTTAAATCTCTATGATATACTCCTAATGATTTCAACTCCTTAACTCCTCTGGCCAAACTAATACATAGACTAATTTTCGTTTCAAACGACATAGTATTATGGTTGCTTTCTACAAATTTTTTCAAATCCATATTAGCATATTCCATAGTGTAATATAGGTATTTTTTGTGATCGATACTAGCTAATCCACTATCATATATGCGTATAATATTTGCGAAATTATTCTCTAAGCATTTTTCTAAAGCCAATATTTCATTTCGGAATCTTTTTGAGCTTTTGGTAGGGATCGCTTTTTCGCGCCATTTATTAATCTTTAAAACTAAGTCGGGCGTATCATATTGTGGTAATCCATCTTCAACGATTAAATTTTGGGTCTCAAATAACTTAAGTATAATTGAATTTCCTCCTTTATTAATAGGTTTTTCCTCAAAATAAGTAAAAGTATAGTCTATCCCATCGATAGTAATGATATTTGAGTCATATTGCAATAAATCAATTGAATCTCCATTAGAATATTTTATAATTCCATCCTTAATAACAACTCTATCAGGAAACACTAAATTCATTTGCATAATTTGAAAACTACATCCTACTCCAATCAATCAATTTATATCCATAAACATCCTTAAATGAAAAATTCATATCGGAATATACTTCGGATAGATAATTGACTAATTCAATAACTTGTTCATCATTTTCAGATTTGCACTTTAATATAGTATTAAAGAAATCTATCCTCTCAATTCGTGCGTTTTTTGAATTTGATTGAGTCACACAATTCAAAGCATATCTCTTCAGGATTTCACAATCTTCGTTTGTGGGCCTTATAAGTTGACGCCCTTCTCCGTCTTTTCCATTTAACAACAACAATATTCTGTACTGATACTCAAATAGTTCATTTACTTGATCTAAATTTTCCTTTACAAAACCGAAAAATGTATAAAAATCATTTTTTTGTCTGTATCGTGTATTCTTAATCTTGGCAATCGAACTGTTTAAATAATGAATTATATTCAATACATTGTCAATATTTTGCTTTAATTCATGATAATCATCTACTGTAATATCTAACTTATATAATTCTTCCAAACCGTCTTTCTTTTCAGTAATTCCATATTTTGTCAAAAGAATCAATTCTTCAACAAAAAGCCTATCATTCATCCTATTTCTAGCCGAATCAGTGAAAAGGTCTAAATCTATAAGCTTTTGATCTTCAATAATTTCATTAGCCAACAACATTAATCTTTTATCATGGAACTCCGATTTGTAAAGCTCTGGTGTATTAAGTGTTTTTCCTTTTTTATTAATTAAAACATAAAAGTCCTTCAAATTTTCTTGTTCTTTTAAATTTGATATTTTCACTACAGGAATTCTATATTCTAAGAAATCACTTTTCGAAACAAGATCACTAAAATAGAGTTTATTAGTCGCTATAGAAGACGTGATTTCTCCATTATAAAATTTTAATATAGTTTTAGATCTTTGCTGACCATCAACCATTTCAAAATTTCCATACCCATCATCATAAAGAAATAGATTAGGCAAAGGATAACCGGCTAGAATCGTATCTATTAAATCACTTTGGTCTTTTGGAGTCCAAATAAAATTTCTTTGATAAGAGGGATTTAAATCCAATTTGTCACTCTTAATTAAATTAAGCAAGCTTTGAATTGTGATCTCTTGCGTAATATATTTCATAATCTAAACAAAACAAGCAATACATCCTTCCGATTCGTTGGTAAGGATATCCATTAAAAATTCAGAGTTATTATCTTTTGCCTTTTTAGCACGTTCCTGTCGCTTAATATAATCCCGCTTTATCTGAGCAACACGCTCCGGTCTGGCAAGATCTTCCAAACGTTCGTCCATCCAAGAATAGCCCTCCTTTTCATATTCGATGGCTTTGGCAAAGCGATCTGGATGTTGCTCCAAGAGCCACACCCACTCGATTTTCTGTTGGAAGAAGCAAAAGAAACAGCCCGAACGCGAACGCGAATAGGTACCTTTCTTACCGTCGATCTCAAACTCAATCGGCTCATAATAGGCTGGCACTCCTACCCCACTTTCGCGAAGCAAGTTAAAAATATCTTTCTTGATAAGAATATCTGTATTATCCACTAAAGGAAAATCCTCTTCAAAAGCGACAGGTTTATCCGTCATCTTCAAGTATTGGAAAATAACCTGATTAAATAGTGCTGTGTCGATATCCAATAAGAGTTGTACCTTTTGTTCTAACAGAAATGATTTCGATATAGGGCGCTCCAAAGTCTCCAATATTCTGTCAAATATGACATCGTCCTGCGCTTGTGTATACAGGCGGATCATGAGATCTATATTGGCATTATCAAAAGCCATTCTCATGACATCGATACTCCAGATATTCTGCCGGAATGGGAAGATAGACTGTATATTCGATTTCTTGGAGATATAGCCCTCACGGTCTTCATCTCCACGGATACCTACATAGGATATCACCAAGTCATCCCCTACGTACTTCTCAAAAGGCTCGAGTTTCAATTTATTGGTACACCACCTTGCGCCAGAGGATGGAAGGAAACCGCCAAAAATTTCCAGATAGTGATCGAAAGGATTCTGATGACTTTCATCTGCTCCTACCAAACGATGGATTTTCTTACCGAGATAGTTCTCCAAATTATCAATGAGCTGATAAGTCTCTTCTAACTCTTTACCCGTATCGGTGGTATAGTACTCAATATCCAAATCCGGATATTTATTTTTCATATAAATAGCTAGGGCGGCACTGTCCTTACCTCCCGAAATACCCATAACGTGTCTTATCTTCCTAGCCATTTGTTTTGATTGGTTCCTATTTCTTCAACTCTTGCTCTAGAAGTCGAGTTAGGATAAAGATATTCATATTTTTATCATCCGTCAATGCTTTGGTCAATTTTTCTTGCTTTTTATCGACCTCTTTGAGCTTTTCTTGGGTTATTTTGACAATACGACTACTTGAACCACTGTGGACATTGGTAACCTGTACTTTGAAGGTATCCGTCAAGTCAGCTTCTTCTGTTTCGGACAAGATATCCGTGTAGTTATCCAGTTCCTCCACAAAGTCCTTGAACTTGCGGTGCAAAATATCTTCTTCAAAGTCTTGTATATTATCCAATGCCTTAGATATAACCGCCTGTGAAATGGAATTTAACCAAGCCTGTTTATCATCCAGCGGCGAGTTGACACGCATGAAGAAGGTTTTGAGATGCGGAGGCAAGAGATCTCTTTTTGCTTTCGCAAAACGTTTCTGCAAATGGCTACGCCACGCTTCAAACTCTATACTTGAAGCTAGTCCCAATATATCTTTACGAATATAGTCTTCGAAACGTTCCAATAGCATATCGTAGCAGGTCTGTATCTCTTTAATAGACGTACGTAACTGCTCGAAGTACACCTCCAATTTCTCCGGCGAATCATTGAGCTCGGAGAGACTAAAGCCCAATGCCTGTGGAAAATCTTCAAAGAAGGATTTCTCCGGATCGGTAGCTTTGGTGATGGCTTCCCGTAAACGTTGTGCTTCTTTGGTGATCCCATTCGTTTGTTTTGCGTAAGGCTTAAGCTCTTTGTAAAATGTCAGAAACGGAATGATGGTGCTGATAAAGCTTTTCGTCGAAAGTTCCTCAGTAGTCGCTTGGCTCAACAGTTCTCTATAATGGTTGAATACTTCCAATCGTACACCCTCGACATGAAAAGCTTTCACACTATACTCGTGTGGTTTCCGGATAAGCAATTCCAATGTATCTCCGGAAAGGTGAGGGATAAACCGACTACCTTCAAAATATAAGGCGAAACTTTCGCGCTTAACCAGAAGAAACAACGGCAATAGAAAATCTATCAAACCTTTCTTTAGCTTAAAAGGTCGTGTCGAAACAATATCTACAAATTCATTTAGCGGACGCTTGGTCTGTTTACTTGCGTCTAGAAAAGCCAGAAACTCTCGCCAAACGGGTTGAAAAGTCTCATCTGTAGGTTCGGCCAATTGCCAGTTCTCACCTACTTGTTGGTGAAAGCCTTTCTGACTGAACAGGGAAAGATAGATCGTCTTATCTGGAGGGAATAGATGTGCTTCATAGCCTAAAGTATCCTCACTCTCTTTATTTAATAGATTAGTAAATAATGTTTTCCGAGCGGTGGATATCTGTGCCGAAAGCCGGGTCTTATTGACCATCTCATTGGCGTAGTGAGGTGCTTGCGGATATACAAGAGATACGACCTGACTTAAATAGCTATTGAATTCGCCCCAATTGGACACTTGTTCGTTTAATTTCTCTCCCCCGAAATAGAGACTAATCTGGGTCTGATCTAATCTTTTGAGGTTTTCCATCACCGTCTTTTTAAGCAGATCGGCTTGGTGCCTGAGCATACCGTTCAACTCTTTAACCGCCACCCGATCTCCTTCGTGTTTCTTTCGGGCTATCTCTATCTGTTCTGTATAATTCAACAGATTGGCAATTTCATGCGTATTACGGTAATAGATATATACAATAGCCTCATGCTGATCGGCAGAGACGAAGCGGATGGTTTCCTCTGCAGCGGCCGTAGAGAATACTAAGTTGATATAGCCATCGACTTCTCCTTTGGGCACAAGAGATACAGGTTCATCTGATAACACGAACTCGAAATAACGAGGTGTACCAGTTTCCAGATAATGCTGCTTAGCCAGAATAGCAGGAAAGGTGAACAGTTTATTCAAACGCTGACTGATACTGCTCATTGGAGAAACTTCAGCCTTTGCTTCCTCTATTGCTCCTTCTATATCAACATCTGTCCCTTCAAAAAGGACAAAGCGTTTACTATGTTCTCTATAACGGAGAACACCGAAATTCTGCAATAGGCGTAAAACAATAGACACGTCATAGTCCATTGTCAATTGAAGATAATCTATAATAAATCGCTCATCGATCAGCATGGATTTACGAGCAAATAAATTCAATAAACCTACGGATTTAACGATGGCTAATGCTTGATTTAACTCTTCTCCTTCAAATAATCCCTCTGCTTTCTCAACAGAGTCTAGCATTAACTGCCAGCTTCGAAAATCGGGGTTGAGCGGAGCAGTCAATACCACATAGTAATGATACAGCAAGTAGTCAAATACGTTAACTAGATTATAATATAGCGCATGTCTCTGTTGCTGAAATTGATGTATGCCCTTATAATCATCTGAATCCAAAAAAGTAAACAGTGAGCGTTCATTTTGTCCATACCGCTGTAGTGATAACGTCAACAGACTTGCCGACAAGATTTCCAAAGGGCTTAACTTCTTAGCGATCTCCTTGTTTAAATAGTCATTTAGTGGAAATGCTTTTGACCGTTGCACCAATTTAAATACATCGGTTAATGATGGTGTCTTAAATTGAAGCCCCTGAGCATCCAAGCGTTCCGCTGCAACCAACAATAATTGCTCAGCTGGAACATTAAACGCGATTTCCTTAAACCGTCCTTTTACTTTATTCCATTCGTTACGCTGCGACTCGGAGAGATGAAAGGCATAGGCTGAAAAATCTTGATGTAAAGTCGTTATCAGGATAACATTGCCTTTTGGGTCATTGATAAACTCGGATAGGCGCTGTAAAAAATAGAAATCGGCTTCGGGATTATCACTTTTGGCCGCATATTCCAAGAACTTGCCAAATTCATCAATACGTACCAGCCATGCTACACCTGCTTCTTTGAGTTCATTTGCCCGAGCCTGAAAAACTTCTATTGCTACACTTTTTTTACAGCCTAATTCTTTAGCAATAACCGTTTCTAAAGATTCGAACTCGCCCACAATATCAAGTGTGTGATACGTCTCGTAACCTTTTAAGAAATAATCAAAATGCTCAAAAAACTTATTCCCGCCTGTAACAGCACGCTCTAGTGCCCAAAGAAATGTAGATTTACCTGTACCGTAAGCACCAATAATCGTAAATGCGTGGGCACCGGAGTTTGCCGTTTCGACAATCTGTTCGAAAGTGAGCTGACCATTTATCGTACGGATATAGTTTATCTCACGATCCTTGTCACGAATAATGTTTACGGATGGTGAGAAGCTATACGTTTGCATAATCTTTAGAATAATATTTTCTTAGAATGTTGTATTTGTCCAATCTGCTCTTTAGCTGTAAAACTTGATTACCGGCTGTTTCTGTATAGTTGGCGTATTCTCCTGTTATTTGCTTTAATAAATTGATCAGATTACCTTCTGTCAAAAGAAACACATTGCCCAAGGAATGCGGATCATTAGCCAGCTGTGACAAACTTATACTTTGTCCATAACTTAGGTTATCTAATATCACATACAGCAGTGCTTCTACAGGAATATCCTTCGCCTGCAAGTTAAATTGATACCAATCGATCAAATGGTCATTATCATCCAATTGCTTGAAGCCTGTAATAAGAGAAAGTTCCTGCAGAATATTATTGTATGATTCTTCTATTTCAGATGTTTTTTGATTGATATAGTTGGAAAGAAAAACTCTTACATCATTTTCTAATGTATTTGGATTGGGTACGCTACCTTCTATACCGCCTATGCGGTTGACAAAATGCTTAAGGTGTTCTTTTGTAAATTCTATACGTTCACGACGGAATTGGTTGAACACCAAACTGTATATAGAGGCTCTTTCGTTTTTAATGAGTTGATAATGCAAAAGCCAAAGCGTCAGCTGATCCTCCAAGTAAGGGTCTACGCCATTTTCATTATCGAATATGAAATTGGCGAAGTCCGTAAGTTTATCCGAGTCGTTAACAATCCCAAAAGCTTTTAACCAAAAGCGAATAGAGGCAACCATGTTCTTACCAACGCCAAGATCAACTACCGCATCGTCGTTGGTAAATTTCTTATCTGCTTTGACAAAGTCATAGCCTTTCTTGAGCCAATATATTTTGCACGCAAAGGTTTCGTGTCCCGAAAATGATAATTTCCTCATGAATTAGTCCCTACACTATAATTAGAAGCCATCGCCCGTAATTGAATAACAGCTTTCTGTACCGCTTCCACAGTTTGCTTAACTTCTTCTTCCGTATTAAAACGCCCCAAACTAAACCGTATTGCTGTATTGGCTTCTTCTTTACTCAACCCCATCGCCAACAATACATGCGACGGTTCCATTACAAAGGAGTGGCATGCTGAGCCGTTGGAAACGCAGATATCTTTTAATGCCATCAATAAAGCATCGTTATCGACTCCTTCGAAGGATAGATTACTGGTATTATATATACGAGACCCGATTGAACCATTGACTTTTGTGCCATCGATATCTAAAAGCTGAGACTCCAACATATCGCGCAAACGCCCAACCTCATTGCTATCGGGTAGCATATCATACTGTGCGATTTCTGCTGCTTTTCCTAGACCTACAATTCCGGGTATATTTAATGTACCGCTTCGTAACCCCCGCTCATGTCCACCTCCATGAACAAGAGCTTTGATCTTAAGCCGGGGATTAATATATACGCCACCGATTCCTTTTGGCCCGTAAAACTTATGCCCAGAGAAAGTTAGGACATCGATATAGCCGCTCGCCTCGATAGGCAGTTTTCCCACAGCCTGCGTGCCGTCAGTCATAAATAATGCACCATTTTCATGGGCCATGTCTGCAATCGCTTTGATATCCTGTACTACGCCTGTTTCGTTATTGACATGCATGACACATACCAATACGGTATTCTCTCTAAAAGCATCTGCCAACTCATTAAAGTCGATTAGACCAAACGCATTAACAGAAAGATAGGTTACCTCTACTCCCGTTGTTTCCAAGTAACGACAAGTATCCAATACGGCTGGGTGTTCTGTCGCTACCGTGATAATATGGCTTGTCTCGTCACCACTGCTTGGAAGCCCTTGAAGCACAATATTGATGGCTTCAGTAGCACCAGCTGTAAAATAAATATCTTCTGCGTTGACATCTATTAAATCGCCAACTTGCCCGCGAGCATGATCTACAGCTTTTTTCAATAACTTACCCATCTTATGGCCACTTGATGCATTGCCATACATATCGGTCAAATACGGCGTCATGACCTCCAAGACCCTAGTATCCAGTCGAGTAGTTGCATTATTATCCAGATAAATAAAGTTATTTTGCATGCTGAAAACTTTGTCCGTTCAGGAACACAAATATAGTCTCTATTCGGTTCATTTGTTTACAAAAAGGGGGATAAAATTTACATAATGTAAATTCTACCAAAGTATCACAAGATACATATCCCGAATCTTTAGCACAATGGTGATGATAATTTATCATCCTTCTGATCTTACTCCCTATTTAATTTAGATAGACAAAAGCTTAAACATACTGCAATCCGTTCATAGATCTATAAAGATAAGAAAGATTTGACAGCTGCGGATTTTAAATGGAATTGGTCAAGGTAATTATGGCGAATATGCCATAATTAGATGCCATGAGAGCAGAATCATGATCACCTCTTATTCCCACTGTACATACCGCCATCGTAATAAGCAGATTTCGTATCGGTGGCGAACAGAACAAGCTCGGCTTCGTGTTCGGTAATAACCGTAATATCCTCATCGCTGCTAAAAACACTTTCACCTTTTGCCAGCTCGATGCCGTCATTCACCGTGACAGCTCCTTGAAATACGTACAATAAATAGCCAAAGTCCTTTTTCGGATTGTCGGGCAGTCGCAACGAATGGTTAGCGGTTAATTTTGCGTCGTATATGTAGGTCTGGCTGCTTAACTGCAGCTTCGTTTTCTCTTTGTGGGGGGACGCGATCAATCTCCAATGGTTGTCACTGTGGATATCCTCCAAGTCATCAAATATCACTTCGGGAACCGCATCTTTCTGGCCGGGGCGAATGAATATTTGCAAACCTTCCACATTTTCGTGTACAGCTTCCTCGTGATGAAATATCTTTCCGGCCTTCATCAGCATGAGTTTATTCGGCGTGATAAATTCTTCAAAGCCCTCCGAATCGGAGTGTTTTACTTTGCCTCTGCGAAAATAGGATAGAATATCGTCATTAACATGGGGGTGCATCTTTATCACTACACCCGAGTCGATATCAGCCTGGTCGATGCGGCCAATACTGTAATATCCCGTATCGGTTTCCGACAGGTACAAACCCGGGTATAGAATAGAGATATGGCGATTGCCGGCTTTCTTCGAATTATCTAATTTTATTAACATATTTCATTCAATAAGTCGCTATATAAACTTTCTTTCACTTTACAATAAAGTTAAAATCAATACTTCACTTTCGCAAATAGCGGCACAGCAAAATTGACAATAAGCAAACTATCTACTCAGCATCTTTTTGGGCGGTCAGTTAAAAATCATCCTCTTTATGACTTTGTGTCACCCCTTTGGGGCTTATGGTGTAATTGACTATCTGAAACGACAGGAGAAACAGATTACCCCTTTTGATTATCATATATTTTTACCCAGAATGGGATCGGCTTTCAATGCATCGGCGATCAGCGGAAGCCCATTTGTTAAAAGGATGTTAAACCGAACGCGCAAATACAAAACAGGCACAGAGATTGATTATATGATTATACTTTTCATAAAGTTAGGTTTATAATTGGTTAGTTAGTTTAAAAATCCTGAGGTTCCCCGCCTCAGGATTTTTTGTGCTGTATTTTTCATGACATGTTGCCAATGATACAGCCAAGTTGGCGCTGGTTTGCAACCAATGCCTGACAGTAACTGTTGTAAACATTTAGCCTAGCTAATTTAGTTCTGTCACATTAATGCAGCCGTCCACTCCATTCCGCTGATGTCAATCAGTTTCAACCTGTAATTTTCTTTGAGCGCAATGTCCCCTAAATCTACCGTCATATCGGCTTTTGCACCAAGGGGTATAATCAGACTGTGTCTTCCCGACTTGATTTTCGCCACATAATGATTATCGATTTTTTCTTTCGGAAATCGAGCCAATTCATCTTGCCCAATGGACATTACGACCTGACCGTCTTGGTCCAAAATCTGTATGCCAATCAGAAACGAGCCGTAAACATCAGCTCCCTCTACCCTGAACATTTGAAAAGTAAGCTGCGAGCCGTCTTGCCGAATATTTGAAATTTCAACTTTAGGCTTTACGGATTTGTTATGGAGCGTACCAAACACGCCGCCGTGAAAATACTGATTGGTAAACAAGGCAAGTCCCAAAATAAACACCGACATTATCAGAACTTTTGGGGCTATATTTTTTATCGGGAGCTCGCCAGAACCTAAAAAAGCGAACCACTTTCTGTCGGTAAAGCCATAGGATCTATTCATCAGGTAATTATCCAAGGAATAAGCACCGCTTCCTGTCAGGAACAAAACAAAACCGCTTGCCACACCCAGCACACCGATTTGCCACTCGTCCAAACAGGTCGTACCGATCCAACCCGACCCCAACAGGATACCCATTGCCAAAGAGAATACGCCAATGCTCATCAGCCTTGTAAACAAACCAAGAATGATAAACAAGCCGACAATGGCTTCTACAATCGTAAAAATGACCATCGAAATCTGCAATGCTTCGGGATGGGAAACTAAATATTCAATAATCGGTTTTATACCCAAAGCATTGGGAAGAAAGTGATTAAACTTTTCGCCTATATAGCCCGCTTCTTCGGGAATAAGTTTGTTTTCTAGAATCAGCCGTCGCCAAAAAGCGGAAAAATAAGTCCAGCCGATTACCCAACGTAGGGATAACGTAAAAAGTCCAGCCTCACGGACTGCACTGTTAATATGTTGCTTCATTGATTTTTATATTTTAATTAAACGTGAAAAAATGACAGTCTATACGTGTGAACCTACGCTGTATCAATTTTAAGCCGTTTGTATAAAATATATTTCGGCGGACTGTTGCCCGAAGAGGATTTTGAATAGTTGTTGTAAACTTTGGTAGAAAGTAACGTAAAAAAAGAATTATCGAAAAAATAAACAGGTTCAATTTGTTTACTGGTTTCCGATTTTTTTACGACCGAAATTTTCAGATTTTCAGATGAAGAAGACGAACAGCTACTTGCCTGTGCAGTTGTCTTTGACTTGTTTAGCGGTTTGGAGTAATCCGTATTTGCCGAATGGAACAATGCTTCCTTTACCGTACAGGGACTTAACGAAAACAGCACAAACCACATCAATAGGATGGGTCTGAAGCTTTGGATATGGATTTGCTGTTTTGTCATCGTTGCAAAGGTACGGTAATTTTGATTGGATGATGTAAAGATAGCCAAACAAACGGTTTTCAACCGCAACCACTGACATGGGTATGGCGAAATGGCGGGTTTCAGTTTGAAGTGAATGCTTCGACCAATAAACTCATTCCGTAATAGCTCCTATAGGGAAGCTTCAACATATCTAAGCCATCCGCTGAGAAAACGCTATATTGGGTCTTTGTATGCCGACCGAGGGCTGTATGGTGGCAACTGGATTTGGAAGACCTTTACCGCCGGCGAAACCGATATCTTGTTTTAATGATCTATTTGTGGATAGCCATTGCTACTGTGGCGCTAACTGCGTTTGTGGAGATGTAGCGGGTGCGAGAGGACAAAAAGAGATTGAAACCAGCGACGAAGTAAAAAAACAGAAGAACTCCTTTATATACCGATAGATTTATTAAGTTTGTAATGGCTACTTCTGAGATAGCTGCTACCGATATCATAACCAAGAAACTAGAATCGGTTCAAGGATTTTTTGAGGGAAATTATGCGATTTTACATAGTGATTTTGATGGCATTATGGGCTGGAGGAAACAACCTTTTGGCCGATAGTACAAACGACAGGCTGACGACGTTGTTATCCCAGCTCGATCGGGAGATTCTAAAAAGCGGCCAGTATCAAGCCGAGAAGGAAACGCATATCGACCACCTGAAACGTGAGCTTGCAAACGCCGGCCTCGAGACAGAAAAACGTTATAAACTTATCCAGCGGATTACAGAGGCGTACGCCTATTACCGCTGTGATTCTGCTAAGGTATATGCGATGCGCCAACTACAGGCGGCAGAGGCCTCTCAAAAACAGGAATGGATTAACGACAGTAAGATACAGCTGGCTTCTATCTTGTTTAAGATAGCCATGTTTGACGCCTCTTTGGGATATTTAAAAGATTTAGATGTCGAAGAGCTTTCTGAACAACAGCGTACAAACTACTACAAAGCGTATTACGAAGCACACACCTTTTGGCTGGAATATTACGATGACGGATATGCGGACACGGCCATAACGGCTGCCCGTGATCGTTATTACGAATTGTTTCTACAAAGTCTTTCCCGAGACTCCCATGAATATATTACGTATTATGGCATTAAACAGATCAACGACGGAGAGTGGCAAAAGGCCGAAAAGATACTCCAGTTTCATTTGCCGAATGTAGTTATCGGTACACGATCTTATTCCATACTCAATTCCGTGCTCGGCTTTTTATACCGCACACGCCAAGATACCAATACAAGTAAAGCGCATCTAGCCTTATCTGCCATATCCGATATCCGTGGAAATATCATGGAAAATGCTTCACTGCGCGAATTGGCAGAGCTGCTCTACGCGGCGGGCGACCTGGAACGTGCCAACCGCTACATTCTGAAAAGTATGGAAGACGCCAACTTCTACAATGCCCGCATCCGCAACTTTCAGACCTTACGCGTACTACAGGTCATTAACAAGGCCTACGAAGCAAACCAGCAGAAGCAACGAAAAGAGCTTAGGCAACACCTGGGCGTGATCAGCTTATTATCCGTGGTATTGATGGTGGGTATCTTTTTCATAGCGCTACAGGTGAGAAAAGTATCCAGAGCGAAAAGGGAGGTGGGCGTGATGAACGCCCAACTACAGAAAAAGAATGCGGCGCTAGGGGAAGCGAACCGCATCAAGGAAGAATATATCGGACATTTTCTGGCACTCTGCTCTTTTTATATCGAAAAATTAGACAAATACCAGAAAAAGCTCTTTCACAAAGCGAAAACAGGCCATACAGACGAACTCGTGAAAATGATTAAATCTAGCCAGTTCGTCAACGAAGAACGCGCGGCGTTTTTTGAAAAATTTGACGATTCTTTCCTTCGCTTATTTCCCGATTTCGTCCAGCAGTTTAATAAACTGATGCCGGAAGGCGAAAAAATTATTTTAAAACCGAACGAAAAGCTAACAACGGAGTTACGGATTTTTGCATTAATCCGGCTCGGTATAAACGACAGTAACAAAATCGCTGAATTCCTGCATTACTCGCTGGCAACCATTTATAATTACCGCTCCCGCTACCGTAATAAATCATGCGTTTCGAGAGATGAGTTTGAAGCTGAAATTATGAAAATAGGTACAGCTAACGCCAATATACTGTCTTGAATATTTATATTTTCCACAGATAGAAATAACACAAACCGCTGTAAAACAATACATTAAAAACAACAGGAAGCTTTATTGTTTATATTTGTTTTCTAACGCTCGCATTGACTAAATAATCGCGGTAACTTGGCTTCGAGTTAAATGTCTAACCTTTATAAATTATTGAGTAATATGCGTACAAAACAAAGACAATGTATGTTATGGCTGTGTTACAGTTGTATCTTATGGCTATCAGCCTGTACAAAACTGGACGACGGCGACCATGTGAAACCAATCACCCTTTATGAAAAAATACAAGGAACCTGGACGCTGACGGATGTGAAGCAGATTGACGAGACGGCAAAAATAGCTGGCCTCAAACCTGATGAAATGAGCCTATATAATCAATTCGACTTTAAAACGCTACAGATTGTTCTCGATACGGATGATGACGGCTCACCCACGACCTATCAAGTGAAGGGAAATGCACCAATCTTATTTGAAGACAATGGATTCTGGGAACTGGAAAATCCATTCCCCCTGGCCGATGGCTCTGCGCCGATAATAAGGCTTTTCCGCGACGCCGAACGATCCATCTTGACAGGGAAGCTGCAAGTTGTCGGTGTGCCCGGGGCATCACCGCAGATGGAGTTGAAGTTTACCCGGAGCCAAGCCGGCATACCCTATGTCTCTTACCTCTATCAATTGACAGACCTTAACCTGAAATGAACATGAACAAGCTAATTTTAATACTGTGTATGGGGATGATGTGCATTGCTCCGCTTGCCAAAGGACAGCAGACCATCGCCGACCCTGACCGCATGTGGACGGTACCTGAGATATATACGATGGATGAACCGGTTACCTGGAACTTTGATTTTGCCAGTGCCGAACAACTTAACGACGGAGAGCCACTATACCTGTGGATATGGGCGCCCACCAATCCTACCGGAGCTCCTATCCCCCTGACCTATAGCGGCGAAAGAGTATGGAGCATTACTTTTACACCGACCGACTTTTTCGGGATGACCGTGGAGGAACTTTGGGCGAACACCGAAAACTTCTACTTCCTCCTGCGGGATCTGGACGCCAATAAGCTAACAGGAACCCTATCGCTGCCAAAACAGGATGCCGTAAAAAAATTCGTCGAGAGTGGCGAACAGTTTGCTTTTGCACCATCCGATTTCCGATTGGGCAGCACGCTCAGTATCCTGTTCAACGCAAATCTGGTGCCTGACTTTTTACCGGCTCCGGCTAGCGTACACCTGCATGCGGGACTGAACGACTGGGACGCGAAGCAGGAATTTCAGGCATGGCTGCCCGATATCAGAGAAAAAACAGCCTTTCGGCATATCGGCAACGGGATATACAAAAAAGATATTATCCCGGAAAGCTATTTCGGGGTAACAGACGAATATGAAATGGAAAACCTGGTTTTTCTTGTTGCAAAATACAACGGAAATGATGCGCAGCCCGACTGGGCGGGTGCCTCTCCAGATTTTCGGATTATTGCACCGGGCGTACCGGAACCACTACCGCCGGCATTGTCCTTTTTCCCGCTCAAGATAAGTGCCCGGGATGTATTGGTCATCACGCGCGACAATAACATTCGAGGACAGCGTTTAAGCTATACCATCACCGGGGGAAGCAAGACCATCAGCGGTAACTTGGAAGGAAACATGGCCAGACAACGGGCATATATCAATATACAAAAAGAATTTTCGGGACAAACTATCGATAAAATCCATCTACTGATAAAAGATCAGAACGGGGTAGCTATCTATAACCAAGATATGGCCCTAATGAAGGAAGATGACTTGCTACCATAGACAATCATAAATCTATACGAATGAAATTAATAAAATCTTTAGGATGGTCGGTAGGCCTGTTGGCCTGCCTCATCCAATTTGCATACGCCCAACAGACATCGGCTATCTCCGGCACGGTGGTCGATCAGGACCGCTCGCCGCTGGAGGGGGTAAGCGTTACGGCGGCATCAGGAGCCACCACGGTTACAGACATCGACGGACGTTTTACGATAGCCGTATCGGCTTCAGAGTGGCTGACCTTCACCCATATAAAATATCACAGCACGAAGGCACAGGCCCGAAGCGAAATGCAGGTACAGCTGGAGCCCACAACGACCACACTGGACGAAGTGGTGGTCGTGGGTGTAGGATACGGCACGATGCGCCGGTCGGACTTAACAGGAGCAATCTCCTCGGTATCGGCTAAAGACTTTAGACAAGGCGTGATCACGTCGGCAGAACAACTGCTGCAAGGCAAAGTAGCGGGTCTTACCGTAACACAACCCAGTGGCGACCCTGTTCAGGGCGCGGCCATGCGGCTGCGGGGAGGAACATCGCTGTCTGCCAGCAACAGCCCGCTGGTGGTCGTCGACGGAATCCCCGGTGTAGACATGAACACGGTGCAACCGAGCGAGATTGTCTCCATTGACGTACTAAAAGATGCATCCGCCGCTGCCATATATGGTTCTCGTGGTGCCAATGGCGTCATTATCGTGACGACTAACCGCGAGGGCGAACGACGGACCATGAGCTATAACGGCTATGTGGCCGTGGGTAATGTGGCTAACCAACTCGACCTTCTTTCTGCAGATCAATGGCGTGCCTATGTTCGGGAAAATGAAATGTCTGGCGCCGTCGACTATGGTGCGGATACCGATTGGGTGGGCGAACTGCAGCGCACCGCGATAACCAACTTCCACAGCTTATCGTTTACCAATGGAAGTAAAGAAAGCGGCGTAAACGGCGCATTCAGCTACCTGGACGCGCAGGGCATTATCCACAACAGTTCATTGGGCCGCCTCGCCGGAAGTTTGTCTGGCTACCAGTATGGACTCAATAACCGATTGAAGATCGAAGCGGGCATACATGCAAACAGGGATCAATACCACCCGATAGATCTAGGTATATTTGAGCGTGCTTACAATCTTAACCCCACGCTTCCGGTTATGCAGAATGGTGCCTATACGCAGATTGGCGGCACAAATGCCAACAACCCCGTCGAAATTCTACATACGCGGCAAGACGACCAAACCCGCAACAGGCTGCTGGCCTTTGGTAAAGCTGAAGCTGATCTGGGTGGTGGGCTGAAAGCAACCGTGAATGGCTCGTATGAGTACAATTCGCAGCAAGGCCGATTCTACCAGAACGCGGACTCGTTCAACGGGCGTACGGATAAGGGTTACGGCAGACGCAACTTAGGCGATTACAGCAACCTCCAATTGGAGTCTTTCTTAACGTACGACAAGACCTTTAACGAAGTACACCAATTGAATGCCTTGGGAGGTTATTCTTATCTTCAAAATACCTACGAAGGTTTTGGTGCAGAACGTAGGGGATTCGATACCGACTTATTCCAGTACAACAACATAGGTTCAGGCAGCGATTTTAGACTTGGAGATGTGTATTCCTATAAAGGACAGGCTAAACTGATCTCATTTTTTGGACGCGTAAACTATTCGTATGACAGCCGCTATATGTTTACCGCCACGTTGAGAAGGGATGGTTCCTCCCGCTTTGGTGCAAACCACAAATGGGGGCTGTTTCCTTCTGCGTCTGTAGCGTGGAGACTTACGGAAGAATCGTTTATGGCGGATACACGCGGTTGGCTGGACAATTTAAAACTGCGTTTTGGCTACGGTGTGACAGGAAATCAGGACGGCATTGGCGAATATAAATCGCTTTCGCTGATGGGTACTGGCGGCGGTGCTTATTACGACCAGGCCAGCGACACCTGGAAACAGTCGTACGGTATTGTGCAGAACCCCAATCCGGAGCTCCGATGGGAATCGACCGCGCAGACTAATCTCGGGCTGGACATCGCTTTTTTAGGGCGATTTAATGCCACATTCGATGCCTATATCAAAAAGACATCCGATCTGCTCTACACGTATAATGTGCCACAGCCGCCTTACCTCTATGACAAAATGCTGGCGAATGTTGGAGATCTCACCAACCGGGGAATAGAGTTGACCTTAGGGGCCAACATCGTCCGAAAGGACAGATTCACCTGGAATGCAAATGTGGTGATGGCCAGAAACATGCAGAAAGTAGACCGCCTATCGAACGAACTGTACCAGACCGAAGCTGTTCCTTCAGGCAATCTTCATGGTCTGACAGGCATGTCAGGCGTGTATACACAATTGCTCAAAGAGGGGTATGCCGTCGGCACATTCTGGGGGCCGAAGTTTCTGGGCATTGACGAGGAAGGTAAATTTATATTGGAAACCGGAGAGGATGGCGAAGTCATCCAACAATACCTCGGCAACGCACAACCAAAGATGATGCTCGGTTTTGCGATGGATATGACCTATCGGAATTTTGATTTCAATGTGGCCGCAAACGGTATGTTTGGGCAGAAAATCCTGAACGCACAAGCCATGAATATCAGTTATCCCGGCAGAATGCCCGGTTATAACGTGTTGGATTCGTGGGTAGGAACCACGATTACCGAAGGACCGGTATTCTCCGACTACTGGATAGAAGACGGCAGCTTTTTGCGTTTGCAGTCTGCTTCGCTGGGCTACACGCTACCGGTCAATCCTACTTGGTTCAGCCGTGCCAGGATATATGTGACGGGGGAGAATTTATTTACGATTACGGGATATAAAGGATTAGACCCCGAGGTCAACTTCAGTGGTTTGGCTAGCCCAGGAATAGACAAATCGCTTGGCGAGGGTGATAACTATTATTATCCTAGAGCAAGAACCTTCACATTCGGAATCAATCTATCTTTTTAGCTTTTAATACGAAAAATCATGAATTTTAAACTACCGATATATTTACTTGGGCTAGCGGGGTTAATCACCTCGTGTACGGATCTTTCTGAAGAGCTCTACGACCGCGTAAAGTCATCCGACTACGGAACAACGCCGCAGGAAATCGAAACAATTGTAGGGCGCGCTTACTCTTCGCTGCGCGGCGGTGCGTCAGATGGGGTGAATTTTTATCCCACGAGTGAGTTTGTTTTTTTCGTTTCGGCCGTAGCATCTGATGAATGTGTAATCCCGACAAGGGTAGGCGGAGACTGGTACGATGACGGAGCCTATATCGAACTGCAACGGCACAACTGGCGACCGGAAAACCCGAAAATTTGGGCTCCCTGGAAATACTGTTACAACGGCATCGCTTCTGCCAACGCTATTCTTTATCAAGTAGAGCAATCCGGACTGGACGCGGCCACTGCACGTCCGCTGTACGCGGAACTCAAAACCCTCCGGGCATACTACTATTACCAGTTGCTCGATCTCTATGGAAATGTGCCGTTGGATACCACCTACGTAGTGCTGGAAGCGCCGGGCACGTCACCACGCCAAGAGGTGTTTGAGTTTGTAGAAAAGGAACTGAAAAACAATGTGGAATACCTCCCTAAGCAGGCTTATGGCCGATTTACACAAGATGCCGCGAATTTGTTGTTGGCACGGTTATATCTCAATGCTGAGGTGTATACGGGTCGTCCGCGCTGGGAAGATTGCTTGACGGCATGTGGCCGTATTTCGGGACAATTGGAACCGGACTATTTTTCCAATTTTAAGACGGCCAACCAGACTTCCCGGGAGATTATCTTCGCCGTCCCTTACGATAGTAAAGCCGGTACTGTGGGCAATTACATGGCTTCGATGACCTACCACTATGAACAACGCTGGGCATTCTCGGCAACGGGTGACTACCAATGGTGTGGGAACGGCATCGCGGCACAACCCGGCTTGTATTCGGCATTCGAAGACAAAGACATACGGCGTAATGCTTTATTGGTGGGTCCACAGATCGATTTACGTACGGGTTCTACGATCATCATGCCTGCTTCGGGCAATCCACTGGTTTACACGGAAGAAATCAGCAGCCTGACGGAGGCTGCCCAAAATGAAGGAGCCCGGCTGAGCAAATATGAGGATAAAGCAGGAGATGCCTGGGAGCGGGATTATGACCTGGTGCTGATGCGCTATGCCGAAGTATTGCTCACGCAGGCCGAATGCCACATCCGTCTGGGAAATGCGGCCGCGGCTAGACCTTTTATCGAACAAGTTAGAACCAGGGCGGGCCTGGAAACGCCTTCAAACGTCGATCTAGCTTTTGTTGATCAGGAACGAAGACGGGAACTGGTATTTGAAGGACATCGACGCACAGACAATATCCGTTTCGGTACGTTTTTCCAAGCTTGGTGGGAAAAAGGCGCCGATGCGGCAGACAAGCATACGGCTATCTTTCCGATCCCGAAGCAGGAACTGTTACGAAACAACAAACTGGATCAAAATCCCGGATATGCAAAGTAATATAGCAATTATAAAACTGATGGTGCTGGTGTTGCTTGCCGCATTCACGCAAGCGTGCAGTAAAAAAGAGCCAAAAGATCATAACCCTAAGAATGACGACCTAGAGGTGCTCAACGCAAAAGATGTCCAAAAAACGAAATCCATGGGACTTTGGGCACATTATATGCCTTGGTTCGAAGACAAAGCGTCGAGCGGCACCGGCAATTGGGGCATGCACTGGACGATGGCAAACCGCAACCCAGATCTGCTGCATGCGGATGGCAAGCGCCAGATAGCCGCACATTATTACCCCCTGATCGGTCCGTATGCCTCCAATGACCGCGATGTATTGGAATATCATTTCCTGCTGATGAAATATGCAGGTATCGACGGAATATGGATTGACTGGTACGGTACGCGGGATCTGCATGACTATCCGCTCAACCTACGCAACACCGAGATCATCGTAGACGTGATCAAAAAAGTGGGGCTGAAATATGCCATTGTATACGAAGATCAGACTTTGCGAGACGACCTATCCACAGATGGCCAGCGTATGGCACAGGCTATCGCGGACATGCGGTATATGCAATCTCATTTTTTTAATGACGAGGCCTATTTTAGGCAAGACGGCAAACCGGTGCTGCTAACCTTCGGTCCGCAGATGCTGACATCTCCTTCCACCTGGTCGATGGTGCTGGGCAGTATTCCGGTTAAGCCCGTTTTCTATACCTTATACGGTCATTCCGAAAGGGCGCATAATGAAGCTCATCCTAATACGGCGGGCGAATTTCTTTGGGTGGACGCTACTTCGATGGAAGACAAATATGCACACCGCCCCGCCGGCGGCACCTTGCTTGGCGGAGCCTATCCCGGCTTCCATGACTATTATCGGGAAGGCGGGTGGGGAGATCAAGTGCTGTCCCCCATCGCGCATGAACAGGGAGACCTCTTCGACCAACTGCTTAAGATGGCTGCAGCTAAAAACGTGGCACACCTGCAGCTGATTACCTGGAACGACTTCGGTGAGGGCACAATGATTGAGCCGACGGAAGAGTTTGGCTTTACGTTTCTCGAAACTTTACAGCGCTTTTCTGGCGTATCCTATGACCAAAAAACGTTGGAAAGTATCTGGCAGTACTACAAACTGAAGAAAACGTATGCGAAGGACCCGGTAAAACAGCGACAACTTTTACAAGCATTTTATTACTACATCGCCTTGCAGGAGGATAAGGCGATGGCCATTATCAATACGTTGAAAAAATGAGAATAAATAACTTTCTACTGATGGCTCTGTTCTGCTTTACGATAACCGTCTCTTCGTGCAAGAAACACCTTCATCACATCACGTCGCCCGATGGGGCGATTCAGGTAGCGGTGGGCACAGATGACGGACACGTGTATTACACCGTAAAAAAGAACGGCCAACTGCTAATCGATACTTCTTTTCTAGGCTTTCAATTTAAAGACGGGCCGTTTGACCGCGGATTTGAAATCGCGCATATTACGCACCGTTCTTTTTCCGATCGTTGGGAGCAAGCGTGGGGGGAAGAGCTGACGGTCGAGAACAACTACCGGGAGATGCAGGTCGATCTGCAGGAAACCAGCGGGAAAAGCCGAAAACTCCGGGTGGTATTTCGCGTGTTCGATGACGGATTAGGCTTCCGCTACGAGTTTCCAGCGCAGCCTAACCTAAAGGAATTTGTGATCATGGATGAGCGAACCGAATTTAATTTTGCAGCCAACCACCAAGCATGGTCTATCCCCTACGGCTCCAATTACTACGAAGCGCTCTACACACGGCGTACACTGCACGAGTTGGATACCGTGTGTACGCCTTTGACGATTCATACGAATGACAGCATCTTCATGGCTTTACATGAGGCCAACTTGACGGATTATGCGGCGATGAATGTCATGTCTGACGGAAAAACCAACCGCTTAAAAGTGTTTCTTACCCCTTGGTCGAATGGCGATAAAGTGCGAACACAAGCGCCGAGCGTCACACCATGGCGAACGTTGGTCATTGCGGATAGCGCCGGCGAGCTGCTCTTGTCGCGCCTCATGCTGAATCTCAATGAACCTTCTAAGATTAAGGACACTTCGTGGATCCGCACCGGCCGCTATATAGGCATCTGGTGGGATATGCACATGGGTCGCTATACCTGGGAAGTGGGACCGAAACACGGCGCGACGACGGAAAATACCAAACGTTACCTTGATTTCGCATCAAAGCACGGCTTTTCAGGTGTATTGGTGGAAGGATGGAATACCGGATGGGAAAACGATTGGACGCAAGAAGGCGATAAGTTTAACTTCACGACAGCGTACCCGGATTTCGATATAGAAGAGGTGACCTCGTATGCAAAGCGCAAGGGTGTAGTGCTCATCGGCCATCACGAAACCGGAGGTGCCGTACGCAATTACGAACAGCAGCTGGACAGTGCATTCGCGTGGTATAAAAAGCATGGGGTATCCATTGTCAAGACAGGGTATGTCAGTCCGCTACTGGATGGTGCCGAGCGGCACAGTAGCCAGTACGGCGTGCGCCACTACCGTAAGGTCATCGAAACAGCCGCTAAATATCAGATCATGATCGATAATCATGAGCCCGTTATGCCCACGGGGTTACAGCGCACCTACCCCAACCTGATGACACAGGAGGGTGTACGCGGTCAGGAATGGGATGCATGGGACCCAACTGGAGGAAACCCGCCCGACCACACGACGGTTATCCCTTTTACGCGGGGCCTGGCGGGGCCGATGGATTTCACACCGGGCACTTTTGATTTTGAGAATCCTATATATCCACAAACACGGGTCAAAACGACATTGGCCAAGCAATTGGCTTTATCGGTGGTACTTTTTAGCCCCCTACAGATGGCTTCCGACCGACTAGAAAGTTATGAACGTTTTCCGGACGCGTTTTCCTTTATCACCTCTTGCCCGGCCAACTGGGCTGAAACGTTGGTGCCTCACGCGACTATCGGTGCGTATGTTACCGTTGCCCGTAAGGACCGCGCATCGGATGATTGGTACATCGGCAGCATTACCAATGCCGAAGCTCGACAGCTTAGATTACCACTCGATTTTTTGGACGACGATGCACAGTATCAATTAACTATTTACCGGGATGGACCGCAAGCTGATTATGAACGTAATCCTTACGATTACCGTATCGAAGAACGTAAGGTAGACGCTACACAAACATTGACACTAGATTTAGCGAGAGGAGGTGGAGCAGCTTTACGATTCCATCGTTTGTAGGTTTAATATTCCTGTTTTTTTGCGAGGGTGAAGAGCTGTATATACAGCGTCAATTGGGTATGAAAAACCTTTGCTAGCGGCGAAACCGACATCTTGTTTCTTGATCTATCGTGATAGCTATCGCGGTGGTGGCGCTGATTATCAATTCATGGGCCATCAGCACAAGCTCGTGCTGTTAAAGTTATGTTAAACTATACGGGTGATTAAAAACAGGCACAGAGATTGATTACATGATTATAATTTTCATAGGTTTATAATTGGTTAGTTAGCTAAAAATCCTGAGGTTCCCCGCCTCAGGATTTTTTGTGCTGTATATGTCTATAGCGGTGCATAAACAACCACCATACCCATATATACCCCAACAGGTATAACAGAGGTCTTAAACATGTTTTTTATACCCGAAATGGTATTATTCTACCCGTTGTGCATTTTGATACAGCAGTGCCTCTATTCATGCTGAGGCTTGCCGAAGCATCTAAAGTCTTGTTAAGATATGATTTTTAGATCGTTATTCATTCGTGTTTGCTTTTTATGGCATGAATGATTGCTCCGCAATTCACTACGTTCAGGATGACAAAATAGAGCTTATAATGCACAACGGGTTATCCAATAATCCTTTTCGAGGAGTTAAGGTAAGATACTTGTTTCTTCTTCGAGAAGGCGTAAAAGATCCAAAAAATCCTTGCGCTCGTGCAGATAACTAGTTGACATATTCTTTCGATTTCATCTTCGCCAGAACTGGCCGAAACAATTTCTTCGTCTTGGTATGTCCGTAACGCCGCAAAGCATAATTCAATCTGTTAAGGTCCATAGATGTGGCCCTCGTTAAAGCGTTTCTTAAAACGATTTCTCGATCTTCTGCTAACGTGTCAAGCTGGTTAACCAAGTCGATCAAAAGAAATTCGGGCGTTGCTTTTTTGGGAAAATAGGGTGTCTTGTGGAAAAAGAATTTTCTTCCATTAAAATCGACCACCCCATGTCGCTTGCGATTATATACCACCCGTTTGTTATATAGTTGGGTAGTGCCCAAACCTAATGCGTTATAGCTATTCGGCGAGGTTAGTAAAAAATCATCATCTTTAAGAAAGCTTCGTACTAAAACTTCATCCTCTGGAGGTACTGGTCCAAATACTGTTTGCTTAGGGTAATAATACATTCCTTGCGCTATCTTGTTAAGCATACCTTCTGCGACCAATTGCGCTAGATGTCGATCTACAGCATTAGAATACTTCACCAATTCTTCTCTACGATATACTTTACCAGGCTTTAGCCAACGCTTTAATTCTCCTACTTTATTCATAGCTGTACCTCCGTTATTACCCACCTCTATACAAAGATACATCCCAAAATTTTCATTTGCAAGAAATACAATTTAAATTTCATGCAAATGAACAAGTTAAACTATTATATTACAGTGAATTGAGAAGGAAAAACTAAGCACAAATCTCTATCCATCCTTTTTCTTGAACAACCCTTTAAAGAAATCCCCTGTTTTCTCTATAAAGCTTCTTGAATCCTTGTCTTTGGGCTGATCTTCCGCTACCGGTACGTCCTCCTGGTCAGCACCTTTGCTGACACCGACAGATTGCTGTATGCCTTCCTGCAAGCTTTTCCATATGGTTTTGAAATGGGAGTATTCGGGCACGCGGGTATGTTCTACCTTGCCCACACGATAGACGCCGGAGGCATCGGGATTGCTGTCATTGACCAACAGCTCGTTGACAAGAAAAGAAAGCGCACCTTTTTTCTTTTGTTCGGAAGCACCCTCAGGCGCATGGAGCAGGCTTATTTTCATATGGTCGTAAGTAAAACGGAACGTTCCCCAGTTTTTATGGTCTGTGCCCTGCATATCAAAGCGAATGCGCCGGATAATACCCGAACTAAATTCAAAGTTGAGCAATGGGGTGAGGATACGGTTAAATGCCGTGGCCTGCATTTCGCCCAATGTGCCCTTATACGTATGATGGCCTGCCGGGCTCAGCATGTCGAACCCAAACTGCGCATGCAATACGCCGGACCCCATCAACCTGGCCTGTAGATCTGCCCGCATATAGGGGTCTTTTGCCAAGTGCGTACGATCATTGGTGAGGTTCGTGATGTTACCGCGGGCTTTTTCAAAGGTGATATACCCGATGCGGTTATATTTAGCGCTGTATTCATGATAGGAAACGTCCGTATTTGCTACAAAAACCGTATCAAAGCGGATGCGCTGGTTAAGCTTCATCACCTGCTGATGGGGTGCCTGCCCGATTTTATGGACATTGTCCTGTTGATAGCGCTTGTCTTTATGGAAGGAAGCTGTCCCGTTGTGGAGGTAGGCGTACCTGGCAAAGATCAGTTGCCGATCGATCAATTCGTTGAAATCCAGCTTTTCCAACCGCAGGGTATCCCATTTTAAGACGATCATGGCTTTGTTTTGTTTGTCTTGCGCAAAGTACGCCTGCTTACTGACGCGTGGATGCAACGCCACCTTGGTCAATAAGGCATTTTGTTTTTGGGTATTGACCACGAGATGGTCAAATGCGACCTGGTATACACTATTCGGAATGGCATAGGTAAATCCGGGTATTTCCAAGCCGATCTCCTTTGTATAAAACACACGGGTACTGTCATGAAGTGAACTTTCGTCCAACAAGAGATCATGTATATGGACACGGATGCTGTCTATCTTTATCGTATCGGACTGTCCGTTTTCGATCTTTGAAAATGCAACATGGAGGTTGTCTATCGTGCTCTGCTCTACATGGATCGCGCGAAACACATCTTTAACACGATCATACAATGACTCCGATCGGGAGGTGTCGATCTTTTCATTATAGGCCTGGGATTCGGTGATCATCTGAAAGTCTACCGTATCGAAGGCAATATGCCTGATCGTAAGTTTTTTGGCAACAAGGGCCGACCATATGCCCAATCCTTTGATCTTCAACGATGCCAGCGCCACATCAAAACGGCTGTCGGGCGCTTTCTCCGCCTTCACCAACTCCCGGTAAACGGTGGAATCCGGCCGGAACGCGACATTTTTCAGGGTGACGTTCCCGGATATAAGGCTAAGGTCTATATCATCATATTGCAATGTATACAGGCCATGGGTAGCTGCTGCTATGCGCTGGTCCAATTTTTCTTTGACGATCGGTTTCCAATTTCGGCCATAATACCAGCCCGCCAGCAGTAACAGGAGAATGATTCCTCCAACAACACCTATGATCCACTTCCACGTTTTTTTCATGTCTGATACGATAGTCCTACACGAATACAACAACGGGACAAGCAATGTGTTTAAAATTGCTTTGCATGTTGCATGGAATATGCACTGCAGCGCAGATAGATCAATTGGCCAAATTTTTCGTCAAGCAAAACGGACAGGAAGGGACGGAGGGCAAATACCGAATACCATCTGCACGGGCGACATGGCGGGATTATAGTGCAGATGGTGCGTACTTTGTGACAATTTGCACAAGAATAGAACACCTTATTTTGGCAAGGTGATAGATGGGTCAGTTCATTTATCAGAAATTGGTATATCTACAAAAATATGCTGGGAAGCAATCCCAGAACATTTCCCTTTTGTGGCATTGGACACCTTTGTGGTGATGCCTAACCATCTTCACGGGATACTGATCATGGATAAAGGATGTGCGAAAGAGAACGTTGTTGACAGGGTAGAGACGTTGCATGGTGTATATATTGCCGCTTTAAGTGAAAAAAACTATATTTATATCCATATGAAAAGAATAGCGCTGGTATGTATCTTGGGGTTCATGGCGATGGTTTCTTCTGGCCAAGAGTGGCCAAGTGAAGACTTTATCGTGAAATATAATTATCAGGCCGTTGTGGGATCATTTTCGGAAGATTCCCCTAAAAAAACCGACGATCTAACTTTGCCCATGTACCCAAATGGTACGCAGGGAATAATTTCGCTCATCAAAAAGGAAACCCGATATCCTAATACCAAAAAGGTCCCAAAAAATGGCGGAAAGGTGCTGCTGGAATACATCATCGAAAAAGACGGTTATATCTCGAACGTCAAGGTGCTGGAAAGTGCCGGAAAGCCTTTTGACGTGGAGGCGATCCGCGTTTTGAAAAAAATGGAAAGATGGATTCCGGGCAGGGCAGACGGCAAAGATGTGCGAGTAAGCTTTACCCAGCCCATTAGGTTTTTTGTAAAGTAATCTACGGCGAGCATATGATGGACAACAAGCTTAAAGACAAGGTTTCAACAGACAGTTCAGCAACGGCTTGGGGTTGGACTTAGGCTAGCTTTCAAGCGACGCTAAATGTATATAGGAAGCAAATAACACGCAGCCCCAACGTATACTGATAAAAAACAATGAGATATTCCCTGGTTCTTTTTTTTGTTGTATTTGCAATCCGTGCATGGGCACAGTCCTTATATTCAACCAATCCGGATAGCGCAACCCTATTTCCGACAAGGCACGGCACGTTCGAAAACTATGCGTTTGTCCTCAATGGAAAGGTTATTGAACAGCATGCGCTGCCCGATAACCCGGGCGCGAAACTGAACAACGTGTTCCCGTACGCCATTAAACTAGAAGGGAACAGCTATCGGGGTGCGGTATACTTCCATACACAAGAACGCTATGCCCCTCCCGTTCGCTATGCCAACGAACCGGCCTATTTTATCAACGGCAGGCAGGTCAGTCCTAATAACTTTCGTTTGTCCAAAGTGGAAGCGTATAACCGGATCGATAAGTCGGCACGGGATACAACGGTAAACGGCAAGCTATACCGTGGCGCCATACACGTACATACCGATGAAGATTTTTTCGCGGAGCGCATCGCCCTGCCCGAGCTTATCGAGCGGCATACAGGCCTATCACCAGGGCAGGCCATCGTCCATTGGCGCAGCTCCGGATACCGCTACACCTATGAGGACGATCTCGGCACGATCATTCAAGATCATTTCCCGATGTATTCCTTCAACACCGGCAGGCTAGGCATAAAAGCAGTGGAAGTAGACCGCGTCCGTTTCGCAGAAGGCGACCGATATGTTGTACACATTGTCGATAACATGTATAAATGGAGCAGCTCAAAGACGCGATTGGTCTTTGAGGACCCGTTGGCCGTTGACACGATTTTTCCGTGCTATGTAAAAAATATTGATTTGTCGGGGTCTGCTGTTTTCACCCGCACAGAAGTCATGGCAGAGCCTTATCAAGGAATGGTGACTTATCTGAAAAAGCTATCGGTGGCGATGGGCTTACCTGCCACAGAAAAACCTCAGGGAACGGCAATTGTGGATTCCATAACCGTCAAATTTATGGTGCTTGAGAGCGGCATGCTGGCCGCACTTGAAAGTCCGGATCATGCTAAACCTGGCCATCAAGCCCTGCTAAACGCCATCAAAAAACTTGCCTGTGTTTGGATGCCTGCCCTACAGGGCAGTCGTCCGGTGAAGTCGTTTCGAAAAATGGCGATCTTCTATACCAAGAACAAAGAAGGAAACATCCAATCGCTGGATCGACTTGAATATCGGTACGACAACTTACCAACTAAAAAATTTGCACAATGATGCCCTATTCGATACGCTATCTATCCGTCCTGCTCTTGGTCTGCATCGCGACCCGCGCGCTATCCCAACAGGTACATTCCACAACACCAGACAGTATGGCGTTGTTCCCGAAGGAACATGGGACATTTGAAAACTATCTGTTTATCTTGAATGGGAGCATCATTGGACAGCATGAACTGGCGGATTACCCAGAGGCAAGGCTGGATAGGGTATTGTCTTATAACGCAGGAGAGATGAGCAAGTATCAGGGTGTAGTTTATTTCCATACGCCGTGGTATCCACCGTCGCCCGCTGATCAATATGCCGACGATCCGGCTTATTTCATCAATGGCATACAGGTGAGTCCCTATGCGATCCGGGCCTCAAGAGCAGAAGATTATATCCGCATCGAAAAATCAGAGCAGGATACCGTAATAGACGGCACATCGTACAGAGGCTCGATACATGTGTATACCGAGGAGGATTTTTTTGCCAACCGCATCGCCCTGCCTGAGCTTATCGAGAAGTATACAGGCTTGCCGCCCGAGCGTGTCATTGTGCATTGGCGCGGCCGCTTTATAGACGCACTGAATCCCGGCGTCACCATCCAAGACCATTTCCCGTTGTACTATGTCAATCCTAAAGGTTTGCAGGAAGTGAAGATAGACCGCGTGCGATTTGCCGAAGGCGAAAGATATTTCGTGCATGTGGTGGATCAGGGATACCGGTTCAGCAACTTAACGGAGAAGGGATGGAGAGCTCCCGCCAGAACGTATTTTGTTTTCGATGACGTTGACAGCATGGACCCGACGGGCCCATGCTATTTGGCAGCGTTTGACACAACGAGCAAGGTCGTTTACCGCCACGCAGATACAGAACCCCAACCCTTTGGCGGCACAACAGCCTACCTGAAAAAACTATCGACCATCATGGGACTATCTACCGATCAGCCTAAGGCTAAAACGACCCGGGATTCTATAACCGTCCAATTCATCGTGCTCGCAAATGGGCAGCTTACCGGACTTGAGTCTTTAAGCCCCCGAAAAACGGGACATGACAAAATTTTACAAGCCATCAAACAGCATTCCTGTGTCTGGTCGGTGCCGATGAACGATAGAAAATATATATGGTTCAGACGAAAAATGACCCTCTTTTACGATACGGACCGAACGGGAAATATTGGGCCATTACATGCTCTTGAATATCGGTATGATGACGCGAAGCCGTAATATCAAGCACGCATTGCCCGTGATCGGGCAGAACATGAACGCTAAAAAATGATTTATTTGGAAAGTAAATAGTTAAATAGCTAAATTAGATCGGTATGGATGATTTTATTGCTGCTCGTTCGCAGATGGCGCTCTCATTGGGTTTCCACATTATTTTTGCTTGTGTGGGCATGGTCATGCCGATATTTATGGCAATCAGCCATTACAAGTACCTAAAAACCGGAGAAGAGCTCTATAAGGGCTTAACAAAGGCATGGAGCAAGGGGGTGGCGATCTTATTTGCTACCGGCGCGGTTTCGGGCACAATGCTTTCTTTTGAGCTAGGGTTGCTTTGGCCCGGATTCATGCAACACGCCGGGCCGATTTTCGGCATGCCTTTTTCGCTCGAAGGGACGGCCTTCTTTATCGAAGCTATTGCTTTAGGCTTTTTCTTATACGGCTGGAACAGATTTAACAAGTGGTTTCATTGGGCCACTGGCGTATTGGTGGGTATTAGCGGACTCGCATCGGGGATATTGGTCGTGGCGGCAAATGCATGGATGAACAGTCCTGCCGGATTCGACTACCACGACGGTGTATATTCGAACATCGATCCGATAAAAGCCATGCTCAATGATGCCTGGTTTTCGCAAGCATTGCACATGGTTTTGGCCGCATTTGTGGCTACCGGATTTGCCGTAGCGGGAGTCCATGCCTTGATGATCTTGCGAAACAAAAACACCGAATTCCACCGTAAGGCCTTTTTTATTGCGGCGAGCTGCGCTTGTGTGGCCGCTTTGCTGCAACCGATCAGCGGCGACATTTCGGCAAAGGACGTAGCAAAGCGCCAACCGATTAAGCTGGCCGCTATGGAGGCCCATTTTCATACGGAACCGTACTCGCCGTTCATTATAGGTGGAATAGTGGACGAAAAGCATCAAAAAGTCGACTACGCGATTAAAATACCCGGAATGCTGAGTTTTTTAGTGCACGGTAATTTTGAGACACCTGTGAAAGGCTTAAATGAATTTCCTAAAGAAAACCTGCCGCCCATCGCCATTACGCATTACGCCTTCCAGATCATGATAGGCTTAGGTATGTTGCTGTGCTTGATTTCGCTCATCTACATAGCCGCGATATGGAAGAAAAAAAATTGGCTGTCGGCCCCGTGGTTCCTGAAGCTTTTTGTTTTCGCTATCCCCCTCGGATATATAGCCCTCGAGGCGGGATGGGTAGTGACGGAAGTGGGCAGACAGCCGTGGATCATATACGAGATCATGCGCACAAAAGATGCCGTGACACCGATGCCTGGAATTGTGTATTCATTTTATATCTTCACGGCGGTATTTATATCGTTGTCATCCATTGTGGTCTTCCTGCTCTACCGACAGATGAAAATGGTGGGCAAGCTCTATGACCACACCGATCCTCAGTTTAAAAACAATTTAAAACACTAGGCCATGTTGTATGTTGTAATTGCTTTTTTATGGGTATCACTCTACCTTTATTTGATCCTTGGCGGTGCCGATTTCGGGGTTGGCATATTGGAAATATTTACGGGCAGAAAGCATATCCAAAATGTCAAAACAACAACCTACAGATCAATAGGCCCTATATGGGAAGCCAACCACATGTGGCTGATCATTGCTATAGTAATTCTTTTTGTTGGATTTCCCACGATATACAGCACGATATCGATCTACTTGCACATACCCTTGGTCTTGATGCTGTTGGGCGTGATTGCGAGAGGCACGGCTTTTACGTTTCGGCATTATGATGCTATCGATGATGATTGGCAAATCGTCTACAACAGAATTTTTCAGATCAGCAGTTTGATAACCCCGTTCTTTTTAGGACTGATTGCGGCGAGCACCGTCTCGCGCTCCATCAATTTGCAGGATACAGATTTCCTAACGGCTTATGTCTATAGCTGGTGGAATCCGTTTGGTATTAGCGTGGGTATATTTACCGTGGCGATCAGCGCCTATTTGGCCTCTATCTATATTATCGGAGAAGCGGAAGACAGCGGGTTTGTAAGCTACCTTATTCGTAGGTCCAAAATCTATTTCTTTGTCGTGTTATTATCGGGAGTAGCCGTTTTTATCGTTGCTTATTGGACGGGCATTCCTTTATTCGACTGGATATTTGGACAAACAATAGGCCAAATGGCCGTAGCGTTAGCTACCCTATCCATAATGGTGTTGTTTTGGGCTTTCTCGAAAGAAAAAAGTACGATAATGCGCATATGTGCGGCTTTTCAAACGTTCATGATCCTCGTTGCCGCTACACACAATCATTTCCCGGACCTTATTCTCCTTGCCAATGAAGAATCTCTTTCGCTAATCGACCACCAAGGGAGCGAAAAGACAGTAGAGGCATTAGCTTGGGCACTCATGCTTGGATCTATATTTATTCTTCCATTTTTGTTTTACCTTTTGTATTCCTTTCACCGTAGGCGCAATGCTTAGGATAAGCACATGGTTAAGTAAATCTTGGACGGCAATGTATATGGAAACTGCATTTACCAAAGTTATGTTCCCTATACATGACCGCTGATAATAAAAATCGATAGCACAAATGGTATTGTATTTGATCGGATATTATTCTAAATAATATAAACATGAAAAGAACCATATTACTTTCTATAGTACTGTATGCCTTAGTAGCGTGCGACAACCCTAAAAACAATTCATCGGAAAACGCTACAGAACAAGTTAAAGCGGAAGAAACGACCGAACCCATCGTTGGAGGCGATAGAGACGAGCACGGGTGTTTGGGTAGCGCGGGACAGACCTGGAGCGAGCTAAAACAAGAGTGTATTCAGGTATTCAACGTTGGGCAAAGATTGAACCCTATTGACACAAAAGAAGGCGAAGCGATAATAAGTGCTTTTGTGGTATTTAACGACGACAAATCAAAAGTGGAGCTGTTCTTGTCTGGAAATGAAAAACCGAATACTATTTTAGATGAATCAAAAGGCAACATTTATCAAAATGACACGTACAAATTTGATGCAAAGGAGTCGGCTCTTTACATAAATGGCGAGAAAAAATATGTAGCTGAAAAATAGCTTCGATAGCGTTTGAGAAAATGGCTATAAATAACCCGTTGTGCATTATAAGCGCTATTTTGTCATCCTGAACGTAGTGAAGGATCTAAAAATCATATCTTAACAAGATTTTAGATGCTTCGGCAAGCCTCAGCATAGAGGCACTTCTGTATCAAAATGCACAACGGGTTATAAATAATAAATTAACGAATAAACAAAGATAACCATGCATTTACTTTTTTTGAATTTAGGAGCACAGGAACTCAGCATCATGCTCCCTTTAATGGCATTATTTATATATACACTGTATCATGCTATAACCAATAAATACTTCACAAGCAATCAGCGTATACTTTGGATAGTATTAATACTGCTTACAAACCTGATCGGATGGGTTGCTTACTGGGTTTTGGAGAAGAATGGCGATACGAGGGAGAGGAGACATGCAAATTGATTTCACGCGTATGAAAAATCAAAAAATATCAGAAAAAGGGAAAGCGAAACGTCAAAGAACTGGCTAGGATTTATGAATGGAGATGGACATATATGGCAAAGCCGGACAATTGTCCGGCTTTGTTACTTCTATAACGGATACAACATATCAGAACGTGCGGTTCATGACGCGATCACTCACCCACAGCTTGTCTAGACCAAACGCGATAACTGGCGGAACATAGGGTGCAAAGTTGCCTTTGAGACCAGCCTTTCCGGGTTCTACAATGCGCAGGTCGATCGTTTTGGCTATAGCATCCTGAGGAGGAATATCCAGCACGCCATCCCACTTGCGATCGTGGCCGTTATTGAATCCCCACGGGTTGCGCATGCCAAACATGACGCCCGCTTGCGTGCTGTGCACCAGCGTCCAGGCATGATTTGTAAATGTAAGAGCTGTCCGCCCTTCGCGTACCACCGCTAGGTCTTTCGTATTGAAGCCTCCGATAATCAACTTTCCTTGCTTCAATGCCACCTCTACAGCCCTTTTCAGGTCTTCCTTTTTGAGGGCATTCGGATTGAAGGCAAAGCTCTCGCCATTGCCCGTGAAAAGCGGAAGAACATGTTCGGAGCCAATACCTTCTATATTGGTGTTCACCTTAAAGATGGCGTTGTACTTTTTAATGGATTTTTCCAGTACTGATGACCAGGAAGGAACGGCATTTTTTCCGGTACCAGCCATAATGTTTCCGTTGCCATCAGCCAAGAATTTTGAGGAAACGGCTACTTGGATGGGATTTCCCTGTGGATCGAACATATTGACAACAAAGGTTTCATTCGGTCCTTCGGTAATAAGTGTTTTAACAAAATCCGGATAGCTATATGCGAGTGATCCCATCGCTGCATGTGCACCACAGTCGCCTATGCCTCGTTGGTTGATGTCTGCGGGCATCGGCTTTCCAAACGGATACAGGTTGACTTTGAAATATTTATAGGACCTTGTTCCGTCATCCAATCCCGGTGGAACCGGAGGTTCATTGTTCGGATCTAACAACCATGCCTTATCAGACTCGGTGGCCACGTGTCTGTTTTCGTAGTGCTTGCCCATGGGTGTTTGGGACGACTTGGTGTATCCGGAGGCATACTTCATCAAATCGTCCATAGAAAGGACAATCTCGTTGTTGATTCCCCAGCCCCCAATCAACACGCGATCACCACCATTATTGCTTTTGACATCAAGTTTAAAATAGACGTAAGATTGGGCGTTTTCCACTTCAAATGTGCGTGTCTCCTTGCGGCTCGAAAACGCAAAATTTTCTTGCTTGTCGAGCTGTACCCACTTCAGGCTATCAGTGGAGGCCGACAAGACCCAGGACTTTGGATCATGTTGAACATATACCGGAGAAGATATAAGGGAGTAGTTTTCCAATGTGACTGGTTTATCGCTTTTCCAGATAATCCAAACCGTTGGCTTTTCCACACTGAAATACTTGTCGTTGTTTTTGTCGATCAAGTTTTGGATGCTTGAGGTATTATATTGCGCGATAATCTTACCTTTGGAAGACATAAGATTGTTATCATTGGCAACTACATAGGTCACTCCACTTGACTCCGACGGCGCGGGATCTTCCTTCTGAGGCGGATCCTGTGGCTGAGGAGCTTCATCGGACGAACAAGAGGCAAACATGCATACTGCAAGAAATAGAAACAAATAAAAATGCTGTTTTTTCATAAGATTTGTTTTAAATATTTGTGGTTAACTATTATCCTATCTCATGTACTAGCTTAAAAAACTTAAATCCCTCTAAGGCAACAGGAAAATCGTTTTAGCTACTTGCACATATAATAACATTATTTAAGTATTAAAAATAACACGTGCTTGATTTTGTTTATAATGATCTTGGAATGTGCTTCTCACGTATGGCTATTTTAGAGCCTAAATCAGGTAGTGGAAGTACATAACGACCCCTAAGGTACTATATCTTAAAGTAAAATACAAATTTTTGTAAATTTTTCCTTACAAAGGAAGGGAGCATAAAAATGGGGGTATATGTATTTTGTAAATTGGATATTTAATATTTTTCCTCCCTCCGTCCAATGCTCTTTTCCATCCCACCCCTCTCAAAGAGGCAGGGCTGTTGTGTTCTATGTTATGCATTCCGATTTTCATCGGAACAGGCTCTACGGCGCAGTATGTATTGTTTGCTATTTTTTCTACAAATGTTCAATCTCCCGACAAGTCGGGACTGGCTCTACGGGATTTTCCCAAGATTTCAGCAATAAATACTCCGTAGGAGTAAAAGGTTTGTAGATATAACGGCATAAAATAAGTGAAGCGAGCCGTAGGTTCGCAACATTATCACAAAATTGCGACATTGATTGCAAAACACAACAGCCCTACTCAAAGAGGGGGGACAGACATCGTTTAATATCAACTTAGGTCTAAACTTGATGCGTATAGAAGCATCTAAGTTTATCTCCACCCCAATTCCGGAGCGACATGTTCCAGGATGGCCGAAAGTATATGCACATTGTAATCGACGCCCAACGTATTGGGAATAGTCAACAGCAAGGTATCGGCCTCCTGAATCGCTTCGTCTTGCGCAAGCTCTTTGACAAGCTTTTCCGGTGATGCCGCATAGCTCCTGCCGAAAATCGCCCGTTTGTTCGGTTCGATCACCCCTACTTTGTCTGTACGGCCGGTCTCATGCCCAAAGTAGAGCCTATCCTGATCGTTAACAATGGCAAATATGGAACGGCTTACCGACACGCGGGGCACTCTTTGATGGCCCGCCTTTTTCCAGGCATCTTTATAAAGCCTTATTTGCTCTGCCTGCTGGATATGAAAGGGCTTATCGCTTTCATCATCTTTCAGCGTCGAGCTCTGCAAGTTCATGCCTTGCGTTGCGGCCCAAATAGCCGTGGCATTTGAACCCGCACCCCACCATATCCGGTCGCGCAGGCCCGGCGCATAAGGCTCGAGCCTTAACAGTCCCGGAGGATTTGGGAACATCGGGTTAGGATTAGGACGGGCGAAGCCAACGCCGTCGAGTTTTTCCAGAAATTCCAACCCTTTACGCCGGCCCATGTCGGCATCTGTTTCCCCTTCGGCAGGTTCGTACCCGAAATAACGCCATCCATCGATGACTTGTTCGGGCGAACCTCTGCTAATACCCAACTGCAGACGGCCTCCGGAAATGAGGTCGGCCGCTCCGGCCTCTTCAACCATGTACAACGGGTTCTCGTAGCGCATGTCTATGACCCCTGTACCGATTTCAATTTTCCGCGTCCGGGCGCCAATGGCGGCCAATAGCGGAAAGGGCGAAGCCAGCTGTTTGGCAAAGTGGTGCACACGGAAATAAGCTCCGTCTAAACCGATCTCTTCGGCAGCCACCGCCAAATCGATTGACTGAAGCAACGTATCGCTGGCCGTACGCGTACTGTATGCCGGATGGTCGGCCCAATGGCCAAAAGATAAAAAACCTATTTTTTTCTGCTTTGATACTGTCATAACCTCTTCATTTGCTCATCACAAAGCTACGGAATGTAAGGTGGCCGTATCTTGATGTATGTTAAGAAAATATCCAATCGTATTCATGAAATATCGGAAATCACGAGTGGACAACAAAACGTAGCGGTACCCCTCATGGGTACCCTAAAAAAAGAAAAACCGCAACCCATTAATGACCATGGACATTCCTTTCACAGCACCTTTTGAGAGCACTATTCCTGCAATATCCGTGCGATCTCCTCAAAGCCCATTTCCTGGGCCAGTTGCAATGGGGTTTTCCCATTCCGGTCCGCAAGATGAAGATCAGCTCCGGCATCCTTTAAAATCTGTACAACAGCCTGATATCGTTCACTGCCGTCTCCTAACACAATAGCCTCGAGTAAAGCTGTCCAGCCTAAATTATTCACATGATCGATCGGAAAGCCTTTGGTATTGGCCAAGACCTGAACGGTCTCTATATGGCCACGCTCGCAGGCGGGAATAAGTGCAGAGCCATGGTACCGATTGAATACATCAAAACGGGCGCCATGTTTAAGGTAGAGCTTCACCAATTGGGTTTGGCCACTTGCACCCGCATATAAAAAAGGACTGTCCAGATTATTCGCCTGCATATTGACATCTGCTCCGTGATGTATCAATAGCTCGGCCATGTCAGCATGTTTGTTGATCGTCGCTATCAACAAAAGGTTTCTTTTCTGTTGATCCTGCGTATTCACGGCCACACCTTGTTCCAGCAAAGCTTTTACCGCATGAATGTCGTTATCGGCGACATGTGCTATAATCTCTTGTTGCATAACAGCTGTCTTTGATGATTTGTCCGTTCGCTGTTGACAGACATTTAACAAATTAAAGGATAATAAAATGAAAATAAACTTCATGATAGAAAGATTTGGCCAATTAAAATTTATCCATAGATTTCTCCTCACCAATTGGCAGATCAAAATGACGTTTTGAATGCTTGATGCATCTTCTTTATGCGTTCTAAACGCAAAGCTCTTTGAGCTTCTCGATCAGTTTATACCCAGATACCATAGCTCCAGCCTGGAAATAATAGTTGTTGGCGTCCATGGGCATTTTGCCATTGAGCAGCGCTCCTTGCGGCATCCTCTGGCGTTCGCGTATGCCCTTAACAAGCGTATCGTGGCTGATACAGCCCGCGATGTCATAAAACCACTGCAAAGGCCCGATAATCTCCTTAAAATCTTCCTGGGTCGGGGGGGTGTCCATTTTGGTCGTCTTGGTAGCCTCGCTAAACTTCTCGTGATCCTTGAGAAGGGTCTTGGCATCTGGCTTGATACGAACCAATACGAAGCAGTCGTAATATGCACTCTTGCCCTTGCCGCGATCGGGAATATACAGTCCGTTTTCGTCCCAGTCTTTCTGCTCCAGCAACAGCAGATGAGCAAAATGGGCTGCAGACTTCACATTGAGGCGCTTACCGTTGGCCAGCAGATCGCCATTGTCCCACTTCCCATAGCCATAGATGCCGAAATCCAAGTCGCTGACGGCAATGCCTTCAGCCGCCAACCGATCATGCAGGGCAATCTCGGCCAGCTTACCCTGAAAGGTATTGGCAAACATCTCCAAATTATCACGCACGAGCCATCCTCCGCTACGTTTCGCCCGATGATGCCCTTCCTCGCCGTACACCATGTCGTAGGCAAAGGGTAACGCATCCTCGACCTGTTGGGAGGCCACAGGAGTATCCACAAAAGGCCGCTTGCGCGTGATGCGATAAGTATTTCCGGAAACCGACATCTTTGCCATAGCTGGATATAAACGTTTTTGTTTGCAGGACTAAAGATAATAAATTGGTAGATAAAACACGATTTGGCAGGAAGGAGATTTTAGCTGTTTTGCACTGCAAATAGTTTTCTAAAATGCGTAACTTGCGATAATTTTGGAAAGGGGACTATGGCCGACAAGAATAAAAAAGGTACGATTTGGATTGAACAATTATTAACAGAAAAGCTCAAGAACAAACGCACTACATTAGACAATCAGGATGCTTTTCTGACCCATAGCCTGACGGCACACCACAACGGCAACTATAGGAGCGAGGCTCTGAAATATGCAACGGCATTGTTCTTGGACAAAAACATCGTAGCGGATAAAACCTTTGTGGCCTCCGAGAAAGATCTAAAACGCTTCGCGCCATTGGACGCTCCTTTTGGACAGCCGAAGAAACCCAAGTTTGCGTTTATCGATCTCTTTGCCGGGGTGGGCGGTTTCAGAATGGCCTTGCAACGTCTGGGAGGTGCGTGTGTATACTCCAGCGAATTTGAACCCAACGCCAAGTACACCTATGCACAAAATTATGGCGAGGTTCCTTTTGGGGACATCACCAAGGAGGAAACCAAAAGGGCCATTCCCGAGAAATTTGATATGCTCTGTGGCGGTTTTCCCTGCCAGGCTTTCTCCATCGCCGGTTATAGAAAGGGATTTTCGGATACCAGAGGTACCCTGTTTTTTGACATCGAGGAGATCGTAGAACAGCACCGGCCAAAAGTGGTCTTTCTGGAAAATGTCAAAAACCTGCTGACCCACGACAAGGGCCACACCTTTCGGGTAATTAAAGAAATCTTGGAAGACAAATTGGGTTATGTGGTGTACCATAAGGTGCTCAACTCCATGAGCCATGCCAACGTGCCACAGAACAGGGAACGGATATTTATTGTAGCGTTTGACCCTAAGCGCGTGCCAAACCACGTTCGCTTTAATTTCCCAGAACCTATACCGCTTACAACCTCCATCCATGATGTGCTTGAAACCGGGAAACAGGCTGATAAATATTACTACAGGAAAGACCACATGTATTACCGGGAACTGGATAAAACCATGACATCGGTAGATACACTCTATCAGTGGCGTCGCGTGTATGTGCGCGAAAACAAGAACAATGTATGCCCTACTCTGACCGCCAATATGGGGGCGGGTGGACATAATGTCCCATTGGTTCGTGATGAATATGGCATTCGGAAGCTGACACCGCGCGAGTGCTTCTCCTTTCAGGGATATCCGAAAGATTTTGTGCTTTCGCCCCTACTTGCCGATAGCAAACTGTACATGCAGGCAGGAAACTCCGTGACCGTTCCGCTTATACAGCGCATCGCTGAAAAAATAATAGAAGTGCTATGACCCGTTTCGCCCAGCTCGATCAGGACAATAATGGGGAATACCTGAAATTGCTCGGCGCAATTGCTAAACTATCGGGACTTTTCTCTGACAGCGCTATTCCTTTGATTAACTATCGTGTGGCCGAAAATATTTTTTGCAGAAGCTTTGGGGCGGAAAACCTGAGCCGATCTGACACGGCTTTCGACGCAAAGTTTGAAGGAATGGGCATCGGCCTGAAAACCTTTACCTGTCCATCGAACTACAGCACGGAAAAAATAGCGGAATTCAATTCGCTATCGAAGGAATTAAAAAGTTATTCTGGAAAGGAGCTAGCCTCAAAATTGGCCGAATATAGAAATGAACGCATCGACTTGGCCAAAAGAACATATGGCATAACAGACTCCCTTTATCACATCGTAGCCCGTCGGGAAAGAGAACTGCTCTTGTTTGAAACGGATTATGAGCCGATCAGCGTTGAGAATATAAAAAATGTGAAAGACAACGGGGCAAGCCTGAGTTTTGATGACAGTAGGCACCAATATACGTTCAACTTTTCCAAGAGCACGCTATTTCGGAAATTTGACCTACCCCACCATGCCTTTAGATTGCCCGTAGAAATCATAGAGGACCCATACGCTTTGTTGCTTGAACTGTTTGAAGACAAAGTATTGGAGCCTGCAAAAGACAAGCTAAGGAGGGGAATAGATTATGTGATACTGCCCCTGTATGGCAGACATCACAAGAAAAAATTTGTCTACGAGCGCAGTGGCTTAAACCAATGGAATGCCGATGGTCGCCCGCGAGATCCTGGGGAGGTCTACATTCCTATCCCGGCAATTATCCATCAGCAATTTCCACATTTTTTCCCTCCGAGAGACCAGAAGTTTCACCTGAAGGTACCAACGAAGGAGATATTGCGTGCGAAGGTTTGCCAAGCAAACTCAAAAGCATTGATGACCGACCCCAATAAGGCATTATCGGATTGGTTACTGAGAAGGGTCTTGCGGCTAGATGAAGGAGAACTCGCCACCATGGAACAGCTTGATGAACTGGGCTTTGACAGCGTATTGATCACAAAAGAAAATGCAGATAATTACAGTATCGATATTATGCCGACAAACGCGTTCGAAAAGTTTATTATCGATGAAACCTTTGTTATATAAAAGAATCGTTTGCCTGAATATTTCCGTTAAATATTTCCTAAACGGCATGTCGTAAAACACCATGACGGCATATGCCAATAAGACCATGATTACAGTACCTACAACAATGACCAAAGTCAATTCGGTAGAATCAGAGTACATATACGTTAGGATGGCGATTTAAGCGCCCATAAATGCACAACGGGGCAAAGATAAATTCGATAATGAATACAATTTGCCACAAAGGGGGTAACAATATGTCTCAAAATCTTATATCAGATTAAAAACGTACATATTTTATCAACTCAAATCTTCTTAACTATGAAAAAATTGTTTACAAAATTGACTGCGATCGCACTACTCTTTTCTTGTACCATTTCCTGTAGCAAGGATGAGGATCCTCAAAACAATATACAAATTGCCCCACCAAATGCTTCGTCATTCATGCATCTGCGAAACCAAGCACTGGCAAATATCACGCAATCTGTCACTTTTAAAGCCGAAGATGGTCTACATTTTGTGTCGGAAAAAGGGGCTGTGCTGGATATTGGAGCAGGTGATTTATTTGATGACCAATGGAGCACTGTACTGGGCGACGTCACCTTGTCCTTTATCGAGATCTACGATCGGGGCAACATGGTTGCTACCAACAAAGCCCTGATGGGGCGTAATAGCAATGGCGATCTGTTGCCTTTAATTACCGGAGGGCAATTTTTTGTCGAAGTAAGGCAGGGTGATCAGGTGCTAAGACCGGGAGGGCATTATAACCTTTCGGTAAAAGCTGCACATACAGGTGGATTAGATAACGACATGTTGCTTTGGCAAGGTGAAATTAATGCATTCGGTAACCTCGTTTGGGAAGAAGTCGATACAGATATAGACCAAGGTGGCGAAATTGACGAAGAAGGAAATCCTATAGGAGGTGGAATTGGTGTTGCAGGGTTTGATACAAACACCGCATCGAATACCTACGACTTCTTTTTGAACAATTTTGGCTGGGCAAATGTAGATCGGTTTGCCATTGATCCTCGGCCTAAAACAAAGATCAAAGTAGTCGTCCCTGAAGCATACAACGCCACCAACGCCGCGGTCTATCTAGCATACGAAGACACCCCAGGTTTATTGGCACAATTAGACATTTACCAAGGGGCCGAAAAACTATTCACTGAACATTATGGTTTTGTGCCGATTGGCATAACCCTGCATGTGATATTTGTGACCGAAAGCAACGGTGCGTATGCATTTGCCATTAAACAGGCTACCATCAATGAAGATGATGTGATCACTATTTTAGATGATGACTTGCAGATTAGCACGGAAGAAAACCTAGTCGCACAAATCAATGCGTTGAATTAAACAATAATGCTCATTAAACCCAAAAGAGGCATCTTAAACAGTGCCTCTTTTGGTGCTAAAATAATTCATTAGATAGATCCGTTTAAAAGCCAAAGCACTGTTTTTATACCTGAATAGCTTTTTTTAGAAAAGCATTTACCTGAATCTTTTCGTTAAATATTTCCTAAACGGCATGTCGTAAAACACCATGACGGCGTATGCAAATAAGACCAAGAATGCTTCGTACCAACCATTGGAAAAATCTAGTTCGCGTGGTCTTTACTTCGCCAAAGAAACCACAAGCCGCGTATTGAGCGTCGGACTCTTGCGGACCAATTTTTTATCGACCCATACACAAAGCATGCTCTGATCGCCCGGTTGCTGCGGATCCCAGTCTTTCTTCCAAATGATATCCACATCGTGCTGATGGTAGCGTAGATTACCCAAGAAAAAATAATCCCATTTGTCTTGAGGCAACAACGGCTCCAGGATAAATTCGTTATCATGGGACGCTTGAAAACCCAGAAGGTCTTCGATGACGATGTCGGGAAACGTAGAATGGAAATAGTCCTGTTCGCCACCAAATGCCTGACCATCGCTGGGGATATACCATTCGCCGATGTTCGGCCGTTCTTTGCCGTGCATGTGGGCCAGCTTTTGAATGTGATCGTACAACAGTTCTTTGTCTTTCTCCTGTACTTCTTTCTTATAATGGCGCAGGTAGTTGGCGTAGCCCTTATATACAACAGAATTTTGAAACGGCCAGCCACGCCCATTCCAGGCATATGCCTGTTCATTATAATAGGGATGCTGTCTTTCGGCGGTCGTCATTCCGGCGTTGTGGTAAAACCCTTGCGGGGAGGAAAACATGTCCCAGGCTTTTTCATATTTATGCTGTGATGCAAGCGGAATCATATTAAAATACCATGGCGTATAGCCTACCGACTCTCGTACCCTCGCTTCGTAATCGCCGATTCCAAACACATTGTCTCCGGCACTGTACGTGTTAAAAAACTGATCGTCCTCATTCCAAAGTACATCCAAGACCTTCTGCTGTATCGCTTGCGCACGTGATGCATACATTTTGGCTTTTTGGGAGGAAGAACCATTGGAAGTGTTAGCGTTATCCAATTGATATAAATCAGAAAGCGACCGCATATTGGCATAGGCGTATGCATTGACAGAAGGACGCACCAAATAAAAATCCGGATACCCTTTGCGGAAGGCTTTGGGAAATTCTTTCGCTTGAGCAGATTGCGCGGCTTTATCGGTGGTGCCCCATCCCAGATAGTAATCTCTCCAACTATCAGCTGTATAGATATCATAGGCTCCTTTGCTCTCGATCAATCCCAAAACAGCGGAAAGACTAAACTCCATCCCATCATACAGGTCCAAGATCTTATACATACCGGCTGTTTTGGCATCGGGTTTATGAACCGTAAACAGGCTGTCCCACACATGTTGGTGTTTTTCCATATGCGGTAAGATCTCATGGAGCCAAACCCTATCGGGGTGTACCTTTAAAAATGCTTCCACACCATCGATCATCCAACTCGAAAAATGATGGCTTTCCGGCCGACTAAGATAGGTGAGAAAGTTTTCATTCTCCCGCTGGTTTAGCCGGGAAGCCGATCCTTTCATGAAATAAGTGGCATAGGAATTCAAAAACTTGGGGTCGCGCAACCAACGCACATCGTAAAACTGGTGGCCAGCAGGGCAGGTGATGGCCCCACTAAGGGATGCCCAATTCCTTGGGCCGAAAAATTCTGTCACGACCCAATATTGCTGTTGATCTTCCGGGTCATTGTATTCTTTCAGGTGTTTACTAATCATCCACCAACGATAGTTGTACACTTTGGTGATGGTATCGTTTGAACTGAGAAACAAAGGAATATTCTCCTGCAAAAACACCTTGTTGTTCGAGGCATTAAACGGTCCGTCAGACGCAGGACGATTAGGATAACTGTTGAACTCGTCAATCTGCGAAGAGAGAGTATCCTTCGACGCGAGGCTTAACCGTTGCCATTCACGTTCATACAACATGTTTTTAGAAGTAGAGCAAGATATATGAAAGCTCATTACAAAAAAGATGATTCCTCCAAAAAGAGCCGTGGAGATATCGATCTTGCTAAAAATGGCCTTTATATTTTGTTGCATAAAGAATGTTCTTTTTCTCATTTAATTGCGTTGTAAATCGTTTTAATTAGTTATCCTGCAAAGTAGCAAAAATCTCTATTCTTTCCAATTGCAAATTATGCCGGGAAAGCTATAAGGGCAAGCGGATTTTTATCAAAAGCATCCCGATGAAATGCAACTTTTGTAGAAATATTTTTCAAAAAGACTACCGCATTACCGGTCTTCCTACCTTCACTTATCTTCATACGAACTCCTCCTCCAATTGATTAGCAGATCACCAAAACGTTTAACCAGTTCCGGATATTGCGTGACAAGATTTCGGTTTTCGGCGCTATCCGTGCGGAGGTCGTATAACTCCGGACGGCTTCTATCCACATTCATCAAAAACTTCCAATGGCCCTCCCTTAAGGCCAGAGACGGGCTTCTGTTCCTGCCTTGGGGGAAATTAAAGGCTGTGTCGCTCCTGCCATATTCCCAAAACAAAGTAGTGGCCCTGCTGGAAGCCTTCTCCAACAAGGCAGTACTCCTGTCCTCTCCATCAAACCGTTGTTTGATTTCCTGAGGAACTTTAATACCCGCAAGAGCACTCAGAGAAGGGAGCAGATCTATAGCTGCAAGTACCGAAGTGCTGTCCACCCTACCTTTAGCAATCTTCTGTGGCCAGCGTGCGATAAACGGAACGCGTATTCCTCCTTCATACAGCGATAATTTGCTCCCTCTTAACCCTGCGGACCTATCCTGTCTGAAATTAGGCATCGGGCCATTGTCGCTGGTAAAGATGACCAACGTATTTTGGTCGATGCCCAATGCTTGCAATCCTTCCATCAATCGGCCCACTTGTTTGTCAAGCTCCGTCAAAACGGCGATAAAACTTTTTTCCTCATTAGGCTTGGTCGGGTATCTACCAATGGAATCATCTCCGGGCACCCAAGGCGTGTGGACATCATCGATCCATAGGTTCACAAAACTGGGCTGATCTTTGTTCTTTGCCAAAAATTCCAATGTTTTATCGATGAGATAAGATGTGCGGTTCCATCTCTTTATACTATCTTGGTCGCTCCATATCCAGTCTGCAGCGGTCAACAAAGGGTCAGGTGCAGGACTTTCGTATGTCCCTGCCCAATCGTCAAAACCATATTGGTCAAAATTGGGTGCATCTGTGACATCTCTGCCCCCTCCTAGATGCCATTTACCATAATGTGCCGTTGCATATCCATGGTCTCTCAATAGCTTCGCCATAGACCACACCGTGGTATCCAGATAATCAGCTTGTTCAGCCGCCTTATTGGCTTTTCGGGTATGCAGGAAAGTAGTAAAGTTTAATTTTGCGGGCGAAATCCCTGTTAGAAGACCTGCGCGCGACGGTGAACAAATCGGCGCTGCGGTGTAATAATTGGTAAACATAACGCCTTCCGTAGCCAATCTATCAATGTGGGGCGTGGCATAGACATTGTAATAACAGCCAATGTCGCCAAAACCCAAATCATCGGTCAATAGGATGATAATATTAGGCTTTACCTGCTCCTGAGCGAACCCTGACGCGCCACAGATTAACGAAAAGAAGATGCTACCAAACAGCTTTAAAGAACCGGTTTTTTTACATAATGTTTTACTTCGCATAAAGAACAGCATAAATTAAGGTAAACCTTGTGCATGATAAGCGCTCAAACTATCATCGTAAGGGCTTAAAATAGTCCCTTTTGATGATGCTCACAGACAACACGGATGGACACAGAAATGTTTTCCGGTACTGATCTGCAAGAATATGTGCAACTGATTAATTGATATTATCGGCCCATATTTACCTGTATAGCAGCTCTCAAAATCAAGCCGATGTCTCCATATCCACTGACTTGACCAATTAAAGATAAGGAAAAACAAATGAAAACGATCGAAGCGGAGGTGCAACAATATGCCAAAGAGCATTAAACCATACCCTTAACAAATAAATCCTCGTAAAAATTTTATCGCAAACATTTATCGATCGATATTCCTTTTTATCGATCTGGGCTCTTTTTTACCGGAAATTCCGGTGCTTATGGAAGGAAGGTTGACTATGTTTGTCGGAAAAAAATGAAAGAAAATGGAGAAACAGATGACAGTTCGCCAAAGTAAATTCGCATTCCTCTTATGGTGTGGCATTCTCGCTCTGAGCGGTGCCTGCACAAAAGAGAAGGGAGGTGTTGCCAAAGAAGAAATCAACTTCATACCGCAAAAGGGGTACACCTACCACTATCGGCTCACAGAAGACGGGCAATCCCACAACGTGACTGTACGCAATCTTGGCGTACGGGATTCTGTGGGTTTAAAAGTGCACAGAATCGCGCAGGTCATAGAGGGGATGACGCTATACACCGATATGTATGTGAAAGATGGCTATACGGTACATGTCAACCATCTGCCTTCATCTTTTTATGAAGTAGCCAAGGCCATTGAAGACGGTGTTATTGCTTCTGGGGGTATCTATCACGGCATGGATATCGTAGGCTATCCGTCCATAATGAAGGTCAAAAACAGTCTCGCCGTCGGGAGCAAAGTTGATTTCCCGGGTCCACATATTGAGATGAACACGCGATACTCCACCAAGACACTGGACGAGGAGTGGACGCTGCACCGCAGTTATTTCACATTGGTATTTGAACCCGAGAACGTACTAAAGGTTGAGCAGGTAAAGGTGGGAGCAGGTAGCTTCCGGTGTATACACTATGCTTTTACAGCATTTAGCGAGCAGGCCCATTACGAGAATGGAGGGATGGTGGAGCAAAACTTTTTTGAAGAGAAAAATGCCCTTTGGGATGCTCCGGGCATCGGGGTGGTGAAGAAAGTGTCAACCACGGAAGAAGGTGAAACGACCTTGGAGTTGTTGAAAATAACCAGCAATTAGGTCGCCACATGTCACGATATGTGACCACGCTGTTCGCTAACGGACACCCGATTGTCCACTAGCGAACAGCTGACAAGCACAGCAAAAAGCACAAACAACTAAAAAACAACATCTTATACATTTGGCAATAGGCTTGTATTTCTTTTGGCATGATAGAAAAAGGGTAGGCACTCAAAAAGGAGAGGGCAAGGAAAAGAAGAAAATGGATTCACCGATTTTTTGTCCCCTCTTACCGAGAAATAGCTTGGATTCATCTAATCGTTATTCGGTAAATCTGTTCGCCACCCTACCTTTGAACTATCAAATACGAAAAAGGAATTATTAAAAATATTTAAAAACTTAAAAACACAAAAATGAAAAAGACATTAACAACCATCGCCACTGCACTGATCATGATCGCTTCGTTCAGCTCTTTTGCCGCAGAAAAGTACAACCCATTGAAAAATATGGATTCAAAAGAGATCGTCGGCAGCTATCTGGAAGCAACAACACTGGGCAGTGTTGACCTGAACAAGTTTCTCTTTGCGGATGACTTCGAATACCGTAATGTAAACAACAAAGGCGTGGCCAAGAAGAAAGCTTATACTGATTTTCTGAAAGCGAACAAGGGCGTGAAGTTTGACTGTAAAACGAGCTACGAGATTTTGGACCAAAGTGGAGAAGTATGTGTTGCCAAGGCTACCATGAAATTCGACACGTTCACACGGGTAGACTTGATTACCTTGAACCACGACGAAGACGGCTGGAAAGTAAGCAGTGTCACGACCTCTTATCCTGAAAAATAGCAGGGGAGAAACAAAGATTTTTGTTTAGTTTAGTTAGTTAAATCTAATGGTGAAGCCTACAGCAATGTAGGCTTTTTTTGTAGTATTCATCAACCTACCTCGCTCGATTTATGATCGGAACGATTGATATCCGATTTTCTGATCTCTCCCTTTACAATACTTCCATAAGCTTTTCAAAGGCCATGCCACGAGAAGCTTTTAGCAAAATCAGGCTATTTTGTATCGGTTTTTCCGTGAGTGCCTTTTTAGCCTCTTCGGTCGTTTCGTAAAAAACCGCCTTGTCGTTGCGCAAGGCGTAAAAAGCCTTGCCTACAAAAATAACACGTGCTACATCCAATGATGTGGCCTTTTCGACCACCTTTTTATGTTCCTCCGGAGATTCATCTCCCATTTCAAACATATCGCCCAAGATGATCGTCTTGTTGTTCCCTTCAATAACAGCGATGTTATCCAAAGCAGCGGCCATACTGCTGGCATTGGCATTATAGTAATCGGCAATAACCGTATTATTTTCGGTTTGGGTAATTTGGGACCGGTTGTTTGTCGGAACGTAGCTTTCCACTCCCCTATTGATCTGTTCTGCCGTTAAACCAAAGGCACGCCCTACTGCAACGGCAGCCAATATATTCTCAGTGTTATACGAGCCTGTCAAATGGGCAGAAACAGTGTAGGATGGGCCATTAGGAAGCCTCCATGAGACAGTCAGCAAAGGATCAGCACGCTCCAGTTTCCCAATGACATCATTCGAGATCGAGAAGCCATAATGCACGATATTGGCTATCTTACGGGCCTTTTCCATTTCTACAAGATGCGGATTATCACTTTGCAGGAACAACATGCCCTCATGTTGTTTTAGGAAATCATAAAGTTCACCTTTGGTTTTTTTCACCCCCTCAAAAGAGCCGAAGCCTTCTAAATGTGCTTTTCCAACGTTGGTAATCAGTCCATGGGTCGGTTCGGCAATCGCGCAGAGAAAAGCGATTTCTTCTGGATGGTTGGCCCCCATTTCGATAATGGCGACCTCGGTATGTTCCGGAATGGACAATATGGTCAATGGTACGCCAATGTGATTGTTAAGGTTTCCCTTGGTGGCATATACCTTATATTTTTGGCTAAGCACGGCATTCACCAGCTCTTTCGTCGTCGTCTTTCCGTTCGTACCCGTGATGCCGATAAAAGGAATGGAAAGCCGTTGTCGATGGTAATGGGCTAACTGTTGTAAGGTCGTCAGCACGTCGTCCACCAAAAGATAACGTCCATCCTTTTTGTATGGTGCTTCATCAATGACCACATATTTAGCTCCATCTTCCAATGCTTGGTCTGCAAAAGCATTGGCATTGAACCGTTCGCCTTTTAAGGCAAAGAAGATGCTGTTCGGGGCAATGTTACGTGTATCCGTGGAAACAGATCGATACTGTTGGTACAGAGAGTATAGGTCTTGAATAAGCATATAGCAAAAGTAAGAAATAGTCGTGATAAGTAATCAGCAGTCCGTTTTTCTGAAAAATAATCTTCAATAACCAAAAGCCCAGCTGGGACATTGCAACTGATTGCAGTACATTTGTAGACTACGCTTAGAAAGACAGATAAGGGGTCTTTTTTAAGACAGCCCATAACCATTATTTCAACTGAAAAGCCTTTACACTATTGCTGTTAAATGTCGGGATATAAAGGGTTTTAGATGCGGGATGGTATCCCAAATCAGCCGTATTCATCTTGCCTCTTACATCCAACAATTTTTCAAACTCGCCATTGGCTTTGACATAGTATACCAAACCGCCCCAACAGGTGACCAAGAAATCGCCATTGCCGACCGGTTCCAAGCCATCTCCGCCAAGCTCAAATCCCTTGGCAATAACCGTGCTTCTTTTTTGATTGTCAATTTTCCACAATTCAGGACCAACTAATGCGTATAAGCTTCCATTGACAAACTTTAAGCCATTGACAGAAGGTGTGTTTTCTAAAAACACGCTGGGTTGATCGTTTCTCAACATAAATATCTTGTTCTCCCGGGTATCGGAAACGTACACGACACCATTGTCATCGACAGTTACGTCGTTCAGGAAAGTTGCTCCGGGAACGGTAATTTCGTTGATGGTATTTCCGGTAACGATATCCACCACTACCACATCCGTAATATCAGCTACATACAACAAGTCCTTATATATCGCCAATCCTTTTGGGGCGTTCATTCCCGTTAGCCAATCTTGATCTTTGACACTGCCGTCCATATTCAATAGGGCAATTCCTCCCTTTCCATCTTTGGCTGTACCGTCGCCATCAATCAATGACACATAAAGTACCTTACTCTCCGGAGAATATAAAACCGATTCGGGTATTGGCAAATTCTTGGTCTCCCACAGTTCCTGAAGTTGGTGCTGGGCAAACAGTGGCAGGGATAACAAGGTAATCGCACAACAAGTAAAAAACGTCTTTTTCATAGCAACATCGTGTTTGGTAAATGACTAAAATAAAAATAATGTTTCAATTATGGCACAAGTCAATCGTTTTCGTAAAAAAATAGCTGAAAAGATGCGGATTTCTCCACAATAATTCCAATTTTTAACCAAAATTTTATTCATAAACTTGTATTCAATGGACACATTTCTGAACAAAAACTTCCTATTACATAACGACATAGCCGAGGATTTGTTTCACAATTATGCAAAAGATCTGCCCATCATCGATTACCACAACCACTTGCCTCCAAACGAAGTGGCGACCAACAAGCGCTTCACAAATCTCACGCAAGCTTGGCTGTACGGTGACCATTACAAATGGCGAGCCATGCGGGCCAACGGCATTGATGAACAACACATTACGGGAAATGCGTCTGACAAAGAGAAGTTTATGAAATGGGCAGCAACCGTTCCCTACACCGTGCGCAACCCGCTCTACCATTGGACACATTTGGAGTTGCAACGCTATTTCGGAATCGATGAACTGCTCACGCCTACATCTGCCGAATATATCTACGAGCGGGCTTCTGAACAGCTTCAGGAAGCTTCCCATTCGACGAGAGGATTGTTGGAACAAATGCGCGTGAAAGTGATCTGTACCACGGATGACCCGATCGATTCGCTGGAATACCACCAACAGTTTGCCCAAGAGAACAGCTCCTTTAAGATGTTTCCGGCATTTCGCCCCGATAAAGCGATGAACACGGACAATATACCCGTTTTCAACAGCTATGTCGATCAACTTGAACAGGTGACCAATACCAATATCGAACATTTCCAACACTATTTAGATGCCCTAAAATCGCGTCATGACTTCTTTGCTGCACAAAACTGCTGCATCTCCGATCACGGGCTTTCCCATCTATATGCCGATGATTTCACAGAACACGAAATTATCGACATCTTTAGCAAAATACGTGCAGGACAGTATGTTTCTGCAACGGAACATTCGAAATTCAAATCAGCCATGTTGGTACACTTTGCTACATGGGATCATGAGAAAGGATGGGTGCAGCAATATCACGTAGGCGCGTTCCGCAATACAAATTCCCGGAAATTTGCCACATTGGGTCCCGACACTGGATGGGACAGCATAGGCGATTATAAGCAGGGTGAATCCCTCGTGCGCTTTTTGGACCGCATGGACCGCAACAACCAACTCACAAAGACTATCATTTACAATCTAAATGCAACAGATAACGATCTTTTTGCCGCGATAGCGGGCGACTTTAACGATGGCTCCGTGGTGGGCAAAATACAATTTGGTTCTGGGTGGTGGTTCAACGACCAATTGGACGGTATGACTAAGCAGATCAACTCTTTGTCCAACATCGGGTTGATTAGCCGTTTCGTGGGCATGCTCACCGATTCGCGCAGTTTTCTTTCCTTCCCCAGACATGAGTATTTCAGAAGATTGTTGTGCAACATCTTTGCCGAAGATATGCAGAAGGGGCTTATTCCCAAAGATATCCCGTGGATCGGAAGCGTTATTGCAGACATCTGCTACAACAATGCCAGGAATTATTTTCCATTTAAATAATGAGCATTGGAAAAACTTCTGTTTTAGCTCACCTAGAGCTTTTGGCAAAATATGAATGTGCCAAACAAACATGATATTTCTTAACATATCGCTAAGATTATATAACAAAATTTAGCAGGAAAAATGGCATAAATTGGACTTTAAGCAATACCTTTGTCAAGGTAAAATCTCGTGCAATGGCAAAGGAGCAGATCTCCATTTTCGATATGTTTAAAATAGGTATCGGGCCTTCGAGCTCGCATACTTTGGGTCCTTGGCGCGCGGCGCAACGCTTTGCGCATCGCTTGAAAGAACAAGGGGCTTTAAACAACGTCGAGGGAGTCAAAGTTCTGCTGTATGGTTCCTTGGCCAAAACAGGCATTGGACACGGGACCGATATTGCCATTCTCTTGGGATTGAGCGGTGACGATCCGGTTAGCTTTGATGTATATCAGGTGATGCCCAAAGTAGCGCATATTAAGCAGTCTCGACAAATTGTTATAGATGGCACGAACACCATCCCGTTTCACTATGCGGAAGATATGGTATTTTTATATACCGAAAGTCTGCCGTTTCATCCCAATGCCGTCACGTTTCAGGCATTCCTCAACAATGGCACGGCCATCAGCGAGACTTATTATTCCATCGGCGGGGGATTCGTTGTTCAGGAAAATGATTCCGATGGGTTCTTGAGCGAGCTGGATCTGCCGTTTCCCGTTGACAATGCACAACAGCTGATGGTGTGGTGCATGAAGACCGGATTAAAGATTTCGGAGCTGGTGATGGAGAATGAGCTGGCCTGGCGACCTGAGGAAGAAACCAAAGCCGGCATCATGCAACTATTCCATACCATCAAAGACTGCATATACAAAGGTTGCCACACAACGGGCGTTCTACCTGGAGGTTTGAACGTGGAACGCCGCGCTGCAAAAATGAATAAGCGCCTATTGAAAGGGCGCGAATACGATGACTATGCATCCTGGGTACAGGCTATTCGTGAAGGAGGCAAGGATTTTGGCTATATCCTGGATTGGGTGAGTTGCTTCGCCCTGTCCGTTAACGAAGAAAATGCTTCCTTTGGTCGCGTGGTGACCGCTCCAACCAATGGCGCCTCGGGGGTTATTCCGGCCGTATTGCAATATTACATCACTTTTCACGATAGCTATCGGGATGAGAAGATCATGCAATTCATTGCCACTGCTTCCGAAATCGGCTCCATCTTCAAAAAGGGAGCAACCATTTCGGCGGCCATGGGTGGCTGCCAAGCCGAAATTGGTGTCTCATCAGCCATGGCAGCAGGAGCATTAACCGAATGTCTGGGCGGTTCGCAGCGCCAAGTATTGATGGCTGCCGAAATTGCCATGGAACATCATCTTGGCCTTACCTGCGATCCTATTGGAGGTTTGGTACAGATTCCTTGCATCGAACGCAATACCATGGGTGCCATCAAAGCTATTACGGCCGCACAATTGGCCCTCAATTCCAACCCTGATAAAGCAAAGGTGAGCTTGGACGCCGTAGTCAGCACTATGTGGGACACTGCACAGGATATGAATGTCAAATATAAAGAAACAGCCGATGGAGGGTTGGCCATTAAAGTACCACTAAGTTTACCAGAGTGTTAGGATGAAATATTGCGCATTAGCTTCAGGAAGTAACGGAAACTGCTACTATGTAGCCGATTGTGATGATGCTGTCTTGATCGATGTGGGCATTAACACCAAGCACGTGGAATTACGTATGGCCAATGTGGGAATAGACCCCTTGGATATTCAAGGCATATTCATTACCCACGAACATACCGACCACATCCGTGGGCTTTCCGTCTTCTGCAGGCGTTACCAAATACCCGTGTATCTTACAGCCGGCACCTATACCGGTTCACGCTTATACCTTCCGGAACATTTGGTGCGCATTATCCAACCCAATGACCGTATAGATGTTGGTGGTCTAAGCGTCTATGGTATTCCCAAATACCACGACGCCAAGGAACCTTGTAGTTTTGTGGTGTCTAATGGTGATACGAACATATCCATCTTAACAGATGTAGGCAGGGCCTGCGAGAATGTAAAACGTGCCATCCGTCTTTCTGATGTATTGTTGCTCGAGGCCAACTATGATGAACAGCTGTTGGAACATGGACGCTATCCATATTATTTGAAAAACCGTATCCGAAACGGTTGGGGACATATTTCGAATCGCGTATCGCTGGAAACATTTCTGGAAAACCGGACATCCCGCCTAAAACACCTGATCTTAGGACATCTATCGGGGGAAAACAATACCGTGGACTTGGTGCACCAGACCTTTGCGCCACACTGTACAGACATCAAGCTTTCTGTGGCCACCAGATATCAAGAAACAACCCTTTTTGATAGCAATATGTGGACTACTGCTTCTTCAGTGAAGGTTACGATAGAGCGTGTGGCTTATCAGGCAACCTTTTTCTTTCCAGGGGAAGACTAAGATAACGTGAGTTCAAGATAACAACCCATGTCACCGCTTTCTTCGCCTTTGGTGAGACACTGCGCGGCTTTTTTTGAAAATGCAAATCTTTCTATCATCATTTCATCCGCCATTGGCGGATTATGAATATAACCACGTCGTGCCTCGCCACAGGCGATGGTAGTGGTTTGATGATTATAGTTTAAGGGGTTCAATTACACCATGAGCCCCCCCATCGGGGGTGATATATCTCGTCAAACAGATGCTTATCCCGAGTTCACGTTAAGATATGGCCGTTGGCGTAGCAATATCTTGTTGCCGATCAATCTCCGCAAGAAGCTCTTCTTGAACAGCATTCAGATAGTCTATCAGCTTTTGGGCTTTGCTAAAGGCCACGGAAAGATCTTCCAAGGCTAAGCTAAAATAGTGATCGTATCGTGTGGCTTTGTAAGATTCGTCCAGCCGTTCTAAAATATGTAATTCATGAGCGGTTTGGAAAAGCATGCTTATCTCCGGACTATACGATGCCAACAGCCCATGATGGGTACGCAAGGAATGGGTGAATTTTTCCTTACCCAAAAGTATGTTTTCCGCCGTGCGCAACGAAATTTCCAATACCTGATGCAACATAAAGCTTGCTTGCGCCAGATTCCCTTTTTCCACGTAAAACATGTGTCCTTCCGCAAAGGCTCTAATTTTCGAGATTTCCCGCTCAAAAAAGGCTATAGCTTCTTCTCGCCACAGGATATAATCACAGTCTGGAAGCTCAACCCGGGTCTTGGCATCAGGATGCTCAAATACCAAATTGCTCGGATGGCAGATAAGCGCTACCCGCATATTTCCGTGTTTAATTTTATGGTTGACATCCCCCGGCAGTGAAACATGGCAACGGTAGTTCGGTCTTTCGGCAACGATGAACTCACACAATGCACGAGAATCCACAAAACCCTGGTTTGCCGTATGACGAATAAAGACATAAAGGTGATGCATGGGTTTACCCATTGCCACAGCCCGATATAGAAACAGCTGTTCTACAAAGATAAGCTGGGTAATACGGTCGACGATCAAAGCCAATTCTTGATCCGTGTGAAATGTTGTATTCATAGCATCTGTTTTAGGGATGTACAACATTTGCTTCTTTTTCTTCCAAACGGACCTGCTCCGGTGTTACACAGGACGGGAATGCCATTTTCAACCCTCCGTCGAGATAGATTTGATGCAAGGCTTCCACTAAATGTGTTATGTAAATATACAGCAACAAACTGTCTTCGTGAGGTTCTTGAAAATAAGTCTTCAATTCATTGCAGGCCGTACCCGCTATATAATCAATTTCTGTCCGCCACTTTTCCAAACGCTGATAACAAAAGAAGAGCTGTATGATCTCAGCATGACCGTATGTAAATGTTTGATTTTTAAAATGAAACATCTCCTTTATCGTTTTGATTTTGGTGGATTTGGGAGAAATAAAATGCTTTAAGCGGGCTTGCCTGTAAATGACATATGCCAACTCAATATGCTTGATCAGTCGCTGACCGATATGGGTATAATCCAGTCCACTGATTTTCAAACGAAGGTCAAGTCCCGCCTGTAAAAAAAGTGCTGTCTGCCTTTTCCAGGAAGCGTACGATGTCTCACTTTCATAAAAGACCTTAATGGCCTCGATCGGATTGCTAATCTCTGCTTTGCCCAGATAGCGAAAATGTTGCTTGGATAATTTCTTATCTAATGTTTTCATATCAATGTATTTTGTGTGATTCTATGTTTACGTTACGTGTACAAACAGTTTTTTACCGTTAGCATATGGCGCTAAAACAACTGATAGATGGAGGTATAAGTGCTATAATTCGGAGAATCACTTGATATGAACGGTACAGTCAAGCACGATAAGAAAAGACAAATAGCAAAATTATTTGATTTTTAGTTTCTTTTGCGTATTTTTCATCATCATTGCATGTTTAGCGCTGGCCGCAATAGTGGCCCGCACGGTTATCATGGAACAAATATAAGATATAAATATATCTTACACAAGAAAAAAGATAAAATAATGTCTAACATCAAAGAACGTGTCCTTTTAATCGCGGAAAGCAAGGGAATTAATAAAACTACCTTTTTCAAAGACTTAGGACTATCTTATGCCAACTTCAAAGGAATCCAAAAAGCATCGGCATTAAGTTCGGAAGCCGTAGCGATTATCTTATCCAAATACCACGACATCAGTCCTGCGTGGCTAATTGCCGGAGAAGGAAACATGTATCGCGAGGATCCCATAGCTGTTCAGGATAAAACCGAACGATACGTTAGTCAAAAAGATGAGGGAACGGACATGGCCGTTATCGATGCGCTCTATAAAGTAATTGATGCTTTGGAAACAACGGTACGTTCGCAAGAAAAGACCATCACATTTTTGGAGAAACAGCTGTCTGCCGTGGAAAAGGAAATCATGGTACTAAAGAAGAATTGAGGTGCTTAGGAGAGGTAGGATTCGACCTTTTTCTGCATTACGTAATCGTTCAGCACAAAACCAAAATAAGGGATATCGATTTCCTGTACGACCTGAAAACCTTGTCTTAAATAAAAATGATATGCTTTATTGCTACGGTTAACATTTAGTTCGATGATAGGACAGGCCCTTTCCTTGGCCTGCATAGAAGCAAAATCAATCAGCTCTTTTCCCAGTCCCTTTCCCTGAGCTTCCGGCAACAGGTATAGTTTCTCGATTCGAAGGATATCCGATGTTTTGAAAAAGAGCGACACAAACCCGACAGGGATGCTCTCTGACGTCAATATGAAAAACACATGCCCCTGTTGCATGGCCTCCAAAATCCCATTCTTGGAATACGATTTTTGCAACATAAAATCAATCTGCGCCTGTGACAGTACTGTTGCATAGCCATGTTGCCAGCTCTGATGGGCTATCTGTTCAATGGTTTTCCAATCCGCTATAGAAGCCTTACTAATCTTTGTCAAATTTCCTCCCCTACTAAAACAAATTCCTGACTATTGAACTCCAAATAGATAAATCCGTCCTGCTCTGTTACAAATTCATGATGCGCTACTTTTCGAATACCTACCAACGATTTGAGCTTATCCTCTCGGATAAATAACTTTTCTCCTTTTTGCTTCCATTTTTCATATCGGCCCTTCACCAGCACAAATCGCTTACCGTCAATATACAAAACGATGTTAATCGCTACGCAAAAATCATAAACCGCATCTGGTATTTCGTCACAAATGATATTCACCGCTTTATATTGATGGGTGATAAGATATTGCAGGGCATCTGTGACAAGATCTGTTTGCAGAGGGAGATGCTGTATTTGCTCCTGACCATAATCCGAACCTCCGGCCGTCACTACAAAATCGACCTTAATATCTGTTGCCAGCAGAAAATCGATTGTGTAATCGTCGGTAAAAACAGTAGGACTCCATTCGAGCAACTGTCCGATATACTCGCTATCCAACGCTTCGAGAGAAGCCACAATCAGCGCAGGTTCTTGGTTTTCCTTAACAATATGGTGTGAGGACATGTTTAAAAGTAAGAAGGAAAAAGGAAAAAGTGAAAAATCTTTTTCCAAAGAAGGGACCGTCTTCTAAAAAGCCGTCGTACTTCATTTCGTTCAGTATGTCGAGGTTACAGCCTGCTCCGAAAGCATTCGGGGAGACATCTATTTAGATCCCTCCTGTCGTCGGGATGACAAAAAAGAGCTTGTAACAACGCCGTACGCCACAATTGTCATGTCGAGCCTGTGAGACATCTATTAAGATTCCTCCTTCGGAATGACAGCCTTTTAGACTCCCCAGAGTGTTAGATTACATTTCTCCCAGTTGTCGCAAGGTGATGTAGGACATCAAGCCTATGCTGGTCTCCAAAGCCCGTTCATCAATATCGAACGTAGGTGTATGCACGGCCGACTGGATGCCTAATGCCTTGTTCCCCGTTCCTAAGCGATAGAAGCAGGCACTGATTTCCTGAGAATAATAGGAAAAGTCTTCTGCCGCGGGCCAAACATCCAATTCCACCACATTCTCCGGCCCCAAAAATTCCTCGGCAAAACGGCGGGATGCATCGGTAATCTTCTGCTCATTAATTAAAAACGGATAACCCTTTCGTATCTCAAAATCGCAGACTGCACCCATGCTTTCTGCAATGCCTACGGCCATTTTCAACATCTTTTCGTGTGCTTCGGCCCGCCACTTTTCATCAAAGGTACGGAACGTGCCTTCCAGATAAACCTCATCAGGAATGACGTTTGTCGCACCATTGCCCGCGATTTTGCCCCACGACAGCACGGTCGGAATTCGTGGATCGGCATTGCGACTGACAACCTGTTGCATAGCCGTGATAATCTGTGCCGTGATGGCAATGGGGTCAATATTTTGGTGTGGATGCGCACCATGGCCGCCTCTCCCTTTTACCGTCATAAACAGCTCGTCACAAGAGGCCATGTACTTCCCCGAACGAAAACCTACTTTTCCAGCCTCGATGAAAGGCATCACATGTTGCCCTATAATGCCTTCTGGTACAGGATTTTGCAAAACTCCTTCCTTAATCATGATAGAAGCGCCTCCAGGCAGACGTTCTTCTCCCGGTTGAAAAATCAGTTTCACCGTGCCCCCGAAACCACCGCGCAAGGATTGGAGGATATGGGCTACACCCAAAAGCGAGGAAGTATGTACGTCGTGTCCGCAAGCGTGCATCACACCTTGGTTTTGCGATCCATAGGACCTGCCCTCCACTTCTTGGATGGGCAAGGCATCCATGTCTGCCCTTAATGCCAATACTTTGTCGGAAGGCTTTTCACCCATGATCATTGCTACCACGCCGGTGTTGGCCATTGCTACATAGGGAATATTCCATTCTTCCAGCTTCTGCTTCACAAAAGCCGCTGTTTGGTATTCTACAAAAGAAAGTTCGGGATGTTGGTGCAAATGCCTTCTCATGGCAACAGTTTCACCAAAAAACTGCTGGGACAGCTGCTTGATTTTATCCTTTAGATTAGGCATCACTTGTAGGATTTTTATTCGTAGACCCAAATATCTTCGGTGAAAACGAAAACATTGCTGTATTGCGCGCGTAATGCACGCATAAAATTATTGGCTTCTGAACGGCTTCTAAAATCGCCGACCTTCACCCGATAGTTTGGTTCGTCGTATGTCACGTAACTGCTGATGCCTGTGTATGCGTTTTGGAAACGCGACTGCGTGGCATAGGCATCGTTGCGGTTGGGACCGGAAAAAATTTGCACCCGAAAGCCTCTAACTTTAACCCGTTTGCCACTTTTCTTGTCCACGTTCCGCTCGCCCAAGCTCACCATACGGGCAACGGTAGGATTAATACCATTCTCTGCTCTGAATTCCTGCAACAACGCAATCAGCGTATCCCGCTCTATTTCGACAATACCCGAAGATTGGGCTTTCGTAAATTGAGCGAATGCTAAGAGAACAAAACCTAGTATCAATCCTTTTTTTACCATCTCCCTTATAAATTTCTTAATGGTTCCTGCCGTGGCAATTTTTATATTTTTTGCCAGATCCACACGGACATTCGTCGTTGCGACCTACTGTTTGCTCCTTACGAATCGGTTGGGTGACCTGTTGCTCGCGGGTATCCCTATCTTCTTCAGATACACCTGTAGGCGACACCAACTCGGCTTTCGTTGCTTTCACCTGTGCCGGTTGTGCGGCAACAGGACGAGCTGCCTGTACGTTCTGCGGTTGTTGTTGCTGTCCCGGAATCTCTCCCTTGAACAGGAAGCTTACAATCTCTTTGTTCATGGATGCCAACATGGTTTTGAACAAGTTATAGGCCTCCATTTTATAGATAATGATCGGATCCTTCTGCTCATAAACCGCATTCTGAACGGATTGTTTTAAGTCGTCCATCTCCCGCAAATGCTCTTTCCATGCCTCGTCGATCAACGCTAACACAATGCCTTTCTCGAAGGATTTGAATACTTCCTTACCCTGCGTTTCAACAGCCTTTTGCAAATTTGCCGCAACTTGTATGCCACGAATGCCATCGGTAAACGGAATAACCACATTTTCAATCATAGCCCCGCGCTCGGCCAATACGTTGGTCAATACAGGCAATGTCTGCTCAGCAATATTTTGCGCTTTATGTTGATAGTGCGTGATAACCTGTTGGAAAAGCTTATCTGTCAAGGTCTCCGCATTATTTTGGGCAAATTCTTCGACAGTGATCTCCGGGTTGATGGCGAACAGACGAATGACTTCGATTTGAAAATCTTCGTACGTACCGCCTTCTTTTTCTTCCAGAACAATATCTTCCACCACATCAAAAATGGTGTTGTTCAAATCGACATCCAATCGCTCTCCGAAGAGGGCATTTTTGCGTTTTGTATAAATAACGGTACGCTGTGAATTCATGACGTCATCGTATTCCAACAAACGCTTCCGGATACCAAAGTTGTTTTCTTCTACTTTACGTTGTGCTCTTTCGATGGATTTGGTCAACATGCTATGTTGCATCACTTCACCTTCTTCCACCCCCATTTTCACCATGATATTAGAGATACGCTCAGAAGCAAACAGACGCATTAAGTTGTCTTCCAAGGAAACGAAGAACTGCGATGAACCGGGGTCTCCTTGACGACCGGCACGACCGCGCAACTGACGGTCAACACGACGGGATTCGTGGCGCTCGGTACCAATGATGGCTAAACCACCTGCTTTGATAACCTCTTCCGTCAACTTGATATCCGTACCACGACCAGCCATGTTGGTCGCAATAGTCACCTGTCCCGGACGACCAGCTTCGGCCACGATATCTGCCTCTTTTTGGTGCAACTTGGCATTCAGCACGTTGTGCTTAATGCCCCGAAGTTTCAACATCCGGCTTAGTAATTCTGATATTTCCACCGAAGTTGTACCTACCAATACGGGTCTTCCTTCTTCAGTAAGACGCTGAATTTCCTGTGCTACGGCATTGTATTTTTCACGCGCGGTACGATAGATCAAATCCTGACGGTCATCACGCTGAATCGGCTTATTTGTCGGGATTTCAACGACATCCAACTTGTAAATTTCCCATAACTCACCTGCTTCCGTAGAAGCTGTACCGGTCATACCGGCCAGTTTATGGTACATACGGAAATAGTTTTGCAAGGTAATGGTGGCGTAGGTCTGCGTAGCATCCTCGACTTTTACGTTTTCTTTCGCTTCGATCGCTTGGTGCAAGCCATCGGAATAACGGCGGCCTTCCATAATACGACCTGTCTGTTCGTCCACGATTTTTACCTTACCATCGTCCACAATATATTGATCATCGATTTCAAACAGTGTGTACGCTTTCAAAAGTTGGTTGATAGAGTGGATGCGTTCGGATTTTATAGAATAATCGCGCATCAGCTCTTCTTTCTTTTGGGCTTTCTCTTCCGGTGAGAGCTCCGATTTCTCAATCTCTGCGATTTCAGAACCTACGTCCGGCAAGATGAAGAATGTTGGATCTTCTCCCGAAGCTGTGATCAATTCAATACCTTTCTCACTTAGCTCGACTTGGTTATTTTTCTCATCGATCACAAAGAACAATTCCGCATCTACTTTTGGCATGTTGCGGTTCTGCTCCTGCATATAGTAGTTTTCTGTTTTTTGCAGAATCTGGCGATGGTTTCCTTCGGAAAGAAATTTAATCAGTGCTTTGTTTTTTGGAAGTCCGCGAAAAGCACGCAATAAAGCCATCCCGCCACCTTCTACATCGGCGTCGCCGGCCGCAATGGCTTTTTTAGCCTCGTTAAACACGGTATTGACATATGCTTTCTGCGCATTCACCAAGCGCTCAATCCTCGGTTTCAATTGGTAGAACTCATGTTGGTCTCCACGTGGAATAGGTCCTGAAATAATCAACGGTGTCCGCGCATCGTCAATCAATACCGAGTCCACCTCATCGATCATGGCAAAATGCAGTTTCCGCTGTACCATAGCATCAGGTGTCTGTGTCATGTTGTCACGCAAATAGTCGAAACCAAACTCGTTGTTTGTACCGTAAACGATATCGGAAAGATATGCTTTCCTACGTTGTGGCGAGTTAGGTTGGTGTTTGTCGATGCAATCCACACTCAATCCGTGGAACTCAAACAATGGTCCGTTCCATTCGGCATCACGACGAGCCAGGTAGTCATTCACCGTCACAATATGCACACCTTGACCGCTCAATGCATTTAAATAGGTAGGTAGGGTTCCCACAAGAGTTTTACCCTCACCCGTTGACATCTCGGCAATTTTACCCTGATGTAACACAATACCACCGATTAACTGCACATCATAATGCACCATGTTCCAAGTCACTTCCGTACCAGCAGCAACCCAAGTGTTTTTCCAAACCGCTTTATCTCCTTCGATAACCACATTGGGCTTGCGAGCCGCCAATTCCCGATCGAAATCAGTAGCATCAACCTTAATCTCTGTGTTTTCCGTAAACCTGCGAGCGGTTTCTTTTACTACGGCAAATGCTTCCGGAAGAACTTCTAACAAAATTTCTTCTAATTTCTTATCCCGATCTTTGGTGAGCTTATCAACTTTCTCGTATAGGTCGGTCTTTTTGCCCATGTCCACGTCATCCTTATCGGCTTCGGCCTTCAATTCGGCAATTTCATTGTCGATATCCGCTAAGTATTCGGCGATTCGTTGTTTGAAGGCGAGGGTTTTCGCCCGCAACTCATCATGTGTCAGTGACGACAGCTTCTCGTACTCTTCCTTTATCTTCTCTACAATGGGCTGTATGGACTTAATATCGCGCTCTGACTTACTGCCAAATAGCTTGCTTAAAAATTTTAACATAATAATTTTTTCTCTGTTTTACTGCAGTGCAATAATGTCTCCAATTGTTTTTAAACAGACATTTTGACACTAATCGGGCAAATTTAGGGAATACATGTGACAACTTACGCGATTGCAGATTATTTTTTTAATTTGTTACGTTAAGAAAACCTTTTTATCCGAAGGCGGTATAAGCTTTAATTCTTGCGCCTTTGCAAACAGGTATTGAATCGCTTGGCGACCCTCCTTTCCCAAATCTTCTGAATACCGATTTACATACAGCTCGATGTGCTTATACATCACCTCTTCTTCCATTTCCTGTGCATGCGAACGGATGTATTCCAAGCCTGATTTAGGGTGGGCAAAAGCATATTGCACACTTTGCCTTACCAAGCGATTGATTTTCTGTTTAAGCTCCTCGTCCAAATTTCGTTTTACCACAATGCCTCCTAAAGGTATGGGAAAGCCGGTGCTTTGCTCCCAAAAATCGCCCAAGTCTACGACTTTATGCAATCCCTTGGCGACATAGGTGAACCTGTTCTCATGGATAATCAACCCTAAGTCAATAGTGCCTTCCTGCAAGGATTTCTCAATATCTGAAAAAACCAGTTCTATTTTGTTTTGCAACTGCGGAAATGCTAACCCTAACAGAAAGTTTGCCGTAGTGTACTTCCCCGGAATACCAACGCGCAGTTTTGCTTCATCCTCGGTTAACGCACTATTCTTGGCCAAAGCATCCCGTAACTGCGTCGCCAAGGTCATATCTTTCGCAATGAGCAATGGCCCCACCCCAAACCCCAAGGCACTTCCAGCATCCAACAGCTCGTATGCTTCTACCGCATAGCCAAAGGCATGGTAACTTAGCTTGGTGATAGCCAATTCTCCCCGAAAAGCCTTGTGATTCAATGTTTCCACATCGTGGTATTCCGTTTCAAATTCCAAGCCTTCTGTGTCGATTTTATGGTGGATCAAGGCATCGAATATAAAGGTGTCATTCGGACAAGGAGAAAAGCCTAATGTAAGTTTCATGATTAAAAAATTTAGAAGTCAGAAATTAAAAGTTAGAAACACTATCTGCTCCCTCTCCTTTCTCCCCTCCAAAGGAGGGGTTGGGGGAGGATAGCTGGGGAGAGAATTAGAAATCAAATACTTATTTATGGGTATACACATATGCCAGCATGGCAATAAAAGTAATAAATACCACACCTTTTGCCGTACGGTCCAAAGGCGAATCACGCCTATACAGCAGACGAATTACCAATAGATTCATACCCGCGGCAACCATATAAAGCAAGCCTTCTTTTCCGGGTGCGAAACTGGACGTCCATGCTGTATATCGGCTCAGCAGAAAGGCAAGCAATGGGAATATAGATCCAATGAACAACCCTAACCAAAAGCTATTTTTCATATCGCGCGCTCTCCGTCAAAGCTCCATGAATTTAGCTCAGTGATCGCATGGTGGGCCGTCATGTCAAATTGTGTCGGTACAATAGATACATAGCCATTAGCCAGTGCAAAAACATCCGTATCTTCCCCCCGATCCAAGAGATGAAATTTGCCCGTCATCCAAAAATATTCCCGTTGGTAGGGATCTAGTCGCTCATCAAACTCTTCAAACCACTTAGCCGTCGCCTGCCTGCATATCTTGATACCCTTGATCTCTTTGCCACTATGCGGAAAGTTCACGTTCAGCAAGGTGCCTTTCTGCAATCCGTTCTGTAATACTTGTCGGGCAATGGAAACTAAATAAGGTCGGCAGTGAGAAAAATCAGCCTGATGGGAAAAATCATCCAATGAAAAGCCAATCGAGGGGATATCCTCAATAGCACCCTCAACCGCGGCCGACATCGTGCCGGAATACAAAACATTGATGGAATAGTTGAGGCCATGGTTCACGCCCGATACGCACAAATCGGGTTTCTTCCCTTTGAAAACCTTGTTTACGGCCAGTTTTACACAATCTACGGGTGTACCTGAACACTTATACATTTCCATCCCCTCGTACAGGTCTATTCTATCCAAACGCAACGGCTTACCTATTGTAATAGCATGCCCCATGCCCGATTGTGGGCTATCGGGCGCAACCACCACCACGTGACCTATTTTTTGCATTTCCTCCAACAGCACCTTGATGCCCGGAGCAGTGATGCCATCATCGTTCACCACCAAAATTGTCGGTTTCTTTTTTGCCATACTGCGAATGTAGGAAAAAATAAAAAAAAGAAGGCATTGGACCTCTCCAATGCCTTCCCAAAAGCTTTAGGCTTTCACTTACCCTAAACCTTTTAACCAATCTATGACCTCTTCGCGGGTTTTACCCAACTTTTGCTGTATCCTGCCCAATAGCTCGTCGTCCTGACCTTCTTCATATTTTAAATCATCGTCCGTCCATTCGGCATATTGCTGTTTGATTTTACCTTTCAACTCGTTCCATTTTCCTTTCAAATCCAAGCTGTCCATATTGTATACCTTTCTTTAAATGTTTAAGAATATAACAACCGATAAGAGGAATTGTTTTTGATTTTGAGTTGTTGCACCAAAACCATCATCTCCCTCACCATCCGCAGTGTTGAGCACAGTACGAATGAAATACTGCCTCGCCCTTTTAGCCCGAGCTACCCAATCAATAACGGCAAGCTAAAAAGCGAACAATTGAAATCATGGGTGCATTATTTTGTTAAAGGGATTAATTCAACGTCATCTATCCATATTTTGCTACCGGAAACTGCATGGCCGAAATAAAATACGAGCCGATAATTACCGCCCTCAGCAGCTTCGAATGAATCATACGAAAAGGTTTTTACGCCTTTCTCTACCGCTACTTCCCTGTCAATTAATTTATCTTTGCCATCCTCGACCTTTTCGAGCCGCGCTATAACGGGTGTATTTTTTTCGGCAAATGCTTTAAATTTCACCTGAAACGCTTCACCTTTCTTGACCGGAAACGGCCACCGCATGCTTATCCCCGCAGGTCTGTCCGTCGGCTTATTTACGGTAATCATGGCTGATTTCTTACCGGTAATCTTGCCGGTTTCATCTATTACAATCGTGGCATCCGCTTCATCGGCCACGTTAGTGTTCCAACCGCCCAAATTATCGTCAAAGTTGCCGTTGATTGCCCTGCGATAGGTGTTTATCCTAACACCATACCCGCGGGTATCCAAAGGAAATGCACCGATGCTATGCGCCCACTGTTCCCAATCGGCATACATTTCCCGTACCATTTCCGGATGTTGCTTGCTTAAATCATTCATTTCCGAAGGGTCGGCATCCATATCGTACAGCTGTAAAGTAGCTTTATCAAAAACCGAACCTTCCTCCGTTTTGGCCACCAGCTTCCATTTACCATCACGCAAAGCAATATTAGCCTCGTGTTCCCAATACACCTTGCCCCGGCGATTACTATTGCCGACAAAATGCGGCATCAGGCTCTTACCTTGCATGGGAACAATCGTTTTGCCTTTGGATGTGGAAGGGTAATCGGCTTTGGCGACCTCCACACAGGTAGCCATGATATCGGTTAAATGGCCATATTCCGCCACATAGCGGTTGTTGAGTGCTGGTTTAATACCCTTTGGCCAGTGTACAATCAATGGCGTAGCAATGCCCCCCTCATGCGTAAAGTGCTTATATTCTTTAAATGGTGTGCTACTGAGGTTCGCCCATGCTATTCGGTAACTTTCAAAAGTCTCCTGCGTGCCATCAACCGCCTTACTCTTCCCGCTGCTGACATATTCTGCACAGGCGCCGTTATCACTTAAAAAGAAAATCAACGTATTGTCCAATTGTCCCTGCTCTTTCAAACTGTTGACTATCCGGCCGATCCCTTGATCCATAATATCAATCTGCGCCGCATAGATGGCAATGCGCATGCTCATATCTTCCTTTTCGGCTTCACTAAGCGTATTCCATGCCACCACTTGGGCATCGCGGGGACTAAGTCGGGTTTTTTCATCAAATAGCCCTATTTCTTGTTGCCTTTTGAAGCGTTCTCCTCGAAGGACATCCCATCCTCTTTTATACGCATTTTTGTACTTTTCAATAACTTCTTTGGGAGCATGCAATGGCCAGTGTGGCGCGGTATAGGCCACATACATGAAAAACGGCTTTTTCGGCTCTTGCGCAAAATGCTCCTCTATATAGCGTACACTGGTATCACTGATAGCGTCTGTCAGATAAAAATCATCCGGGGCTTTGTAACGGTGATTATTGCTGTATACCATAGGGGTAAAATAATTTGCGCCTCCGGGTACAATGCCAAAATACCGCTCAAAGCCACGCTGTATCGGCCAGTTATCGATCACATAACCTTCTGTTTTTCTATCTCTGGAAAGATGCCACTTTCCCGTCATATAAGTGCTGTACCCGGCTGGCTTCAGCACTTCGGCAATCGTCACACATTGATCGTTCAGATCGCCCTGATAAGCCGGCGTAGTGCGTAGGTCTGCCGCGGCCATCCAGCCCATGCCCGCCTGATGCGGATAAAGCCCGGTCAGCAATGCTGCCCTCGTAGGACAGCAACGGGCTGTATTATAAAACTGTTTATAACGAAGCCCTTCTTCGGCCAATCTGTCCAAAACAGGTGTTTTCACTTCACCACCATAACATCCGATATCGGAAAACCCCATATCATCTGCAAGAATAAGTATAATATTTGGCGTATTTGCGACACGTTGCTGTGCCGTTGTTTCTGTGAAAGCCGAAACACTCAACATCAAAAAAAACAAGGTCAGGACTTTTCTATTCATCATCCTATGTATAATGAGGTGATTAAACTCTAAGAAGTGCAAACTGTTCAAACAAACATACAAAAGAAGAAATAGAAAACTACAATTAAGCTAAAAATAAGCTGTCATTGCAGGCTTATTGTTTGTTGATATGGAGCGGTTTACCCCACCTTTCAGTTGGCAAGCGGTATATTTATGACCACCGTAGATGGATAGGTGCGGAAGCTTTTGAAACAGTTGAAAGCGCCTCTTAAAACAGATTATTTACGCAAACGTTTCCGTAGAAAGCATTCGCTAATCCCATATTTAAATCTTATTTTTAGCGGTTCATCCATATTATTTTTGTTGTTATGAATCATACGATTTTTGAAAGCAGGTATGCTATTGGTCCCAACGAAGCAAAGGGCTTGGATACAAAAGGGCTTCGAGAAAATTTTCTCATTGAGCGCATTTTCAGCCCAAATAAAATTCACTTTGTATATACGCACTACGATCGATATATGGCTGGCGGTGCTATGCCTGTTGATGATAAATTACAGTTGGAAACCATAGAAAAACTGCTAAAAGAGCCGTATTTTCTTTCGCGTCGAGAGTTGGGTATCATCAATGTCGGAGGCGCAGGACAAGTCGAAGTGGACGGAACGGTTTACAACGTTGGTCATAAAGAGGCCTTATACATCGGAAAAGGAGCCAAAGAGATTTATTTCTCGAGCAATAATGCCAACGAGCCCGCCAAGTTTTATTTGAATAGCGCTCCGGCGCACCATGCCTACCCCACAAGGCGCGTAACAAAGGCCGAGGCCAACAAGCTTGAACTGGGCTCTTTGGAAACCGCTAACCACCGCACCATCAACCAAATGTTGTTGCATAAGATCGTAGAAACCTGTCAACTGCAAATGGGCATGACCGAATTAAAGCCGGGTTCTGTGTGGAACACCATTCCTGCCCATACGCATGACCGTCGCATGGAAGTGTATTTCTACTTTGAAGTACCCGAAGGACAGGCTGTGTCACATTTTATGGGTCCGATAGACGAAACCCGCCACATTTGGATGCAGAACGAACAGGCCGTTATTTCGCCACCCTGGTCCATACATGCCGGTGCCGGCACCAGTAACTACACCTTCATTTGGGGGATGGCCGGGGAAAACCTCGATTACGACGATATGGACAAATGTGCAATCCCTGAATTAAGATAATGATGAAAAAAAAATTTTCCATAGTCCTCTTGGCGAGCATGGGTATAGCTCCCTTGTGGGCACAGAAGACCATACAGGTTCAAAACCCATTGGATGAAAATAGGGTAGACCTTATATCCATCCCTTTTTCCAAGTTTAGCCAACATTTTGGTGTGGATACGGTGTTCACCATAAAGGATAAAACCACCGGGACGATTTATCTCCATCAGTTGGAAAAATTGGGAACAAACACGCCCCAAAACGTTTTGGTGCAAGTACCTATCGCGTCTAAAGCCAAGTTGAAACTTGTCGTTATGCAGGAAAAGCCCGAAAGCTATCCTTCAAAAGCGTTCGCGCGTTATGTGCCGGAACGGTTTGACGATTTTGCCTGGGAAAACGATGTGGTCGCTTTCCGTATGTACGGCAAGGCGTTAGAAGGTAGAGCCGATGATGCGCAGGGCATAGACTTTTGGGCCAAAAGAACACATTCGCTGGTTATAAACAACTGGTACAAAACCGACGACTACCACAAAGATCATGGTGAGGGTTTAGATTATTATTCTGTCGGACAGACCTTGGGTGCAGGCGATTTGGCCTTGTATTTCGGTAACCAAGTCGCTTACACCAAACACTACAGACAATATGAAGTGTTGGACAACGGTCCTTTGCGCACAACCTTCAAGCTGACCTACGAACCACAGGATTTTGACGGGCAGACCATTTCCTTAACAAAAACCATCACCTTAGACGCCGGACAACAGTTTAATAAAGTAGTGGTGGAGTTGCAAAATCAACAGGCCAAAACAACTCCCGTGGTCATCGCTTTGGTGAAAAGAAACGAAAGCAATCCGCAGCATGATTTCGATCAGGAAGACCGCACATTGGCCTATTGGGAACCGAACATCCAAAATAACGGACATACAGGTACAGCACTGATTGTTCCGAAAGCAAAGATTTCCTTTATACCCAACGACGCCAAGCAGTTTTTGCTCAGCACCTACATCCAAAACGGCAAGCATTTCGTGTACTACAACGGCGCGACTTGGGACAAGGCCGGAAAAATCACCTCTGCGGATGCTTGGGAAGATTACGTCAAGGACAAGGCTGAACAGCTGAAAAAACCGTTAAAAGTGAAATTGAGATAATTTGAAAAGTAGAAAATTTGATCTAACATGATATTAAACGCATTTGATTTAACAGGAAAAGTCGCTTTGGTCACGGGCTGCAAACGTGGCATCGGCAAAGCATTGGCCGAAGCATTGGCCGAGGCCGGAGCAGACATCATCGGTGTATCAGCAACCTTGGAACTGGAAAACTCCAAAGTGGAACAATCCATAAAAGCCTTGGGCAGAAATTTCTATGCCTACCAATGCGATTTTTCCAAGCGTGACAGTCTTTACGCTTTTATCAAACAGGTCAAAACAGCCTATCCGACCATTGACATCCTGTTCAACAACGCGGGCAACATCCTGCGCAAGCCTGCTGCGGAACACCCTGATGCCTATTGGGACGAAATCATTGAAATCAACCAAAATGCGCAATTTGTACTGACCCGGGAGATAGGAAAGGACATGATTGCGCGCGGTTCGGGCAAGATTGTGTTCACCGCTTCATTGCTGACTTTCCAAGGAGGTATCAACGTGCCAGGTTATGCCGCTTCCAAAGGTGCTATCGGTTCGTTGACCAAAGCTTTTGCCAACGAATGGGCCTCCAAAGGTGTCAACGTTAATGCCATTGCGCCGGGCTATATTGCCACCGACAATACCGAAGCTTTGCGCGATGATCCGGAACGTTCGGCTTCCATCTTGGGTCGCATTCCGGCCGGCCGATGGGGCGAACCCGAAGACTTTAAAGGACCTGCGGTTTTCTTGGCGTCAAAGGCATCCGACTATGTCCATGGCACCATCCTCACCGTCGACGGTGGCTGGATGGGAAGATAGCAAAAAGGTGACGATGTCTAAGAACCCGTTACCTGTACTGCTTGGCTAATTTTATTTTGTTGGTAATCTTTTTATGATTCTTCCTAAAACCCCGAAAGGGTCTATAGTGTGTGTTCAAATATAGAGCTCCTGATTTACCGCAGGCATCATATTGGATATACAAATAAATTTATATCGGTTTGGGGATAACGACAATTATTTGAGAAATAGCGATGAACAAACTACTTATCATAATACTGGCCATGTTACTGGTTTCTTTTGGAAAACCATTTATAGACAACCCGGATGGACCAGAACCGATAAAGGAATCTACCGCGCTCAAAAAAACGGAGTTTCGCATGGCCACTTACAATATACGGTATAGAGCCAAGGCAGATGTAGAAACGGGCAATGCCTGGGAAATCCGAAAAAAGCCATTGGCAGATTTAATTCTCAAGAGCGGGTTTGACATCGTGGCTACACAAGAAGGAGATAGCACACAACTCCAGGAGCTAAAAATGCTACTACCCGATTTCGAATATGTGGGACATCCTTATGGCGGAAAAAACCATAATCTGCACAATTGTGCAACCTATTACCGCAAGAACTTGTTTGAAGTAATGGATCAGGGTGTTTTCTGGTTTAGCGAGACACCCGACGTACCCAGTATCGGTTGGGATGCCACCGATCGACGGATCTGTTATTGGACAAAATTCCGTGCGAAAGATACGGGAGACGAGTTTTTTATGTTCAATGTGCATTTTTATTGGCGATTGCAGGAAGCAAGGGCTGCTTCAGGACCGCTTTTGGTCAATAAAATCAAGGAGATAGCGGGAGGTGTGCCTACGGTGGTTTTAGGCGACTTCAATTCTCTGCCGGAAACCGAACAAATACGCAACATCAAAACAGTCCTTAAGGATGCCTATGAAAAGACAATCAGCCCGCCACAGGGCATAACAAACACGGCATTCAGTGGCGGTGTGTTCCAAGGAAACCCGAAGGCACGCATCGATTACATTTTTGTATCGCCCCATTTTACGGTGAGCGATTATAAGGTCCATTCTGATACGTATGCCGACGATAGGTATCCATCAGACCATCTGCCCGTCTCGGCACTACTCCGTTTTTAGTGCCTCCGCAGAGACGAACAAAGGCGGTATCAGAAAAAAACAACCGTCTTGTTAACCAACAGGTAAATAGAAAGAATACCAACGATTGTTTCTTATATACGGAATAATCCTGTAAATTGGCAGGAGGATAAAATTGCACAGGCCATGAAAAAATATTTCATTATAGCGACTACATTGGCCATGCTATCCTGCACAGGCCAAAACGATCGGAAAAATGACACCTCGAAAACAGCCGAAGATGAACAGGTCAATGCCACGCAAAGTGCAGCAATAGCGCAAAACAAGTCTTATTGTTTCCTGCGGGTAGAGGGTGTCGATTATCAGGATACCACGACAGTGCGCCTAATCGTCAATGAGGGTAGGGTGAAAGGCGAGATGAATTGGATACCGAAAGAGAAAGATAGCCGTAAGGGCACATTGTCCGGAACGCTTTCGGACCAGGAGATTATCGCCGTGTGGCATTATATGCAGGAGGGTATGTCAGATTCGATGACCATAGCGTTCAAGCTATTACCGCAGCAATTGGCCCAAAAACCATTAAGAGTGGATACTGCTACGGGCAGGCAGGAAACCGACAAGGACGCCGGCTATACTTGGTTGTACACTCTCCACGACTGCGGGAAATAAAACATTCGTCTTTTGCATATAAAACTGAATTTGCCTAAGTTTGAGCGATCTTTAAACCTGCTATTTTAGATATGAATCTCTTACGTATACTTTTTGCTTTCTTGTGCCTAATCCTTTTAGCCGACAACTCTTCCTTGCAAGCCCAATCGCATGCCGATTTAGTAAACGTGTTCTTGGGTTCATCCGGCGACCATGGCCAGTTATCGCCGGGAGCATCATCGCCGTTCCATCAAATGAACATTGCCCCCCAAACCTACCCAACTCTACATATGGGATACGAATACCTCGCCAAAGAAATATTGGGGTTTACGCACAACCGATTTGAAGGGGTCGGATGCCAAGGGAGTGGTGGCGTATTGCTCGTCAAACCGTTTTTGGGAGAGATGGATGACCGTAAAAACTTACATAAAAAGCAGGAAAATGCCGGACCAGGGTTTTACGAAATTAGATTAGGCGAAGGTATCAATGCCAAATTTGCCGTTGATGGAAATTTCGGCATCCATGAGTACACCTTCCCAAAGGGCAATAAGGGTTTGTCCTTGAATATGGAACACGCTTTCAATGGCGCTTTCGTCTCGAACACCTACAGTATTGACGGCAAGGGGCTGTTGACCGGGACGATAAAATCGAAAACCACCTGTCATGTGGGTGTGTACACTATATACTATGCAATAGCTGTCCAATCAAAAAATAAATGGCAGGGAGAAGGCAATCACTTAACCCTGCATTTGGCAGAAAAGGATGAAAAGGTAGAGCTGCGCATTGCTTTTTCAGCGGTCGATATCAAATATGCCGTAAAGACCTTGACAGAAAACTCGCGGATGTCCTACGTGGCTTTGAAGAAAAAGTCCCGACATGATTGGGACAGTAGACTGGGTGCCGTGAAAATTAAAGGTGATCCGGCAAGGGAAAAACTGTTTTATTCCTTGCTCTACCGCACCTTGCAATCTCCCTACCAAACCTCTGAAAGCGACGGTACTTACCGGGCAACAGATGGAAAGGTCTATCAGACAAATAGCAAACGCTACCATGGGTGGGCAATTTGGGACAACTATAAAACACAATTGCCTCTTTTGGAATTGCTTTATCCACAGTCCTATCAAGATATTGTTTCCTCCATCTCGGATCTATACCGATATGGGAAATACGATTTTGCAGGACCAAACGAGCCTGCAAATTCGGTTAGGACCGAACACGCGGCAGTGGTACTGTTGGATGCCAAGCAAAAAGGATATGATATTCATTTCGACGCCATCAAGGATTCCCTTATCCGCGACACGTCTCGATTTGATTTCGCGAAGCCGGATAAGTATCTGGAAGCCACATACGATATGTGGGTCATGGGAGAGCTTTTCCAATCAGACAGGACGCATTACATGGAAAGGGCACGTAGCTATAGGCAGACCTGGTTAAGAGAGTTCAAAGATCTGTCGCGAAGGGATGTGGACCGCATGTCTGCCCGCAACATGTACCAAGGCACCATCCGGCAATATCGATGGAATGTGCCCTATGACGTAAAGGGTCTTGTGGAATTAGCCGGTGGAAAAGAAAGCTTTACCGAACAATTGGATGATTTTTTCGACAATCATTATTTTAACCGAGCGAACGAACCCGACATCCAGTCACCAACGCTATACTATGCCAGCAACAAACCTTGGCGCTATCAGTCGCTGGTGCAGGAATTGGCGATCGACACCGTGATACAATATTATTTTAACGACAACAGCAGGGGTATAGACCCGTTCATTAACCGCATTTATAAAAACGAACCGAAAGCATTCATCCGCACAATGGACGATGATGCCGGCGCCATGTCGGGTTGGTTTGTGCTAACCGCCATAGGCTTGCACCAACCACTCGTCGGAGAGCCAGTTTATTATCTGAACGTTCCTCTTTTCCCGGAGATCGAGCTAAAAAGAGGAAGCACTTCCTTCAAGATAAATGTGGTGAATTTCGATGATCAGCATCGGTATATTAAATCGGTTCGACTGAATGGCAAAAATATCAACAGGCTTTGGCTCACACATGACGAACTGGCCAAAGGCGGTGTGTTGGAAATCGAGGCCAGTCCTACGCCATCAGACTACGGAAAAGACACCATGTGGGTTTCCGAAATGGAGGATTGAGCACCTAAATTTACAAATGGAAGGATTCCTTATAGTGTCTGCGTATTGCCTATAAACAGGATGTCGCAAACCTTCGCATGGCGTCTATATACATTACGGTTAAACATTTTTCGGTTGCGAAATGATACCTATTCTATACCCTTGACAACCCTAAAGCCCAAGTTGCTAAAGGAGGCGTAAGGGCTTACGGAACCGATGAATATGGTGTTGAAAGAGGCGCAACTGTTTTTGCTGCACCACCAAGAGCCTCCACGCCCATGAGCGACTTTGCGTCCATTATCGCGAGGCAGTGTGCCCTCGCAGAACTCGAAGATATTGCCGAGGATATCGTACAGCCCCCAAGGGTTCGGCTTAAACCTGCCCACCGGCGATGTGTACATATAGCCATCGCTATGGTCGGCCTGCAGATGGTCTTTCTGATGCCAGATGTTCGCATATTCGCCGATATTTTCTGATGTCGCGCCTTCAAAATACTTGTCACCAGAACCTGCTTTGGCTGCGATTTCCCATTCGTCGAATGTGGGTAACCGAACGCCTGCCCATTTGCAATAGGCCATGGCGTCCCAATAGGATATACAGGTGACAGGGTGATCCATTTTGTCCTCAATACCACCTCTGCTGATGCCATTCGGAAACCGCCAGTAGGCCGTGCTGTCTTCCAACCAACGGAACTCCTCCAAACCGGGTTCGAACACCTGGGCATCTTTGGCCCGTTCGGCCAAGGTCACGTAACCCGTGGCCTCCACGAACTTGGCAAATGCCGCATTGGTCAGCTCATATCTGGCAATAAGGAAACCTTTCGTCTCGACTTTTCGGAGTGGATTTTCGATGTATTCATGCGTTCCGACAGTATAAGTCCCTTCGGGAACGTATACATAGGCCTCCGCCTGTGAAAAAACCGAGAGACAGTAAAACAGCAGATCAAAGAGAAATATCATTTTCACAGCGCTTTCGTTTTGTAATACGCCTTAGCAAATTCGATGATATTTTCCGGCACTTGGCTAAAAGTGTCTATTTCCATAGAAGCTGTCCATCGTTTTCCTTCACCGTATAATTCTTGATAAATATATGATTTTTCAAACGGCTTAAATTCTCCCTTTTTCATCAGTAAAGACAGCGTGGTCAGCAAACGCAGATCTTTTCGTTTTTCATATTCCTTGGCTAAAGAGGGAATCATTTCCCATGCGTCTGCTTCTACAATAGCCTCTTTGAGATTTTGGCCTATAAATCCCTGATCTTGGTAAATCTCCTGCATATACGCTACAATAGAATCACGGTGTTCTCTAAAATAGTCGTACTGGCGCCCGCTCCATTGAAAAAATTCAAGAGGCCCTGCTAATCGTGCGGTTAACCGCCCTTTTGTTTCATAGCTTTTCAACATACCACTACCGCAATTCTGGAAATATTGTTCATAATTAATCAGGTTGTACGTTAATTTGGCTTTGGTATTAAGATTATCATACGCGGATATACGGATGCTAAAACTATAGTTCCCATTCCGAAAGTGCCGGCTCCAATCCGGGTTCTTCTCATGGCCCGATGCTTCGGAGGATAGTATAAACGTCAATATCTTCTCCAACTGGTATTTAGGTATATTGTATTTTCCTTCGGCCAAAACCTTTGTTCTTGTATGCTCGATTTCTGACGGGGAAAGTTTAATCGCCGGAGCGTTCTGAGCAAGGGATAGTTGCGTAAAAATCGCTACACATAGCATCGTGATGGTGTTTTTCATTTTACTTCTCTTTTTTCTTTTTGGCAAAATATTCCCCCGCTCGTTCTAAAATCAATTCTTTATTTGCTGCATTGTAATATATAAATGATTCATAGTTATAGTCTTTTCCATAAAGTTTTTGAAAAGAAGTTGATTTCAAAAAGGGAACATACGCTCCTTTCTTCATCAAAAGCAATAATACGGTGAGTGCGTCCTTGTCCTTTTCATTATTCTGGATATAATCGGTCAAAAACGGGATCATTTCCCAACCATTGATTTCCACGATGGCATCTTTGTAATTGACACCCATATGTTTGCTGCGCAAGGTCGATTCCCGGATTAATGTCATTACGCTATCCCGATTCTCCCGCAGAAAAGTCAATTGCCTATCGCTCCATTGGCTTTCATCCATCCAAGAGATCAGATAGCTAAATATTTTCTTTTGCTCGTCGGGTTGAGGCACAAAAATAGAACAATTCTGCGCATAGGTTTCGGGGTGGATCATGACATAGGTGAATTGTTCTTGAAACGTCAACGATTTGAATTGTGCGGGTGGAAGAGCTGTCATTCCAGCGTCACCATCTTCAAAGGCTTCATATTGAAGACCGTTGATGAGTTTTTTCACTTTTTCCAATCCGTAAGGTGGCACGGTTCTCCGAGCACGGTACTCCCGAAAATTTTGATCTTCTTGCGTGTATTGGTAAATATCGTCGTTTTCCTGTGCATACGAAGCCAATGAACAGACAGATAAAAACCATGTGACCAGAAAATGGCGTATCATACGAATCTAAATTTTAGTTAAATGTAGCTGTTTTTCCATAGATAGAAAGGGAGGAATACTATATCTTATTGCTGTTCTACTGATTGGGGTCTTACTTTGATCATCCTGTTGACGCGCCACATCAAGAAAATGCACAGCAACATAATGGCCACCATAACGTAGCCTAGTGTATCGAAATGCTCCAACGGACTGCTGGCGTCTGCCTTGACCACGATAAATCCCGCAAACATGGCACCCAAGCCACCCGCCAATTGTTGCAAAGAAGAATTTATGCTCATATATGCCCCTCTATCCGTCACCTCTGGAACGGCTGAATTTAAGGCTTGCGATGGAACCATACGGCTCATGATGCCCACAAACATCAATATGTTGATGAGCACGACTTCCCACAATGGCGTAGGGCCAAGGTTAGTGGAAATAACAACCATGATACACGCGATCACTGTTCCCGAGACAAACATGCCAAACTTGTCGAACCTATCGCTCAGTTTCCCAACCAACGGCATGATAAACACCGAGGCAACACCACTGCACATGAAAATAATGGGCACATCATTAATATCGATTTTTACATTGTTGACATAAAAATCACTGCTGAAAGGAGCAATCATAAAGCCGCCCATAGAAAGCAACATAATGGCCACAAATCCCGTACGATAGTCCTTTTTCCGAACCGTATGCCATAGATGCAAGACAGGACTCTTGCTATTTTGAAGCTTCAAATGCTCGTTGACAGGCCTCAATCGAAGCACCACCGCTACTCCTATTAGCACAGCCAAAACCACAATAGCAAAAAAGGTCGAATGCCAACCCCAATGTGTGGCCATCCATAATCCCACCGGTATGCCAAGGATTTGGCTACCGGCGAAGGCCATTTGGATGAGTCCCATGACTTTACCACGTTGTTCCAAGGCAAATAGATCGGTCACAATTGCCATTGAGATAGAACTGATTACTCCTCCGAAAATACCCGTGAAAATGCGTGCGGCCAATAATGCCGCATAGCTATTTGCCAGGGCACAAAACAGGGTCCCCATGATAAACCCAGTATAGAAAAACAGCAACAGCTTTTTTCGGTCATACTTGTCGGCAAAGCCTGCTGCAAGGAAACCTGAGATACAGGCACTGATGGCATAGGCTGATACCACCGAGCCAAATTGCTGGGGCGAAAGATCCATCGTTGTCATGAGAATATTGCCCAGTGGCGACAAAACCATAAAGTCGAGCATCACGGTAAAGAGCATAAGCGCCAGAATGACGATAACGAATTTCTGATAGCCTGTAAAGGCTTGAGCGGACCGTGTTTTCAAGGTGACAAATATTTAAACGTGCAAAGTTATTTTATTTTTTATTCACTCCTTCTTTTACTTGGTAAAAAATAGAAGACATTGCGGTACAGACATTAAAAAATAATCCTATTCATTTGAAAAGCTTGCGCGGCATTTATACGGTTTTATTTCTTGTCCTATGTAAAGCTGATTAAAATAGAATACTTTTAAATTTACAAAACGAATAAACTAAACATGACAGACAAGACACCAACAATAGAAGCACAAATGCTAGTTAGAAAACCCGTTGCACGAGTTTTTCAGGCATTTATTGACCCAACCATCACGACTAATTTTTGGTTTACAAAATCAAGCGGAAACCTAGAGGTCGGAAAAATCGTTACATGGGAATGGGAAATGTATGGTGTTGCCACCTCTGTATTGACAAAGGAAATAATTCCGAATAAACTGATTTCGACGGAATGGGGTGCCCCTGCGACAACGGTGGATTACGAGTTTACTGCATTGACAGATGACACGACTTATGTGGTGATAAAAAACTACGGTTTCAGGGAAACAGGGGATGATTTGATACAAGCAGTAAAAGACAACACGGGTGGTTTTACAACAGTTTTAGACGGGCTGAAAGCCTATTTGGAACACAATATCAGACTGAATTTAATTGCCGACAAATTTCCAGAAGGAAAATAACCACGGACTATAAACCCATAACATATGGAAAATGTAAAAATTATCGGACATACGAAAGATGCGGGTTGGCAGTTTGGCATTAGAAAAAGTGTACCATTCAGTGCAAACGAAGTTTGGAACTTTTTATTCTCGGAAAACGGTTCTAAACTTTGGCTTAAAGATGCAGACAAGAAGTTTTCAACGTTCAAAAACCTTTCGCATATAAGAACAAAATGGAAACTGAAAGATTGGACAAACGAAGCAACGCTTCAAATGCGCGTGATTGCAAACAAGGACAAAACAGCTATTGCCTTTCATATTGAGAAACTACTCAACGAAAAACAACGGGAAGAAACAAAAACTTATTGGGAAACCGCAATAAAAACAATAACCGAAAAAATAACCACAAACCGCTAATAAAAAAATAAACGGACAATAGGTATGAAAAGAATAATTGCAGTTTTCGGTTTGGCCTTTTTTATACTTTGACAGCTTGCAACAAAAATAAAACAGAAACGAAAACAATGGCAACAGAAACGACAGACAAATTGATTTTTGACAGCGGATATTCTGAAGTAAACGGGCTAAAAATGTATTACGAAATCTATGGGAAAGGTAAACCATTTGTTCTCATTCACGGGGGCGGTTCCACTATTCAATCCAACTTTGGAAAAGTTATTCCGTTGTTCGCAAAAAACAGAAAAGTAATCGCTATTGAACTACAAGCTCACGGGCGAACAAACGACAGAAATGCAGACTTAACATTTGAACAAGATGCAGACGACGTTGCAACGCTTCTCAAAAATCTAAACATTGACAAAGCAGACTTCTTCGGTTTCAGCAATGGCGGAACAACAACGTTGCAAATTGCTATTCGTCACCCCGAAACAGTCGATAAGATTGTTGTTGGTTCTGCACTTGCCAAACGCAACGGAGTTCCCAGTTGGTTTTGGGACTTTATGAAACAAGCGAAATTGGAAAACATGCCCGAACAACTAAAAACAGCATACAAACAAGTTGCTCCCGATACAAGCGGTTTACAGCTTATGCACGACAGAGATGCAAAACGAATGGTAAACTTCAAAGATATTCCGGACGAACAAATTAAATCCATTAAAGCACCGACTTTAATCATTATTGCCCACAATGACGTTATTACGCCAGAACACGCCATTGAATTATACAGACAAATTGCCAACGCTGAATTAGCAATAATTCCGGGTGGACACGGGGAATATATAGGAGAAATCACAACAATAGCGCCCGACACAAAAGAAAGGGAGTTTGTCGTCCCGATGATCGAAAAGTTTTTAAACAAGAAATAAGATAAGCGGACAAGAACAAATCGCAAATACCTGAAGCCACAATATCAGAGGAGCTAAGCAAACAACATAGCCGCCAGAGAAAGTGATTTTGTTGTACCGATCATATAAATATGGTTTTCATTATACATTGTCTATTATCCAATCACCGATATAGCCCTTTTTTTTCGATAAAATCAATCACCTTATCGGGAGTATAAAATTTGATGTTTTTTTTCTCCTTAACCGCGTTTCGCAAAAAGGTAGATGACAGTTCCATAAGGGGTGTCTGTGTCATCGTAACAGCAGGATGGTTTTTGAGTTCACCTCCATCATAGTCTCGCCTAGGATAGACCAAGATGCTGTAGTCTCGCAGGATAATCATTGCATTTTTCCATTTATGCAGGCTGGCCAGATTATCCTCGCCCATAATTAGGACGAAATCTGTTGCAGGGTACTTTTCCCGAAGGTGTGTCAGTGTATCAATCGTATACGAAGGTTGGGGCAACGAAAACTCAATGTTTGAGACCTGTAGCTTTTCCGTGTCTTCGATGGCCAAGTGTACCATTTCCAAGCGGTCGTACATATTGCCCAAGTTCTTTTTTTCTTTAAATGGGTTTTGTGGTGATACGACAAACCAAACCTCATCAAGATCCGTATAATGAGCCATATAGTTGGCAATAATCAGGTGCCCAACATGTATCGGGTTGAACGATCCAAAAAATAAACCAATCTTTTTATTCGCCATTCTTTTAGTCTTGCGATACGCAATGTGCGTCTGCCTCCACTCTCCGTCCTTGTTTTCCTCGCCCCAACCTCTCCTAAAGAGAGGGAGCAGTCTCAGTCTTTTCTCCTTTGTCTCTGTTCCCTAATCCTTGTTCTCGATAAAATCCAAAACCAGTTCTTCTGCTTCCTTACAGGCCGTATTTAAATCAAAATTGTTGAGCACCGCATCAAATTTGTCTGCATAGCTCAATTCCAGCTCAGCCTTGGCAAAACGTTCCTGCAATTTTTCTTCCGTGTCTGTTCCCCGACCACGCAAGCGCTCCTTCAACACATCCAACGATGGAGGGTTGACAAAGATCGCTAATGCCTTTTTAGGGAATTTGGACTTTAAACGCAAACCTCCAACCACATCGAGATCAAAAATGACCGATTTTCCTGTTGCCCAAATCCTTTCGATTTCAGATTTTAAAGTACCATAAAATGTGCCGGAATACACCTCTTCAAATTCTATAAACTGATGTTTGGCAATCTTATGCAAAAACTCTTCTTTGCTGATAAAGTAATAGTCCTTTCCATCCACTTCGTTGCCCCGCAAATCGCGCGTGGTTGCCGAAATAGAAAATTCCAATTTGTCCGCATGAAGCCCTAAAAGGTGTCTCACAATTGTGGTTTTGCCTGCTCCGGATGGTGCTGAAAATATAATCAATTTGCCTTCCATTCTACAACACGTTAAGCAATTGCTCCTTTATTTTCTCCAACTCTTCTTTCATACGCACCACAACCTGTTGGATATTAGCATCGTTGGCCTTAGAGCCGAGGGTATTTATTTCCCGGCCCATTTCCTGCGAAATGAAGCCCAGCTTTTTACCGTTGGAATCCGAAGCATTTAATGCTTGTATAAAATAGTTACAGTGGCTACGAAGACGGACTTTTTCTTCCGTAATGTCCAGTTTATCAATATAAAAGATAATTTCCTGTTCAAAACGATTCATATCCACATTTTCTTTCCCAACGGCTTCGTTCAGATAATGGCTTAATCGCTCGCGAATCAAGGGGATTCTGTTTCCCTCCACTTGTTCTACTTCCGAAAGATAGCCTAAAATCAATTGGACACGATTTTCTAAATCTTCTTTGAGAATTTTGCCTTCATCGTGCCGAAAGCTGTTGAACTTTCCTACAGCCTCATAAAATGCCGCCATCAAGACACTTGCTTCTTCTTCGTCAATGGTTTCATCATTAGAGGTAACCACTTCGGGCATATTCAACGCGAGTTCGAACAAAGAAGCTTGATTTTCGCCTACTTGATGGGCAATATCCGAAAGCTGTTTATAGTATTTTTTGAGAAGCTCGCTATTAATGGTCGAGGCTTTGGCCGTTTGGTCAATATAGTCAACTGTAACCGTCATGCTGACCTTCCCGCGTTCAATTAGTTTACTTGTTTCTGAACGAAGAACAAACTCCTTGTCCGAAACCACTTTGGGCAACCGAAGGTTCAGCTCCAAAAATTTAGAGTTGAGGGATTTGAGTTCTACGGTATATTTCACTTTCCCATTGTCTTGGGAACCAGCGCCATAGCCTGTCATTGATTTTATCATATGCAAAGGTAGAAAAATCCCATTAACAGCCAAAAGGATTAGCGAAGATCAAGACCTCATGATTTTGGAATCTATCACATCTTCAGCCGTTGGGTCGACAAGAGTACGCTTGGTTTGTAACGTTTTGCTCCTCCTTCACGTTTTAGGGGCGACAACATTTTATAAACGATGAAAGGATTTTTAATTTTACTGACAACAATCTGTCTGGCGTATGCTTGCGAAAAAGCAACAACAAAAGATCAAACTGCCGACCAAAAAGCACTCCAGGAGATGAGACAAGAGATAGAGGACATGATAAAAGATGTGCCTTGTGAAGATGCTGATGGATGGAGTTTTGCGCCCTTAGGCAGCAAGGCCTGTGGCGGTCCACAGCAATATATTGCTTACCCGCTTTCTATCGATACCGAAGCTCTGTTGGCCCTAATGGCAAAATATACCAAAGCCGAAGATACATATAATAAAAAATATGGCATCTCGTCCGACTGTATGATGGTGACGGAACCGTCGGACGTGATCTGTCAGGAGGGGAAGCCTGTTTTGATCTATTATAATCAGCACAACCCTTATGCGGGCCGTTCCGAGTCAGAACTAGAGGCTTTGGCCACGGAAAAGCACATCGAAATCCTGAAAATAGCCCAGCCAGAGAATTGTACCAACGCGTCTGATTGGAAAATGATGGATATCAGCAACATCTGCTATGGAAAATATTACCTAATCTACCATAAAGACACTGATTTGGCTAAGTTAAAGGCCATGACGACCGATTATAATCAAATCATCGACGTGCTTGGTCCGATGATGCGACCAAGAATCAGCTGTATGCTCTATCAAAAACCCAAAGGAATTGAATGCAAGCAAGGCAAACCTTCCTTTACATATTGATAAAATAAGATGACAACAACCCGTTGTGCATTATAAGCGCTATTTTGTCATCCTGAACATAGTGAAGGATCTAAAAATCATATCTTAACAAGACTTTAGATGCTTCGGCAAGCCTCAGTATGAACAATAGAGGCACTTCTGTATCAAAATGCACAACGGGTGACAACAATAATAGAAACCCGAACTATTTAAAAATTATCATTCTTAGACATGAAAAGATTCGTCCTTTTTTTATTTACTGCTGTTGTTGTTCTTTCCTGTGAAAAAGATGAGTCAAAATCCTACGCTTATTGGTCTAAGCTTGTTAGTGAAAAACGACAAGAAATAAATGTCCTGACCAGCTCCGTACCGTGTACGAATATTGAAGAGTTTGACATCATCAATAAGAATGGGTATTTTTTGGTACATCCCTCTATAAAGATACAATTTAATCGACTAATGGCAGAACTGGAACATTTACAAGTTGAGGCATCAAAAGCCGCCGAACGAGAGGGAACTTACATTTACAGCGACATTATATGGATGCCCAACCCTCCTGTGCGTAAGGTTTGTGAAGACGGAAAACCCAAACTGATTTTCGCGCAGGATTTGACTTTGGAAGAAATCAATGGGGAACTTCCTCCTCGCTATGAAGATATCCAAAATTTTTATAATGATGCCCCCTGCATCAATGCCTCAGACTGGCAGAGCCAATTCTTACGCACAGGTTGTTGTATGGAGGGAATAGCTGTACATAAGAGTATTGGCACTGACGAAATACTGGAAAAAATTCATATATATAACCGACTGGTCGAGGTAAAATTGGCAATAGATAAAACGACATGCCCGGGTGGTTGTCCAAATTTTGCCAAGGCCGTGCAATGTATAGATGGCAAACCGGTTGTGGAACTGACAAACCAGTAATCTTTTAAGCAATATTTTGTAAATTAGCCATTCTTAGGGATGGCTGATTTATCTATAATAACTCCTATCGAATACCTTAAAGGTGTAGGGCCACAAAAGGCCGATGTGCTCAAGCAAGAGTTACAGGTCTTTACTATTGGCGATCTGTTGCAATACTATCCATTCCGGTATATAGACCGCACAAAATTTTATAAGATTCGGCAAATAACGGCCGATATGGTCGGTGCACAAGTATTGGGCAGGCTCATTTCGTTACAGGAGGTAGGTGAGAAACGTGGCCGACGATTGGTGGGGCAATTAAAGGATGATACAGGTACTATGGAGCTGGTATGGTTCCAAAGTATCACCTGGCTAAAAAAAAATCTTAAAATCGGATCTGCATACATTATCTACGGCAAGCCAACCGAATTTAACGGTCAACTTTCCATAACCCATCCAGAGATGGAGCTATACCAAGCACAGGAAAAGAAAATCGGCAACATGACCATGCAACCTGTGTATTTCTCCACAGAAAAGCTGAAGAAATTCCATCTGGATACCAAAGGAATACAGCGTTTGCAACAAACGGCATTAGAGGCTGTACACCGCTCCTTACAGGAGACCTTACCAGCGTATATTTTGGAAGAGCATCAACTTATAGCCTTCCCAAAGGCACTGTTGTCTATCCATTTTCCCCAAAATACCCAAGACCTGAATGCGGCTATTCGCCGATTAAAATTTGAAGAATTATTCTTCATCCAACTCCGTTTGTTGCGCAATAAGCAATTAAACACCCAGAAATATAAGGGGCATCGCTTCGACAAAGTAGGCGGCAAATTTAATGCTTTTTTCAATGAACGCCTGCCCTTCCCTTTGACCCAAGCACAAAAAAGGGTGGTCAAGGAGATACGACTCGACACCAATACCGGGGCGCAAATGAACCGATTGGTACAAGGAGATGTTGGTTCCGGAAAAACGGTCGTTGCACTCATGTCCATACTGTTAGCCATAGACAATGGCTTTCAAGCGTGCATGATGGCCCCGACGGAAATTCTTGCCCAACAACATTACGAGAGTGTCAAGAAATTATTGGGCGAAGGTATTGCTTCTGTCAAGCTATTGACCGGATCAACTACCGCCAAAGAACGCCGGATAATCCATAAAGAGCTCGAAGAGGGAACGTTAGACATCCTCATCGGCACCCATGCTCTGATTGAGGATAAAGTGAAGTTCAAAAACATAGGTTTTGTCGTCATCGATGAGCAACATCGCTTCGGTGTGGAACAACGCGCCAAATTATGGCGAAAAAATGTGATACCTCCGCATATGCTGGTCATGACGGCTACGCCCATACCCCGTACCCTGGCCATGACCATGTACGGTGATTTAGATATATCTGTCATTGACGAACTGCCGGCTGGCAGAAAACCCATTAAAACTGTCCATTTTTTTGAAAACCAGCGCCTGCGCGTTTTTGGCTTTATGCGTGAGGAAATCGCAAAAGGAAGACAGGTTTATGTAGTCTACCCTTTAATCAAGGAAAGCGAAAAGATGGATTTGCTGTATTTAGAAGCTGGACTGGAGAATTTACAACGTGAATTTCCATTGCCACAATATAAAATAAGTATTGTACATGGCAAAATGCCCGTGAAGGACAAGGACTTTGAGATGAGACGTTTTGTAAAGGGCGAAACACAGATCATGGTGGCCACCACGGTCATAGAGGTGGGTGTGAATGTGCCTAATGCTTCAGTCATGGTCATCGAAAACGCTGAACGATTTGGATTATCGCAACTTCACCAATTGCGAGGCCGGGTAGGTCGGGGTGCAGAGCAATCTTATTGTATCCTGATGTCCGGCCATAAACTCAGCAAAGAGGGGCGTACCCGATTAGAAACCATGGTTCGGACATCAGATGGGTTTGAGATTGCCGAGGTGGATTTGCAACTGAGGGGTCCGGGCGATATCTCGGGTACCCAACAATCCGGGGTATTGGAAATGAAAATTGCCAACCTTGCAAATGATCAAGCAATCTTGATCGAGGCACGCAACGCCGTGATAGCCATCCTTCAGAAAGACACACAACTGGCTGACGAGAAAAATAATCTTCTACGTGCTTATCTTTCCCAAAAAGGCCCAGGTATTTCATGGGACAAGATATCGTAAGATCAAAATAATATTGATACATCACAACGTATAATGTATATCGAGCACCCATCAACCGATAAAAAGAAAAGTAATTGGATGAAAACATTTATCTTTGTAACCCTGTTTTAAACAATACATGGCAAGAACAAAAATATACGATACCGGTTTGAAACCGGAAACGGCGTTACTGGTTTCAGTGATTATACCTGATATTTCTGAGCAAACTGCGAAAGACTATCTGCAAGAACTGGAATTTCTAGTACAAACGGCTGGCGGAGTGGTTGAAGGGGTATTTACACAAAAAATGACCAAACCGGACCACGCCACCTTTGTGGGTAGCGGTAAGCTAGAAGAAATACGGCAATATGCCGAGGCGGAAGATATCGACATGGTGGTCTTCGACGATGAGCTGTCGCCTTCGCAACTTCGGAACATCGAGCGGGAGCTCAAGCGCAAAATATTGGATCGCTCCAATTTGATCTTGGACATTTTTGCCAAACACGCACAGACCGCACAGGCTAAGACACAGGTGGAACTGGCGCAACTACAATACCTATTGCCCCGATTGACCCGGATGTGGACCCACTTGGAGCGTCAAAGGGGTGGTATCGGGATGCGTGGTCCTGGAGAGTCACAAATCGAGACGGATAGGCGAATCATCTTGAATAAGATTTCCTTGTTGAAAGACCGTCTAAAAATCATAGACAAGCAAAACGAAACCCAGCGCAAAAACCGTGGGGAGATGATCCGTGTGGCACTTGTCGGCTATACTAATGTAGGCAAATCGACCATTTTGAACATGATTTCCAAATCCGATGTCCTGATGGAAAACAAACTGTTCGCCACATTGGATACGACGGTTAGAAAAGTGGTGATTGATAATCTACCGTTTCTGCTGTCGGACACCGTTGGGTTCATCCGCAAGTTGCCCCACCATTTGGTGGAATCTTTTAAATCTACATTGGATGAGGTCCGAGAAGCTGATGTGCTGATCCACGTGGTGGATATCTCCCACCCCAATTTTGAAGACCATATCATTGCTGTCAACGAAACCTTAAAGGATATCAAGGCATTGGACAAACCTGTGATAACAGTGTTTAACAAGATTGATGCTTACAAACCTCCTGTGGAAATAGATGAAAATGGCGAAGAAGTAAAGGTGACGTTGGAGGATTTCAAAAATTCATGGATGGCGAAAAATTCCGATCCGGCTATCTTCCTATCGGCAACCGAGAAAACAAATGTGGAAGAATTTAAGCAGAAATTGTACGAGATCATTTCCAAAATGCACAACACACGGTATCCGTATAATAATTTGCTTTATTAGATGAAGACGTCTAAAAGGATCATAATTTGTCCTGTTTATCTTCGATGAGCTCCCTACAGTCTGTTCAACTCCGCCTAACAGACTAATTAAGGAATAGCATTACTGCTGTCATTCTAAGCGAAGTCGAAGAATGACAGTAAAAACAACCTTTTAGACATTTATCCTATCGCTCATTTTCTTTTAACAGACGTAGAAAATTTAACCCCATAATCTTGGCGACATCTTCTTTGAGATAACCTCGCTCCAACAGCGCTTCGGTCAGCACCGGAAATTTAGACACATCTTCCAACCCCTGTGGTGAAGATTCGATACCATCGAAGTCTGAACCAACAGCCACATGATCTACTCCCACCTTTTTGACCAAATAGTCAATATGTTCCATTAATTTTGAAAAAGGTGCATCTGCCTGCCGCCGCAATTTGATAGGCAAGCGCAGATATTGTTGCGTAACCGATAGCTTTTCGTCGGCCTTGTCTCCGAACTGCTCCTTATACAATCGTTTAACACGGGCAATATATTGCGAATCCAAAAATTCGGAATAAAAATTTACTCCGACGACTCCTCCATTTTTCTTTAGGGCTTCTAATTGCTCATCCTTGAGATTCCTATAGTGAGGCGTTAGCGCATAGGCATTGCTATGTGATACCAAAATAGGTTTTGTAGTCACTGAAAGTACATCATAAAAGGTCTTTTCACCTGCATGCGACAAATCAACCATCATGCCCAACTCGTTCATTTTACGAATAATCGCCTTTCCGTGCGCTGTTAATCCCTTTCCTTCGCCAGATTTCTGTTTCACTTCTACCGCAGCCGCCGATGCCCAAGGCACATTATAGTTCCAGGTGAGGGTCAGATAGCGAGCCCCACGGTTATACAATGCCTCTAAATTTGCAATTGAGCTTTCGATCATATTGCCCCCTTCCACTCCGATGACGGCTGCAATTTTCCCCGAAGCCACGATCTGCTGTATCTCTTCCGAATTTTTGGCAAGTGCGATTTCATGGGCATTGTTTTTTATCGCCTTCTCCAGTGCATCTATCTGTGCATTGGCATGTTTGTAGGCTTTACCATCCGGAAATTTCTTGTCATCTGACCAAACGGCGAATACCTGTACGTCCACCCCCCCTTCTTTCAATCTCGGAATGTCGGTATGGCCTTTCGATAATCTTTTGCCGATATCCCGACCTTTTATAATCGATTCATAGATGACATCGTTGTGTCCGTCTACCACCGTGAGGCTTTTGTGAAAATCAAGGCTCTCCTGTGCTTGTCCGGCGGACAGTACCGTAGCGAGCAACAATGTGGTGATGAAGTGCTTTTGCATGTTATTTTGCTTCGTTAATCGTTTGATAAATAGCATCCTGAATACGGCTCCGGATATTCATCTCATAAATCTTGGTCGAGACCTGCGGATGCACCCGGTTGGATAGGAAAATATATGTTAGTTGATTTCGTGGATCAATCCATATGCAGGTTCCGGTGTAGCCGGTATGTCCAAAGACCGATTCATTGGCCAAATCGGAAGGATAGCCCTTCTTTGGATCCGGATCTGCACGATCAAAACCCAATCCCCGACGACTGGTCAAAGATTGCTTAGAAGTAAACAGATCGACGGTTTCCGGCTTAAAATAACGAACACCCCCATATTCGCCACGGTTGAGCAACAACTGGGCATAGATGGCTAAATCATTGGCCGTAGCAAACAGACCGGCATGCCCAGCGACTCCTCCTGCCATGGCGGCTCCTTCATCGTGCACGTAACCTTGCAACAACACCTTGCGAAAGGTCGTATCTTGTTGCGTGGGTACGATACGCTCGCGAGGGAAGCGTTGCCGAGGATTATAACCAGCGGTTTTCATCCCAATAGGACGATATAAAATTTGTTGCACATATTCATCCATTGGCATTGCTGTTTCGTGCTCGGCGACTTCCTTCATGACATACATACTGATATCACTATATACGTAACTGCCCACCGGTTTAACGGCAGACTCCAACATCTGTGGCCACATCACATCTCGGTAATAGTTGTTCCGCAAATAGGCACTGTCCGCCACCTTGACCTGATGTTCCGCATCAGGGAAACGTTGCAGGTCGCCCGGTTTTAAAGAACGATAAAAAGGAATAAAGGGAGTAAACCCCGCCTCGTGAAGCAGTACCGAACGTAGCGCAATATCCTTTTTATTGGTGTTTTTTGCCTGCCACAGATAATGCCCCATTGTACTATCCAAATGGATGACGCCTCTTTCCTGCAATTGCATCACTACGGGTGTAGTCCCTACTATTTTACTGATAGAGGCCAAGTCAAAGATATCGGTTGTCTTGGTCGGCATACGGCCACTATATGTGTGAGAACCATAGGCTTTATTAAAAATAACCTGTCCATCCTTTACCACCATCACCACCATTCCTGGCGCACCTTTCCCCCGAATACCCTCCGTGGCAATGTTATCAATCTTTTGGGTCATCTTGGCGATATCCAGGCCTGAGCCTTTTCCATACGTATACTGTAGCCGTGTCTGTTCTGTTCTGTTTTGCCCTTCCGTAATAGCCAGTCCGCCAAAAATCGACATGGCGGCATTACGCTGCGCCACTCCCGAAAACTCGGGAATCAGCAGATCTGCCGTAGGCTTTACCAAGTTGGAGGGGATAGACGGTAGGCTCCCTCCATCAGTAAAACGTACCAAAACGACGTTCTTACGGTTCACCACCGATTGAGCAACCATGACCAAAAGGTCGTTGCGCAGGTCCTCCTCCGTGCCGGCGACGATAATTGCATTGAAATATTTTGTATTTTCGTCATATTGGTTAAAGTCAAAGCTTTGTACATCGGCATACAACTGCAATGTCTCCACAAAATCTTGATATTTATGTGGAGCAGGTGTAACGACTGCAATTTTCAACTTGTCCAAAGCTTGAAAAGGGATTAATCCCGTTGGATTATGGAGTAGTGTTGTTTTGTTCGGGAGCGTTTGCTTGTATTGAGCTTGCGCATAACCATGCGATAGCAGCAAACCAAAAAAGATACTCCAAATGTATAATAGGTTTTTTTTCATAATTTATAAAAGCTTTCTTTCGTAAATGTAAGAATAAAACGCAAGATTCCGCAATAGAACGTACGTAACAAATCAACTGTAATTCTAGCTTATCACAATGTTTCCATCTCTAAAGTATTCCGTTAGTCAGAAAAATGTCGGTTTTTGCGCGTTTTGTAACAAAAGCGCAGAAAGTTAGGGTTTTTAGGATGCGAATTGTATTTTTGGTAAAATTGTTCCATGAAACCTTATTTATCACATAAAAACATATTATTCCCATGAGAAAAATCATGTCTATATTACCCTTTTCGTTGCTTATTCTATTTAGCGCATGTGGCGGGGGGAAGTATGCAAAGACTGAAAAGGTCTATAAAAAGCAAGCAAAAGAATTTGCTGCGCTCTATAAAAAAGCGCCTGTAACGAGTCAATTGGAAAAAATTGCCTCATCCGATAAAGAATGGATAGCATCCATCAATTTCGGTATCCGCAGACCAAATTATGTGATGATTCACCATACTGCGCAAAACTCTTTGGATCAAACTGTGCGCACTTTTCATAGTGAAAGAGCTGGAGTAAGCTCACATTATGTTATTGGCCGTGAGGGCAAAATTGTTCAGATGGTGAACGATCTATATCGGGGGCATCATGCCGGAGCAGGAAAATGGGGCAACGATACTGACCTCAACTCTTCGTCCATAGGCATAGAGCTGGATAATAACGGATTAACTGATCCCTGGCCGGAGGTACAGATCAATGCGTTGATTTCTTTGCTGTCCTATCTCAAAGAGACGTACAGGATTCCACAGGCTAACTTCATCGGCCATATGGACTATGCACCAACGCGCAAGAATGACCCTTCAAGATTTCCATGGAAGCAATTGGCAGATCAGGGCTTTGGTTATTGGTACGATGAATATCTAGAAACACCACCGGAAGGTTTCGATCCTAAATTGGCGCTACGCGTTATCGGTTATGACATCAAAAACCTCGATGCAGCCATTAAAGCATTTAAAATCCATTACGTACAACGCGACACCAAAACAGCCACGTTGAATGAAGAAGATTTAAAGATTCTGTATTCCATTTTTAAGAAATATCTATAACGATCCCGCCCGCCTCGGGCAAAAAAGCTCTCACAGATAGCACATAGATTTTTCTATGCTATCTGTGGGAAATATTTCTTAAAACCTCAGCATGCTAATAAGATACAAGACACCTTGCATTGGTTGCATCAGCATTAATTTGTGGGAGCAGAAAAAATACCCTAAGTTTGGCTAAATAGAATTGGAATATGTATCATTTAGTCGAGGAAACAGTCACATCCATACGCCGTAAGATAGGCGATTTTACACCGGAATTTGGAATTGTATTAGGGACAGGGTTAGGTAAGCTGGTAAATGAAATTGAGGTTGAACACCAGCTGATGTACGCCAATATCCCCAATTTTCCCATATCAACCGTAGAATTTCACTCCGGAAAGCTCATTTTTGGCACATTGAATGGTCGCAAGGTAGTCGCCATGCAAGGGAGGCTTCATTATTACGAAGGCTATAACATGCAAGAAATCACTTTTCCCATTCGGGTCATGAAAGTTTTGGGTATCCAAAAACTATTTGTTTCCAATGCGGCAGGGTCGTTGAATCCCAATATCCTAAAGGGAGATATGGGGATCATCGAAGACCACATCAACCTGCTTCCCGACAACCCGCTTCGGGGTGTAAATGAAGAGTTTTTCGGACCGCGTTTCCCCGACATGAGCCAGCCCTATAATCAGAAAATGATTCAGCAAGGAATGGAAATTGCCTCGAACCTTGATTATAAGACGCATAAAGTCGTATACGTGTCCGCTCCCGGCCCCAATTTAGAGACACGGGCAGAATATCGGTACATGCGTCTTATCGGTGGCGATATCGTGGGTATGAGCACGGTGCCGGAAGTCATTGTAGCCAATCATATGGAGATTCCCGTATTTGCCATATCCGTCATTACGGACGAAGGGTTTCACGCAGATTTAAAGGCTGTGTCCCTACAGGAAATCGTGGATGTCGCCACAGAGGCTGAGCCAAAAATGACAAAGATTCTAAAAGAATTAATAGCATTGCAGTAAATGTAACCATCATGGTTTATTCAAACCATACAGAGGGATGACTAAACATGATAGCTTCATCACCAATAAAAGAAAAACCGAGTGTAACGAGCTCATTTATTCAAATAAACACCTTATAATCATAAATAATTACGCAGATGAAAATTTTAGGCTTATTTTTGGCATAAAATTTAAGGACATTAGGGTATTGATGAACAGTTTCTTTAAACAGCTTTTTTTTATTGTTCTTTTCCTGTGCGTGGGCCATACATATGTAGCCGCACAAGTAGAAGAAGAATTCAGCAGTGCGCTCGATTCGGCCAGAGCCAAAGAAGACAATAAAAAGGACTCTGTGGTCTTTACGGCCAAGTACGTGCGGTATACGACGCTGGCCATGATGAAGCAGGCCACGCGAACGGTTCAAATCGATACTTCGCATGTCCATTTTCAATATTATAATAAACAGAATCAGCCGTGGAATCCGTCCATTAATCTTGGTTCCTATGGTTTGGCTTCCAGAGATTTGCTATTCGTTCCCAATAAGAGCATCGGTTTCCAACCAGGGTTTCATGCCTTGGATCGTTATGTCGTATCACCCGATTCGGTGCAGTATTTTCGAGCCAGGGCCCGTTATTCAGAACTATATGCCGTTGGTTTCTTCTTTAACGATCAGGTCTTTCGGGTAAGAGTTGCCCAAAATATCAATCCACAATGGAATATAGGCGCGGACTATTATGCTACGAATACTGACGGTTATTATAACAATCAGGATTATAACGATAGAAAAGCCGTAATACACTCCTGGTACGAATCCAAAAACCATCGATATAACCTGTTGCTGAATGTAACCATTAATAATTTGAATTCGCCCGAAAATGGATCGGTAGTAGACCGCAACGTATACATGCAAGATGTATTTAAGGATACATCAAGTACATCCAATTTGGGGTACATGACGCGTTTGCGGGGAAGGAACACCAATCGCCCTTACAATAAATGGAAAGACAATGGTGTGTTTATCCGTCAATCTTATTTTATGGGTAGATTGGATACCATCAACAAAGGTACTCCCGAAATGGAGATTCATCCGACGAATGCCATTGCCCACAACTCCTCTTTTAGACAAAGGAAATTTATCTTCTTCAAAAACGAAGAGGATTTGGAAGGTGCCTTCCCTTATGGCGATGCGGTGTTGGTCGATGATACCACGAAGATTACGACCATCAGCAATGAATTTACGTACAGCTTTTTCTTGAGGGGAAAAGGTGTATTTAAAAATGAGGCTAAACTGGATCTAGGTTTTCAAAATGACCTAATTTGGTATGCAGATAGTCTGACATCGGATTTCTATCAAAACAGTATGGTGAAAGGTACATTGGGCTACCAATTTAGCGATAGAGTCAATATACAGGCCAATGTCAATCAGATTGTGGTAGGTAAAAATGCAGGAGACTTTCTATATGAAGCGAAAGCGGATATCCTCCTGAGTGAAAATGTTGGGAAAATTACTCTTGGAGCATATTCGCAGAATAAATCGCCGGAAATGGTGTTTAGTCGCATGAATTATACCTACCACCAATGGGAAAGGGATGATTTGGATAAGACAAAAACCCAAAACCTATCCTTTGCCTATACCAACAAAAAGCTTGGGTTTAGCGGAAAAGCCGAATATTTTTTAATGGATAAATACACCTACTTCAAAGAGGTAGACAATCCTTCCAACAGTGAACTTCTGATGAGACGTATCGAACCGGCCCAATCGGGAAGCCTGAACTTGTTAAAAGTTTCGGTGGGTCAAAACTTTCGATTGAACAAATTCCATTTGGATAATTTGGTAGTGTATCAGAAGTCGGATGCCAAGGACATTTTAGCTGTTCCAGAGCTTTACACATGGCATAGTCTTTATTACGCGAATATGCTTTATAAAGTCATGGATTTTAGACTGGGCTTTGACGTGCGGTTCAACACGCCTTTCCGTTCGCCATCTTATGCCATCAATGCCGGACAGTTTTATAACGACAATGTCGGAATAGAATATTCAACATATCCCATTGTGGATGTATGGACGACAGCTAATATCCGACGAGTTAATCTATTTTTGAGCTATAATTTTGTTAACCAATACATCTATCCGAAAGGTTACTATACCGTTCGCCGTTACCCTATGAATGATGCCAATCTACGTTTAGGCGTGTCTTGGAAGTTCTACGATTAGAGTAAAAAATCTATGTTCTTGTTTTTTAATGGTTTGCTCGGAAAAGATAAAAAAATCAATTAAATAATTTTGCAAATTGGATTTTATGCCTATATTTGCACACGCAATTAGCAAAAAGGAGGCTTAGCTCAGCTGGTTCAGAGCATCTGCCTTACAAGCAGAGGGTCACTGGTTCGAATCCAGTAGCCTCCACAAGAAGCACTGAGAAATCGGTGCTTTTTTGTTATAAACCTACAGCCTATGTATTGTGTGTATATTCTCTATTCTTCCTAGATGGACAGGTATTATGTAGGCTATACCGCCGACCTGGAAGATAGGATACGTAAACACAACAGAAAAAACCGAGGATACACTGCAAAGGCTTCTGATTGGACAGTGGTATATACTGAGTTTTTTCAGAACAGATCAACCGCAATAAAAAGAGAAAGAGAGATAAAATCGTGGAAAAGTCGACAAATGATAGAACGGATAGTCAGCTCAGCCGGTTCAGAGCATCCCGACTTATAAGTCGGGAGTGGTCACTGGTTCGAATCCAGTAGCCTCCACAAGAAGTACTGAGAAATCGGTGCTTTTTTGTTATAAACCTACAGCCTATGTATTGTGTGTATATTCTCTATTCTTCCTAGATGGACAGGTATTATGTAGGCTATACCGCCGACCTGACAGATAGGATACGTAAACAACGGATACGAGTAGTGTCGAGAACCTCAATCAAGCTGGTACCTCTTTCTTGGTACTTTTTTTGCGTTGCTTTCCGATTATATTGCAAACACACTAAATTTATCCTATGTTTGACAGAGGAAGAAACGTATGAAACTTCGTAAAAAGGTTCTATTTTATATATTACAAGGTTTATTTATGTATGTCTGGTCCATTGCGGCACAGGCGCAGGATAGTGATACCGTCTTAGATCCGGCAGGATATGTTACAAAATATAATGTAGATTTTGACGGAATTGGTCCACGTGTGTACGTCTTACCGGCTCCTCGCACTCGAGAAGAATTGTTGACGGATTCCTATCAGGAGAAGATTTATTTTCAAGACAGTATTGATAAAGCATTGGATTTGCAACAGCTTATAGATGAATTTAAGCCTACCGCCAACACCACTTTTGTAGAACAGCTTATTTCTCCGCTACCAACGGATGCAGAGGATTGGAACAAAATTATCGACCAAGAAATTAAAAACGAAAGTTACGCTATCGCCTATGGCATGTTACATATCTATGCGACACTTTGCCTAAAATCGGGAGATATACAACAGACTTTAACCTTGCTACAAACTGCATTGCAACATGCACAAAAAACCACCAACACCCTCGATGTTTCTACGATTCAGTTCAATCTGTCGAATGTGTATCTTTTTCAACGAAATATTGAGCAAGCCGGCTATTTCCAGGAAGCTTTTTACCAAACCGCAGTACAGCAACGAAGCATCGTCGAACAGGGCAACTCACTGACCAAAATTGCATTGATACAAGCTTATGATCGCGACTATCGGTCAGCCGAAAACAACATCATACGCAAAGCCATACCGCTTTTCAACAAGGCGAAAGCTTATGACCGTAAGATCGTTGCATGGCAAACCTTGGCCAAAATCTACCAATTGCAAAACAAACATACCGAGGCACAATGGTTCTTGATCCAAGCACGAGACTTGGCTGAAAGTAAAAACTTCACCGACGAGTTGGCGGAGATCGAATATATGTTAGCCTCTTCCAAATTTGTCCAAAAAAATTACCGAGTAGCCCAACAGGAATTCATAAATGCCGGAAAATTGGCGGAGGCAAAGGGCAATAAGCTTCTTCAATTGGCTATTGTTGATAAACTTGGCCAGATATATATGACACGAAACGATTTGAATAAAGCGGAAGATGCTTTAATAGATTACCAAAATCTCCGCAAAGTATTATTTGATGTTAATAACCACTAAGCATATAGAGCTTTGAGATCCTCAAACTTATAATCCTTGTTTTCTAATCGCTGAGTATGGTTGATGCGGATCTTTCGTCCATTTTGTCGAACATGGGTAAAAAGCAAATGACTATCGTATACGACCTCATATGGTTCGTTAAAGTCGATAGATTCCATTGGTTCTCCTAAGATAACATACTCGAGCTCTCCCTTGGAGGTAAATCTCTTAATGAGTAGCTTTTGATGCTCTACTGTTCGAATTGAAAACCAGGCACCATCACCCACTCCACCCAAGTAATGAGCGTCTTTGGGCACTGAAATAGGCTTAGAAGTAAAATTCATGGATCCAATAATAAGGTCGTTCGGAAGTTTGTCGGCTTTTCTACGTTTGACATTATCGCCAAGCTGTTTTACCAAAAAGAAGAAAGATTGCCAGCGATTCATCTTAAAATGTTTCAATCCATATTCTGGGTCGTACGAGTATATCATACGATCCTCCACAGCATTAATAACGTTACTTATTGGGCTGGCCTTAATCGTTTCGGGGAAATTAATACCGTGGTTCCAGGTATATTTATTAGACGCATGAATGAGCATCCGTGTGATGAACCGCGAGCAGTTGTTGTTGTTTCTGGCGACTGCTCCATAGGGATAAGTCCCTTGGTTTACCCAATTGTCGCCATAAGCTTTAGCCATCTCAAAGTTAATGCCCTGTGCAATGGAGAAATACAAAATACCCTCACCATACATCGCACTTTTCAAATCCTCGAAATGCGAGACAATCTCTTCCAAGTTAGCAATCCGGTCATGCTCGAATGTCGCTTTTAATTTTATTTCCAAACGAGGATCCGAGAACTTTGACCGAGCACGCCCATAACCCCTAGGAGTAATGTAGCGCCCGAAATCATAGAAATGCATTTCTCCTGAAGCTTTCTTGACAATCACGATACCCGTGTGCCCCACCTTGAAATTGAGATTCTTGACGATACCTATCTTTTTAAAAAACATCATCCATTTCTCATCCCCCCGGATGGTCGCATCTGGCCATGTCAGAATGATAGCCAAATCTTCATATGTCACTTGGTTTTCTTTCATAAAACATTGCTTCCGGCATTAGTACTCTAATGGCACTATCGGCTCCTTTTTACTGGTAGACATAATCATCATGGTTTGGAAAGTCTTTACAAATGGTATTTTGGATATTTTCTCCATGATGACCGCCTCGTATGCTTTGATGTCTTTCACGTACACCTTCAAAATAAAATCACAATTGCCTGTCACATGATGGCATTCTGTCACTTCGGGGATAGCCTTAACAGCTTCCACAAATTCTGGAATGGCATTATGGGTATGAAAATCCAATGAAATCTGTATGAAGGACTTAATTCCCAGGCCTAATTTTTCTTCATCCACAAAAGCATGGTAGCTTTTGATAAAACCAGAATTTTCCAGTTTTCTTACACGCTCCAACGTTGGTGCCGGTGATAAGCCAATGTTGGAAGCCAGCTGCAAGTTGGTTATACGTCCATTTTCTTGCAATAACTTTAGAATCTTTAAATCAATTTTATCTGGTTGATACGGCATGTTTTTTGCAATTGTACTTTTAGTAAAGGTAAATATACAAAATTTAATTTGGTTATATGCGAAAATAGTTACAATAGCGTGTATGATAAAATGCAAGAATAGCCCTAAGGAAGTATTTCACTATCATTCTGGCTAAAGTAAGCTAATATAGATACTCGTGCTTTAGCATGGCATATCTTTGTTCAATTTAAGGTATATTTTTAGCTGAAAGCTTTGGTTTCTTATCACGAAATGTAGCATTGCATCGAATATTTAGTAGTTTTGAACATGTCTTTGGGAACACTATACCTTATTCCGGTGCCATTGGCAAATGATGCAGAGAAGATGTCATACACGTTATTTCATCGGGATTTGATCAACCGGATTGATGAATACATCGTTGAAAATGAGAAAACGGCAAGGCGATTTTTAAAACAAGCAGGATTAAAAATCCCGCAACAGGAGTTAAAAATGCATGACTACGGCAAACATACGCGGGAAAAAGTAGACTATAATCGCATTTTTGACACTGTTTTGAAAGGAAAGGACATCGGCTTGATGTCAGAAGCGGGATGTCCGGGAGTGGCCGATCCAGGAGCTGATATCGTGGCAGAAGCCCATAGGCGAGGAATTAAAGTTGTGCCATTGGTCGGCCCAAGTTCTATCTTATTGGCATTGATGGCCTCGGGATTCAACGGGCAGAAATTCGCGTTCCAGGGTTATCTGCCCATTGACAAGGGCGAACGCGCTAAACGTATAAAAGACTTGGAACATCAATCGGCCAAAGAAGGACAAACACAACTATTTATAGAAACACCTTTCCGCAATAACCAGTTGTTTGAAGAGTTGTTGAAACATTGCAAGCCCACCACACGGTTGTGCGTGGCATGCGACTTAACAGGGAAAGAAGAGTTTATACTGATGTTTCCCGTGTCAGAATGGAGAAAACGGGAAATCGACTTGCATAAGAAACCGACGATATTTTTGATGTACACAAATTAATGGGAAAAGGATGTTAGAATTATTGCCGGAAGGCTTGACAAAGGAGTTTGTTCAACTGGCTATAGCGCTTGGTCTATTGGGGATTGTCATCAGGCTTTTCTTTGCCTATACTATATATAGCACATTAAAGTTGATTAAGAAGGAAAACCTGTGCATCTTACCAAACCAAGCTTGGTTTGTCGCTATGCCCTTTTTCAATATCTACTGGAATTTTGAGGTGGTCAGGCGGTTAACAGACTCCTTAAACAATGAATTCTTCGATCGCCAAATCGAAGTGGAAGAGAATCCAACCCAGAAATGGGGATTGTTTTTTGCGTGGACATTCTTAATAACCAGTATTCCCTTGCCAGCTTTCATTCTCATCGTTATCGGTTTATTGCATATAGGGTATTTTATCACCTACTGGGTGAGCATCTACCAACATAAGTCATTGCTGGAATTGCATATACAACATTTTGGTAAAGATTATACGGCAAATAAAGAACAAGATGAAGATTAAAGAACTTACACAGTATCTGGAAAGCGTAGCCCCATTAGCCTACCAGGAGTCTTACGATAATTCAGGGCTTATCGTGGGAAACCCAAACGACGAGATTCGCAAAGCCCTTATTTCTTTGGATTGTACAGAGGAAGTCGTGGAGGAGGCCATACGTAAAGGTTGTGATATTATCCTTTCGCATCACCCGATTGTATTCAACGGACTAAAGCAATTCACAGGCAAAAACTATGTGGAACGCACAGTTGTAAAAGCCATTAAGAACAACATTGCTTTATACGCGATCCATACCAATTTGGATAATGTATTGGGTGGCGTCAGCAGCAAGATTTCAGAAAAATTGAACCTGCAGTCGCACGCTGTCTTAAGTCAAAAGCGCAATTTGTTAAAAAAACTTATCGTATATGTCCCCCGCACACATATTGAATCCGTTCGAGAGGCCCTTTTTAGTGCCGGTGCGGGTGCTATCGGCAACTACGACCAATGCAGTTACAATACAGCCGGTTATGGTACATTTAGAGGGTTGGACGGTGCGAATCCGGCTATTGGCGAAGTGGGTACCCAGGAGCGTGTGGAAGAAACAAAAATAGAAGTCGTTTATCCCGCCGTAAAGGAACGGGCAATTGTAGTAGCCATGTATGCGGCCCATCCTTATGAAGAGGTCGCTTATAATATCGTCACATTAGACAACCCCTTGTCATCTGTAGGGTCAGGTGCCATTGGCAATCTTCCCGAGCCAATGGCCGCACAGGATTTTTTAGCATATGTGAAAGAACGGTTGCACGTACAGGTCATCCGCCATACCAAACTATTGGGCAAACCTATTTCAAGAGTAGCTGTCTGTGGGGGAGCAGGAGGCTTTTTACTGTCCGAAGCCAAACGATCGGGAGCCGATGTTTTTATTACCGCAGACTATAAGTATCATGAGTTTTTTGATGCCGAGGACGAGATTATCATTGCGGATATCGGACATTTTGAAAGTGAACAGTTTACCCAAGAATTATTATTGGAAATTATTCAGAAAAAATTTGTTAACTTTGCTGTCCTATTGACAGAAATAGAGACAAATCCAATAAAATACTACAGTTAATGGAACAAACCGTAGAACAAAAATTAAAAGCATTATGGACGCTACAGTCCGTCCATACGAAGATAGATAAAATTCGCCAAGTGAGAGGTGAATTACCTATTGAGGTTGCCGACCTTGAAGACGAGATTGCCGGATTGGATACCCGTATGGGAAAAATCAGGACAGAACTTGACGATTTGGAAGATTCCATCGTTAGGCGTAGGAACATGATCAAGGATGCGCAAGAAGCCATCAAAAAATATGAAGGACAGTTAAATGAGGTTAAAAACAACCGCGAATACGATGCTATTTCCAAAGAAATAGAAATCCAGGGCTTGGAAATTCAAGTTTGCGAGAAGCGTATCCGTGAGGCTGAATTTGACATCAAGAATAAGACCGAACTTTACGAAAGCACGGAAAAAAGCCTTGATTTCAGCAAGGGGGAGCTTGAGGCGAAGAAACAAGAACTGGACACTATTACAGCAGAAACACAGAAAGAAGAAGATACCTTATTGGCAAAAGCAAATAAGGCTGAACAAGATATCGAAGATCGTTTGTTGAAAGTGTACAATAAACTTCGTGGATCTTTCAGAAACGGCTTAGCTGTTGTTTCTATTGAGCGAGATAGTTGCTCCGGTTGTCACAACCAGATTCCACCACAACTGCAATCCGAAATCCGTCAACGCAAAAAGATTATTATCTGCGAACATTGTGGAAGAATCGTAGTGGATGAAGCCATTGTTTTTGAAGAACAACAAGGTTAATTTTTGTTAGAAATTAACACAAAAAGGCTATCTCAAAATGAGATAGCCTTTTTATTTCGGCTCTAATTTTACCTTAAAACCTTCTCAAATTTCAATTCCTGTATCTTTTCTCCCCATCAAGCAAGCGTGTTTGAAAAATCTGATAATCTACTTCCTGATCTTCAAAACTTTTTAAACCCCTGTTTGTTCTTACTCCAAAACAAGAACAATGAAAAGATTTCTACACCTTCTATTATTATCAGCCGTCGTAATGTTGTTTAACAGCTGTTCGGTTATAGAAGGTATATTTAAAGCTGGGCTTTGGTCTGGCATCCTCATTATGGTGGCCATTATAGCATTAATCATTTGGATAGTTGCCAAGATTTTGGGTGGAAATAAGCAGTAGGCATGACGACTTACAACAAAAAAGCCACAATATGTTCAAAAGCCTTTTCAATATGTTCTCCAGGAATACCGTGACCTCCGCTGTAGGTGAATACGGTATGTTCTACACCGTGTTGTTGCAGTTTTTGGATAAATTCGTTCGCCTGCCCTATAGGAGTCAAATCATCATCTTTCCCGTGTAGAATTAAGAATTTAGGGCTCGATGCAGAAACAAAACGAATAGGGCTGGCCTGTTCATATACTGCTGTTTTTTCGGTAGGCGTGCCTCCTAAGAAGGCCGAGACGTACAGCTTGACTTCATCACTGCCATCGTTATATAAAGAAACCATGTTATAAGCTCCCGAAATGCCGATACACCCTTTTATTCGGTTTCCGATATTGTTCTTTAAGGTATGTAATGCTGCAAGATGAGCTCCCGCACTTCCACCAACCATATAAGTGTCTGAAGATATTTGATAATCCTTCAAATGGGCATATATAAAATCCAATGCACTTTTGATATCCTGTTCTGCAGCAGGATATCGATTGTCCGCTCCATCAACAAGCCTATAATTAACGTTAAAAAGAGCAAAGCCCGGAAAAAGTTTTTTTAATTCGTCTAGAGCTTCTTGCGTAATTGGCAAATCACTTTTATCTCCACCAGCCCATCCTCCACCGTGGATGAATACCACAAATTTTGTTGAAGAGGAAGATCGCCCCTCCGGAAGGTACACGTCTATTTTTTGTTGCGGATGACTACCATAACTCACATCTGTTAAGATGATATCTTCATCCACCGGATAGGCTTTATCTGAATTGTCTTTTGAACATGACAAGAATAAAGTGCCATAACCAATTACAAACAATAGAATGGAAACAAACTTTTTCATGATACAGATATGTTTAATAATGACAAATATTTATTAACGCTATCTAGCAATGTATCAATTATGATGCCTGCTTTCAGGCATCACCCAATCTATAAAACTTTTGACTGGCTTTTACTTCAAAACTTCCCTAAGTTTCGTCTTTAGATCTTCACCATGTAGATTGCGGGCAATGATGACACCTTGAGGATCGACAAGAATGTTCTGCGGAATCGCACGCACACCATACAATGTCCCCGCCGCATTTTGCCAATGTTGCAGATCGGAAATGTGTTTCCACGTCAGTTTATCGTCTTTAATAGCCTTTACCCAATTATCGAGACTCCGGTCAAAAGAAACACCCAAAATCTCAAAATTTTTATCTTTGAACTCAGCATAAGTTTCGACCAACGAAGGATTTTGCCGACGGCAATCAGGGCACCAAGAAGCCCAAAAGTCAATCAACACATATTTTCCGCGCAAATCCGAAAGCGAGAAAGGTTCTCCTTCAGGTGTCAATTGGGTGATACCCGGAGCCTTCTTCCCCACAGAAGCATTCTTCAATCGCTTCAAATAATATTCAAACTGTTTTCCTTCCGTTGATTTTCGTACCGATTTATCCAATGTTTTGAACAGGGTATTTAATTCTTTATAGTCGGGAGTGTATCCGCCCACCCGCTGAATTATTCTTAGTGTTTCCGTGTTTTTAGGATTTGCTTTTACCTGTGCAATAAGCTCTTCTTTTGTTTGGGCAAAAAGCAACGCAGGCAATGCCAATAACAACGTCAAAATTAATTTTCTCATCTTCGTTCGCTAAATATATCGTTCAAATATAAAAATCCATTATTTTAGTAGGGTAATTAAATCACTAAAATGACAGAATCTTTTCAAAGCACGAAGTTTTTTTCTAAACTTCCAAACACGGGAGTCAGTATCTTTTCTCGGATGTCTGCCTTAGCACAGGAACACCAAGCCATCAATCTATCGCAAGGATTTCCAAATTATCCGACTTCTGAAAGGCTAATTTCTCTCGTGGAGCACTATATGCGGAAAGGATACAATCAATATGCACCTATGCCGGGCGTTGGGGCCTTAAGAGAAGCCATTGCTGAAAAAATACATTCGCTCTATGCCGTCAACATAGATGCCAACACGGAGATCACGATTACATCAGGAGGTACGCAAGCGTTGTTTACCGCCATAGCCACTGTCATTCGACCGGGAGATGAAGTGATTATATTCGAGCCCGCATACGATTCATATAAACCGAGCATAGAACTTTTTGGGGGTAAGGTTATCCCCATACAGCTAAAAGCTCCTAATTTCATCATTGATTGGGAGGAAGTGAAAACACAACTTTCGGAAAAGACAAAGCTCATCATCCTTAATAACCCTACAAACCCCTCGGCCCGCATCTGGCAAAAACAAGATTTCGATAGGTTGGAAGAAGCGGTACGAGACACTTCTATTTTAATTTTGAGCGACGAAGTATACGAACATATGGTATTCGATGGAAAATCACATCACTCCGTACTACAGTGTCCCGTACTCAGAGAACGAAGCTTCGTGGTCGTATCCTTTGGAAAGCTGTTGCATACTACTGGTTGGAAGCTGGGATATATAGTGGCCCCTCCGTATCTGACGGAAGAATACCGTAAGACGCACCAATTTAATGTGTTCAGCGCAAACACACCTATGCAATTTGCGATTGCGGAATATATTAAAGACAGGGATAGTTACCTGGAGTTAAACACGTTCTTTCAGGAAAAACGAGATTTGGTTGCGCAAGGGCTAGAAGCAAGTCGGTTTGAAGTACTTCCCTGCGAGGGTACGTACTTCCTATTAATCGATTATACGCAAGTAAGCGATGTCTCAGAATTGGAGTATGCCCAGCACCTGACATCCCATTTTAAAGTAGCAACGATTCCTATATCTGCGTTTTATTCGACCACATGTAATCAAAATCTATTGCGGATTTGCTTCGCAAAGGACAATGATACACTAAAGCAGGCTTTGGACATCTTAATAAAGATTTAAATCAATCGATTGCAACACAAAAAACTTGTCTTTTTAACTGATTTGGCTTGTTTTTTTGTGGTTTGCAACACTTTTATTTTTACATTTGCTATTCAGGTTGTTAACAATTTATTCCTTAAATAGATGGCAAGATTAAACTTATTGGAGGAAACACGTTTTGAACGCGTACCGGTAAAAGTATACGAAACACAAGACGTCGCCTCTGTGGATGTGGCTAAACGTATAGCAAGCATCATTAGATCAAAACAAGAAAAAGGAGAGACCGCCGTTTTGGGGCTGGCTACCGGAGCTACACCTGTAAAAGTTTACAAAGAATTAGTAAGGCTTCATAAAGAAGAGGGATTGAGTTTTGGGAACGTGGTCACATTCAACTTGGATGAATATTATCCAATGAGACCGGATGCCGATCAAAGCTACGTAACCTTCATGAAGAAACACTTGTTCGATCATATCGATATTCCTCAAGAAAATATCAATATCCCTGATGGAACGTTAGCAGAGCATGAAATTCAAGCTTTCTGCGAAACCTACGAACAGAAGATTTCGAACTATGGTGGTTTAGACATCCAGATTTTGGGTATCGGACGTACTGGCCACATCGGTTTTAACGAGCCCGGTTCAGCCCCCAATTCGGGTACACGATTGGTTATTTTGGACGACCTGACCCGACGCGATGCGTCACGCGACTTCGGAGGAAAGGAAAATGTGCCTACCAAAGCCATTACAATGGGTGTTGGAACGATCTTCAAAGCCAAAGAAATCATCCTAATGGCTTGGAACGAGAAGAAAGCCGAAATCGTCAAAAAAGCTGTCGAAGGTGATATCTCTTCGGAAATTCCGGCAACATATCTTCAATTGTCGGACAATGTAGAGTTTGTTTTAGATAAAGATGCCGCCTCACAATTGACACGTTTCGACCTTCCATGGTTGGCTCATGATGTTGTGTGGACAGATTCCCTGGCGAAGAAAGCGGTTATATGGCTGTCTTTAAAATTGAACAAGGCTATTCTGAAATTAACGGATGACGATTACAACAACAACGGTATGGCAAAGTTGGTCACCGAAAAGGGGCCTGCTTACAATATCAATATAAAAATCTTCAATGAACTGCAACGGACCATTACGGGTTGGCCAGGAGGCAAACCAGGGGTAGATGACAGCAATCGCCCGGAACGAGCAGATCCTGCACGTAAAAATGTGATCCTTTTCTCCCCACATCCAGATGACGACGTGATTTCCATGGGAGGTACATTCATTCGTTTGGCAGACCAAGGACATAACGTACACGTCGCCTACCAGACATCGGGAAATACTGCCGTGTGGGATGATGATGTATTGCGTTACCTTGAGTTCGTACAGGATTTTGCCATAGCAGTTAATGACGATAATGGCACGACTAGGAGGATTTATGAGGATGCAAGAGCCTTTTTTAAGACGAAAAAACCGAATCAGGTGGATCCGGAAATCATCCGCACTATCAAAGGACTAATCCGCAAAGGAGAGGCTATAGCAGGTGCTCGCTTTGTGGGTCTACCGGATGAAAACATACATTTTCAGGATTTGCCTTTCTACGACAGGGGAAAGTTCTCCAAAGAAGTGTCTTTTGAAGACGACATTCAGCAAACGATGGAATTATTGCGCCATGTAAAACCGCATCAGGTTTTTGCAGCAGGCGATTTTGCTGATCCACATGGAACGCATAAGGTCTGCTTTGATATTATCTACGAGGCGTTAAAGCGACTTGCTAAAACAGACGAATGGACAAAAGATTGTTGGCTGTGGTTATATCGTGGTGCTTGGCACGAATACCCCATCCATGAAATCGAGATGGCGGTTCCTCTTTCACCACAAGAGGTTAAACGCAAACGCTTGGCAATCTTCAAACACCAATCACAGAAAGACGTGCCTGTTTTCCCGGGTGACGATCCGCGTGAGTTTTGGGTGCGTGCCGAGGACCGTACCAGCGAGACTGCAGAGTTGTACCACAAGCTTGGGTTGGCTGACTATGAAGCAATAGAAGCTTTTGTCAGATGGAAGTTCTAAAAAACTAATATTAGAAAATACGCTAAATATCCCTTTGATTGTACTTAGGGTATTTAGCGTATTTTAGCTTGCTTTAATTACATCCAATTAACAAAGCATATCTTTTTCCGCTTTTATAAAGCCGTGAAAAATTGTTCTAATTCTGACAGCACCGTTACGCTTTGATGTATCAGAAAACTATATTTGAGCGAATTGGGGATGAATCCAAAATGCTTTTTGAAAGCGGTCGTGAAGTGAGTAGAATGTTTGTAGCCTGTCATACGGGCCACATCTGAGACCAGATGATTACCTGTAAGGATCAATTCCTTTGCGTGTTCCATCTTCTTTTCCGTAATATAATTCATAACGGTTTTTCCAAAATACAACTTAAAATATTTCTTTAGATATTGCACATTCGTGCCAACAAGCTTAGCCAATTCGGGGATACTGTGGTTTTTGGAAAGATCCTCCTCGATAATCTGTTTCGCCAATAGTATTTTTTCATAATGGTTCTTGATAACGATGACCTGTTGATTTTCGTTCTCCACAGCTAGTGTCTCTATCTGATGGAGAATGATTTCGAGTAAAATCAACTCTGACTTCATCTTATGTAACATGTCTTCCTCTGGCTTCTGGCACAATTGCTCAAATAGAAGACGAAGGCGGGCATCATTTTTTGTGGCAAAGCCATTCACAAATCTGTGAAGGTTCGTTTGATATTTAGTATGAAAAAAATGTAAGCTTTGTGGAGAGATTAAAATAATGACCGCATGGTTGTCTTCATTAAGGCTCTTAATTGATACGCCAATCCCTTTATCAAGATAATGCAACACATTACTTCCTTTATAAAGCAAAAAAGATTTATTAGCAATCGAATACGTAATGGCTTCCGATTCATCGCTCAATAGAATATTGATATAACAGCTCTTTTCAGCAGTATAGGAAAATGATGCCTTGCCCAAAAAATGCTGATGCTGAAAAGAGTATTCCGCCGGTATAAGTTCGCAACAATTATCCATCTTCTTATTTAGACCAATTCCAATCTAAGGCAAATATAGCCATATTTTCATTGCTTGCAATTTTATCCTTCACAAAAAGTATTTTCTCCAATCTTTTTCATAGAACCTCTCCTGATTCAAGAGGTCTTCTATTTTTTCGTTATTCGTTTAATAAATTGTTCTTCAGAATATGTGCAATTATTCTCAAAAATCAGGTTCCGATATGGAAAATGGGAAGAGTTAGAAACCCTTTACATCGACCCCTTTTCTTCCAAAAATTGACAAAAGTCACAATATCTACGTAAAAAGATTATTTTTTGATTTTGAAATGCCCTTGAGTACATTTTTCAAGCAGTTTTATCTTTTTTCAATAGTGTTTAAAATCATTAATTGTGATGCTCGCTTTCACCAGAAAAAATTATTGCTCTCCATACATTTGTTATATCAAAGTAGCAGTAAATCAACACAAACAATGGAAAGGCACATTATGAAAACAACAGCATTACAAAAAATTAAAAGCATTATCGGAGCAGGACTGATGGCGATCGCCTGTATGTACATCATGCCGACAATGGCCCAACAGGCATATAAATCCACTGCCACGACAACTGTGATCAAAGGTACGTCTACCCTTCACGATTGGGATATGAAATCGGCTACAGGTCAGACCCAAGCGACGTTTACCGTTGAGAACGGCGAAATTACCGGCATTACGGCCTTGACATTCACAGTGGGTGCCGAGACGCTAAAAAGCAGTAAGTCCGGTTTGGACAAAAATGCTTACAAAGCTTTGAACACCGGCAAACACAAAACCATTATATATAAGATGACCAGCGGAACGGTAGCAAAGAGTGGCAATGCCTATACCATTAAAACAAACGGTACATTAACAATAGCAGGTAATTCCAAACCATTGAACCTAACGGCTAAGGCTACTTTGAACGGCGACCAAAGTATTTCCGTTACGGGATCTTCAAAGTTTGCCATGACGACTTACGGGGTTACACCTCCTACCGTCATGATGGGAACTATCAAAACAGGAGATGAAATCACGATAGACTACAGTACAAAATTAACAAAATAGAATATTACTAAATTATTTCATTATGAAAACAACAGCTATAACAACCAAGGTACTGGCATTGGCAATAGGGATTGCTACTTTAGCATTGCCTGCTGTAACTTTTGCTCAAGAGGAAGACGAAAAAGATAAAGGAGGAATTGCCACCTATGGCGAACCTAACTTCTTTAGACCTTATGACAAACGAGGTCTACATATGTTCGAAACAACCAAAGAAGACTTGAACAAAGAATATACAGGTCGTAAATTCAGCCTTGGTGCAGGTTTCTCTTTGCAGTTTCAGTCACTTAAAAACGAAAATCCGGAAGCATTGAACAATGACTTCGATGCCAAAGAAGCCAATGCGTTACCAAAATTGGCTCCAGGCTTCAGCTTGCCTCAAGCCAACTTGTACATCGATGCTCAACTTGCTGACGGTATACGCCTTCACTTGGCAAACTATATGGCTTCTAAACACCACAATGAATTTTGGGTAAAGGGTGGTTATCTACAAGTGGACAAAATTCCATTTAAAGGTGAAATATGGGATAAAATCAGTGAAATTGTAACAATCAAAGCGGGGCATATGGAAATCAACTATGGTGATGCCCACTTCCGCAGACCTGACGGTGGCCATACGTCTTACAGCCCGTTCATCGAAGGCAATATCATGGATGCTTTTGCAACAGAAATCGCTGCCGAGGTATACGCTCAGAAAAATAACTGGATCGGTATGGTCGGTGTGAGCAACGGGATGATCCAAGGCCACGTAATGGAAGCGGCCCCTACTGCCAATGGTTTTGATAAAAGAAATCCATCCGTGTATCTAAAAGGAGGTTGGGACAAGCAGTTGAATGACGATTTGAGGTTGCGTTTCACAGGTTCATTGTACCACAATGCCGGAACAAACGGATCAGGCTTGACACTATACGCCGGAGACCGTACAGGTTCCAATTACACAAACGTAATGGAACAATATTACACCGGAGGAGCCGCAAAGGCTGGAACAGCAATGTACAAATCAGGTCGTTTTGATGCCAGTCTCAACAGAAAATTGACAGCTTTTATGTTCAACGCATTTGCTAAAGCACAAGGGCTTGAGTTCTTCGGTACTGCGGAGTTTGCAAACGGACGCTCGAATGCCGAGGCGGATACAAAGGATAGAGCAACAAGCCAATATGCAGCAGAAGGTATCTACCGCTTCGGAACCAATGAAAACTTGTTCCTTGGCTTGCGATACAACATCGTAAACTCCGAAATATTAATGGGAACAGATATCCAAGACGTTAAAGTAGATCGCTTTGCTGCAGGTGCAGGCTGGTTCTTAACGAAGAACATCGTAATGAAAGGTGAATATGTAAACCAAAAATATTCAGATTTCCCAAATACAGATTACCGTCACAACGGTAAATTCAATGGAGTAGTGCTTCAAGCAGCCATCTCTTTCTAAGAAATAATGCTAAAGACAGCCACTGTTAGTCAACAAGGATGACAGTGGCTATTTCAGCCTTTTCTTATTCATTAAACGGTATCAACATGAGTCCTTTTTCTATCCTATCACCATCAAAAAGCCCTATTCTTCCCTTCTTTAGGGGTATTTGGAGAAACAGTATGAAAACGATCTTGACTTATATCATCCTATCATGTTTCTCCATCCTATGGTACGGATTTGATGTGCTCGATACCGCTCCAAAAAAAGAATATACTTTCCAGATTCTCTCCGAAAGCTACATCTTGATCAACGGCAGTTCAAATGTCAACAAATTCTCTTGTAAAGTAAATAGACCTGCCGGTGTCACACCTTTAAGGCTCTTTATTCTTTCTGATTACAAGGTGAAGATGGAAGGATCGATAAAGGTAAATGTAGCCGAATTTGACTGCAAGCATCGGGTGTTAACCAACGATTTGAGGAAAACGCTGAAAGAAGACACTTACAAGCAAATGACGGTACATTTCAAGTCGCTAGACCAACTTCCCTTCGATTCTAAAAGGGCCCAAACAGTCAATGGAACGGTGCTGATTGAATTAGCAGGAAAGAAAAAAGAGTTTAGCATCCCGCTTGTCTTTTCACAGATTTCAGAGGGAAAATACCAGTTAAAGGGAACACGCGATTTTTGCTTTGAAGATTTTGGTCTAGAAGCTCCGAAGAAAGTGGGTGGAATCATTAAGGTAAAGAATGATTTCAATACTACTTTTGTAATCAATCTACAACAATTTTGAGTAAGGAATAAAGAGTAAGACCGAAATCCAGATTGGATTTCGGTCTTACTCTTTTATATTTTTTAAATTATTTTATTATAGCTGAAAGGCTTCTTTGATACGCGTTACGTAATCCAATTTTTCCCAAGTGAACAGCTCCACTTCAAGGGTCTTTTGTTCACCATTGGAATTTTCAAATGTCTTGATTACTTTTTTCGGGGTCCTGCCCATATGTCCGTAAGCTGCTGTTTCCGAATAGATAGGGTTTCTCAGTCCCAACCGGGTTTCAATACCATACGGTGTCATGTCAAACAGTTCAGCAATTTTCTTAGCAATTTCGCTATCTGTTTGCTTTACCTTGCTTGTGCCATAGGTATTTACATAGATGCCCATTGGATCTTTCACACCAATCGCATAAGATATCTGCACCAGAATTTCGTCAGCTATACCAGCTGCAACTAGATTTTTTGCAATATGGCGTGTAGCATAGGCTGCTGAACGATCCACCTTTGAAGGATCCTTACCAGAGAAAGCACCTCCACCATGTGCGCCTTTACCGCCATAGGTGTCTACGATAATCTTTCGGCCCGTTAACCCAGTATCACCATGTGGCCCTCCGATAACGAATTTTCCAGTAGGATTCACGTGGAACTTGATATCATCGTTAAATAACGCCTGCAATTCGGGTTTCAGCTGCGCTTTAACACGCGGGATCAAGATGTTTTTGATATCATATTCTATTTTTCCCAACATAGCTGATTCGGTATCAAATTCATCATGCTGAGTAGAAATAACAATCGTATCAATGCGCTGTGGCTTGTGATCATCACTATATTCCAACGTTACCTGCGACTTAGCATCAGGTCTAAGATAAGTGATCTCCTTGTTTTCACGACGCAAAGCCGATAGTTCAAACAAAAGTCGATGCGCAACGTCCAAGGCCAAAGGCATATAATTCTCCGTTTCGTTATTGGCATAACCAAACATGATACCTTGATCGCCCGCACCTTGTTCTTGTTTTGTTTTTCTATCGACACCTTGATTGATGTCTGCTGATTGTTCATGAATAGCCGAAAGAACACCACAGGAGTTCGCCTCGAACATATATTCAGACTTGGTGTAACCAATCTTCTCAATCACAGACCGAGCAATTTTTTGTACATCCAAATAGATGTTTGATTTTACTTCACCCGCAAGAACAACTTGACCGGTCGTAACCAATGTTTCGATAGCTACGCGAGCATCCTCATCCCAAGCTAAAAAATTATCAATTAAGGCATCAGAAATTTGATCTGCCACCTTATCTGGATGTCCTTCTGACACCGATTCTGAAGTAAATAAATATGCCATTTCTTGCGTTCAATATTTTCGATTTTACGCGGGGAGATAAAAACAAAGTAGAAGTGGAAAAACGTTTTTATTCTGGTTTTAGCACTTTTTTACTGTGGTTGCAATCTCCTTCGGCAATTTGTCTATTGCCCTACGCAAATCAATCCACATTTTTCGTTGGCAAAAATACTACTCTTTCCGGATATAAAAAATCTAATTCAAAATAGTAATGTAAAATCCATGCCATAATCTTAAATATCATACGGCCGATCTACCAAACGAATAAACAGCTATTAGCCATGGATACCTGTACCTATCTGGGGATGATAGACAGCTCTCTGGCTTTTTCCGGATGTTTCAATGGCAATAAGTAAAAAGATTGAAATAGCCAACAGCAACATACTCAAAAACGCCATCTTAATAATATGAGGTAGTCTGGAAAAATTGTAATAAAGTCTAATCATAAAAGCTACAATTTAGATGAAATAATCTTTCTTCCGCTCTCTTTGGAGGCCTCGTTTAAACCCTTCCATTTATTCAAAACTGTACGTGTTTGTAGTAATTCCGCCACAGAGCACGGAACACTAGCAAATTCCGAGCCAAAAACGTGATCGTACAATAAAAGTATTATTTTGAAGCTTTTTTACGGTATATAGCTATTAATAGCATCTTATTTATATAGAATGTCCTAAATAACATACGATCTATTTTGCTACCCAAATTGGGCTTAGCACCATACCTTAATAGAAAGTGATCTCTATCAATTTTGATTTAATTTTTTTCGCTATTTTTGTATCGGAATTTATTTTTTAACATTAAACGCCGTTTGCAGCGGTATCAATGAACATGAGTGCATACCAAACATTGCTGTATTATTGTTACAGCCCCATCGAGAACGCAGAACAATTTGCGACAGATCATTTAACATTTTGTAAATCCCTTGGCTTAGTCGGCCGCATTATTGTCGCTGATGAAGGGTTAAACGGGACAGTTTCCGGCACAACCGAGGCTTGTAGAGTGTACATGGAAACTGTGCACGCGGATGAACGATTTGCCAAAACAGAATTTAAAATCGATGAGGTGGACGAGCCCTCTTTCATCAAAATGCATTGTCGTTACAAACCGGAGATCGTCCACTCTGGACTGCGTGACCCGAAAGTAATCAACCCTAATGAGCAAACAGGAGTCCATTTGGAGCCTGTGGAATTTATGGAGATGAAAGACCGGCATGATGTTGTGGTGCTCGATGTCCGCTCCAATTATGAACACAGCGTAGGCCGGTTCAAGAACGCCGTTACCTTGGATATTGAAAACTTCCGTGAATTTCCTGAAAAAGTGAAAGAGCTGGAACAGTACAAAGGCAAAAAAATCCTGACCTATTGTACAGGAGGAATTAAGTGTGAAAAAGCTTCGGCCCTTCTGTTAAAGGAAGGTTTTGAAGAAGTCTACCAGTTGCATGGCGGCATTATCAAATATGGTAAGGAAGCCGGAGGAAAGGATTTTGAAGGCCAATGCTATGTATTTGACAATCGGGTAACGGTAGACGTTAATTCAGTAAACCCAACTATTGTCTCTACATGTAGAAACTGCGGTAAGATTACACCCAAAATGATCAACTGTGCAAACCCCGAATGCAACGAACATTTCACGCAATGTGATGAATGTGGCTGGAAAATGGACGGTTGTTGCTCAGAGGCTTGTATGGAGCATCCACGCAAAAGGGAATATGACGGAACGGGATATTATGTTAAAGTTCCCCAACCGGTAAACATTGAGAAAATCAGCAAAAGAAAACATAAAAAATTCCCTGCAAAAGAACAGCAGGCAGAGATATAAAAAGGGGGGGCTATCCGTTTGGATAGCCCCCCCTTTTTATAAAAATTGCTATACTAAGCCCGCGGCAGACGTCTGTGCACTACGGTCTACTTTTTTTACTAAACCTTGCAACACATTTCCCGGACCGACTTCCACAAAAGCTTCGGCACCGTCAGCTAACATATTTTGTACCGTCTGCGTCCAACGTACGGCACCGGTCAGTTGGGCAATGAGGTTTGCTTTAATCGCCACAGGATCGGTGTAGGGCTTGGCATCCACATTTTGGTAAATAGGACATATCGGAGCGCTGATCGATGTCGCCTCAATGGCTGTTTGCAACTCTACTTTTGCCGGCTCCATCAACGGTGAATGAAAAGCACCGCCTACATTCAATTTCAAGGCACGTTTTGCACCGGCTTCTGTTAACAAAGCGCAAGCTTTGTCAATACCTTCAATCGTTCCCGAGATAACCAGTTGACCTGGACAATTGTAGTTAGCGGCCACGACCACATCTTCTACTTGTGCGCACACACGCTCCACAGTTTCATCATCCAATCCCAAAATAGCTGCCATGGTCGACGGTTGTGCCTCACAGGCCTTTTGCATAGCATTAGCCCTTTGGGAGACCAATTTTAAACCATCTTCAAAAGATAAAGCTCCGGCTGCGACCAGTGCTGAAAATTCACCTAAAGAGTGGCCTGCGACCATAGAAGGCTGGAACTTTTCACCTAAGGCCTTGGCTAAAATGACCGAATGTAAGAAGATTGCAGGTTGCGTTACATTCGTTTGTTTCAGATCCTCGTCCGTGCCCGAAAACATAATATCGGTGATACGGAAACCCAAAATGGTATTGGCTTTTTCAAATAACGCTTTGGTTTCTTCATTAAGATTATACAAGTCCTGTCCCATTCCAACGAATTGGGCACCTTGACCCGGAAAAATATATGCTGTTTTCATACTCATTGCCTGATGTTAGCCCTCAAAAGTAAAACTATTTTTGTATACGACAAAACAGATTTAACCGCGTATCAAAATTGCATTTTGTCGTTTGTCATTCCTCGGGAAGTATTACCCGTCTCGAACTTGTTTTAGGAATTTGTAGATTTTCCTTTGGTAGGCCCACCAAATGAAGTAGGGTATTGTGCTTCCAATAAAAGATTTTAACGAACCTTCGAGCGACTTCGTACAGCCCGTTTGGAATTATGAACGGTTTAGGGAAGCATGTATACAGCTGAAGCCCTTTTTTCATTTCAAACAATCGATTTCGTTTACTTATTATAAAAATATACCCTTATCTTAGCATGTGGACGGAAAAAACTAGGCTCTTTCACGTTCATTTTTGGCTTTTTAATTTTGACTTTTTACTTAATATCATGTACAAAACATTAAAACCAGCATTGGAAAAAGAGCTTGCCATCATTAAAGAGGCAGGCTTATATAAAGACGAACGCATCATTACGACACCCCAAGGTGCAGATATCAAAGTCAGCACCGGACAAGAGGTTGTCAACTTTTGTGCAAATAACTATTTAGGACTGTCTTCACATCCAAAGGTGATTGAAGCCGCAAAAAAATCCATAGATAGCCACGGTTACGGCATGTCGTCGGTACGTTTTATCTGTGGAACACAAGACATACACAAGGAACTAGAAGTGAAGCTTTCCAAATTTTTAGGCACGGATGACACGATATTGTATGCCGCAGCGTTCGATGCCAACGGCGGGGTTTTTGAACCGCTTTTTGGTTCGGAAGATGCCATTATATCGGACGAGCTAAACCACGCTTCCATTATAGATGGTGTACGTCTTTGCAAGGCACAGCGTTTCCGCTACAAAAACTGCGACATGGATGATTTAGAAGTACAGCTGAAAGCAGCTTCCGGCGCACGCCACAAAATAATCGTTACTGATGGTGCCTTTTCTATGGACGGATCAGTAGCTCCGTTGGATAAAATCTGCGATTTGGCAGATAAATACGAAGCATTGGTCATGATTGATGAATCACACTGTTCGGGCTTTATCGGCAAAACAGGCCGTGGAACACATGAGCTGTTTAATGTGATTGATCGAGTAGATATCATTACAGGAACATTGGGGAAAGCGCTAGGGGGAGCTTCTGGTGGCTTTACATCTGGCAGGAAAGAAATCATCGACATGTTGCGCCAACGCTCGCGTCCATATCTATTTTCCAACACATTGGCCCCTGCCATTGCCGGAGCCTCCATCGCAGTGTTGGATATGTTGAGTGAAACAACTGAACTGCGTGACAAACTCGAAAGCAATACCAAATATTTTAGAGAGAAGATGTCTGAGGCTGGCTTTGATATCAAGCCGGGTTTCCACCCAATCGTTCCCGTAATGCTTTATGATGCCAAGCTGGCACAAGAATTTGCGGCTAAAATGCTCGAAGAAGGGATCTATGTCATTGGATTCTACTATCCGGTAGTGCCACAGGGCAAAGCACGCATCCGAGTACAAATTTCTGCAGGGCACGATAAGCAACATTTGGATAAAGCCATTGTTGCTTTTACCAAAGTAGGGAAAGAACTCGGGGTGATTTAAAAATGGTTCGTGATAAGGAATCGTGAAACTTTATCCGTTGACAATGGGCCTTTGTCTATTTAAATTTTTCTATCCAGAAAAATGCTAGCAACTTGGGGTTGTTTATTAGAAAAGTAAATACCCGCTAAGCAAAAAAACAAAAGGATAGGAAGACTTCAAAAAATAATAACATAAAATACTAAAAATTGAGGTGCAAAATATTTATCTTTGCACCTCAATTTTTTTATAACACATTATTGCTCAATGCAGAATATCAGAAATATTGCGATCATCGCACACGTCGACCACGGTAAAACCACCCTCGTTGATAAAATCCTACACTATACCAATCAGTTTCGGGAAAATGAAAACACAGGAGAATTGATTCTGGATAACAACGACCTGGAGCGTGAGCGTGGTATCACCATCGTGTCCAAAAACGTATCGGTCAAATATAAAGACACCAAGATCAACATTATCGACACTCCTGGCCACGCCGACTTTGGAGGCGAAGTAGAGCGCGTGTTGAAGATGGCTGATGGCGTTGTGCTCTTGGTAGATGCTTTTGAAGGGCCCATGCCACAAACGCGGTTCGTTACCGGCAAGGCGTTGGCTTTGGGCATCAAACCTATTGTAGTCGTCAATAAAGTAGATAAAGAAAACTGCCGTCCGGAAGAAGTGTACGAAAATGTGTTCGACCTATTCTTCAATTTGGGGGCCACAGAAGAGCAATTGGACTTTCCTGTACTTTACGGTTCGTCTAAACAAGGATGGATGTCTACGGATTGGAAAAAACCCACGACAGACTTCACTGAATTGTTAGATGCTATCATTACCCATATTCCTGCGCCTAAGGTCTCCGAAGGAACATTGCAAATGCAGGTTACTTCTTTGGATTATTCAACTTTTGTGGGTCGTATCGCTATCGGTCGTGTATCTCGTGGCACAATAAAAGAGAATCAACCCGTATCGTTGGTGAAGCGTGATGGCAAAATCGTGAAATCCCGTGTAAAAGAATTGCAATTATTCGAAGGTTTGGGAAAAGTGAAAGTATCAGAAGTGCATGCTGGAGATATTTGTGCAGTAGTCGGTATTGAAGGCTTTGAAATCGGTGATACGATTGCCGATTTTGAGAATCCAGAACAATTGGAGGTTATCAGCATCGATGAGCCAACAATGAATATGTTGTTCACTATCAACAACTCTCCGTTCTTCGGAAAAGAAGGAAAGTTTGTGACATCACGTCATATTTATGACCGTCTGCAAAAAGAATTGGAGAAAAACTTGGCTCTTCGGGTTGTACCTACCGAATCTCCAGATGCTTGGTTGGTATACGGCCGTGGTATTCTTCACCTGTCTGTGTTGATCGAGACCATGCGTCGTGAAGGATATGAACTACAGGTTGGTCAACCACAGGTTATTGTGAAAGAAATCGACGGCGTAAAATGTGAACCTATTGAAGAGCTCGTCGTGGATGTGCCGGCAGATGTTTCGGGGAAAGTTATCGAATTGGTGACACAGCGTAAGGGCGAATTGTTGATAATGGAAAGTAAGGGTGATATGCAACACTTAGAATTTTCCATCCCTTCCCGTGGAATCATCGGCTTACGTAACAACGTATTGACCGCAACAGCAGGAGAGGCCGTCATGGCACATCGTTTGAAAGGCTACGAGCCATGGAAGGGCACTATCCCCGGGCGCTTAGCAGGTGTATTGATTTCTTTGGACACCGGAACAACCACAGCTTATTCCATTGATAAATTGCAGGATCGTGGCCGTTTCTTCGTTGATCCCGGTGTAGAAATATACGAAGGCCAGGTTTTAGGAGAGCATATCCGGGATAATGACCTGACCATCAACGTGACCAAAGGAAAACAATTGACTAATATGCGTGCCTCTGGCTCGGATGATAACGTGCGTATTGCGCCTGCCATCAAATTTTCGTTGGAAGAATGCATGGAGTATATCCAAGCGGATGAATATATCGAGGTAACACCACAATCTATTCGCCTGCGCAAAATCTATCTTTCGGAAAATGAGAGAAAAGTTAATGCCAAGAAATTTCAATAGTTTTTTCGGCTAACGTTCATATAAAAAGGACGCATGAGGATGAGCTCATGCGTCCTTTTTCGTTTTTGAAATGTCTTAAAGGATAACCGTTACCCATAAGATTTTTTATCAAAATTCCGGATAAAGCACAAACAGGTTGACTGCTGTATGATGGTTGGCAATTTTGCCGTATCTTTGCATGGTGGTAGTGCAAAGTAAATTAATAGATATCAGAAGTTTAACTTTAGAACAGCTAAAGGAAAAACTAGTGCAAATGGGTGAGCAAGGCTTTCGGGCAAAGCAGATATACGAATGGCTTTGGGCAAAATCGTGCACAGATTTTGACGAAATGAGCAATCTAAGCAAGCCCTTGCGGGAGAAATTGAAAGAAAACTTTGCCATTCATGCCGTAAAAGTACGCCAATCACAGATCAGTGCCGACAAAACCATCAAAAGCAGTTTTACCCTCTATGACGGCAACGTGATCGAAGGGGTGTTAATACCCGCGCCGGAGCGCATGACGGCCTGTGTCAGCTCGCAAGTAGGCTGTAGCCTAACCTGTAAATTTTGTGCAACTGGCTATATGGATCGCAAGCGCAACCTCAACGCAGACGAAATATACGATCAGGTGGTGCTGATCGCACAACAGGCCGAAGATAATTATCAACAGCCCTTAACCAACATTGTGTACATGGGCATGGGCGAACCGTTGTTAAACTATAGCAACATGCTAAAATCGGTAGAGCGCATTACTGCTACGGATGGATTGAACATGGCCGCTAAGCGAATCACGGTATCGACAGCCGGTATCGCCAAGATGATTAAAAAACTGGGTGATGATGAAGTTCGTTTTAACTTGGCGCTATCGTTACATGCCGCTAACGACGATAAACGCAACGAGATCATGCCTATTAATGAACAAAACTCACTAAAGGCTCTCGCGGATGCACTGAAGTACTACTACGCCAAAACCAAAAACCCAGTAACCTACGAATACATTGTATTCCATAATTTCAACGATGAGTTGGAAGATGCGCGAGAGCTGGCCCGATTCTGCAAACATGTACCCTGCAAAGTTAATATCATCGAATACAATCCCATTGCTTTGGCCGATTTTACTAATGCCGAGGCAGATAAAATTGACTTGTTTGCCCGCTATCTTCGGGCACAGGGAATTATTACCAATGTACGCAGAAGCCGTGGAAAGGATATCGATGCCGCTTGTGGACAATTGGCCATTAAAGAAAAAGATCAACAAATAGCTGAAAACTAAGGTACCACGTTTTCCTAACGCCTTTTAACATACATAAATCCAGCTTTTAGACATTGCAAACAAAAGTAAATCTCACTAAGTTTGTATAAGATCAACTGTGGTTTATATGCAAATACGTCAGTATTGGGATGGTTTTGTTTCACTATTATTCCCTCCGCTGTGTGTGGCCTGCGATGAAGTTCTGCTCCATCAAGAACATCTGTTGTGTGCTTCCTGTCTATATCACTTGCCGATCAACGATTATCATCTGTTTGCTGAAAATGAAGCGACAAAACGGTTAAGAGGCAAGGCTGACATCAAGACGGCCACTTCCTACCTTTCTTTTGAAAAATCTTCATTGGTACAGTCTATCATTCATAAGCTAAAATACCAAAGAAGATATGAGATAGGACAATTTTTCGGAGAAATGCTCGGTCGCCAATTGTTACTGTCTCCGTTCTACGATACTATAGATCTTATCATCCCCATTCCAATCCATAAAAAGAAACGACGTACAAGGGGTTATAACCAAAGCGAGCATATCGCCTTCGGTATTTCCAAAATGATGGATATACCAGTAGATACCCAAAGCCTTGTTCGATTGGTCCACACTTCCAGCCAAACATCCCAGCACCGTTTAGAGCGGTACGACAATGTGGAAAATGTATTTGCTTGTTTATACCCCGAAAAACTACGCGATCGGCATATCTTATTGGTGGATGATGTGCTGACCACAGGCGCTACAATTGCTTCTGCTGTAAAAACAATAAAGGATTCTACGAGTTGTAAGGTATCGGTGGCAACATTGGCTATTGCTTAATCTATTTTTGCTTGCCACCATATGCTGAGGGACATCCACAGTCTTTCTTGAAGATCGAGCAGGAATTTAAAGTAGAGCAGGCCAGTAAGGCGATAAACAAATACAATAATCTTTGCTTATTCATATTTTGTATCCTATTAGTCAAAAAATATTTCCCTTTAGACAAGAGCGTTAAGTTATCCGCTCAATATGTTTTTATCAACCTAAGTTCGGTTAATAATATGTGTATGGTCTTTCGTTTTCCTAAAAATGAACTTTTTTCTTCTCATGTCGCTTTCTTTTGTTATCCCAACATATAGAAGGATGTAACAAAACGCCTATAAGATATCTCCTCTCATCAACATGACAAATAAGTTCGTCACTTCGTTCATGAATATGTTGCTCGTTTATGATGTAAAAGTAAATATGCAAAAAGCGCCATGCCAATTCCAACAAAATCCGCAAAAATATCCCACCAATCAGCCATCCTCCCCATCTCCAAATACAACTGAACCCCTTCTGTAAGAAAGGCGAATACGCCCGCAACAAGTGCTGTAAATACGACTGTCTTGATTTTAGACGCTCTTCTTTTGGATTGCCTAATACTTCCTAATAGCAATAAAACCGTAAAAACAAAAAAGGATCCGCAATGAACCAGCTTATCAAACCCTTCAAAAAATCGTACTCTTGGAAGGTCTGGCGACGGCATGCCCATCAATACCAATACGATAAGGCCCCAAATAATTGCCCATGAATAGTTAAATATATATTTCAACATGCGCATTAAAAGTCGTATTAATAAATGAAGATTCAAAAAGAATACCCATTTATTTTTCAAAATAAGATTGTATAAATCATTTTTTCAACAAACTATTTAAAAATTATATTCTTTATAATCAATAACTTATATAAAACATTAAAATTTTTATAGTACTATGTATTGCATAGTACAATACAAAACATATATCTTTGTATTGTTATGATAGCTGAAAATACACAGACCCAAATGAGGAAGGGGATATTAGAATACTGTATCCTTTCCATAATCTCCCGAGGGGAGATCTATGCCTCAGATATCATCAGCGAGCTGAAAAAAGCGCAGCTGCTAGTGGTGGAGGGTACATTATATCCATTGCTGACGCGGTTGAAAAACAACGGTCTGCTGAGTTATAACTGGCAAGAATCCACATCCGGTCCTCCACGCAAATATTACCAAATCACAGAAGAAGGACAAAACGTTTTGGAAAAACTGGATATCACTTGGCGAGAATTAGTATTCGCCGTTGAGACATCTCTGGCTGGTAGAAATAAATAATAAGGCAACTCATCTAACATATCAAACAAAGTCATGAACAAGACCATTATCATCAACATAAACAGTATTGTCTTCCATATCGAAGAAGACGCATACGAGACACTCCGATCATATATGATCGACATCAAGAAGCATTTCGGAAATACAGCCGAAAGCAAAGAGATATTGGAAGATATTGAAAACCGTATCGCCGAGATGTTCAGCGAGCGTATCCAAACGGGCAGAAAAGAGGTCATTAATATAGAAGATGTGCAACACGTCATTACACAGATGGGGCGGGTGAGCGATTTCGAAGAAAGTGTAGAAAGCGAAGGTGAATTTCAATCGCCTGAAAAGCAACCCCACACGTCTTCTGCCGAGCACTTCGGACGGAAACTGATGCGCGATCCCGATGATAAGATTCTGGGGGGCGTGTGTAGTGGTTTGGCACATTATTTTGGTATGGAACCCCGTTGGATTCGTATTCTTCTGGTACTATTCGTGCTGATCGGAGGTTCTGGGTTTTTGGTGTATGTTATTCTCTGGATTGTGATGCCTGAAGCCGAAACCAGAGCTGATAAAATGGCTATGCGTGGCGAAGCTCCTAATTTGCAGAATTTTAAAAAATCCTTTGAAGAAGAAGTGAAGAGTTTTTCTGAAAATTTTTCAGGAGCCAGCGAGCACATTAGTCGTGGTGCACGTACAGCCGGAAATGCGCTTAGTGGTTGTCTTGGTTTTATTGGAAAGTCCATTGCATGGATTATACTCATCTTTACCGGATTAAGCATCTTAGGGTTATTTATCGTTTATGTGTTTAATTTAATGAACATATTTGGCCTGGAAAATCCTATTGTTTTTCCGCCTTTGGAAATCATGGCCAAGAGTGATGCCATTATTGCTCTTACCTTTGGCTTTCTGGCAATTCTCATTCCACTCATAGCCTTGTTTTTATGGTTGATCAGAATATTGTTTAAGGCAGACAAGGTTAACAATTATTTATCTTTAACAATGTTTGCCACTTGGATCGTTTCTATCGTGGGTATTATTTATTATGGGGTGGATGCCGCACAAGATTTTCGGGAGAAAAGCACTATTAACGTGCAACGAAATGTCAATGTACAAAAGGTTTACCATTTTACAGAAAAGGATGTCCGAGTGCTCGACGCCAATGAAAAAGATTCGTTGAAGTCCAAATTTAATATCCAAATCGATGGTAAGGATCTTCGCAAACATTTACATTCTAATATAGGCATCTATTTTGAAAGTATCGATTCCCTTAGCCAACCCTATATCCAGTACAATTATTCGGCCAAGGGGCGCACATACAATCTCGCTGCCGAACGTGCCGGAAATATTGCTTACGAAGCCGTTCAGGAGGGAAATACGATATTATTCCCCAGTCATTTCTTACTAAAGAACCACGCTTTAGACAGAGATCAATATGTACGGGTAACTGTATACCTGCCTGTTGGATCACAAGTCGTATTGCACAAGGAGATTGACAGTAAATTACGTGATATCTCATATTGGGAATGTCTCAACAACTATGAAGACAGCCAACATCAAAAGTTTACCGAGTGGAAGATGACGAAGACGGGCTTGGTCTGCTCGCAGACCAAGCCCGTGAAGACGGAAGAGGAGTAAAGGATGACAACGTTAAATAGTATAGTAAAAAGATATGTTAGTAGGGGAAAAGCGGATAATCCCGAAAGCATTCACCGATTTTTTAGATGCGGTTACCGAGAAATAGGTCGGATTCGTCTAATCATTGTTCGGTAGATCCTGAGGTCATCCTACCTTAGTGATGTCAAATAACAAAAAGGAATTATTAAAAACATGAAAAAAATTTACATCTATTTATCCGCAACATTTTTCTTTCTATTATGTGCTGCAAGGAGTTTCGCGCAACAGATTAACGTGGAAGGAAAGGTTCTTTCTGAAAACCGACAACCTGTGTCAGGTGCTTCCATCTACTTGTTGACCGCCACGACAGAAGCTATTATTAAAACATCGGTGACGGATGAAACAGGAAAATATACATTTAAAAGCGTTCCAGAGGGAGAATTTATGGTGCAGGCATCATCTGTAGGATTTGAAACATCCAAAACAGGAAGGTTTTCAGCAAAGGACACGGATATCTCCTTGGCTCCTCTTGTTTTAAAACCGCAATCCACGGCCATTGAAGCGGTATCTGTAGAAGGACAAGTTCCTTTAGTACAACAACGTGATGGGAAATTAGTGTTGAACGTTGAAAATTCCACATTAGCGGCAGGAAATACAGCCTTTGATGTCGTGCAACGTGCCCCTGGCGTGAGTGTTGATAAGGACGAAAACTTGCAATTGATGGGTCAGGCAGGGATAAATGTTACTATTGACGGGCGTCAAACCTATATGTCTGGCGAGCAGTTGACCACGTTGTTGAAGTCCATGAATGGCGACCAAATCAAGAGCATCGAAGTCGCTACAACACGTTCGGCCAAAGATGATGCAGAGGGCACCGTAGGTACGATTAATATTGTGTTAAAGAAAAATCACTTAGAAGGCTTCAACGGTACATTTCAGGCTAGCGCCGGATATGGGCGTCATGCACGGGGAAATTCATTGCTAAATCTGAATTATAAAAAGAACAATACTACACTCTTCGGTTCTTATGGCTTCACGAGAAACAAGAATCAATATGACATTGGCATAGAACGGACAATCCCTTCTTCAGATAATGATCGTGTTTTCGACCAAGAGGCGTCCATGAAGGAAATAGATAAGACGCATAATTACCGAATCGGGCTTGAACAAAAAACATCCGAAAGAAATGTGATGATGTTACAATTTTCCGGAATTAATGATGTGGAGGATTCAGACCATACAAGCTTAACCCAAATCGGACCAAACCTGCAGGTCGCCGATTCCATACTGCATTCCAGTTCCTTAAATGAAAGACCCTTTAACCGCTATTCATTGAACTTTAACAACGAATTTAAGGTCGATACCTTGGGCGGCAAGCTTGTATTGGATCTGGATTGGAGTGCCTTTCGTACAAATGCCGATATTGATTATGAATACCGTACCGTACTACCGGATGGTTCTTTAAAATATGATCCCGAATTGGAAAGAAGTCAATCGCCCGTAAAAATCGACATTTATGTCTCCAAATTAGACTTTACGAAAATGCTAGGCAATGCCAAGCTTGAATCTGGGTTGAAATACAGCCATGTCACATCGGACAACGATTTGCAGTTTGAGCATTTTGTCAATGGACAATGGCAGGACTATGAAGGAAGGCCAAACCATTTTGTGTATATCGAACAAATCGGGTCAGGATACGTAGATTATAGCCAACCTTTTGGCAAATTGAGCCTTAAATTAGGTTTACGGGGTGAATACACCGCTTCTGATGGTAATTCCATTACCTTGAATAACCGTGTCAAGCAACATTATTTTGACGTCTTCCCCTCGGCCAATTTAGGATACACACTCAATGAGAATAATGTCTTTTCTCTCAGCTACGCCCGGAAGATTTCAAGGCCAAATTACCGGCATCTCAACCCTTTTAAATATTACATTGATAAGTTTACTTTCCAGCAAGGAAACCCGTATATCAACCCACAATATACCGACGGCTTCACATTGAATTATACAGCTTTCCAAACGTTCAACTTTACCTTGGGTGTCGATATTTCCGAAGGCGCCATCGTCGAAAGCTTAGGCCAGGACGATGAAAAGGGAGAATCATGGGTTACCCGGGAAAACTTGGAAAGATCCACCACATCCTACCTAAATATCAATGCGCCTTTCCGTATCGGAAAATTTTGGACCATGAATAACAACCTCACAGCTATTCATATGGCCTTTAAAGGTCCGATAGCGGGTTCGTATATCGACGACGGTTCTGTCTTTTTTCAAGGCCGTAGCATGAACAATTTTAAAATATCGCCTGCTTTTTCGGCTGAAATGTCTATCAATTACAATAGTCCGTTTTTGTACAATGTGTATAAAATAGAATCGCGTTGGGGTATGGATTTGGGTGTAAGTTACAATTTTAAAGAAGGCCGTCACGCTCTGAAGCTAGCTGGAACAGATATTTTCAAAACACAGAAAAACAATCTTTCAACCGATTTTGCAACATACAATGCCAAGATTCGCCAGTATCACGATAGCCGTTCTGTACGTTTGACCTATACCTACAAGTTTGGGAATCTGAAACAACAAATCAGGCGTAATAATACCGATTCGGAAGAAAAAAGCCGTGCGCTGTAAAAATAGATAAGCTTTGTTTCAATGTTTAGTTTAGTTGAACCGTAGGCGTTACTGCCTGCGGTTTTTTACGTATAATTGTGCATGAAATTAAAGAGTATCGTTGTTTTTTGTGCTTCAAGCTTGGGGGATGATGCAGTTTTTAAGCAACAAGCTACACATGTAGGGAAAGTATTTGCAAAAAGAGGATTGACATTGGTATATGGGGGCGGAAAAGTAGGATTGATGGGTGCTGTGGCTGATGGTGTACTATCTGAAGGTGGAAAAGTTATCGGTGTTATTCCTGATTTCCTCAATTCCAAAGAAATCGGGCACCAAGGTGTGACAGAACTGATTACAGTGGAGACCATGCATGAACGGAAACGCATCATGAACGAACGTTGCGAAGGAATTATCGCACTTCCGGGAGGATTTGGTACGATGGAGGAACTCTTTGAAATGATTACTTGGGCACAATTGGGGCTACACCGCAAGCCCGTCGGAATCCTCAATACCAAGGGCTTTTATAACCACTTAGTAGCTTTTATTGACAATATGGTGCAGACAGGTATCCTCAAAAAAGAAAATCAGGAAATGTTGTTGCTTGCGGACAGTATTGAAGAGCTATTGGAAAAAATGGAAAATTACCAAGCTCCCATTGTTCCAAAATGGATTAAGGAAGAAGAAGTGTAATTTCCTTTTTGGGCAAAGGTTAACCTTCGCCCAAAAAGGAAAACTCTACAAACCATCTCCATACTTAAAGTGCCTGTTCACCTCTACAGGTAACTTACCTTGAGCTTTAATTTGTCCCAAAAGCACTTTTAATGCTGCTTTTTGCATAAAACCATCGTTTTGATAGGCCAAAATAATAGCACTAGAGCGGTCGATAGGCAGACTGTCCATCGCATATGCATTGGTAAATAGCACCGTAACCGTACGGCGACCTGCCAACCTGTCGACGAATTTTTGAACATGTTCATTCAGGCTTACTTCACTTCTGGGTCGGCTACGGTTATCGTGAATGGCCAGAATAATTTGCCGGTTACGACGTATATCTCTAAGCAAATCTTTTAACTCTTCCTCCGTTTCCTTACCTGTAATAATATATTCTTTTTTATTGTTCAGTTGTAAAGCCAATCCTTTTTCAAAATCCTGAAACCGTTCTATTCCAATGGATACAATCGCTGTTTGGGTGTTTTTGCTAAATGATTTTAGGGTTTTGTCAGATTTCAGGACGGTAACCGCAGCATCGGCCAATCGTTGCACCAGCGATTGAGCAGAAGGACTATTGAGATCAGCAATTAAGTTGGCCAAATTAATCGGACGGTAATTGTTCAGTCCCACCCAATATTTGGCGGCCAATACCCGTTTTACACGTGCATCGATGTCCGCTTGCTTCAACCGCCCGCTTTTGATGGCTTTCTCTACCAAATCTATGGCCCGGGCACTGTTTTCGGATATCTCCAATAAATCGTGTCCTGCCTCGATGGCCATAATGTCCGCTTCTCCGTTCGGAAAGAATTTCTTTACGCCTTTCATGTCCATGGCGTCAGTCACCGTCAATCCCTGAAAACCCAGTTCTTTACGCAACAGGTCGGTTACGACTTTTCGGGAAATAGAAGAGGGGATATTGGGTGTCGCATCCAATGCAGGAATATGCATATGGGCCACCATGACAGCCGGTGCACCTTGCTTGATTAATTCACGGAAAGGATAAATCTCCAACGAATCCAATCTGCCTTTGGAAAAGTTCAATTGTGGTAAATCGTAATGTGAATCTACGTCTGTATCACCATGCCCGGGAAAATGCTTAATAGAAGCGATGATACCACCTTCGACCATACCGTCCATATAAGCTTTGGCCTTTTTCGTCACATTATATTTATTATCTCCAAATGAACGAAAATTAATGACTGGATTTTTAGGATTATTATTGATATCTACTACCGGCGCGAAATTGAAGTGCATGCCTAAACGCAAGAAATCCTTTGCAACCTGGCGACCCATGTCATAGAGAAGTTGGTCATTTTGCACTGCGCCCAAGGTCATTTGATAGGGATAGGAAACTGTGGAATCCTGTAAGCGCATGCCCAAACCCCACTCTCCGTCAAAAGTAATCAATAACGGCACCTTGCTCTTTTTTTGATAGGCGTTAAACATGTTGGCATGCCGAACCGGTCCACCTTGGAACACGACCAATCCACCAAGTTGCTCCCTTTGGATGACATCTGCCACCGAATCGATGTAACGTTGGCCTAAATTGGTATGGGCTCTCACCAAAAACAACTGTCCGATACGTTCTTTCGGAGTTAAAGATTGGAAAACAGAATCGACCCAAGCATTTTGGCTATTGATAAACGGGACAAAGTCAGGCTTTTTCTGCGCATTTACATGTAATAAAGCAACAGAAAAAAAGATGGAAAAGAGTATTCTTGTCATATACGGTTTGCTATCAAAACCCCTAAATAAGCGAAAAAAATTTTGTTGTCAAAATTTGAGCGTTTTTTGTTACGAAACATGCAAGAATTTGCAAGCTATTCCAGTCCGTATTTTTTCTCTAATAATGTGGCCAAATCCTTGCCATTTTCGATATCCCCACTGGCTTCCCGCTTCCACAGCATGTCAATAACCAACAAAAGAAACTGCGTTTCCTTTTCCGGGTTTTTATATCCCAATTCGGAGAAAGCCTTCAGCAAAATAGGTTGCACGGGTTTTATAAACTGCTCATGCTGTTGTTTAGAAAAAGCATTATGCGATAATCGTTCCTGTAACTTCCAAAATAAAGGTTCCTCAGCCACCAACTTACTGGGCAAAAGAATCATATTTTTAAGAAATTCCCGAGGATTAGTATAGGTCATCATCCCACGGTGGTGCGAAAGCACCCGGCGATAACCAGATTTGATGATGTGTGCCAATAACGCATCCTTGTGACCAAAATGCTTAAAAATCAACGCCTCCGACACGCCTGCTTCCAACGAAATCTCTTTTGTGGACGTATCTGTATACCCTTTCGCGGCAAACAACGAAAGCGCTACTTTCAATATTCTTTCTTTTCGGCTTATCGCAGATTCCTTCATGCAAATTGATTTTCAACAAAGATATCCATTTTTTAAAAAGGTTGAATTACGAATTTATGATTTACATTTCTCGGCCATTTTTAAAGACAGAAACGTAACGTCGTTGACCACACGCTGCATTTTGAAGCACAGAAAAACCTTGCGGAAGTTCGGGAAAAAGGTATAGACATATGTCTTTAATGTTTGGAAGGACGAGAAGTCGCGCGGAAGGACAGAAAAAGAATGTGGACGCTTGTCTTTGTCGTTCGGAAGGGCATCGAAAGAAGAAAGAAGAACCGCAAAATGGGTCGGAAACAAGTGAAATTTCCGATTTTCTTTTAGCTTTTTGCGTTTTTAGTTTCACCTAAAATCTTGTAAAAGCCATCATAAAAGCAACCCGCCTCTCTGTCGAAACAGTTCTTTTTTCCGTTCAAAAGAAGTTTCGTCAATAGCCTTGGTCGCCGGCAGAATAATTCCTGTTTTAAAACCTTCGGCCAAGCTATCCATCGCTGTAAAAAACACGCAGAAATCTGCGGCCAATCCACAAACATGTACCTCCGTGATATTTTTATCTTTTAAGTAGCCGGCCAATCCAGTATTTTGTTTCCTGCCGTTGTCATAAAATCCGGAATAGCTGTCCACATTTTCTACCATGCCCTTTCGGAAAATAGCGGCTACTAAACGGGTATCTAAGGCATTGGGAAACGATGCGCCATCACTTCCCTGCACGCAATGATCCGGCCAAAGCATCTGCGGATGTCCTTCCAAATCAATTTCCTCAAAAACCTTCTTCCCTGGATGCTGTGATGCAAAGCTTCGATGGTTGGCCGGATGCCAGTCTTGCGTAGCAACCACCAAGTCATATTTTGTTTGCAAGGTATTCACAAGAGATATAATTTTGTCTCCTTCAGAAACGGCCAAACGGCCTTCAGGCAAAAAATCATTTTGTATATCTACAACAATCAATGCCTTCATAGTCGTAAAATTAATCAATGTTCATCATATACCCAACGCCACGGATATTGGTAATCTTGATACGTGCATCTTTAGACAGATATTTCCGTATCCGGCTAATAAACACATCCAAACTTCTGCCGGTAAAATAATTGTCATCGTTCCAATATGCCCGAATGATTTCTTCCCGTGGAACAACCTGATCTTTATGCTCATACAGCTTGCGCAGGAGTTCAGCTTCTCTGAAGGAGAGTTTTTCCTGCTCTCCACGATAATTCAAAGTATGCTTTAATGTGTCCAAAACATAATGTCCGATCTCGTACTTTTTTGCAACGGGACTTTGCACGTTCCTTTTGGTTAAGGCTTCGATACGGACAATAAGCTCCTCTATCTTAAAAGGCTTACGCACATAATCGTTAGCGCCGAGGTGAAACCCCTTTACCACGTCTTCGGTTTGGGTGAGAGCCGTCAAAAAGAGAATCGGAACCTGAGAATCAACATTCCTTATTTCTTTTGCCGTTGTAAATCCATCCATAATAGGCATCATTACGTCAAGCACAACAATATCCGGTTTTTTATGCTTAAAAGAAATCACGGCATCTCTTCCGTTCGCTTTGTGCCTTACTGTAAACCCATGCTCTTCCAAGCTATCTGTGACGATCATTGCCAAGCTTAATTCATCTTCTACATATAGAATATCCTTCATGGTTTTTTCTTAATTTTTCGGGATATATACAATAAACGTACTGCCATCTCCTAATTTACTCTCGATTTCTACAGAGCCTCCATGTTGCTGAATGACTTGTTTAACGTAAGCAAGACCAAGGCCAAAACCCTTTACCTCATGGATATTTCCTTCAGTAACCCTATAAAACATATCAAATATATTTTTTTGATGGCTCTTATCAATTCCTTTTCCGTGATCTTGTACACGAATTTCCACTTTTTGTCCTTCGATTTGCAATTTTAACCTAATATAGGCTTCTTCCCCAGAGTATTTGATGGCGTTATCCAAAAGATTACTTATCACATTTTTAATGTGTGCTTCATCTGCATGGATTATAATCGCATGTTCAGGGTATTGAAAATCTATATCCACAGGTTTTTGTGCGCCCATTTGGGCCGTTTCAATACAAGAATGGACAACCTGAACCAAATCAAAATCTTTTTTTATCAACCGCACACCATTTGTTTCGTCAAAATCCATTTGCAATACCCGCTCGATCATATCGCTCAGATGTTCCAATTCATGTTTCGATACGTCTAGATATTTATCCATACGGCTTTTGTCACCTTTCGCCCCAAAGCGTTGAATGGCTTCCACAGCGGCCATCACGGTTGCCACTGGTGTCTTGAGTTCATGTGTCATGTTATTGACAAAACTTTTACGTTGCAGAGCCAGCTCATTTTGCCTCTTGATGGTGCGGAGCAGATAAAGAAACGTCCCTATCAAAGCTACTAACAGAAGTATAGAAAACAAAATTTGCCAAATAAGGTTCACAAAAAGATAGGACCATGGCGCTTGAAATTTTGCAACTAGGAATTGTTCATTTTCCGGATTAACCAAAATAGGCCTGGTAACGAGGGGATTAAGCCCCCAATTCTCACGGTAGTAATTCTCAAACTCATTTTTGGATATCGTTTTTGTAAATAGCTCAAAATCGGTTGCCATACGGTTTCTATTTAGTGATTTGGCCAACCTCGTTTCCAGCTCATCCAATACTTTTTCGCTAAACGTGATCTTTTCCAAGAGATAAAGTGGCAGTAATTGGTGTGGATCTTCTCTTCGTTGCTCACCCTGCCGTATACGTCGTTGGCGATTTCGCCGAAAGTCCGTAGTGTCCAATGCCTCCTGCAATTTAGACAGATCCACCCCCGGATATACTTTGCCAACAAAGGAAATCAAATAGCGATGACGATCCTCGTTCTCTGACGAGTCATTTACACTCCTTGTTCTATTGTCTGAAATCTCACTTTGATAATACTCTTGCAGTACGTTAAACAGCAAACGCTCAGCAGTCCCCATGAAGAGCTCTTGCCTGTTTTTGTAGCTACCGTACAACCAAATGGAGAGAACCGTAACGATTCCACCAGCTGTGAGCGCTATGACGAGGATAAGGATTTTATGCTTTTTTAACATTATTAATACAAATTTAAATTAGTAGATTTGCAACGCGCAAGTAATAGGCTGTTTTTAACAAAATATAACACTGATTAACAGTTCAATTTGATTACTTTTGCACGTCAAACAATAAATATGGGTCAATTTTTTAAGGGAAGCGTCGGTTTTTTTGCTTTGCCAATTTTTATACTGATAATGGTGAGTTCTTGTGACAAGGATATGAGCGTCATGTTGGATAGTGGGGCAACAAGCGATGTCGGAATTACTTTTATTGATTCATTTACCGTAAATACTTCTACCGTCCAGTTGGACAACCTCCCTACCCAAGCAACCGGAAATATGTTGTTTGGAAAGGCTTCCATTACTGAAACAGGCTCTGTTACATCAACTCCCTTTTTCAGAATAGGTTTTTCGGAGTTCAACCAATCCATTCCAGAAAATGCCTCTTTTGATTCGCTTAATCTGGTTCTTAGACCAAATGCATCGAGATACTATTTTGGAGATACTACCGTTCTTCAAAAGATTGCGGTTCATCAAGTAACGGAAAATATAGAGACAACTACTCTAACAAGAGGTGTAGAACAAGAGAGCATCCCTGTATTTGTGACAGGAGCTTCTATTTTTTCAAAGCAAAAGTTTAATTATGATCCTACGGCTTTGGGGTCACGAAGTTTTTTGCCCAGAATCACTTCCATGGATTCTATCGATATCAAATTGGATAATAGCCTAGGACAGACCCTTTTTGACTTCATTCAATCGAAAGACATGAAAGTTGCCTCCAACACAAATTTTCAAGAATATTTTAAGGGATTGGCTTTAGTTCCGGATGATAACAATACCGTGGCCATTGGTTTTAGCGACACGATACAACTCAAAATAAACTACAGTTATGTGGGCATTGATGGTCTTAAGAAGACCAATGCCAAAGTTCTCAATATCCCACAAAGAGAATTTCAGTACAACCATATTGTATATGACAGAACAGGAACAGCATTTGCGAGTTTAGACCTTAACAATAAAGAAATTTCTACAACAGCAACTGCTGGGCTTACCTACGCACAAGGTGGTGCAGGCGTTGTAGCGAAGCTGACTTTTCCTTCGTTAAAGGAGTTTGTTCGGGATGAAAATATTTCGATCAATAAAGCGGAGTTAGTCATCGAAACGGCTTCACCGGCAACAAATACAATGTACCCTATTTTGGGAAACCTAATGTTGTTTGTTGCTGATTACAATGGTGTCCCAACATCTTATTTAACAACCCCTTATGGCGCAGGGATGCAACAGGCAAATTATACGCCTGGCGAGGATGTGGGTAAAAATGGCACATATACATTCAATATGATTGTATATTTGAGAAATCTTAAAACAACGAATCAATACAATGAAACTTCCTTGTATTTGAGTGCCGGATCTGTCGGGCTTTTTAATACATTGAATACAGTATTAATTGCTACTGAAAACGCAAAACCAAAAATAAAATTGAATATATTGTACACTAAATTTAAATAATTTATGAATAAGAAAAATTGGCTATTGTTAATCTTAGCCTGTGTGATTGCTTCTACATCATTTCATTCATGTAAAAAGGATGATGACACTGACTCTGATGTGGACACTGGTCCTACAGAATGGGTGAGATCGATTGTATTTAAAAACGATCCACGTAATGGAGCTTCGTCATTCACGATCGATAATACAGCCTATGTTGTTGGAGGTTTCGTAAAAAATGCAGGGGTGGTTAATGACGGAGCTAAATTCAACGGCTCGACTTGGAGCGATATCGCCGATTTTCCAGGCAACGCCCGTCAAATGGCTGTTGGATTTGCTATAAATGGCAAGGGCTATATCGGAACCGGATACGACGGAACCGACGCCTTGAAAGATTTTTATGAATACAACCCTTCAACGAATACTTGGTCACAAGTGGCTGATTTTCCTGGTGATGCTCGTTATGGAGCTGTAGCCTTCACATTGGGTAATTATGCATATGTAGGTTTAGGATCAAAGAAGACAGATGGCCATTTTAGTGATTTCTACAGATATGATCCTGCTTCTAACACATGGACAGAAGTACCAGTGCCATTCAAATACAAAAAAGCCTTTGCTTTTGCATTTGTGATCGGTAACAAAGCGTATGTAGGTGGTGGTTATGCCAATAGCGCTGAGCTTCCAGAAGACTTCTATTCATTTGACGGCACCAACTGGACCCCATTAAATGACTTAAAACGCAGCGACGATAATTATACTTATGATGTTAGAAAATATCACGCTGGCGCATTCGTCATTGGCAACAATGCCTATGTAGTAAGTGGTAGAAGTGGAAGCAGTATTACGAACACGGTTTGGAAGTATGAACCATCATCGGACTCTTGGACAGATAAACACCAAAACCTTCCATCTGATGCCCGTGAGAAAGCTGTAGCCTTCACCATTGACGGCAAAGGTTATATCACTACTGGAGTGAATGGTTCATTTATTTTCGATAATACTTGGCAGTTTACACAAGTGCGTTAATAACGTTCTTTAAGAATACTTGTTCCAAAGGCGAATCCTGTAAGATTCGCCTTTTTATTTTTCAGTATAAAAGATATAAATCTTGAAAAGTTCTATAATTTATGCAAAGAAAATTTGAACTTTCATCAGATAATTAATAATTTGGTACTGATAAATAACTTTATTATCAAATGACTACACAAATAACAGCTGGCGTTCGGGTTTCTGTTGATGTAATTTATCAACCAGAATACTCCAATCCCGATAAGCAGCACTTCATGTTTTCCTATCAGATAACGATAGAAAACTTAAGTGATTCCACTATACAGCTTGTCCGTAGGCATTGGGATATTTTTGATTCCATAGGAGAATATAAGCAGGTAGACGGAGAAGGCGTTGTGGGGGAACAGCCCATTTTATATCCGGGAAGCATGCACCAATACGTGTCGGGATGTAACCTCAAAAGTGAAATCGGTTATATGGAAGGATATTACGAAATGATTAAAGAAGTAGACGGAACAGTGTTTCTAGTTGATATTCCTCGGTTCAATTTGATAGCCTCTTTCAAATTAAATTAAAAAATTACATGTCTTTGTAATTTGTGTACCTTCTTATCGTTAAAAAGATATTTACCACAATATTTACGTATTTTTGCACTTGGATTTCTTATTCATTTAAAATGATTCCATAAAGTAACAGAATCATTTATGACTTCGATTATAAGTCAGATTATTAATATTATAAAGCATTGTTTATCAATATTTTAATAAATAAGTGAGTATTTTAGCAACAGAACAGGTAGGACATTCCTTTCAGGATAAATGGTTATTCAAGAATTTGCATTTTGCACTACAAAAAGGTGAAAGAGTAGCTTTGGTGGGCGTTAATGGAACTGGAAAATCTACATTGCTTAAAATATTGGCCGAACAATTTGTTCCCATAGAAGGAAAAGTCGTAAAAGAACGGGGTATAAAGATAGGTTTTTTATCGCAGGAACCCGATTTCTCAGGTCTAAATACAGTAAATGATTTTATATACAGTTCAGACAACGAACAGCAACAGCTTATTAGAGCATATGAAAATTTATTGAATAACGATAAAATAGATCAGCAAAAATTAGCTGAACTTACAGATAAGCTCTCTGCATTGGAAGCTTGGGAATATGAGCACAATATAAAAACCATTCTAAATCGCTTACAAATCTCTAATTTCAACCAAGAAATCAATAGTCTTTCCGGAGGACAAAAAAAGCGCTTATCTCTCGCCAAGCTCCTGATTGATGAACCGGATGTTTACATCTTGGATGAGCCGACCAACCACTTGGATATCGAAACCATTGAGTGGCTGGAGAAATTGCTAACAACGGGCAACAAAACGGTGCTGCTTGTTACCCACGACAGATATTTTCTGGACCAAGTGTGTACAGAAATTCGGGAACTGGACAAAGGAAAACTGTATACATACAAAGGAAATTACACCTATTTTCTGGAAAAGAAAGCAGAAAGGGAAGTCATAGATGTTGTCTTAGCCGATAAAGCACGAAACCTTCTTCGCAGGGAATTGGAGTGGATGAGAAGACAACCGCAGGCAAGAGGTACCAAATCAAAAGCACGGATAGACGCGTATTATGATTTGGAAGAAAAAGCAAAAGGTCCCCGTCAAAATGAAACCTTACAGCTATCGGTAAAAGTCAGCAGACAAGGTTCCAAAATATTGGAGCTGGAAAATATATCTAAAAGTTTTTCCGAAAATAGTGTTATAAACAACTTTTCTTACATTTTCAAAAAGAGTGACCGTATTGGATTAGCTGGAAGAAACGGAACGGGAAAAACGACCTTCCTAAACTTGCTCACGCAATTGGTCACTCCTGATAGTGGAAACATAACAGTTGGCGAAACAACTAAATTTGGCTACTATAAGCAAGGCGGATTGGGATTTAAGGAAAATGACCGGGTATTGGATGTGGTAAAGAATGTCGCTGACTATATCGAAATGGCGAACGGCGAAGTTATCACCGCATCACAGCTCCTGACTTTGTTTCTATTTCCTCCAGAAAAACAATTTGGTTTGGTATCCAAATTAAGTGGAGGAGAGAAGAAGCGTCTGCAACTGATGCGAGTATTGATGAGTAACCCTAACTTTCTTATCCTTGATGAGCCTTCCAATGATTTAGATATCGATACCTTAAATGTATTAGAAGAATTCTTAGAAAGTTATTCAGGCGTATTGATGTTGGTTTCCCACGATCGTTATTTAATTGATAAGTTAACAGACCAACTATTCATTTTCGAAGGAAATGGAAACATAAAAATATACAACGGAAATTATGCCGATTATAAAACAGAAATAGAAAGTTTAGCACGAGAGGAAAAGGAAAAAAATAAGCCAGTTGCTCAGAAAAGCACCCCTGTAAAACAAACGACGGAAAAGAAGAAACTTTCTTATAAGGAACAACGCGAATATGAGTCGTTGGAAACCGAAATCGAGAAAATAGAACGGATCATTTCTGACAAGACGGATACCATCAATCAGCAGACGGATCACGGAAAGATAACTGAAATTGCGTTAGAAATACAAAAATTACAAGAAGAGTTGGATATTAAATCCGAACGTTGGTTAGCTTTAGCAGAATATATGTAATAAGTTTCACGTGAAACATCGGAAAAACAAAATTCGTTCCACGTGAAACAAAAAGACAAAGAATAGAAAATGTTTAATAAATATAATGTTATTGTAGTAGGAGCTGGGCATGCGGGTTGTGAGGCAGCAGCGGCAGCGGCAAATCTTGGGTCATCGGTATTGTTAATTACCATGAACATGGGTGTCATTGCTCAAATGAGTTGTAACCCGGCCATTGGAGGTGTTGCTAAGGGACAGATTGTAAGGGAAATTGACGCCATGGGTGGTTATACCGGAATCATTGCGGATAAATCTACCTTGCAATTTAGGATGTTGAATCGTTCAAAAGGGCCTGCCATGTGGAGTCCGAGAACCCAAAATGACCGGATGCGATTCGCAGAAGCATGGCGACTTACCTTAGAATCTCTATCCAACGTAGATATGTGGCAAGACACTGTAAAGGAAGTGATTGTCGAAAACGGAAGAGCCAAAGGAGTCGTGACCTCTTTGGGTATACGCATTGATGCTGATGCTGTCGTGTTGACAAATGGCACTTTTCTAAATGGTATTATCCATATCGGTGAAAAAAAGTTCGGTGGGGGAAGGACAGGTGAAAAAGCAGCAACTGGGCTAACCGAGCAATTAGTAAGTTTAGGTTTTGAATCCGGAAGAATGAAAACCGGAACACCACCTCGTGTAGATGGGAGGTCCTTGAATTACGCTGTTATGGAAGAACAATGGGGGGATGAGAAAAAAGGCAGATTCTCATATACCAATGTAGAAATACCACAAGAGCAACGTTGTTGTTGGATAACTTACACCAATGATAAAGTCCATGATATATTGAAAACCGGATTTGATAAATCCCCTATGTTTACTGGAAGAATAAAGGGTTTGGGACCACGTTATTGTCCATCTATTGAGGATAAAATAAACAGGTTTGCCGAACGGGATAGGCATCAGATCTTCGTAGAACCAGAAGGATTCAAAACCGTGGAAATATATGTCAATGGCTTTTCAACGTCCCTTCCCGAAGATGTTCAATTAAAAGCTTTGCAACTTATTCCCGGATTTGAAAATGCCAAAATGTATAGACCCGGCTATGCCATCGAATACGATTACTTTCCACCCATGCAATTGGATTTAACATTGGAAACACTACAGATTAAACACTTATTTTTTGCCGGTCAAATCAATGGAACGACAGGATATGAAGAAGCCGGAGCACAAGGATTTATAGCAGGTGTAAATGCACACCAACGCATAAATGATTTGCATGAGCTTATACTTAAGCGTTCAGAATCCTATATAGGCGTATTGATAGATGATCTCGTCACGAAAGGAACAGAGGAACCTTACCGTATGTTTACTTCTAGGGCAGAACATCGTCTATTGTTAAGACAAGATAACGCGGATATCCGATTAACACCAATAGCCCACAAATTGGGATTGGTGAGTGACGAGCGTTTGGAAAAAGTTAACAAAAAGGTAGAAAATTCTGATCACTTGGTTGACTACATGAGACAAAACAGCGTGTCCGCCGAAGCCATGAATCCCATTTTGGAAACATTGGGTTCAAGTCCGATTACACAAAAATCGAGAATGTTTCAGATACTCAGCAGACCCCAAGTGAATATATTTGACCTTGTAAAAGCTGATGAACACTTTCATGATCTCTTAATGCAGTATGATGAGGAAACCATAGAGCAAACGGAAATAAAAGTAAAGTACGACAGCTATTTTGAAAAAGAAATGGAGATTGTCCATAAAATGAAAAAAATGGAAGACAAGGAAATTAATCCGGATTTCGATTATAAATCCTTAACTTCACTTTCGATAGAAGCGAGGGAAAAACTGTTAAAGGTAAAACCACGGACATTAGGGCAAGCTTCGCGTATTTCAGGTGTTTCTCCTTCAGATATCAGCGTTTTAATGGTACATATGAGTTAATACTCTGAAAATCAATTTTTTAAATCAAAATAAACATTACGTAAAATAAAGCTATATAAGACAATATTTTTAATTTTATGAGTGCGTACCCCGAAAATACAATAAACGTCTTAAAAAGCCTTAAAATAGGTAATTTTGGAAATCTATTGATTTATAGCTTTATCATCATGCTTTCGCTGGCCTGCGTGCGCTGTGCTAACATGCAACGACCAACGGGCGGACCAAAAGATTCCATTCCACCTAAACTGCTTGCCGAATCTCCCAAAAATTTCACGCGAAACTTTAAGGAGAAAGAAATCATACTGACATTTGACGAGTTCATTAAACTCAACAATCAATTCAAAGAATTTAGTATTAGTCCAGATGTGGATGAAATGGTCAATTACAAAGTACGTCGCAAAAACCTGATCATCACTTTACCCGACTCGTTGGAAGAAAACACCACCTATACCATCAATTTTGGAAAAGGTCTTGTGGACTATAACGAAGGAAATCCGATCCTTAACTACAATTATGTATTTGCCACCGGAAATGAACTGGATTCTCTTTCCATAAGCGGTTCTGTCAAAAATGGCTTCACGAAAAGTTTTGACGCTAAAAAAGATGAAAACATAAAAGTATTGCTGATACCTACCCGACAAGACACTATTTTTGGAAAACGGAAAGCAAATATCTTTGCCAACGTCGATACAGCCGGTAATTTCAAGTTTAATAATCTAAGAGAAGATACCTACCGTATCTATGCCCTCAAAGAACAAAACAACGACCGGATTTTCAACGGAAACGACGAATGGATTGGCTTTTTAAACGATAGCATCGTGCTAAATAAAGACACCTCCGGCATCAAACTTGAATTAACCAAAGCCAATCCGAAAGATTTCCGAACCTTGGAAAAAAACATGGACCAAGGTGGATATGTATTGCTGACCTTCAATAAATCATTGGAAAATCCATCCACGACGATACTATTTCCGGAAGAATTGGACCGGTCCAAAGTGGAGAAATTTAGCTTAAATAAAGATTCGGCGAAGATATATTTGGAAAACAAGGAGCTGGATTCCCTAAAAATAGTATTGAAAGACATGGAAAATGTTATGGATACGATCTCCATTCGCGTAAGCAGAAATATAAAGTTTAATCGCGAGGTGAAGCCAATATTGAATATTAGTAATAAAGTCGATAAAGTACAGCACATCAAATTACGTAGCACCAGCCCTTTGGCTTCGGTAGATAAAAGCAAAATCATCTTGAATGAAGACAGTGTCTCCCGACGCAACTTTCAACTCCAACAGGATAGTATAAATAAAGAGTTATACTATATTCGATTCAATTGGCGACCAAAGCGGAATTACGAACTTGTTATTCAGGAAGAAGCCATGAAAACACCTTTTGGAGATACAAATAAGGAATTCAAAGCACAATTTACCTTGGATGAATCGGATAACTACGGCAATATACATTTCACCGTTAACGGCTTAGATACAGCCATGCATTATATCGTTGAATTGATAGATGAGACAAAAGAAAAAGTATTCGATAAACGGAATATAACAGCCATAGATAATAAGATATCCTATCAGAACTATCCGGGTGGCAAATATTCGCTACGCATTATCTACGACGAAAACAGAAATGGGCGATGGGATCCAGCGGATGTATATGCAAGAAAACAAGCTGAAAATATTTGGTATTTCGACAAAACATTTACCATACGCGCCAACTGGGACCAAAACGAAACGATAAATTTACCGAAATAGGAAGATAGTGTTATTTAGTAGGCAAAAGGCATGCCTTTTGCCTACTAAATAACATCAAAACCAAGAACTATAATGAACGTAATTATATGGCAATTGCCTTAACATGGCTAATTGTTCTTCTGTCAATGGTTTTATCTTCCTGGCCGGTATCCCTGCATAGAGATAACCTGATTCACATATTGTGCCTTCCAACACAATAGCTCCGGCACCTATAATAACATTGGATTCAACCACTGCTCTGTCCATGACAATTGCACCCATACCAATAAGCACATAATCATGTATCACACAACCGTGTACAATAGCATTATGGCCAACATTTACATAATTACCTATATCCGTACCGTTTTTCAAATACGTACAATGAATGACCACACCATCCTGAATATTGGAGTAATCACCAATACGGATATAATTGACATCCCCACGAACCACAGCATTGAACCATATAGAACACTTTTTCCCAATCACTACATCGCCAACAATCGTTGCATTCTCTGCAACAAATACATCTTCAGCAATCTGTGGATAACTATCTTTTACAGGCAAAATAGTGGACATAATTTTGAAATTTAGAAATGTGGAAATTTGAGAATGAATTAAAAATAAAATTTCAAAATTATAAAATGGTATCTTTTAATTCCTCTTCTTTTTGAGGGTAGTCAGTTGTATAATGCAGACCCCTGCTTTCTTTACGTTGCATAGCTGATTTAACAATAAGATACGCTACCTGTATTACATTTCGTAACTCACATAATTTGACGGATAGCTTTGTATTCTTATAAAATTCTTCAGTCTCCTCATATAAAAATCCTAAACGCCTAATCGCACGGTCCAATCTAAAATCAGACCTAACAATACCCACATAATCACTCATCAACTTTTGTGTTTCCCGCAGATTATGCGTAACCAAAATTTCTTCATTTAACAGTTGTACTTTTGACTCGTCCCAAGCTGGAATATCGGTTACATAAGGTATTGATGAAAACACCGAAGAAGCATCTTGAAAAATACGGTGGGCATACACCACAGCTTCCAATAAAGAATTAGAAGCCAATCTATTTGCGCCATGAAGACCCGTAGAAGAACATTCTCCACAAGCATACAGATTTTGAATGGAAGTTCTCCCTATCTCGTCTACTAAAATGCCACCGCAAAGGTAATGTGCTGCGGGTGTGACGGGTATATAATCTTTCGTCATATCCAACCCGATAGACAAACATTTTTCATAGATATTCGGAAAATGGGCCATAATCTCCGCTTTCTTACGATGAGTGATATCTAAATACACAAAATCCAACCCAGATTTTTTCATTTCATTATCAATGGCCCTAGCCACGATATCCCGTGGCGCAAGCGACCCCCGTTCATCATACTCTTCCATGAATGATTCGCCGTTTACACGACGTAAAATACCTCCATAACCTCGAACAGCTTCCGAAATCAGAAATGATGGAGAATCTTTTGGATTATAAAGCGAAGTAGGATGAAATTGTATAAATTCCATGTTCCGCACCTTTCCCTTTGCCCGATACACCATAGCAATACCATCTCCTGTCGCAATAGTTGGATTCGTTGTACTTGCATACACATGACCAGCTCCACCTGATGCCATCAACGTTACTTTGCTTAGAAATATTTCAATAGCATTGGTATGGGTATTTAAGGCATAGATTCCATAACATTTGATGTCCCTTGTACTCTTATCTACATGTATTCCTTGATGGTGTTGGGTAATCAGATCAACTGCAAAATAATGGGTTAAAATCTCAATATTTGGATGTTCATGTACCCTCTCCAACAATGCTCTTTCAATTTCATATCCGGTTATGTCCTTGTAATGTAGAATACGATGTTTAGAATGACCACCTTCCCTTGCTAAATCATAGTGTTCTTCATCTACTTTGTCAAAATTAGTACCATAATTAATGAGTTCCCTAATCCGTTCAGGGGCTTCTTTTACTACATTTTCCACAACCTGTTGATGACATAAACCATCACCAGCATCCTCTGTATCAGCGATATGTTTATCAAAGCTGTCAGACTTATCCACAACTGCAGCCACGCCACCCTGTGCATATTTTGTATTTGATTCATCTTCATTGGACTTGGTAATAATGAGCACTTTACCCAACGATGCTGCTTTTAGCGCAAAACTCAATCCAGCAATTCCCGATCCAATCACTAAAAAATCTACTTTCTTGTTTGCCATAAATACTATAAAGAACTATTCGATTCTATTAGCGAACAAATTAACAAAATATGTGGAAAACCTGTACAAAAACGGTGAACTAAAATTAAAAACTTTAAAAGTTTACACATTCATAAACTTATCCGCCTAAAAAATGGGGAAAAATGAAGACAAGGTTATGCTAATATTAACAAATTGTAAACACAAAAAATTCAACACGAAAATATGGAAAACAAAAACCAACAAAAATCATACATCTGATAATCAATACATAACCTTATATGACTTGTGGAAATTTTGTGGAAAATCAACTAAAAAATACTTTTCCAAATAAAAAGGAATGCACTTTTCCCCATTATCCACATGCTAATAAACAACAAGATTCTTTCTTTAAAAAAGATTATCATTTATTGAAAAAAAGGAATGTGGATTTCGTTTCATTTTCTTTCTTTACTTTTGTAAGGTAGTTCAGTCCAATAGAGAAAACCCATTGAGAAGGAGACAAATGGAGACCACATTGTTAGCAAGAGATTTGGAAGCAAAAGGCTATATTGATGAGCCTATTGACCCAACTATTGATATTGTAACAGAAATTCAACGTCTGAAAAAGGAAAAGAATGCTGTTATCTTGGCACACTATTATCAAGATGCTGAAATTCAAGATATTGCGGATTATATAGGTGATAGCCTTGGATTGTCGCAACAAGCAGCTAAAACAGATGCTGACGTTATTGTGTTTGCAGGCGTACATTTTATGGCTGAAACGGCTAAAATTCTATCGCCTTCAAAGAAAGTGCTTTTGCCGGATTTGAAAGCCGGTTGTTCACTTTCTGATAGTTGTCCACCACATCTGTTTGCCAAATTCAAAGAACAGTATCCCGACCATGTGGTGATTACTTACGTGAACTGCACAGCTGAACTGAAAGCGTTATCCGACATTGTATGTACATCAAGCAATGCTGTGCAGATTGTACAAAGTTTGCCGGAAGATCAGAAGATTATTTTTGGTCCCGATAGAAATCTTGGGGAATATGTGAAAAAGAAAACCGGTAGGGATATGGTTCTTTGGAACGGAGCCTGCATGGTGCATGAGATTTTTTCCCAAGATAAGATCACCGATTTAAGGGTGCAATTTCCAGATGCTAAATTTATTGCCCATCCGGAATGTGAGGACCATATCCTGGCACAAGCAGATTACATCGGATCCACTTCTGGCATGCTGAAATTTACCATAGAGAATGAAGCACAGCAATACATCGTGGCTACAGAATCGGGTATCTTGCATCAAATGCAGAAAGCCAGCCCGACGAAAATCTTCATTCCTGCGCCACCCAATAATGTGTGTGCCTGCAACGACTGTCCGCACATGAAATTAAATACGTTGGAAAAACTGTATAATTGCCTGTACTATGAACTACCTGAAGTGGATTTACCTGTAGATGTGATAGCACGTGCCAGAAAACCTATTGAAAGGATGCTGGAAATATCAGAAAGATTTGGATTGTAAATATAGATTAAAGCAGCAAGGATAAAAGACTTTCTTTGCTCCTTGTTCTTTTTTTCTTCTATCTTCATAAAAAATGTTCGACAAAAAAGACAAAAAAGACATAAATGATTTGGGTGAATTTGGGTTAATACAACACCTGACGCAAGCTGTAGAGCTAACCGAAACGTCCACAGTAAAAGGCATCGGGGATGATGCTGCTGTATTGGATTTTTCAAATAAAAAAACCTTGGTTTCTACGGATTTGCTATTGGAAAACATACATTTTGATTTACGATATGTACCGTTAAAACATTTGGGATATAAAGCAGTACAGGTTAATCTGAGTGATATTTATGCCATGAACGGAATTGCTTCCCAGATTACGTTTTCCATAGGGTTATCCTCAAAATTTCCCTTAGAAGCCGTGGAAGAAATATATGAAGGTGCTCTAATAGCCTGTAAAAAATATAATGTAGATCTGGTAGGTGGCGACACCTCGGCTTCTGCCCAAGGGCTGGTGATTTCGGTAACAAGCATTGGTTATGCAGATACAGATAAAATTGCATACCGTTCTGGTGCGAAAGACGGTGATTTACTTTGTGTAAGTGGTGACTTGGGTGGTGCGTATGTAGGTTTGCAACTTTTGGAGAGGGAAAAGCAGATATTCTTGGAAAATCCAAAAATTCAGCCGGATTTAGAAGGAAAAGATTATATTGTGGAACGACAGCTGAAACCAGAAGCTCGGAGAGATGTGATAGAATTATTAGGAAAATTGCACGTGAAACCTTCTGCCATGATCGATATTTCTGATGGTTTGGCTTCTGAAATATTGCATATTTGCAAAGCTTCAAACGTAGGTTGCAAATTGTACGAGGATAAAATTCCCATCGATCCAATGACTTATGAAACCGCACGTGAATTTGGGTTGGATCCTACGGTATGTGCTTTGAACGGAGGCGAAGATTATGAACTGCTCTTTACGATACCGCAGTTGGATTATGACAAGATAAAAGGTCAGTCGGATATTTCGGTTATAGGTTATATTACCGAAGCTTCAGCTGGTTGTGAAATGATTTCAAAATCGGGGAATGTGCACGAAATTAAAGCGCAGGGCTGGAATGCTTTTAGGAAAAGCTAAGAATAGAATAGAAGATTGGTCTGACTTTATTAGTTATATTCAAGAGGACTAAATTCACCTCTATTTTATTTTTTCGTACCTTTAGGTTGATAATCATTTGTAAATGAGATGAAAAAGCCTATTTGGATTCCTTCCGAGCAGTATAGTAAATCATCGGTTCTGTATGATTTTCAAGAATTTGTAGAACGAACCAACAATCGCTGTTTCCTGGATTATGCTACCTTTCATCAATGGTCCATAGATTATCCGGATAATCTATGGAAAGCTATTTTGGACTATTTCCGCATTGATTTTTCAGGAATGTATCAGCAAGTATTGCATTGGGATAAGACATCAGCTGATTTCATAAATGCCAAATGGTTTGAGGGTATCTCGCTAAGTTATGCTGAACATATTTTCCGGAATAAAGAACCTCATAAAATAGCTTTAAAATATGCTGATGAAAAATGTGGCTATCAAGAAGTTACCTGGCAGGAATTGCAACATAAGGTTTCGGTTATCCAACAATTTTTATTGGAAAAAGATGTACAAAAGGGAGACAGGGTTGTCGGTATTTTGAATAATACGATAGAAACTGTGGCTATTTTTTTGGCCGTCAATGCATTGGGGGCGATTTGGTCCTGCTGTTCACCTGATTTTGGTGATAAGAGCATTATTGAACGTTTTGAACAGATTGCGCCTAAAATACTGTTTATTGAACCCACCTATCAGTATAATGGCAAGTTGTTTTCAAAGTATGAAACCTTAGTTGCTGTCCGCAATCACATTCCTTCCATCGATACCGTTATAAGCGTTTACGAAGAAGATTGGGAAAAGCTGTTTACTACCTATTCTCCAAGAGAACCCATTTTTTTACGCGTACCTTTCTCGCATCCGATATGGATTTTATATTCTTCCGGAACGACGGGAAAACCGAAAGCAATTGTCCATAGTAGTGGAGGCAATTTATTGGAACATTACAAAGCATTGGCTATTCATCAAAATGTACAACCTGACGAGAATTTTCTATGGTATTCCACTACGGGATGGATGATGTGGAATTATGCTTTATCCTCTTTGCTTTGCGGTGCTACACTCTGTTTATTTAATGGTACTATCCATTATAACCATCATACTCGTTTTTGGGATTTTGTGAAGCGTGCACAAGTGCATCACTTAGGAGGAGGCGCTGCCTATTTTTCAGCGATTCATGATTTGAAAATTACGGATTATCAGCCTAAGGTGATTGGTTCTACGGGATCGCCTTTGCCGGAAGCCACTTTTGAGAATTTGCAACAAAAATTTCCGAATGCACATATTATTTCTTTAAGTGGAGGAACAGATGTGTGTAGTGCATTTATGTCCGGTTGTACTTATTTACCGGTATATGCAGGAGAAATCCAATGTCGGACATTGGGTTCGGATATTGTAGCCGTAAATGACCAAGGCGAAGAAGTGTATAATGAAGTCGGTGAATTGGTGATAAAGAAACCTATGCCGTCCATGCCTTTATATTTTTGGAATGATAAGGATCATGATAGGTATCGCGATAGTTATTTTTCAGAACGAACTGGCGTATGGAGCCATGGCGACTGGATTTCAATAAATGATCATGGTGGTATTACGATGTATGGAAGATCGGATGCTACCTTAAATCGTGCTGGTATACGGATTGGTACCGCGGAAATATATAATGTGGTAAATGTACAAGAAGGTGTGAAAGATAGCTTAGTAATCTCCATTGATAATGAGAAAGGTGATAGCAGGATGATTTTGTTCATGCAACTGGAAAAGGATGACGTGTTCGAACAACTTATCGATATTATCAAAAATGAACTTCGTACACAATACAGTGCTCGTCATATTCCGGATATTTTTTATCCTGTAAAGGATATTCCCTATACGTTGAGTGGTAAAAAATTAGAAATTCCAATTAAAAAGATATTCTCTGGTTATCATATGGAAAAGGCTGTGTCCAAAGATGTGATGCGTAATCCGGAATGCCTGGAGGAATATGTTCAGTTATTTAAACACATAAATTCTGGCCTGTAATAAGCGTTTATCCACAAGAGAATGTTAATGAATATTAACAAAGGTTAATGTTTACTAAACTTTGTGTGGGTTGGTATTTTATTCAGATTAAAATGCTGAAATTTATGTTGTTAGTTTTAAAAAAATAACATCATGAAAAATTTAATTACAGTAATGTTAGCAACGATTTTTACGGTTGGAATATCCGTTGCGCAAGAAAGAGGTGGACGCCAGGGGCAGAACCGGACACCGGAAGAAATGGCTAAACTGCAAGTGGAACATTTAACAAAAGAATTGGAGCTCAATAAAGGGCAACAAGATTCTATTTATAAGTACACGCTCGAGTCAAGTAAAGAACAACGAACGTTAATGCAAAATTCAGAAGGTGGTGATCGTCAGGCTATTTTTGAAAAAATGCGGGCATTGCGGGAAAAAAATAGTACCAAAATCAAGACATTTTTGAATGAAAGCCAATCAGCCAAATACGAAGAGTTACAAAAGCAAATGCAACAACGTCGTCGTCCTCGAAATGATAATTAATTTTGGTTTTGACGAAAAAATGGGTTAAGTATAAAGTTAGGAACATATAGTGTTCTATTGTCGGAATGACAAGATAAGTGAGCACAACCGAACATCACGTGTTATTGTCGATAAAAAATAAAAGGAATCAAGCTTCTGTTTGATTCCTTTTACCAACAATTAAAATCTTTGTCTAAAACTTTCCAATGCAACCCTTGAATTTCTAAAAAAACGAGGTGGTAATAGTCGATAGTTTTAAAAATAGTAACCTTTAGTGTTAGTAAAAATAGGATTAATAAAGTTTACAAAGTGTTAAAAGCCAAAAAAAATTTTCCACATCAAGCACTTTTTAAACAAATTGCCTGCGTGGAAAATTAAAGTCTTTTCTTGTTATATAGGAAAATAGGATATAAAATGAGTTAACCTATTTATCAATAGATCCCAAAACGCGTTTCATAAAATTATTTAGTGCGTCTTTTTTTGGTGTTCCCTCCTTAATGAGCTTATCTACTTCAACAGCACCATACATATTGGAAATAAGCTCGCCAATGACATCTAATTCCTCATCTTTCAAAGAAGGAACCTCTGTCAGTGCTTCTAGTGTTTCAATCGTTTCCAATACAAAATCAGCATCGTTTTGTTCGATAAACTCAACTAAGTGCTTAATTACGGGTAACTTCATTTAACAAATCTATTAATCCATCAATTTTGTTTGTTTGCACCTGATTGACAAGTTTACCGCCTTTAAAGGCTGCAAATGTAGGTAGATTGTCCACGTTGGCCAACTTCCGGGATTCTGGATACTTCTCTGCATCCACAATGACGAAAGCAACATTTTCGTTTTCAGAAGCCAATTTTTTGAATTTTGGTTTCATAATGCGGCAGTTTCCACACCATGAAGCAGCATATTGAACCATGACTGTTTCGTTGTCTTGGACAAGGTTTTGTAAAGTATCGCTTTCTAATTCTTGTAGCATAGTTCTTTTGTTTAAGGTTTTTTTAGTTTAAGGTTTAAGATTCTGAACGTTGAACTTTAAACCTTAAACAAATTAGTTTGCAGATAGGTAAGTAGCAACACCTTCGCGTGTAGCGCTCATAGCTGTCTTACCTTCTTCCCAGTTTGCTGGACAAACTTCACCATGTTTTTGTACATGTGTGTATGCGTCGATTAGGCGGATGTATTCTTTAACATTACGGCCCAAAGGCATATCGTTTACCGATTCGTGGAATACTTTACCTGTTTCATCGATAAGATAAGTCGCACGATAGCTAACAGCAGAACCTTCTACCAATGTACCGTATTCTGGATGTTCTACTTCCTTCATTTCTAAAATACCCAACACACTTGACAAGTTGCGGTTAGTGTCGGCAATAATAGGGTATTCAACACCTTCGATACCACCGTTGTCTTTAGTTGTGTTTAACCAAGCGAAATGTACTTCGGCAGAGTCGCATGAAGCGCCAATCACAATCGTATTACGGGTTGCAAACTCAGTGGCAGCTTCTTGGAAGGCGTGCAGTTCAGTAGGACAAACGAAAGTAAAGTCTTTTGGATACCAGAACAATAAGATTTTTTTACCTTCGTTTTTGGCCTTCTCAAAAATATTGATTTGGAAATTATCACCTAAATAATCAATTGCATCAACTGTGATACTTGGGAAATTTTTACCTGTAAAGCTCATAATAATTTTATCTTTTTTTGTGCCACAAAGATAGGGCATTTTTATGTTAGTATATAATCAAAAAAGCTTATGAGGTATTGAGAAAATCTATTTATTGAAATAATAAGTTATAAATATCTCTTATAGTAAAAGATAAAAAAAATAGTTTATTTTTGCTTTGTTTTAACAAGGCGATATCGGCCCTGTAGTTCAACGGATAGAATAGATGTTTCCTAAACATTTGATAGCAGTTCGATTCTGCTCGGGGCTACGTAAGGGGGACACCTCACATATGGTGTCTCCTTTTACCAATTACTAAAATATTTTAAATCGTTAATAGAACCTAACAATCGTTTAAACTGTTATCATCTTATGAGAGTTAATTTATCAACGTCATAATAAAGTGACTATTAATAGAAAGTTTGCTTTCAATGAATAATATGAAAAGCGATAAACTATATATAGGATGTTCTAGTTATGCAACCCCATCTTGGAAAAACTTGTTTTATCCGGATAGCTTGCCTAGAAAAGAATGGTTTGATTACTATGCTAAGCACTTTAATACGTATGAGTTTAACGGATCATTCTATAGGTTTCCGACAGTGCAAAATTTATTATCGTGGCATGATAAAGTTCCTGACGACTTTAAATTTAGCATTAAAGTTCCCAAAACAATTACACATATTAAAAGGATGGAAGAGTGTAATAAAGAAATAGAAGAATTTTATCAGATAAGTAGCGAAGGGCTTAAAACTAAATTAGCTTGTATTCTCTGGCAACTACCGCCCAGTTTCAGTTTTAGTGAGGATAAATTGGATACTGTACTGCGTGTGATGAGCCCAAACTTCAAAAATGTCGTTGAGTTCAGACACGGAAGCTGGTGGCGAGAAGATGTTATGACAAGGTTGCACGAAAATGGTGTAACTTTCTGTAATGTGAATTATCCTCAATTACCTACTGAAATTCAACAAGCGACATCAATAAGCTATATACGTATGCATGGCAACCCTCAATTATTTTATTCTGAATATGCCAAAGAAGACATTGAAGCTCTTTATCATCAAATAAACAATGTAGGATTTCATGAAGTTTATGTTTATTTTAATAATACTGCGTCAACAGGGGCTATAATAAATGCTTTGCAATTAAAGGCAATATCTGTAAAGTATTAAAAACAGGTTTTTTTAGAAATTATATAGCGTTTCTCATTACTTCATAATCAACATCTGCTATTCTATCTACGAGGACAGTCATATTATCTTTTAGATAATTTTTGGTTCTATCACTTATTGCACTACAAGCTCTTGGTTTATCCCTATATTCATGCGGAGTTTTGTTATAAATTCGTCTCCGGGATCGCTTTTTTGAGTGACGTAGTATGGATCGGTCTCTTTCCACCAAAGCGTATTTCTAAAGACTTGATATTCGTGATGGCCAATGACATATGTGATGTCGTATTTGGCCATGAGGTATCTGATTAAACGGGCATTGGCCTCCAATTGAGCTTCTGTGAGCGGATAGCGAGCCGAACCTATATTCTCAATGCCGATGGCACAATAGTTTAATCCAATGGTATGGCGGGCAAAAGTTGTTTCAGGAAGTAGTTGGAAAATAGTACCATCCCTTCCCACGACAAATTGGGAAGAAACATTAAGAGGGCTTGCCTTTTGTAAGTTGGGCCTACCGGGAAGACGGACTGGATTGAAAGCGCCAATGGTTTTATCCACCGATAAAATGTCAGTCCAGTGTACCACAATCATCTTGGGTGATATCTCAGGCGAAGCATTTTCGATACCATGTCTCTCTTTCAGGTAGTCTAAAGAGAGACGCTCGCGTGTAGCATTCCAAGTGATGGGACGTTGAACAATTTCTGGTCGCTCTTGAGCGGATAGTCTCCCTTCAAAAATAAATGGCGTAAAAAAGATAAAAAAGCACAACAATCGTATTCCCATAAAAACAAAACTACCTAAAATGCACAGATAGTTTTGTAAATTGTTGGTGATAAACAGTATGTTGATATTTCCCCAAGATCTTGAGCTGGTTATTTCTTTTGAAAACTTTTGGTGGTTACGGCCTTTCTCCCTGACTGGTCTTCCAAGGTCAGTACAACCTTGTATTCCCCTTTTGGAGCTTCCTCCACGTGTACATGTTCATGAAATTTATACGACAGTTGATCTTTCATTTGAGGTTTGTCAAAGACAAAGTCCTTACTCCAGGTTTCTCCCTTTATCTCTACAGTGACTTGCTTAATCTTTTTTGTAGCCGTGATATCGGCTTCTAAATGAAGGTCGTTTCCCTTTGGGTTAATACCTACATCCAAGTCTCCAACAATTGGGACTGTGCTGTCCACAGAAATCCGAATATTTGTCTGTTTTTCTGTCGTGACACCACTTTCGCCGACCACCTTTATGGTCAGTTCGTAGTTGCCAACTTTAGCATCGTCGGGGATTTGTATGTTTTCTTCGAACAGGGCCGTTCTTCTTCCCGCGTACGCTTCTGTATATTGCTGATTGAATGACCATTTGTTTGCTTCAACAGGTACGATATGGATATCGATTGAGGCAATTTTTTCATTAAGTTCTATTTCAGCCCTTATTGGCAAGAGTTGACCGATGAACGCTTCCGTTACGCCGTTTTCTCCGATTTCCAGTTTTTGTATACCTGTCTGGTGTTGGGAGCAGGAAAAGAATAAAACAAAGGATAGCATTAAAGCCACTGCACTTGCTTTTGCTGTAAATTCTGTTATTTTTTGTGTCAAGAAAGATGTCATAATCATATAGTCTAAAATATAAATGATAAAACCCGTTGTGCATTATGATTTAGGGATAAAAAAAGGAGAAATAAGTTGCTCATTACACTGATAATCAGTAAATTGTTTTAACTACAAAACGATTTAGAATGAACAACTTAAGAGCAAATTACG
>Ga0222429_100080_pt1 | contig 178989 bp, 163 predicted proteins | sample 1B50Ametagenome_FD_182475 | JGI IMG/M metagenome (GOLD analysis project Ga0222429, IMG submission 182475) | Enriched microbial communities from leaf-cutter ant dump, University of Wisconsin, Madison, United States - 1B50A (version 2) | ecosystem: Environmental > Terrestrial > Nest > Insects... | reverse complement strand
TCTGGTTATTTCTATCGATATTATACCCCTGACGGGGTAGATAAGGATGGACGGATCTGGTTATTTCTATCGATATTATACCCCTGACGGGGTAGATAAGGATGGACGGATCTGGTTATTTCTATCGATATTATACCCCTGACGGGGTAGATAAGGATGGACGGATCTGGTTATTTCTATCGATATTATACCCCTGACGGGGTAGATAAGGATAGACGGATCTGGTTATTTCTACCGATATTGTACCCCTGACGGGGTATCTATGTGTTATTTATGCCCCACAAAGGAAATAGGTACCAGCTTTTTTATCTCGTAGAGATAATATGTTGGTAGAAATAAGCAGGCCGTCCATCTTTAAATATCCCGTAGGGATTTAATATCGGTAGAAGCTGTTGTCAAATGGAAAAACCACAGATAAAATCATAAAAAATCTGCGTCATCTGCGTTCTACTCCCCGCGTTTGGCCATTTCCTTCAGCGCATTCCATTCTGCTATCATTTCCGGCATATTCTGCTCTATGATCTGTTCTACGGTTTGAGTTACACCCTCCAGCGTACTGTTCTCATCAATATGTAGCGGCTTTTTGAATTTTACGCTGAGGGTAGTGTTTCTCCGCTTGTATTTGAGGCCGGTTTTATTGAAGGCCCGGCGGAAACCGTTGATCACTACGGGTACTACGATGGGCTTGTTATCCAGGATAATGTGGGCGGTGCCTTTACGGATAGGCGCGTAGGGGCTGGTGGTACCCTGCGGGAAGCTGATGACCCAGCCTTCTTTGAGGGCCATAGATACATTATCGCCGGCAGACCGGTCTACTTCTCTTTTCACATTCACGCCTTCGGCCCGCCAGCTCCGTTCTACCAGTATGGCACCCGCCAGGCTGAATATCTTAGGGATAATGCCTGATTTCATAGTCTCTTTGGCCGCTATATAAAAAATATAGGCGCGGGGAGCCAGCAGGTAAACCGGGAACAGTTTTTTGCCGAAGCCCCATTTGACATTGCAAAAGATATGGTAAAAAGAAATTACATCTGCAAAATAGGTCTGGTGGTTGGAAATGAAGAAAACATTACGGTCTGGCAGGTCTTTCAGGTATTCAATTCCCTCTATTTTCAGCTTATTGGCCACGGCTATTTTCCAGAAGGTAGGCCAGCCGGCCACAAAGATGACGATGCGTTTCAGGAACATGGAGTTTCCGAACGGGTCTTTCTGGAACAGGCCCAGGATATCCAGGTAGCTCAGGAACCGGAGTACAGACCGGGTGCTTTTTCCGGGGCGCGGCAGAAAGTTCCTAAGGGTTCTCAGCATGCTTAATTAATTCCTTTTTTCAATCTCATCCCTGATCTGGGCGGCCCGCTCATATTCTTCGTTGGCAATGGCCTCGCTCAGCATGGTATTAAGCTCTTCCGTAGAAAGATGGCCCAGGCTGTTTCTTCCCTTTACCCTGATCTCTTTGGCAGGTGCCTCGGGTGGAGCAGAGGTTTCGTCATCAGACGATATGCCGGCTACGGTAAGCACGTCTTCCGTGGTGTAGATGGGTGCATTGAACCGTAAGGCAATGGCCACGGCATCGGAGGGGCGGGCATCAATATTCTTCTGGCGTATGCCGTCAGTACAGATAATGCGGGAATAGAATACACCCTCCTGGATATCAGAAATATGAATCTCTTCTACCGAAAAGTCAAATGATTTGGCAAATGATTTGAAGAGGTCATGCGTAAGTGGCCGGGTAGGCGAAAGCTTCTCCATTTCAATGGCAATGGCCTGAGCTTCAAACATCCCGATAATGATGGGCAGACGCCTGTCGCCGGAAACCTCACTTAAAACCAGGGTAAAAGAGCCGGCTTGTAACTGGCTGGGCGACAGATTCAATATTTCTAAACGTATTCTTTCCACAGTGCAAATATAGCGCCCAATTCCATGTTTATTAAAGGTTATTGACTGAAATAATTTTCAATTCCCATGCCGAAAAGCGCAAAATCAAAGCGGGCCGGATCGTTTTCATCAAACGCCTTTAGGCGGTTGGTAATTTCCTCGGCCATGTCCCAGTCGGCTTTGGGCCGGGCCGTAAGGTCCAGTCTGCGGGCAATATTTTCTACATGAACATCACAGGGAATGACCAGTTGGCCCGGGCGGATGTTTTTCCATATACCGAAGTCCACGCCTTTCTCATCCTGCCTGACCATCCACCGGAGGTACATGTTCAGCCGTTTACAGGCGCTGCGCCGTGCCGGCGTGGAAACATGCTTGGCGGTTCTGATCTTAGCGTCAGCGCCGGTCAGGAAGACCTCGCGGAAGCCCGTGAGATTGGCCCGCACGTTACCTGCCGGATCATTCTGTGTTAAAAAGGCTGCCTCCAGGCTGGAATGCTTTTCATAATGACTTTTAAGGAAGGCCACCATATAGAGCAGGTCGAAATCGTTGAAGGTCCTGTGGCGGAAGCCTTCCAGGGCACGCAGATCGCTGCCGGCAGCGTGTAAGATGAACTCGTGCGGCGAATCATCCATCCGTTGCATCAGCTCCGTGCATTTGGCAATAATGGTTTTACGCTGGCCCCAGGCCAGGATAGCCGCAAAGAACCCTGCTATCTCCATATCGCCCGGCCTGGAAAACCGGTGCGGTATGCTGATGGGGTCATTTTCAATAAAATCCGGGTGATTGTATTTCCGGTGCTTTTCTTCCAGCAAATCCCGGAGGGCCTCATTTGCTGACCACTTCATCGCCGCTGTCCGGTAAATAATATTCTATGGTAGCGCGCAGCCGGATGTCTTTCGGACGGAGCTGGTAGTAGGCGTAAGGAGAGAGTTTGATCATGATGTTCTGGTCGGGGCCCACTTCATTCAGGTTGCCGATCACTTTGGCTACAATGGTATGACCTGTGGCCTCATTGGTGATTTTAATATTCGATCCTACAGGCGCTTTCCGGTGCATAGCCAGGTATTTGGTAGATTTGGTAGGAGTGTTGATCACTTCCGCCAGGCCGGTTTCCCTTATGTTTTTGCCGGTAGGTTTAAGCCTAAGTTCGGTCTCCCGATGGGTGGTAGCCGCTATATTGGCAATGGTGGTGCCGTCTACGATCAGCTTTTCGCCCACCCGTATCGTATTACTGGTAATCTTGTTGGCCTCCACCAGGTTGGATATATCCACATTGTACATCCGGGAAATAGAAAAAACCGTCTCGTTAGGCTTTACCGTATGCACCGTGGTGATGGTACGGGGTGCTGCCTCCGGTTTCTTTTCTGCTGTCACCGGGCTGTTCTTGGGAAATTTAACCACTTGTCCCACTTTGATGTCGCTGTTGCCATTGGCCAGTGAGGGGTTCAGTGTTTCTACCGTAGCAAAATTGGTATTGTATTTTTTTACCAGGCTGTAGAGCGTTTCTTTTGGTGCTACCTTATGCAGGATAAATGATTCCTGGCTCTGCGCGAAAGACGGCAGGCATATAGCAAATGTGATGAATGCGGCAATTAGTTGTTTCATTTTTAAGGAAAGCTTAGTCTGCAAAGCTACTAATATATTATGTCAAAGTCAAGAAGCTGGTATAATAAAAAATAGTCGTTAAATTTGTGGTAGAAATGTACATTAGCCCTTGAAAATCTTAGGAATTATCCCCGCCCGTTATGCCTCCAGCCGTTTACCGGCCAAATTACTGCTTGAAGTAAATGGTAAAAGCATCCTGCAAATGGTTTATGAGCGCTGCCTGAAGGCCAGTAGTCTTTCTGATGTAGTGATTGCCACAGACAGTGAGCTGGTAGAAGAACATGTCAAAGGTTTTGGCGGTAACGTGGTCATGACTTCTGACAGGCATCCCAGCGGAACCGACCGCTGTGCTGAGGCGCTGAAGGTGATGGGGGGAACGGTCAACTACGACTTTGTGATCAATATACAGGGGGATGAACCCCTGATGGACCCTGAAAATATCAACCGGCTCAGCGCTTCTTTCAAAATTACTTCCGAAATATCTTCGGTATGTATCCGGATCAAAGATACAGATACCCTGCTGAATTCCAATGTGGTGAAGGTGGTGCTGAATGAACACCAGGAGGCCCTGTATTTCAGCCGGTCGCCGATTCCGCACCTTCGGGAAGTGGAGACCGACCAGTGGGTCAGTACGGCTGATTTCTTTAAGCATATCGGTATGTATGGTTTCAGAGCGGATATCCTGGAGAAGATTGTGAAGCTGCCGGTGGCCCGCCTTGAGGCACAGGAAAAGCTGGAGCAGCTGAGATGGCTGGCCAACGGCTACAAAGTGAAGATGGTGGAAGTATTTTCAGACGGGATAGGCATAGACACCGAGGAAGATTTCCTCCGCTTAAAGCAATTTTTGAAGGGGTAAATACGTATTTCCTATAACCAATTAAAGATAATTTATGCAGCGTAGTACCATTTTGTGGGCTGATGACGAGATTGAACTCCTGAAACCATATATCGTTTTTTTACAAACCAAAGGATATGATGTAACACCGGTGCCCAGCGGTGCCGATGCGCTCGACCTGGTGGAAAAGCAGAATTTCGACCTGATTTTCCTGGATGAAATGATGGCCGGGATGACCGGGCTGGATACCCTCACAGAAATCAAGAAGATCAAACCGAATATCCCCGTGGTGATGATCACCAAGTCAGAAGAAGAACGCATCATGGAGGAGGCCATCGGTTCCAAAATAGCCGACTACCTGATTAAGCCCATTAATCCTAACCAGATTTTGCTTTCAGCCAAAAAACTGCTGGAAAACAAGCGACTGGTGGCGGAGAAGACCAATTCCAGCTATATGCAGGACTTCCGCCAGCTGACCATGCAGTATAACGAGGAGCTGGACTTCAGTGAATGGGCTGAAATTTACCGGAAGCTGGTTTTCTGGGAACTGGAAATTGACGGTTCTACCGATAAGTCGATGGAAGAGGTGTTCCAGATGCAGAAGTCGGAAGCCAATACCCGTTTTGCAGAATTCATTGAAGATAATTATGAAGACTGGATGATCAGCCCTAATGTGAAAAAGCCGGTGATGTCACATAACCTGCTGAAATCAAAGGTGTTTCCATATCTTCGTGAGGGCGATCCCCTGTTTTTTATATTGCTGGATAATTTCCGCCTGGATCAGTGGAAAATCCTGGAAGAAATCATCAGCGACTTCTTCGTGGTGGAAGACGAAGACTCGTACTACTCCATCCTGCCTACCGCTACGGGGTATGCCCGGAATGCTATTTTCTCCGGCCTGACTCCGCTGGATATGTCGCGTCAGCACCCCGATCTCTGGATAAATGACGAGGGAGATAATGAAGAAGGACTGAATAAAAACGAAGAAGAATTTCTGAGACGCCAGCTGAAGAAAAGCAACATCAGCCACAGTTTCAGCTTCCATAAAATCCTGAACAATACACAGGCTAAGAACCTGGTAGACGGCTTCAATAACCTGCTGAAAGACGACCTGGTGGTAGTGGTCTTTAACTTTATTGATATGCTTTCCCATGCCCGTACGGATATGGCGGTGATCAAGGAACTGGCCCCGGATGAGGCCGCTTACCGCTCCATTACCCGCTCCTGGATCCAGCATTCACCTATCCTGGATTTTCTGAAGCTGATTGCCTCGAAAAACGGACGACTCGTGGTGACCACCGACCACGGCATGGTGAAGGTACGTAACCCCAAGCGGATTGTGGGTGACCGGAATGTGAATACCAACCTTCGCTACAAGCAGGGAAAAAACCTGAACCTGGATGATAAGGCAGATTTCGTAATCGAAGTGCGCAAGCCGGAAAATTACAAGCTGCCCAGCCCGAACCTGTCTACGTCTTATTTCTTTACAACAAATGATTATTTCTTTGCTTATCCCAATAATTACAATCATTACGTAAGCCATTACCGCGATACCTTCCAGCATGGGGGCGTTTCATTGGAGGAAATGATTATTCCGGTAGTGAAAATGAGGACGAGGTAGCAGGAAGTAAATCAGGCAGACAGGTCGCGCACCTTCCCGCCCTCGCAGTAGAGGGTTCTTTTCGGGTATTGCTCAATCAGGCCCAGCTCATGCGTGGCCATCAGTACAGCCGTTTTGGATACCTGGTTGATCTTAAAGAAGAGTTTCAGGATCTCAATGGATTTTTCAGGGTCCAGGTTACCTGTGGGCTCATCGGCCAGCAAAATCTCCGGGTGATTCAGCAGGGCCCTTGCAATGGCGATCCGCTGCTGCTCTCCGCCGGAAAGCTGGTGAGGCATCTTTTTCAATACATCAGGCAGGCCTACCAGCTCCAGCACTTCATGGATACGGGTATCAATTTCTGCCTTGTCTTTCCAGCCCATGGCGCCCATAAAAAAGCGCAGGTTCTGGTGAACGGTACGGTCGGTGAGAAGCTGGAAGTCCTGGAAGATAATCCCGATCTTGCGACGCAGGTAGGGAACTTCTTTGGGGGTGATCTTTTCCAGTTGGAAACCGGCCACTGATCCGGAGCCTTTCTCCAGCCAGAGGTCGGCATAAAGGGTTTTCAGCAGGGAGCTTTTTCCACTCCCTGTTTTACCGATGAGGTATACAAATTCTCCTTCCGCTATGCCGAAATTTACATCTGAAAGCACCAGGCTGTCTTTCTGATAGATATCTGCATGAGCGAGTGTGATAACCTCGTTTGTCATATTTTATTGGTTTCCTTTCGCGTAATCGGCCAGGAATTTAGCCAGTCCGATGTCGGTTAACGGATGATTTAGTAAAGCCAGTATAGCTGATAACGGACCGGTCATCACGTCGGCACCGATTTTTGCACAATTCAGAATGTGCATAGGTGTACGAACAGAAGCCGCCAGGATTTCAGTGGCGTAACCGTAGTTATCATAAATCAGGCGAATGTCTTCAATCAGGGTTAACCCGTCAGTGCTGACATCATCTAAACGACCAATGAAAGGAGAAACGTATGTAGCACCGGCTTTAGCCGCTAAAAGCGCCTGTCCGGCAGAGAAAACAAGGGTACAGTTGGTTTTAATACCTCTTTCAGAGAAGTATTTGATGGCTTTGATACCGTCTTTGATCATAGGAATCTTTACCACGATCTGCTCATGAAGCTTGACCAGTTCCTGGCCTTCGCGGATCATCCCTTCAAAATCAGTGGAGATCACCTCTGCGCTAACGTCTCCGGTAACGATTTTACAGATCTCTTTGTAATGATTTTTGATATTTTCTTCACCGGTAATGCCTTCTTTGGCCATCAGGGAAGGGTTAGTGGTTACGCCGTCTAAAATACCGAGGTCCTGGGCTTCTTTGATCTCTGAAAGGCTGGCGGTGTCAATAAAAAATTTCATGATTATGTATACAGATTGAGATAAGGTCAAAAAAAATGGCAAATTCACCGCTCAACCACCTACCCTTGCTACCTTCCGGTCCTGGGGGATTCAGCAGGAGCTGGTAATTTGCCGGTACAAAAGTAGGGAAAAATATTTTAAATGAAAAATTAAAAATGAACAATGAAAAAAAACGAAAGTTGTTAAGGATATGAAATGAATGTCCTTCATTTTTCATTTTTAGTTTTTCATTTTTCATTTAATTTTGAGCACGGTTCAGCCGATATAGCATGATCAAATTTGAATATAAAAGTGTTCTGCCTTTACTTCCTTCCGAGCCGGGTATCTATAAATACTTCAATGAGGAGGGGCAGATCATATATGTAGGTAAGGCAAAGAATCTCCGCAACCGGATCAGCAGCTATTTTCATAATTACGACCGGGCCGACCGCAAGACCCGTAAGCTGGTAGAAAGTATTCACCGCCTCGAGTATACCATTGTTCCTACCGAATGGGACGCTCTGCTGCTGGAAAATAACCTGATCAAAGAGCACCAGCCCAAGTACAATATCCTGCTACGGGATGACAAGACCTACCCCTATATCTGTGTAACGAATGAGCGCTTTCCGAGGGTGATCTCCACCCGGCGCATTGAAGACCGGGAGAAGGGGAAAATGTACGGACCTTATGTGAGTGCCAAGCCCATGTATGCCCTGCTGGATATGTTTTCACAGCTGTATACCATCCGTACCTGCAAGTATAACCTGAGCCGGGAAAATGTGGAGGCCGGGAAGTTTAAAGTGTGCCTGGAATACCATATCGGAAACTGTAAGGGACCCTGCGAAGGCTTGCAGAGCGAGGAAGCCTATATGAAAGAGATTGCCCAGGTGCATGACATCCTGAAAGGAAACCTGGCACCGGCCAAACGATATTTCCAGGAAAGCATGGAGCTTGCTGCCGGTAAAATGGCTTTTGAAGACGCCCATAATTATAAATTAAAGCTTGAATTCCTGGATAATTACCAGGCCAAGGCCACCGTGGTAACGCCTACCATCCGGGATGCAGATGTTTTCACCATCCAGTCGGATGAGACCGCCGCCTATATTAATTACCTGAAGATCATTAACGGGTCTATTATCCAGACCCAGACGCTGGAGGTGAAAAAGCGGCTGAATGAACCCGATGAGGAGATTCTGTGTATGATCATGCTGGAACTGCGTACTACCTATGAAAGCAGCGCCCGGGAGATCATCAGTAATATTAAGCCGGATATTGATTTTAAAGCCCATATTATTGTCCCCCAGACCGGCGACAAAAAGAAGCTGGTGGAAATGTCGCTCAGGAATGTGATCTTTTATCGTCATGAGAAGGCGGAGAAAGAGGCCATAGCCCGCACCGGGAATAATAATAAGCGCGACAGGGTGCTGATCAAGATGAAACAGGATCTCCGGTTGCCCACGCTTCCGCGGCATATCGAATGTTTTGATAACTCCAATATCCAGGGGACCAACCCGGTATCGGCCATGGTCTGTTTTATTAACGGGCAACCCTCGCCTAAGAATTACCGTCATTTTATTCCCCGCACGGTAGAGGGGCCCGATGATTTTGCCACCATGCGTGAAGTGGTGGGCCGGCGCTATGCCCGCATGGTAGAAAACGGTAACCCGCTGCCGGATCTGATCATTATTGACGGAGGTAAAGGGCAGCTTTCAGCGGCCTGTGATGCGCTTAAGCAGCTGGGGTTATATGGAAAAGTGCCGATCATAGGCATTGCCAAACGACTGGAAGAAATTTATTTCCCCGAAGATTCCCTGCCCATTTATATTGATAAGAAGTCAGAGTCGCTCAAGCTCATTCAGCGATGCCGCGATGAAGCCCACCGTTTCGGGATCACGCACCACCGAAACCGCCGCTCCAAGAATTTCCTGGTGAGCAGCCTGGAGTCAGCACCCGGCATAGGCAAGACCACTGCCACCAAGGTGCTTTCTCATTTTAAAACCATCGGAAATATCAAAGCCGCTACCGATGAAGAGCTGGCTGAGGTGTTAGGAAAGGATAAGGCGAGGCGGATCCGGGAATTTTTGGATAATGAGAGCTAGATGTTAGTTGGGGGTTCGGAGTGGATAGTTCCGGGTGGGGGTACCATTGTCACCCTGAGCCTACGCGGCCCGGCCTGTCGAAGGGCGCTTGATGTAATGCTTTCAAATAACTTCTTTTGATTATATAAATTACCTCTCCGCCCTTCGACAGGCCGGGCCGCGTAGGCTCAGGGTGACAATGGTTACTCACTGGTTACCATTGTCACCCTGAGCCTACGCGGCCCGGCCTGTCGAAGGGCGCTTGAAACGAAAGTTTCCCTTACTTCTTCTTCGGAACCACCTTCACAATCCGGCCGGGGCCTTCCAGTGAAAGATACAGGTAACCGTCTGGTCCCTGAACCACATCTCTTACACGGCCCACATCTTTCAGGATCACCTCTTCTTTCGCCGTTCCGTTTTCGAAATAGATTCTTGATACATGATTCAGCGCCAGTCCGCCGGCAAAAAAGCTGCCTTTCCAGCTGCCGTATTTATCAGAAGTCAGGTAAGCCAGTCCGCAGGCCCCGATAGAAGGGGTCCACTGGAAAGCCGGTTCGGCATAGCCTGCATGTTTTTTACCTGAAATATCCACTCCGTCGTAGTTAATTCCGTAAGAAACCAGCGGCCAGCCGTAGTTTGCTCCTTTTTTGATTACATTCAGCTCGTCACCTCCTCTCGGACCGTGCTCGGTCTCCCATATCTCATTGGTAGCCGGATTCAGGGCCAGTCCCTGAGGGTTTCTGTGGCCGTAAGAATACACGGTGGTAGGAGCGGAGTTGCCGGGAAGAACGGGGTTATCTGCCGGAACTTTGCCTTCATCGGTCATACGGTGTACTTTGCCCCACGCTTCTTTCACATTCTGGGCATTCTTGTTAGGGGAGTTGGCACCACCACGGCTTGAGGGGCCGCCTTCACCCACGCTCCAGAAAAGATAGCCGTCATTGTCAAAAACAATCCGGCTGCCGTTATGGCCCCGCCACTTGTTGGTAGAAGAGGTGGTGTGCAGGTTCTGGATATCGGTAAGGGCATTGTTTTTGATTTTGAAGCGAATGAGATTCATTCTTGAATTTCCGCCGGAATTCTCAAGGTAGGTGGTATAAATCCAGCCGTTATTGGCATAATCCGGGTGCAAAGCAATATCCAGCAGACCTCCCTGGCTTTCGTACGCTACTTTGGGCACTCCTGACAGCTCGGTTACTTTTCCGTTAGCAAATATCCCTATTTTCCCGGATCTTTCAGTGAAGATAATAGAGCCGTCAGGCAGGAATTTGAAGCCCCATACGGCTCCCCTGTCACCCAGGATAGTTTCAGTGGTCAGCTCAAAATCATTTCCTGCAGGTGGTGGAGGAGTTTCCTCCTGTTTTGTCTCTTCAGAATGAGCGCAGGAAGCAAACGTAATAAAGCTAAAGAACAGCAATAATGCACTTTTCATTTTTTATCAGATTAGTTTTTAGGAAGTAAAGATAGGAAATAAAAAAAGCCCGTTAAAATTATTTAACAGGCTTTTTATACGTCTGAATATGATTACGCCATCGTCATTCCGCCGTCTATGACCAGTTTCATGCCGGTAATAAACCGGCTGTCATCAGAGGCCAGGAACAGAACTCCCCGCGCAATATCCTCATTGGTAGCATATTTTTTCATGGGAATACTGGCTTCAAAGCCTTTTTTTACTTCTTCTCCCTGACCGGGGGCGAATCCTTCTTCAAGAGACCGCATCATCCGGTTGTCTACCGGTGCCGGATGTACCGAATTTACCCGGATGCCCCTGGGGGCCACTTCGTGTGCTACGGTACGGGTCAGGCCGATGACCGCATGCTTACTGGTAACATAAGCCGACATGGAGTTAAATCCCATCAACCCTGCTACGGAAGAAGTATTAATAATGCTTCCGTTATCGTTCATTTCCGGCAGTACATATTTCATGCCCAGCCACACCCCTTTTACATTCACCGCTATCACTTTGTCAAAGGCATCTTCGGGGTATTCGGTAATGGGTTTAACCACGCCTTCAATACCGGCATTGTTAAAGAAAATATCTATTTTTCCGAAAGTGTTTACAGTATGCTGTACGTATTTCTGTACATCGGCAGCGCGGCTGACATCCGCAGTCACATAGCTGACATCAGGACTGTTCAGCTCAGCTACGGCTTTTTTCAACGCCTCTTCATTGATGTCCACAATCACCACCCGGGCACCTTCCTCTAAAAATAACTGTGCGGTGGTCACGCCTATCGCACCGGATCCCCCGGTGATGACGGCTACTTTATTTGCTAACTTTCCCATACGAAAACTTTATTTATGTTGATTATTTATTCAAAATTACAACGAATAAATACTAACAAATATTAGTTTTGTCATATTATACTATGAGAAGAATCAGGAAAGGATGGGAACTGAAATAATACTTTGAACTTAGAATATAATAACAATGTTATAACTGCAACTAAGGCATTATCATGACAGTGAAAATAAGGAAAATAGGGAATTCTTCGGGTATAATACTTTCAAAAAGTATTATGGATTTATGCCAGATAACAGAAGCCGACCAGTTGGAACTTTCCGTAAAAGATAATAAAATTGTAATAGAAAAAGTTGTTCGGAAGGATTGGGACAGAATGTTTCAGGCGGCAGGTGCAGATAATGACACTACTTTTTTAACAGAAGATTTGGACACGCAATTTGAAAATGAAGATTGGACATGGTAAGATTTGAAATTTACTACATTAACCTGAATCCGACACAGGGGAGCAAAATCAATAAAACCCGACCTTGCGTAGTTATAAGCCCGGATGAAATGAACCGTAATCTTAATACGGTTATTGTGGCTCCGCTCACCAGTACATTAAAGTCTTATCCGGTGAGGATAAATTGCAGGGTGGCGGGTAAAGAGGGGCAGGTGGCTTTAGATCATATCCGTTCTGTGGATAAAACAAGATTAGGAAAGAAAATTGCTTCTTTGGATGCAGCCACGCAGAAGAAAGTGATCCGGGTATTATCGGAGATGTTTGCAAGTTAAATTTACCCTGCAACTCCTATCGGTTTCCCTATTTTCTATTCTTTGTAAATATCAAAATCTTCTAACCTCATTTCCCCGAAATCACGGGCCGTCCGTACATGAGTTTCAATCTTTTCAGGGTCGCTGGCGTGATTGGTCACCAGGGCGTCTTCCGTCAGGTACCAGGTATCTTCGGCTTTAATGTACTTGAAGGTACAGGTTCTGGCCCACCGCCAGGAGCTTCCCCCGAAATGTTCTACGGAAAATTGTCCGTCTTTTACCGTAATTCCCTGGTAGGGATCGCCGAGCATTCCACCGCAATCGTAACAGTAAATTACATTTTCACTTTGTGCCGCCTGTTGGTAAGTATTGTTTTTGTGAGCCAGCAGGATCAGCATCAGGCGTTTTTCAGGATTTTCAGTAACGTCAGAAGTCTCTTCTTCCCCGGTTTTGTTTAAAACCAGGATAAGGTCTTTCCGTCCGTCTAGGTTCAGGTCGCCGCGGGCCGTATCTTTCAGCATATAACCGGCAGGAATAAACGCTAAAAGGGCTTCGGGAGAATCCTTGTCGGTTTTTTGACCGCAGGAAATTAAAGAAAGAAGGCAAAGAACAGGTAATAGGAACTTCATTATTATTTTTTTCAAAAGGTAGGTGAACCTGCTAAGCCGGTTTTCAGCTTATCTGGCCGGTTTTCTGCAAATGTAAATCATTTTTAATCAGGACAGATGAACTTCTGGTAACTTCTTTCCCCACGGGCCTTGTTTAAAATACCTTCATAAGCTTGGTCAGGTTTTGTTTTCTGCCGATATTAAGGGGTAAATTCTTAAAGGAAATATGAAGCATTTTAGAATAGGGGTGGTTTTGGTTTTCTCCATGGCCTGTGGCCGGGCTTTGGCCCAGGAAGGTATAAGCATCACCCATCTGCCCTATATCCAGGGGCTTACCGATACCTCTGTTCATATCGTCTGGACGACCAACAAGCCTTCCACAGGGTGGGTAGAGCTGGCTCCGGATGATTCCACCCATTTTTACTACAAAGAAAGGCCGAAGTATTTTGACAGTAAATACGGCTTTAAGATGGTGGGAACCGTCCATACGGTAGAACTAAGAGATTTGAAGCCCAATACCGTTTACCGCTACCGGGTTTACAGCCAGGAGGTTTTAAAGCATGAAGGCGTACAGGTAGAATACGGGCGGGTAGCTGCCACAGGGGTGTACAGGCAGCAGCCGCTTCGTTTTAAAACTACAGGAGGATCGGGTAACGTCAGCTTCGCCGTTATCAATGATATCCATGGCCGGAATGAGGTGATGAATAAGCTGCTCGACCTGGCCGATCTGCCTAAAACCGACTTTGTGGTGTTTAACGGTGATATGGCAGACAACCTCCTGAGCGAAGAACAGATGTTCAGCGCTTTTATGGATACCGCCATAAAGAGGTTTGCCAGTGAAAAACCGATGTATTATGCCAGGGGGAACCATGAGACGAGAGGGCCGTTTGCTGTGAAATACCCGCAATATTTTCCTACGCCTACGGGGGAGCTTTACTACCAGCTTAATTTAGGGAAAACCAATATCCTGGTGCTGGATTGCGGAGAAGATAAGCCCGATTCAGACATTGAATACAGCGGTATAGTAGATATGGATCATTACCGGACCCGGCAGGCAGAGTGGCTGAAAAAAGCGGTGGAAACCCCTGAATTTAAAAATGCTTCGTACAAAATAGTCATCTGCCACATGCCTCCGTTTGGCGGGTGGCACGGAGAAGAAGACATCTTTAATAAGTTTGTGCCCATCCTGAACAAAGCAGGTGTTCAGGTGATGATCAGCGGCCATTTTCACCGGCAGGTCATCCGGAATGCGGATGATAAGATCCGGTTTCCCGTGGTGGTCAACTCCAATAATAACCTGATAAAAGCAGATCTGACAGAAGCAGGCGGACTTATCCGCATTATTGACCAGGCCGGAAAGACGGTTGAAAAAATAAACCTGCAGAGCCTGAGATGAGGGCGGCCTAAAACTGCCCTGTTCCCAGCATCACCAGGGTACAGCCTTCTACGGTTTCAATGCCTTTTTCGGAAAGGCGTTGAACAAAACCGGGATTTTCCGCACCGGGATTGAAAATGACACGTACCGGTGCTAAAGACAGGATGAAATCCTCGTATTCTTTTTGGTTCTGTTCTGACAGATACATGGTAACGGTATGGATATCGCGGCTTATTTCTGACGGGGTCTTATGAATAATATGGCCGGCTATTTCACCCTTTCTTCTGCCCAGCAGTTCTATGGCTATTCCGTGGCTTAATAATCTTTCCGCTGCCCTATAGGCATATCGCGAGGGGTTAGGGCTGGCGCCCATGATGAGTGTTTTCTTCATTTTCCGGATTTTCGGTTATTGTATTTCCCGGGTACAAAGGTAAATTATTCCGGAGTAAATCGGCCTAACTCCGGCTAATTTCCAGATTACTTACCCAAAATGAGCTAATCATTGTCTTTTTGTAATGCAAATAAAAGAATAAAAGTACTTAAATACTTTTATTTTAAAATTATTGCCTACCTTTGAAGCATTAAAACCTATACGCATGCAAACAACAAGTGAAAATATTATCCGTGTACAGGAACTGGAGCCGCGCTTAAGACACCAGACCATCTTTGATGTATTTAACACCTTAAAAGAAGGTGAGCACCTGATCATTCATAATAACCATGACCCCAAACCTGTATTCTATCAGCTGATGAACCTTCGCGGGAATATTTTCCTGTGGGAGTATCTGCAGGAGGGCCCGGAATGGTGGGATATTAAGGTAACCCGGCATGTGCCGCTGATTCCTGCTGAAAAGGAAAATGACCTGATTCTGAATATCCCGGCGCTGGAACCTCAGCAAAAACATGCGGTTATTTTTCACGTGTTTGAAAACCTGGAGCCCGGTGAAAGCATGATTATTCATAACGATCATGACCCCAAGCCGGTTTATTATCAGCTGAAGTCTGAACGTGGCGACCTGTTTACCTGGGAGTACCTGCGGGAGGGCCCGGAATGGTGGGACGTGCGGATAACTTTAAAATAGTTCTTAGCGATGGTAATCAATGAACAAACTAAAATTGCGGCATTGCTGAAACATCACCCGGATGCTTTGGAAACCATAGTGACACTCAGCCCGGATTTTAAAAAACTGAGAAATCCGGTTCTGAGAAGGTTAATGGCCGGAAGAACGAGTATAGCCATGGCTTCAAAGATAGGAGGATGCAGGCCGGAAGATTTTTTTAATGCCCTGGCTCCTTTGGGTTTTGAAGCAGACAATGCCTCAACTGTATTAGCGAAAAATGAAGTAAAAGCAAAACCGGAGTACCTTAAGAACATATCGCCGGAGCGGCTGGTTTACCTGGATGTGCGTGCCATGCTGGCAGAAGGCAATGACCCGCTGAAGTATATACAGCAAAAGGTTAAATCACTGAACCCCGGCGAGGTGCTGGTCATTATCAATAGCTTTGAGCCTGTTCCGCTGATAAAATTACTGGAAAAGCAGGGGTTTCAGACGTATGTTAATTCTGTAGATGAAGAGACGGTGGAAACCTTTTTCTATAAGCCGGAAGGGACAGTAGCTCCTGCAGAGGTTATCCCGGAAGAAGGAGCAATGCCGGCCACCGGGGACTGGGAAAGCCTGCTGAAGCAGTATGAAAATAATGTAGTGGAAATAGATGTGCGTCACCTGGAAATGCCCGGGCCCATGATGACCATCTTAGAAAACCTGGAAGTGCTGCCGGACGAAAAAGCCCTGTATGTCTACCACAAAAGAATACCGGTTTTTCTTCTTACAGAGCTGAAAGAGAGAAATTTTGAATACCGTATAAAGGAAGTACAGGATGGAGAAGTTTATCTTTTAATCTTTAAAAATCACGGGGTATGATTTCTCCTGTTATCGGCGGACTACAGAAAACCACCAGCTATAAAGTGGTATTACCCTTTTATATTTATGCTGCCCTGGGTTTTTTGGCAGGTACCTTCCTGCTGTTGTTTAACACGTCAGTTGCAGAAGCTCATTATTTTAATCCGCAAACCCTGGCCATTACCCACACCATGGCTCTGGCCTGGGGTACCATGATTATCTTCGGAGCATCGCACCAGCTTTTACCCGTACTGGTGGAAGGAAAGCTCGATAGTGACCTGCTGGCTTACCTGACCTTCGGTTTTTGTGCCGTGGGTATACCGGTTCTGATTTACGGATTTTATGTTTTTGATATGGGCCTGCCGGCTGAAACCGGGGCAGCTCTGATCAATATGGGTGTGATATGCTATCTCATCAATGTATTAAAGAGCTCTTTTAAAAGTAAAAGGAGAAACGTACACGCCTGGTTTGTGATGGCCGCCACTCTATGGCTATTTGCTACCACTTTTTTCGGTTTGCTGCTGGTATGTAACTTCAGCCTGAATATACTGGGCCGGAACTCGGTACATTATTTGTCTATTCATGCTCATTTAGGCATTATCGGCTGGTTTGTGTTCATGGTAACAGGAGTAGGCTCCCGGCTGATCCCTATGTTTCTGATTTCCAAATACACCCATGATGGCCGGTTATGGCTGATTTTTGCCTTACTGAACATCGCCCTGGCCGGCTTTTCTTTTTTGTACCTTTACCGTTTCCCCGCCTCTTTGTTTTACATTCCTATCGTTTGCGGACTGACGGCTGTGGGTTTATTCGGATGGCATTGTTACAAGGCCTACCAGGTGAGGATCCGGAAGAGTGTGGACGCCCAGGTAAAAACCTCTTTAATTTCTGTAGCGCAGATGCTCCTGCCCGTACTGGCTTTGCTGATGGCACTTGCGTTTTTGCCGGCCAATAAGTTTCCGCGTATGGCGCTGATATACGGTTTCTGCATTTTCTTCGGCTGGATCACCGCTATTATTTTGGGGATGACCTTTAAAACCATGCCGTTTATTGTCTGGAACCGGGTGTACCATAACAAGGCCCACCAGGCGAAAACCCCGGCACCGAAAGAATTATTCAGTGAGAAAATTTATAATGCCATGCTGTACAGCTACCTGGGCGGTTTTATCGTATTTCTTATAGGGATGGTTACGCTGAATCCGGTAGTTTTAAAGGCAGGAGCTCTGGCCCTGGTACTGGCAGCTGTTTTATATGTTTATAATGTAATGATCATTGCTACCCATAAAGCTAAACGGATATGAATATTATCACTAATAACGAAGAAAAGTGTAGTCATGCTGTAGAGGATCTGTACAATGTGTATGACCCGGAAATCGGCCTGAATATTGTAGATTTGGGCCTGGTGTATGAAATAATTTTTGATGAGGCCGGTAAGAAATTAGCGTGTGTTATGACCCTGACATCGCAATTCTGTCCTATGGGAGAAGCCATTACCACTGATGTGACCGACTCGCTGACCGGCTCATTCCCGGGCTGGGAGGTACAGGTAAACCTGTGTTTTGATCCGCCCTGGGATATGAATAAAATTACACCGGAAGGAAGAGCGTTTTTGGGAAGGTAAAATCAATTCATATGCTGAGTCATACATGTAAAACAGCCATTAAGGCGGTGATCTATCTCTCGGGCCGGAACGGAGATAAAATCGGGATCAAAGAGATATCCGGCAGAATCAATGCAAGTGAGCATACCGTAGGGAAGATTCTGCAGCAGCTGGCCCGGAAAAGAATAATTAACAGCTTAAAGGGCCCTGCAGGTGGTTTTTACCTTAACGAGGATCAGCAGGAACAGGCTATTATTCATATTGTGGAAGCCATAGAAGGAGATGCTGTCTTCCGCGAATGCGGCCTTGGCTTGAGTAAATGCTCGGCCACACACCCGTGCCCCATTCACAATGAATATAAAGTGGCACGTGAATTAATGGAAAAAATTTTCAGGGAAAGAAAGGTGGGCGAGCTTCGCGGCTCTGTAACTAACGGTTTGGCCTACCTGATGGATTAATATACTTTAAATATTCAGGACTATGACATTAGAAAAAAATGAAGCCGGAGAATTAGATGTAAGAGTGTTAATTCCTATTCAAAGGCATGAATTACTGATAAATATTTTCAGGGAGTTGCCGGTAGGGGATAGCTTTGTTTTCATCAATGACCACGACCCCATCCCTTTGTTTTATGAATTTCGCTCTATTTTCGGTGACGTGGTGGGCTGGCAATACCTTAACCGGGGCGGAAGGGAATGGAAGGTAAAAGTGACCCGCCAGGAAGAATCGAAAGGAGTAGAATTTACAGACATTTCCACTCTGCTGGACTTGCGAAAGGCAGACAAAAGCCAATGGAAGCAGATTGTGTTTCACCGTTACGGAATGATGGAGCCCGGCACCACGATGGAGCTGATCGCCGGTGAAGATCCTGTAGAAATACACGGAATTTTCATGAGTAAGTTTGACGGGCAGCATAAATGGATTTACAGGAAGGAGGCACAGGGTGAATTTGTGATTCATATTACCAAAAAGGATAACAGCGGACTGGGCGATGAGGGTTTCTCTGTGGTCAATGAATTTGATCTGAGGCCGTTTCCGCCTACAGAACGGCATGAAATGTTTTATAAAGCCTTTGCAGATATCCGGGTAGGGGAGGCCTTTGAATTTGTCAATGATCACGATCCGAAACCCCTTTATTACCAGATGGAGGCGGAAAGTAAGGAGCCGTTCCGTTGGGAATATCTGGAAAAAGGCCCTGAAGTATGGAAAGTGAGAGTTATTAAAGTGAATCATTAAAAGAAGAAACCCGGGTGACCTGCCGCCCGGGTTTACCGTGCCGTATGAATAAAGTGCTATATGATTTTTTTACCCGTGACCACAGGCGTATTGAGGCCATTTTTGAAGAGGCTACCCGCAGCGGGCAACAGGTGGATTTAGAGAAATACCATGAGTTCAGGGTGGGCTTGCTGACCCACATAAAAATGGAGGAAAAAATACTCTTTGTAGCAGCACAAAAAGGCAATGGCGGAGAGCCTCTGCCCCTGCAGGCAAAGCTGCGCCTGGATCACGGTGCTTTAACGTCGTTAATGGTTTGTTTCCCGTCTCCTGATGTACTTAAAGCGGTGACCCATATATTGGAAAAACACGACCTGCTGGAAGAAGAGCAGGGCGGTATGTACGAAGCCTGTGAAAAGCTGACTCAGCATGAAACGCAGCAGATTCTGGAAAACCTGCAGAACGTTACCCCCGTTCCGGTCCATCCTTTTAATGAGGCGGCCTATGTCATTGATGTGGCCAGGCGCTCTATGGCGCGGGCAGGATTTGATTTTGATGAGATCGTAGCTTTGTGATCTTTTTAACTTTTCGCCTGGTACCGCTATATATTTTACCGGCAGATTACATCTACTACTCCTCTAAAGTAGCCGGCACTTTCCGCAATACCGGCCAGGGGATCTTTCATGTCCTTTTCAAATTCCAGACTGCAAACGCCCTGGTATTGAATACTTTTCAGGGTTTCTACAAAGGCAGGGATGTCGATCACCCCTCTGCTCAGCTCGGTGGTTTTACCGGCATCGGCTGCTTCGGTAATGTTTTTTAAATGAATGTCGAAAATACGCGATGAATACCTTTTTAAATCTTTTACAGAGTCATGTCCGTCACGGGCATTATGACCCATGTCAAAGCAAATCCCCATTTTAGGGCCCAGGTTTTTGATTAAATCGTAAATGACGGTAGAGTTGGGATACAACTTATCTTCAGGGCCATGGTTATGAATCGCGTACCGGATACCGTATTCATCTGTTTTTTTAGAAATATAGGCAAGATCTTCTTTACGGGGAATGCCCACAATTAAATCTACCCCCACCCGTTTAGCATATTCAAAGGCGTTATCTATTTCTTCCACACTTTTGTTCATATAGATAGGGCCTACCGCATAGCCCTTTACACCGGCCTCTGCCAGCTCTTTATGAAACACTGCTATTTCAGCTTCAGTAGACTTAAAAGGAAGATGAAAATCTTTGATACATAAATAGTGTACCTGCATCCTTTTCATCATTTTAAGTGACTCCTCCAGGTTAAAGTTAACAAAGCTATAGCCTGCTACTCCCAGTTTAGGCTTGTATTTTGATGATGGGCCGGCTATTGCCGGAGTGATGGGCAGAGAGAGGGCAGCCAGCGCTCCTAAGCTATTTTTTACAAAGGCTCTACGGTCAGTCATATATTTATAAGATAAAACAGGTTCAAGTATAAGGAATTTTGAGGAAAATAATGGTATCAGGCAGAATAATATTCCCGAACTTTTCACAGGTTCGGGAAGCTTTGTGTAACCGATTCAGGTTCTGTCAAAGACCTTGATTTTACCGGGGTACATTATAGTGAGTAAAGTTGCAATGAGCAGAAAATTAAACTCAGCACCGTTTCTGTGTCCAGGCAGAGTCTCGGCTCTGCCAAAATAAAAAATATTGCGTCCAAGCAGAGTCTCGGCTTTGCCGGACTCTGCTTTCCCTCTAAATTTACATATATCCAATAGGTATTTACGCTTTATTGTGTAAATTACCCTCAATAAATCTTACACAAATGGCAGTAAAGACCCGACAGGCAAATACGCACGCTTTGTATTTCGTTACCTTCACCTGCGTTAAATGGCTAAACCTGTTTTCCGCCACTGATATTTATGACAGTATCTACAAGTGGTTTAATTATATGATAACAAGAGGAGTATATGTTACAGGTTTTGTAATTATGCCGAACCATTTGCACCTTCTACTATATCTCTCTCCCGAAAGTCCGGAGTTAATGAAAATGATTGGGAATGGCAAACGTTTCCTGGCCTACGAGATTGTGAAAAGACTTGAAGCATCGGGAAAGTCACAGTTGCTTGACTTTATGCAAAGAGAAGTTAAAGCATCAGATCGGAAGAACAAAAAACGTCATGAAGTTTTCCAGCCTTCTTATGATGCAAAAGAGTGTTTTAGCCTGGATTTTATTAAACAGAAACTTCAGTATATGCATAAGAATCCGGTGAGTAAAAAATGGAGCCTGGCTGATAGCTACCTGGATTATCCTCACTCATCGGCGAGGTTCTACAGCTTAGGGGAGGAGAATAGCTGGTTTGAATTGAAGGATGTGAGGGATTTTTTATGAAGGGGTTTTAAGGTAAGCAGAGTCCGGCAGAGCCGAGACTCTGCTTGGACAAAAATATCCTTTTCTGAAGTTACAGCGTCTAATTGATCCAATTTTACAAAAATGAATCAATATTGAGAAAGTCTTCTGAACTCCGGATAATTAATGAGAGAACTAAACCATTCGTCAAAAGATGAAGGAGAATGGAGCCGTCCTGATGGCCTGCGCCAATATTATCCCAAAAATAACAACAATAATAAGTTTTAAGTACCTGATTAATCTTGTCGCATGGGTGGATTGTCTTAATGCGTTATCTGTGGTGATGTTGACCGGATAATTAAAAATGTGCGGAAACCTGTTTAGGATGGTGAGCCCGGCAAAAAGAACTGTTGCCAATAGCGGCAAAATCAATATGTTGCCTTTTTCACCAAAACCGTCTGCTTGTCCTGCACCGTTATAATGTATTGGAATGGTGTCGGGCAGGTTGGTATAGTTGGTGATGGTCAAAACCCAAATGGCAAGAACAGAAGCCCAGCCAAGAATTTCAAGAACCTTGTCAGTTGTTGTGAGCTCTATTTTAATTTTCGGCCTTTTGTTCATAATTGTTTCATTCATACTATGTTTAAATAGAACGGCAGAGTCCTTTTTCAAAGAGGCTCTTCCAAAACACAAATTAGCGGCTGGTGGCTTGTTTTGCTTTTAAGTCTTTTGCGTATTGGTATAGTTCCGCATAAATATCAAAGAATTTGTCTTCCTCTTTTTCATTTAATTCAGTATTAAAAAAAACAATTACAGCAAATTCTTTGTTCAAATCAGATAGCATAAAAGTCCTGACACCCGGGTCAGAACCATTGTGGCCTATTCGCGTACCCCCCAATTTTGTAGCCCAGAAAATACCCTGATTGAGCTTTTGTGGGTTTACATTGTCTGGTTTATTCGTTTCTGTATATTGAAAACGAAGCATTTCTTCCACCGTTTCTTTTTTCAGGATTCTTGTTTTTTCGTATTGGCCATCGTTTAGCAGGCTAATAAAAAATTTAGATAATTCTTCTACCGAAGTCCTGATACCGCCGTCAGGGTAAGTGGTTATTTCGTAAAACGGGATTTGTACAATACGGTCGCCCTTTTTTCTATAAAGCTTAGTATGATTGTTTAAATTAACCTCGCTCAAAGCCCACCCTGAGTTTTTCATTTTTAAAGGTTTGAAAATAACCTCTTTTGCATATTCATTTAGCTTTTTTCCTGTTTTCAATTCAATTATATATCCGGCTAATCCTGCCCCGATGTTAGAGTAAGCTCTATGTGTTCCCGGCTTCACATCCAGGAAATTCGCTTTTGAATAATACCGGCCATCTGGTGAAAAGTAGTTTTTTTAAAATTCCCCCAATGGTTCTGGTTGACTACCATCATAATAATGGGTACTGTCCCCATAAATCGGAGAACGGTCCGTTAAACCCGACGTGTGTGTAGCCAGGTGTCTTAATGTAATTTTTTTATGGGGGAAATAGGGATTAGTTACTTTGAAAGGCAAGTAGTTATTGATATCTTCATCAAGTGAAACTTTTCCTTCTTCCACGGCTTTCATAATGCATGCACCTGTAAAGGTCTTAGCTATTGAAGCTATGTTCATTATGGTTGAAGGTGAGAAGGGGATTTTATTCTCCTGGTCAGCATAGCCATATCCTTTTGTCCAGACTACTTTTTTGTCAATGATAACAGATGCGCCTATTCCAACAATTCCGGTTTCGGCCATTGCCTTTTCAATAATGTTGTCAATTGAAGTTTTTGTCGTGCTATTGTTAGTAGCTTGTCCTGTAACATTCTGGCAAAATAGAACAGTGAAAAACAGGGTAATTGCAAATATAAATTTCATAATTTTTTATTAGATGATTAACCGGAGCTTTAGGTAGATGCTGTTTATTACCTCACAAAATTATTTGTCATAGCTGAACCAGGGGTTGAAATGTGCTGAACTGTCGCCTTTTTGGTATTAGTTTAAAGGCGGGGACCGACTTTAAATGGTTGCAATTAAGTACAGTATTCAGGTGGTGTCAACTTACCTCTCTGGCTTTAAAATAATACTGCAAAATTAGATTGGCAGGTAGCTTAGAGTCCTTGACTTAAGTTAAGAAACGGAGCTCCTCTTTGCTTTTCTCAAAATTCTTGCTCTTAATCTACGTTTGAATTGAAGGATGTGAGGGATTTTTTATAAGTTTTTTAGGTAAGTAGAGTCCGGCAGAGCCGCTAATGTTTACCCACGAATTCAGAATGTGCCGTAGGCACTATAGCTTGGTAGAAAACGAATGGTGACCCTACCCCTTATGCCCCATTAGGGGCTACCTTTTTGTGACAAAATAATTTTGGGGCGTACCTACGGTACGCTTGGGGGACATTATCCAGCCATTTATGCTACCAAAAGGTTCTCCCTTCGGGAGATATTCGCTTCGTGGGTAAACATTAGGGCAGAGCCGAGACTCTGCCCGGACGCAAAGTTAAAAGTCTATTGAGTCTAAATAATTCAGTCGTCAGTATTGCGCGCATATTTCTGAAGCTCATTCAAATCCACTTTTTCAAGTGTTTTTTTCGCAAGTGCCAGTTTAGCTTGGGCGAATTCCTCTATAGAAGCATATTCCCCTGTAGTTTTTTCGAGGAAGATTTATTATCTATTGTTTTCATATTTTTTTACTGTTTTCAGATTACTTACGCTCAGAAATTCAAACCAAAGAGAATCAGTGTGGTATTGGTACTTATAGTATTCTTGTTGCATGATGTGCAAATATATATGATTGCTAGGTAATCCATCTGAACTCTGGATAATTAATGAGAATGATATTTAAAAAAACTCCCTAATCTTTCGACTAGAGAGTTTCATGTTCAAACTCAATTAGTTCTGCTAAATAAGCTTACGCCTGCTGCCCCTGTGCAATCAGATTCAGCGCCGAGCCGGCTTTAAACCAACCAATCTGGGCAGCGTTGTATGTATGATTTACCGTGATCTCGTCTTTTGAACCGTCTTTGTGGTGGGCTACCACGGTCAGTGGTTTGCCGGGTGCAAAGGTGGTCAGGCCCACGATATCAAAGGTATCATCTTCCTGTATTTTATCGTAATCGGCGGGGTTGGCGAAGGTGAGCGCCAGCATACCCTGCTTCTTCAGGTTGGTTTCGTGAATCCGGGCGAAAGATTTTACCAGGATGGCCCTTACACCCAGGTGGCGCGGCTCCATCGCCGCATGCTCCCGTGAAGAACCTTCCCCGTAGTTTTCGTCCCCTACCACGATAGTGCCTATGCCGGCCGCCTTGTACGCCCGCTGGGTAGCCGGTACCTCCCCGTACTCACCCGTGAGCTGGTTTTTCACCTTGTTGGTGGCATCGTTGGCGAAGTTTACCGCACCGATCAGCAGGTTATTGGAAATATTATCCAGGTGGCCTCGGTATTTTAACCACGGTCCGGCCATGGAGATATGGTCAGTGGTACACTTGCCCTTGGCTTTGATCAGCAGCTTCAGGCCGGTGAGATCAGTGCCTTCCCAGGGCCGGAACGGATCCAGCAGCTGCAGGCGGTCAGACTTGGGACTTACCTTTACTTTTACGTTTTTACCGCTACGGGCCGGTTTCTGATAGCCGGCATCGATCACGTCAAAGCCCAGCGGAGGCAGCTCCACGCCCAGAGGCGGATCCAGCTTTACCTGCTCGCCGTTTTCGTTAGTAAGTGTGTCTTTCTGCGGGTTAAATGTAAGGTCACCGGCTATAGCCATAGCGGTTACCACCTCGGGTGAGGCTACAAACGAGTGGGTGTTCGGGTTGCCGTCAGCCCGTTTCGCAAAGTTCCGGTTGAAAGAGGTAATAATGGAGTTTCTTTCCTGCTTTTCAGCGCCGTGGCGGGCCCACTGACCGATACACGGTCCGCAGGCATTGGCCAGTACCACCCCGCCAATTTGGGTGAAAGTACCCAGTAAGCCGTCTCTTTCGGCGGTAAATCTGACCATTTCGGAACCCGGGGTAATGGTATATTCAGACTTGGCTTTGATATGCTTGTCAATAGCCTGTTGAGCTACCGAGGCAGCCCGGGTCAGGTCTTCATAAGAAGAGTTGGTACATGAACCGATCAACCCTACCGAAAGCTCCTGCGGCCATTTGTTTTTCCGCACGGCAGCGGCAAATTTGGATAGCGGCCAGGCCAGGTCAGGGGTAAACGGACCGTTGATCCGCGGCTCCAGCTTCGAGAGGTTGATTTCGATTACCTGGTCGTAATATTCATGCGGGTGATCGATACATTCCTGGTCCGGTCTTAAATACTCTTTGATGCGGTTGGCACCGATGGCCACGCTTCTTCTGCCGGTCGCCATCAGGTATTTCGCCATTTTTTTGTCGTATCCGAAAATGGAAGTGGTAGCACCGATTTCCGCACCCATGTTACAGATAGTACCTTTACCGGTAGCGGAAAGTTTGTCGGCACCGGTACCGAAGTATTCTACTATGGCACCTGTGCCGCCTTTCACCGTGAGCCTTCCGGCCACCTCCAGGATGATGTCTTTGGGGGAGGCCCAGCCGCGCAGCGTGCCGGTCAGCTTCACACCGATCAGCTTGGGCATTTTCAGCTCCCAGGCCAGCCCTGACATCACGTCACAGGCATCCGCCCCGCCTACACCTATGGCCACCATGCCCAGCCCGCCGGCATTGGGGGTGTGTGAATCGGTACCGATCATCATACCGCCGGGAAAAGCGTAGTTTTCCAGCACTACCTGGTGGATGATACCCGCACCCGCTCTCCAGAAGCCGATACCGTACTTGTTGGAAACCGATGAAAGAAAATCATAGACTTCTTTGTTGGCTTCGTTGGCTGTCTTGAGATCAGCTGCCGCACCTACTTTGGCCTGGATCAGGTGATCACAGTGTACCGTGGAAGGTACTGCCACCTTTTCTCTTTTGGCCTGCATAAACTGCAAAAGTGCCATTTGGGCTGTGGCATCCTGCATAGCTACCCGGTCAGGGGCAAAGTCTACATAATCCACCCCTCTTGCATAAGGCCTTTCGGGAAGATTTTCCCAAAGATGGGAGTAAAGAATCTTCTCCGATAAGGTCATGGGTCTTCCTAAGAGCCTTTTAGCAGCATCCACACGTTCGGGAATGCGGGCGTAAACGGCCTTTATCATATCTAAGTCAAACACCATATCTTTTAATCGCTTAATTTATATCCCCAAGATCTGTAATTACCTCGCCATCTCCTTGATAGGAGGCGAAAATTTGGTCAGGTCTATGCCTTCTACCGCTGCCGTGTATTCCTCCATGTTAGGAATCCGGCCCAGGATAGCCGACAACACCACTACCGGAGTGGACGCCAGCAACGACTCGCCCTTTTTACGCTCGGAGTCTTCTACTACTCTTCCCTGGAAAAGACGGGTAGAAGTGGCCAGTACGGTATCTCCTTTGGCGGCTTTTTCCTGGTTACCCATACAAAGGTTACAGCCCGGACGCTCCAGGTACATCATATTTTCATATTCTGTACGGGCAGCGTTTTTGGGGAAGAGGTCATTGAACTCAAACCCGGAGTATTTCTGCAGCAGATCCCAGTCGCCTTCTGCTTTCAGCTCATCAATAATGTTATACGTAGGGGCTGCTACTACGAGCGGTGCATTGAACTCCACTTTTCCCTGCTGCTTCTCCAGGTTCCTGAGCATCTGGGAAACCACTTTCAGGTCACCTTTGTGCACCATACAGGAGCCCACGAACCCGAGGTCTACCTTTTTGGTTCCTTCGTAATAAGAAAGAGGCCGGATGGTATCGTGTGTATAACGCTTGGAAACGTCCTGGTTGTTTACGTCCGGGTCAGCAATCATAGGCTCGGCAATGATATCCAAGTCAATCACCACTTCCGCATAGTATCTGGCATTGGCGTCGGGAGCGAGGGCGGGCCTTGATCCCGATTTAATTTCTTCGATCCGCTTATTGGCTTTATTGATGAGTCCCTGGAGAACCTGGTTATGATTGTCCATACCCTTCTCAATCATGATCTGGATGCGGCCTTTGGCAATCTCCAGTGACTCAATCAGGGTGTCATCCTGCGAAATACAGATAGAAGCTTTGGCTTTCATTTCCGCTGTCCAGTCGGTAAAAGTAAAGGCTTTATCCGCCGGTAGCGTACCGATATGCACTTCAATCACGCGGCCCTGGAATACATTCTCCCCGCCGTATTGCTGAAGCATCTGCGCCTGCGTGGCATGCACCACATCCCGGAAGTCCATGTGCTCCTTCATCGTGCCTTTAAACGTCACTTTTACCGATTCCGGGATGGGCATGGAAGCTTCACCGGTGGCCAGCGCCAGGGCTACGGTTCCGGAGTCGGCACCAAAGGCCACCCCTTTCGACATCCGGGTATGCGAGTCGCCCCCGATAATGATGGCCCAGTCGTCTATCGTAATATCGTTCAGCACCTTATGGATCACATCGGTCATGGAGTGGTATTCGCCTTTCGGGTCACGGGCCGTGATCAGGCCGAACTCGTTCATGAACTTCATGAGTTTCGGGATGTTGGCCTGGGCTTTCTTATCCCATACGGAAGCCGTATGGCAACCTGACTGGTAGGCGGCATCCACGATCGGTGAGATCACGGTGGCGGCCATAGATTCCAGCTCCTGGGCCGTCATCAGACCTGTGGTGTCCTGAGAACCCACGATATTTACTTCCACACGCACATCCGAGCCGGCGTGCAGCACTTTACCCGGGGTGGTGCCCACGGCGTTTTTATTGAAGATTTTTTCTACTGCAGTAAGCCCCTGGCCTTCAATGGAAATTTCTTTTGAGGGCGCAAACACGGGAGCAGGCTCAACGCCCAGGATTTTAGCGGCCACCGTTTGTATCTTTTTACCGAATACAATAGCGTAAGATCCGCCCGCTCTGATGAACTCCATTTTCTGAGGCGTCAGCGCCCTGGAGATGTCGATCAGCTCGCGGTCGCCGTTATACAGCTTCTTTTTCTTTGTATTAATGGTCAGAACAGTACCTGTAGCTACTGAATACGTTTGCTCCAAAACGGGCTCATTATTTTCATTACGAACCAGATTCCCGTCAGCATCCACCTTTTTTACCCAGTTTTTGAGATCAATGCCTATACCTCCCGTAACGTCAACAGTGGTAAGGAAAATAGGTGAAATGCCATTGGTTCCCCCCACTATAGGAGCGATATTGACAAACGGAATGTAGGGGCTTGCCTGCTTACCTGTCCAAAGGGCTACGTTGTTCACCCCTGACATGCGGGAGGAACCCACCCCCATGGTGCCTTTTTCGGCAATCAGCATTACGCTCTTGCCGGGGTGTTGTGCCTGCAAGGCTCTTATTTCTTCCTGGGCAGCTGGAGTAATCATGCATTTTCCGTGAAGTTCACGGTCTGAGCGCGAATGTGCCTGGTTACCCGGAGAAAGCAGGTCGGTAGAAATATCTCCCTCAGCAGCAATGAAAGTAACGATTTCAATCTCCTCTGCCACCTCCGGCAGGTTAGTAAAAAACTCCGCCTTCGCGTAGCTTTCAAGAATTTCGCTCGCAATTTTATTTCCGTTATGGAACGCTTCCTTCAAACGGTCAATGTCGGCATCATATAAGAAAACCTGCGTTTTAAGCACGTTGGAGGCTTCTTTTGCTATAGCAGCATCGGTGCCCAGCGCCAGATCCAGCAGCACTTCTATAGAAGGCCCGCCTTTCATGTGGGATAACAGCTCAAAAGCAAATGCAGGGGTGATTTCGTTTACGGTGGACTCGCCTGTAATGATTTCTTTTAAAAACTTCGCTTTCGCACCGGCAGCACCGGTAGTTCCAGGCAAAGTGTTGTAGATAAAGAAATTAAGAGAATCAGCCCGGTGCTCATTCGCCGGATCTTTTATTTGGTCAATAATTTCGCCGAGCAATTCAGCACTGTCAATGGGTTTAGGATGAAGCCCCTGGGCTTTTCTTTCCTCAATTTCCTGAATGTAATCGTTATAAATATTCATAAACGGATCGTAACAAATGTCATTATAATAACCCTCAAAATTACAAACTGATTTCCATTTGGAACAAGAAGTTTCTTATTTAGAAGAATTCAAAATATTTTGCTTTTTTGGGTCATTTTACTCATTTTTTGCACTTTTTATAAAACATTACACTAAAGTATCCTTTATTTTGCGGCAACTTTTTAAAGAAGTGTATAAAAGTACATAACGAATGTCAAAGAACCTTGTCATAGTAGAATCCCCTGCAAAAGCAAAGACCATTGAAGGATACCTGGGAAAAGATTTTGTTGTAAAATCCAGTTTCGGGCATATCCGTGATCTGCCTGAAAAAGAGCTGGGTGTGGATATTGAGAAAGATTTTGAACCTACCTATAAAGTTTCGTCAGATAAGGTAAAGGTGGTCAACGAGCTAAAGAAGGAAGCCAAAGATAAGGAAGTATGGCTGGCCACGGATGATGACCGGGAGGGGGAGGCCATTTCATGGCACCTCAAAGAGGCGTTGGGGTTGAAAGAGGATACCAAGCGGATCGTATTCCGGGAGATCACGAAAAATGCTATCGGCAAGGCTATAGAAAACCCTAGGACGATAGACCTGGACCTGGTGAATGCACAGCAGGCCCGGCGGATTCTCGACCGGCTGGTGGGTTTTCAGCTGTCGCCCGTGCTCTGGCGTAAGATCCGGGCCGGAGACAGGAAGAACCTCTCTGCAGGCAGGGTACAGTCGGTGACCGTAAGAATAGTGGTGGAAAGGGAACGGGAAATCGAGAATTTCCAGGTGACCTCTTCCTATAAAATCCAGGCTGATTTTAACGTAGGAAACGGCAAGGTGCTATCGGCCGAGTTGTCGAAAAACTTTGATACCCTGCAGGATGCGGAGAAGTTCCTGAACGACTGCGTTCCGGCGCTGTTCTCTATTGCCAGCCTGGAAGTGAAGCCCACTACCAAAAGCCCGGCTGCTCCTTTTACCACTTCCACGCTCCAGCAGGAGGCTTCGCGGAAGCTAAGCTTTTCAGTGCAGCAGACCATGACCCTGGCGCAGCGGCTCTATGAATCGGGTAAGATCACTTATATGCGGACCGACTCTACCAATTTATCAGCGGAAGCTATAGAAGGAGCCAAAGGGCAGATCATCAGCGCTTACGGAGAGAAGTTTTCCAAGCCAAGAGTATTCAGAACGAAAGATAAATCGGCGCAGGAGGCGCACGAAGCCATCCGGCCTACGGATTTTTCATTGAGCAGCGCCGGTGCAGACCGGAACGAGAAACGGCTGTACGACCTGATCTGGAAGCGGGCCATAGCCTCGCAGATGGCTGATGCGCAGATAGAGCGTACCATTGCCAAAATCGGCATTTCTACCCGCCAGGAAGAGATGACCGCCTCGGGTGAAGTGATTAAGTTTGAAGGATTCCTGAAAGTATACCTGGAAGGGCATGATGATGAGGATGAGGAGAGCAAAGGAATGCTGCCGCCACTGAACATAGGCCAGCAGCTGGGGCTGATTCAAATGAAGGCTACGGAGCGTTTCAGCCGCCCGCCGGCCCGCTATACGGAAGCCAGCCTGGTGAAGAAGCTGGAAGAGCTGGGTATAGGCCGGCCTTCTACTTATGCACCTACCATCTCTACCATTATCAAGCGTGAATATGTGGTGAAGGAAGACCGGCCCGGCCAGACCCGTGAATACCGCGAGCTGATGCTGAAAGACGGTGCCATCACTTCGGAAGCGAAAACCGAGACCTTCGGAAGCGAGAAAGCCAAGCTGTTTCCGACTAACCTGGGTATGATTGTGAATGATTACCTGGTAGAGAACTTCGAGGAAATCCTGAACTATAAATTTACCGCAGAGGTAGAAGATGAGTTTGATGATGTGGCGGAAGGAAAGGTTTCCTGGCAGAAGATGATCAAAGACTTTTACAGTGATTTTCATAACAAAGTGGAGCAGGCGGCAGAGGGAGCTTCATCGGCTACCAGCTCTAATGAGCTGGGCGTGGACCCGGAGAGCGGGAAAAAGCTTTTTGCCAAAGTAGGCCGGTTTGGCCCTTACCTGCAGATTGGAGAAGCCACCGATGAGGAAAAACCCGTTTTTGTTTCGCTTAAAAAAGGTACACTGATCTCCAGCCTTACTTACGAGGAAGCACTGGCCATACTGAAAGGACCCAAGCTGCCCCTGGAGCTGGGATTGCATGAAGGCCATCCGCTGGTAGTGAATGAAGGAAGATACGGCCCGTATGTCTTGTATAACGGGAAATTCTATAACCTCGATAAAGGGGAAGACCCGCTGACCGTGACGAAAGAGCGGGCCATAGCCCTGATGGAAGCTAAGGCCACAGACGGCTCCCTGCCGCGTGAAATGGCCATGTATGAGGGGCAGCCCGTGGCCATCGGGAAAGGCCGTTTCGGCCCTTACGTAAAATGGGGTACCACCTATTTTAATATCCCGAAAACCGAAGATCCGCTGACCATAGATGATGCAAAGGTGGCTGAAATCATTCAGAACGGGAAGAAAGAGGCGGCCAATAAGGTAATCAGGGAATTCCCGGAGAACGACAAAGTGAAAGTGCTGAATGGCCGCTACGGCCCGTACATCCAGATCGGTAAGCGGAACGTGAAGATACCGAAAGGAACCGTTCCTGAGGAGCTGACGCTGGAGGATTGCCTGAAGCTGGGAGAAAAGTGATTCTCTCCCGGTGGTAATTCAGGAATAATCTCTTCTTCAGGCAAGGTAACCGTAAGTACTGTTCCGCCCCCTGTTTCGATCTTAAAGGTTCCTTTCAGATCAGTTACTCTTTTCCGGATGGAGCTCAGGCCGATGCCGTCTGTGGGCTGTTGGAAGGTATTTCCGTTATCGCCCACCTGGAACACGATCTTCCCGTTTTCTCCTGTATAAAGAAATACAAATACTTCGGTCGCCTCCCGGGCATGTTTCAGGATATTGGTAGCAGACTCTTTCAGAATCAGGAGAATCTCGTTCTGCTGCGTCCGGGAGAGCCGGGAAGCTGTCTTGGGGTCGATATCTGTTTCTTTCCGGTAGAGGGTGTCCGGTAACAGGAAGCCGGTAATTCGCCGGATACTTTCTTCAAAGGATTTCTTCCGGTCTGCAGAAGAGCCGGGATACAGGAGGTGGCTTTTTCCCCGGATAGACTCGTAAACCTTGCCTGTTTCAAGTTTTAACTGGTCAATAGACTCTTTCAGGTGGTTATCATTGGCCTGGAGACTGAGAATCTCCATATGGTGAACCAGCGCCGCCAGTGATGGAGACAGTTCATCGTGAAGGTTCTGCCCGATTTTACCGCTGGTTTCACGGGCTGACTCTATCCGGGCTTCTTCAATACGGGTATCGGCAGCTTTTTTAAGGAAAAGAATACGGAGGGCAGCTCTCTTTTTCTCCATGTGTACCCAAAGGCAGGAGGTTACTACCAGGGTCAATATAAACAATAGCAACAAGATATTCATAAGTGTTCTTCATATAAAAGTTAGGTTAACGGTTTCATGGGAAAATCAGATTATATTAAATTTCTTGGCTGCAGTAAGTAAGGCGGTAATGCTGGATGTGTGCGTTTTTGCCATCATTTTTCTCCGGTGCGCGGCTATGGTGTGTTTGCTGAGGCCCAGTTCTTCGGCGGCCTGGTTAATGGTAAGTCCGCGGGCAAAATATTGAAGCAGTTCAATCTCACGCGCAGTAAACGGGATATTCGTTTCTTCTTCCTGGCTGTCGAGTATTTTTTTTATTTCGGGAGAGATATAGTTCCTGTTATCGGCTATTTCATGGATACAGTCAATGACTTCACCGGTGTTGGCTTTTTTACTGATGAAGCCGTCAGGTTTATATTTGGAAAGCTCCTTAAGCAGGTAGGGATTAGCCAGGCTGCTTACCACGATCACCTTCGGGTTTTTGCATACCCGCCGTATATCGTTCAGGAAAGCGGGCAGGGGCCGGTCATCGAGGTAATAATCCAGGAACAGGTACAGGGTGTCTGTGGTTCTGAATCGGATCAGGTGATGGATCAGTTCTTCTTCATGGTAGAATACATTCACAGTACGGAATAAAGCGGTAAACTCTATCAGCCTCGCAAACGAATCTGCAAATAACTTGTGATCGTCCAACACTATGGCTGAAAGATTCTGAAAAATTGACTTATTCATAAATCAATTAGTATTAAATGTTTAGTTGAGGATTGCCGGTTTGTTCTTTTCTCTATTTACAAGTGTCGTTATGACACCCTGTTTTTATTACAAAAAACGTGCCAGTTCGTCAAAAATTGTGCCAGAGTGAAATTCTCTGAAATAAATATTTTCCTGTGTTTTCGGGCGGGTGAGGCAGGCGATTTTTCAGGCCGATTCAGTGAAATGGAAGTTAAAATTACAAATGGATCTGAAAACATAAGCGCTTATATATGGAAAGAAATAATTTTTTAGACAAAAATATGTGTTTACTATTGCATAAATACACATTGTGGTTATATTTGTGTATTGTTATAGCATAAAATGATTACGAAATATGAAATCTTTACTAAGAAAAAGGTATGTTAAGCCCGCATTGCTAAAGCATGGATCATTAAGTAAGCTGACGCTGAAGACCGGTAGTGCCGGGGATGCTGGGTTCCCGCGTGAGATTTAGGCGATGTTTTTCTTTCTTCATGTATGTCTTTCCAATGCGAGGTTAATCCTGATGAGCCCTGTATTTCACCCTCCGCAGGGGTGGAATACAGGGGAATCTACGCGATTTTTAAAGGGGATGAAGCTCACCTGGGAAAGATCAGGGATTTTCCCGGAATTTCTGCTGAAGAAAAGATTGTCAATGCTTTCCTGGCGAAGGGCCGGGAGGTTTTTACCGAGCTGGAACATGATTTTCTGCTGTTTCTGCTGATTCCCGCCCAAAAGAAATTCTACCTGGTCAGAGACCGTTTTGGAGTACAGCCCCTTTATTTTAAGCAGCAGGGGAAGACTTTCCGTTTTTCGCAAAAGATAAGCCGGCTGAGAGAAGATGAGCCACCCGGCTGGGCCGGAATCAGGAGATACCTTGTAGATTATGCCGATTCTGAATCCATACCTGATTCCCTTACTTTTTTTAAAGGCATTCATACCGTACCGCCCGGATGTTATTATTACAGGGCAGAAGACGGTACAGAGCAGTGTATCGCCTATTGGAAGCCTCAACCCGAACCCATCGGCGGTATAGGCCATCCCCAACTTTTCAGCGAGTTCCGTGAGCGGATATTTGAATCCGTGGCCTTTTATACCGGGAAGTATGACCGGGTATCTGCTCATCTCAGCGGCGGGCTGGACTCGTCCGTCATTGCCCTGGTGTATACCCAGGTATCGGGCAGAAAGATTCCTACCTTCTACTTTGATATAGCAGATGCAGATCACCGTGACCCTTATTATGCCCGTATGGTATCTGCACAGGTAAGCTTAAATCATACCCATATCCTTCCGGGCAGCATAGATGTGTATGATGCGGTCAGGAATGTGAGCCTGGCCACAGGAAGCCCGGAAGTTTCTATCCTGCCTTCTAATATACAGTACGCCATTGCCGAAGAATCGGCGTTTATGGGATGCCAGGCCATATTAACCGGTATGGACGGCGACTCGGTAATAGGGCACGGCTGGGCGTATCTGAATTCGCTGAAAGAAAAAGACGACTGGGAAGTATTTATTGAACATACCCTTCGCCGCTGGATGCTCCATGCCTCCTGGTCCAGGAAGGGGGCCGCCCGTGTGCGCCGTGAAATTATCGAAAAAGAGCTTCTGGCACTGCTCAAAGCCAAAGAAATCCGGCGTTTGAAAAACCTGATGAAAATCTGCCGGAGCCGGTACGGATATGTACCCTTACAGTTTATGGTGCACCTGGCGCGCCGGGTATATGAACGCCTGGTGTATTATCATCCGCCCGCTGATAAAACCTATTTTTTAAATCGCGGCCTGCGCTTTGAAAAAGAAGACGTATACACCTCTGCAAGCTTGTATGAACACAGTGACCCGGAAATTATCAATAACTTCAAAGCGGCCGTAAACGGCGAATATCCTCAGCATTTTGAGCAGTTTCATGCTATCGGGCACGCCCATGGACAGCAGTTTCTGCATCCTTTCTTTAACAGGAGGCTTTTTGAGTTAAGCCTGGCCATACCCGATGCCCTGCGCTACGGTAACGGTAAAACGCGCTGGCTGATGCGGCAGGCTATGAAAGATATTCTTCCGGCCGAGCTGTACTGCCGGCAGGATAAAGACGAGTTCGGTCTTTATATGATCCGCTCGTGCTGTAATCTGTGGCTGGATAACCATGAAAAATTTAAAGAAAACCGGGCGCTCTGGCAATACATTGACAAGGCCCGGTTCCGGAAACAAATGGATGTTCTCCTTCGGGGAGACCTGCCGTTTTCAGTAGCCCGCGGCTTATCACGCAGGCTGGTTCGTATACTGTACCTGGGTATCTGGCTGGATACATTAAAATGAGGTGCTCTCTCTTCCGTTTGGTGCCCTTTTCTTTGCCTGTTTTTGCTCAAAACAGGGTAAGTTTTTCTGCGGATTTCTGATCTAATCCGTTCTATATAGTATTTCTCCTGAAAAAAATACCTTTAATATTTTATTTTGTCATAATTAATAGTTTATTTTAGGTACTAATATTAAAATTTATAGCCATGTAAGCTACATAATTGTAAAATATAGATTATTTTAATTATATATATGTGAGATTAGATTATTTCTCATTATGCAGGTGAATGCGTAAAAAGGGAAGTTTCAGCACTACTTTAACCTGTATGTATCAGGGTATATTTAAATTTTGAATTACGGTGTTTTACAAAATAATCCTGTTAAATTATGAACAAAAAATCTACTATTCCCCGGGTATTTCTGCGAAGGCCGGGCCTTCCCGGAATACTCCTTTTCCTGTTGAGCTTTATACACGGAGCCTCCGCACAGGTTTCGTTGCCGGACAACAAGCCGGTGCCGTATGTAAATACCCAAACTCCTCCGGTAAGTCATGTGACGGGGTCTTCATGGACTACTCCAGCCCCAATTATTGCTCTTGGGGTTGTTGTCAATCCAGGGGGTGTTGAAGACCCTGGAAATGCATATGACAGCAATCTTTCTAATTATGCTTCAGTAGTTCCTCCTACACTTGTTGGGGGAACTCAAAGAATAACTATCGATATTGGGCAGCATGTGACGGCTTCTTCTGCGAATCCTTATTTCGTGGGATTTGATATCATGAATATAGATATTCTAAGCCTGAATTTGTCTTTATTGGGAAATATTGGTTTTAGTATTAAGCTGTATGACGGTACTAATCAGGTAGGTCCTGCTTACACCTTAGATAAAGATGCAATAGCAGGTTTGCTGGGAACTGATTTAGCAGGGGGAGCAGTAAAGGCCCGTATTGGTTCTACTATTGCACCTGCTACCCAGATTACATTTGACAGAGTAATGTTTGAGCAAGTGTCGCCTTTGATAAGTATGGGAAATACGAGGTTGTATAATCTGGTTTTAGGTAAATATGTTCCGGCCGATTACAGTTCCCTGGATTGTAATACCAACAACTACCTGGGAGCTCCTGATTACCCGATCGGTGTTATTTCGGCACGTACTTCAACTTCCGGAGTAACGAACCCTTATGGAGCATTAGATGATGATGGTGGTACTACTACAGATATTGGCGGGCTTAAAGAACTTTTGGCTGCTCCTGTCAATTACTCCGTAGGAGATGTCTTCGGAAATAGTATAAATACAAACGGGACTACCACATTTGTAGGCTTTGACCTTGAAAACTCTAACCTTCTCGGGCTTCTCAATGCAAGTTTATTAAGCAATTATACGATCTCTTTATTTAATGACGGTGCTCCGGTTTCCGGAGGTTCTTTCTCTGGCGGAGATTTGCTGGCCACTAACCTGACCCTTCTGGCAGAAAGCGGCAGAACTACCCTGGGTTTTATCACTGATGAAACTTTTGATGAAGTCAGGCTCACCATAGGAAGTACTTTGTCTACAAATCCAACCAAAGTACACGGCCTGGTCGTGAAACCTTTCTGCGCAGCCACCGGCGGAGATGTACTGGCCTGTAATACTTTAACGCCCTTAGCTAACCCGGCCCACCCGCTGTATATTAACGGTCTCCGTACCGGTAACGGGGGAGTGGCTAACCTGGGTACCATCGTTAACACCGAGAACATCATTGGCGTATCGGGCCATGCCACCATTACCACGCTGGCAGGCATAGCGGGATCGTCATCGGTTTCAGTGGCTAATGCCCTGGAAACGTATCCTGCGGGTTCTTTTGCCGGCTTTGAGGTAGAATCTTCTTCCCTGCTTCAGGCGTCTGTTCTGGGGCGTTCAGGTATCAAAATAGAGGTGTATGACCGTTCGAGCCCTACACCTGATGACCCGGTGTATACCAGTTCCGGGAATGTCCTGGCAGGAGTAGGTGCACTATCAGGAACCAATACCAATATTATAGGTATCATCAGCCCCGTGGCGTTTGATGAGGTGCGGCTGGTGATTGACCAGACAGTGCAGGCTACAGTAGGAAACTACCTCATTCACGGGGTGTATTTCCAGAAAGCCTGTGATATGCCGGTGGATTGCTCTTTTGCCGGGGTGTTAAGCCAGGATACGCACGGGGCGGTGGTCAATGCAGACAGAACGGGGGTGACTCTGGCGGTGAATGCATCCCTTGGGGCTGAAGCGCTGGAAGACCCGTGGAATGCAGTTTCAGCTTCCACTTCTGATTTTGCTTCTTTAAATGCGCTGGCCGGGGTTCTTTCTGAAAGTTCACTTTCCGTCGGGGCTACGGCCTTTACTTTCCCCAGAGGTACCTTTGCGGGTTTTGAAGTTAGTAAAGATGGCGGTCTGCTGGATTTAGGAGCACTGAATGATGACAGAATTATCATTACGATCTACAATAACGGTACAGAGGTGGAGAGTAAAAGCACCGCAGGTAGCGGACTGCTCACCCTGTCTCTTTTGGCCGGCAGCAGTAGTCGCTCAGTGATAGGATTTTATGCTCCGGGTGAATTTGATGAAGTCCGGATTACCCTGGATCGTACCGTGGCAGTAGAAACCGGTTTTTCTCTGAATGTTTATGGGGCAGTGGTAAGTACACAGTATGTTTATGAAACGGCAGGCCTTCAGTGCCGGCTGAATTACATCCGGCCGGACCAGAATACCGGGTATATTAATACGCCTATCCCGGGCAGTACCGCTACCAACGATGACCTTCCGGGAGGAGGGACGTACACCAGTACAGGAACCCCTTCGGTACCTTCGGGGGCGGATTATACCTTTAACATTAATCCTGACGGAACCTATACCTTCGAGACAGATACTCCCGGTGAGTATACCTTTAATATTGAGGTTTGCTCTGCTGATTTACCCGGCGCCTGCCCGGTGGTGCCATTGAAAATCCACGTGCTCGACAGGGGTGTGGTGAATCCGCCGGTAGGTTACCGTGATTATGCCGTGGTGGCTGAAAACAGCAGCAATAATATTATCCCGGTAAAAGCCAATGATATCCCCGGTAATGCAGGCGGAACGTTGGGCAATCCGACATTGGGTACAGGCCCGTCTCACGGCTCGGTGACATTTAACGGTAACGGGGAAGCCGTATATACACCGGCCAACGGTTTTACAGGTACAGATACCTTTACCTATACCATTTGTGAAACACCCGGCGGTCTGTGCAGCAGCCCGGTAACGGTGACCGTATATGTGCAGGATATCACTTCCGGTAATACCACCCTGGCCGTAGATGACCAGTTTACCGGGCCTATGAATACACCCATAAGCGGAAATATCCTGGAGAATGATTTTGATGCGGAAGGGCACACCCAAAGTGTAGCACTAATTGACCTGAACGGTGACGGTGTTCCGGAAACAGCACCTGACGGCTCGCCACAGGATGTGCTCCAGGGCGGTACTAAAGTAGGTACCATTACGGTAAATGCTACTACAGGAGACATTGTTTTTACTCCTGAAACTGGTTTTACAGGTACGGTAAATGTCGCCACCCGGATTCAGGATAGTGAGGGGGCAACTTCAGAGTCTACATTAGTTCTGATTGTGAAAGAAACTCCGGATTTACGACCTATAGCTTCATTTGGAACTAATGGTACTGATTTTTCGCAGGACGATGAGAGAGATTTTGTAGTTAACCTTTGGGAACTAAATAATAAGCCGGCATACTCTGCGGAGGCACCTATTGTACTGCTTATTTCCAAAACTTCCTCTTTTGATATTACTGTACCAGGGATTACTTTGAGTCCAACTGATCAACCCGGAGTTTCCGGTGTTTCATCTACTGGAACTTCGGTAAATAATGAGAATGGTAACTGGCTGTTCAGAGAAAGTGCAAACTTCATTTTTGCGACTTCTAAGGCTGGAGTAAATATTTCGGGGAATTCAAGAGCGATTTTAGGATTTGCGATTAAACGTAAAGCTGCCACAGCCAATGGAGTACAGAACATCGTATACAGAGTACAAAATGGATCTGGCGGAGAGGTTCGTACGAATAATAACACGCATATAATTTCAGTTTCTAAAAATTAAAATAAATTATAATAATCATGTTTATGAAGAAGAATTCAATTTTGGTGACAATAGCATTAATGATTGTCAGTTTATTAGGAGCCAATGCTCAGGATCCTAATTTGAATATCGATGCAGATGCTAATGCTTTTTTGAATGCAACCCAGACTGGAGTTATACGTGTTAGGGTAGTGGAGGCTTCGGCTGGTAATGTTCCGGGAAACAGGGTGGGTGTGCAGATTTCAACTAACGCATCTTATTTAACATTTGCCGGTGCTCAGCCTACTTTACCTTCTGGTTCTACTATTTGTAGCAATAATGGAGGAACTATATTAATAATGTTACCTGCGTTTTCAGAAGCAATAGATTTTAATGTCAATATTACTGCAGTGTCAGCTCAGGCCGATGTGAATATTTCCGCTAATCTGGAATGGTACGATGGCTCAGGTGCATGTAACGCGGGTGCTCCGTTTGGCGATGATGAAGATGCCGGAAATGCTAGCTCAGCAATTATTGATGTTATCTCTGCCACCCCTGTCAACCTGATCTCCTTTAGCGGTAAAGCCGAAGGCGGGAAAGCAGTTCTTGACTGGGTAACAGCGGAAGAAACCGGTTTCAGTCACTTTGTAGTAGAAAAGAGCCCGGATGCCAAAGCCTTTACCGCTATCGGGCAAGTGCCTGCCAAAGGAAGCAATAACAGCTATGATTTTACTACTGACCAAGCCGAGGCCCTGGTGTATTACCGCCTGACCATGGTGGATCATGACGGCAGCAGCGCTCCCAGCAAGATCATTCCGGTGGCCTTAGACGACAGCCAGGCTCCCGTATTCATGGTGTATCCTAATCCTACATCCGATTACCTGCAGGTTAAATACAATGAAGCAGGTACCATAAGAATAGTGGATGTAAGCGGTAATGAGGTAAAATCGCAGGATGTGGAGTCAGGGGTGAATGCCATTGATGTGCGTAATCTGAGAGAAGGCGTTTATTTCGGTAAGTTTAATAACCGCTCATTTAAGTTTGTAAAGAGATAGATCTCCGGATTTCAAAATTTACCTTCTGTGTTTCCTGTAAATACAGAAGGTATTTTTTTGCGCTTTTCCCTAATCAGTAATCATCAGCCGGCCGCTGAATATTTCCCCTTCCAGCAGTACCGAATACACATAGGTGCCGACGGTGGGCTTCACCGGCAGATACACCTCATTTGGTCCGTCTTTCAGCAGGTATTCACCGCTGTGTAGGGTGCGCCCGTTAAGATCCGTGAGGGAAATAAGGGCGGCGTTCCCGCCCCGGTTTTTGATGGTAAACTTAATGAAGTTGCGGGCAGGATTAGGTGAAACGGCCACTGCCTGTTCTGCCGTTTCTGCAATTATCCAGATGAGATGCAGGTTTGCCCCGGCCAGGTTTCCCGCCGCATCTGTACCGTTCAGCAGGAGCTCATACGTTCCGGGGGCAACGGGGCTCCGGAAAACACCCTCCAGGGTATTATTATCGGTCAGGCTTAGTTCCAGGCCTGAGGCCGGCACTTCATTAAAGGCAGCCTCGCCGGGAGCCTTGAGGTAAGCCCTTACACCGGCAGAGCTGAGTGTGAGCAGATTTTCATCTTTCAGTACAAACCGGATCTCCGGTGCAGAAACATAAACCCGGGCCGATGCCGGTGGTAGAGCCTCATTAATGTAGGCCAGCAATACGGGGTTCAACTCATCTTTATCGTGCATGTACGGATAGAAGGCATTGTTACGCGCCTCCTCCCAGTTGACGGGCAACTGCGCCGTATTATTCGCACGGGTGAGTTCGGTGAGCTTCTCTTCCGGGTCAATCACCAGCCGGACCTGCCGGAGCCCGCTGCGAAGGGCCAGGGTATCTGAATAAAGGGTGTTAAAGCTTCGGTGAACCCATTGGAAACCGGCGCTTTCCACCAAGCCGTCATCGTATTCAAGATAGGCAGTGACAGGCACCGTCCGGCTGCTTTCTATCCGGCCCAGGTTTTTTAAAACGGCAGAAACAATGACCTGTCCGGCATCTTTCAGCGATACACTGGAATTTACACTCTGCAGGCTTACAGAGCCGTCTTCAAAAGCGTAATCAGGGTTTTCAAAAGGATTAACCACCAGTGCCGGATCTCCCTGCAGCAGGAGTTGGTGAGAATTCGACTGGTCATAGACATTGTAAGAGGGCTTCTGTGTTTCCCGGAGGATAGCCTCCCGGATGATCTTTCCTACCGGTTTGCCCAGGAGTTCCGGGGTATTGAACATTTTGGCATAAAGACCTTCCACAAAACTCATAGAGGAGGTGGTATAGGCCCAGTAAGAATTGGCCAGTACGGCTATGGCCCCCTTATCAGGAGTAAACAGCCAGTCGGTGCTCAGGGGACTGTACCGGTAGAATACATTGCCTACCCCGCAGCCGTTAAAGTACATAAAAGGGTATTTTCCCTTATTATTAAACCCAAGGCGGGCGTCAGATACGTAACCGATATTAAAGTCAAGCGTGCTGGAAGAGCCGTGGCCGAAATAAGAGATAAAACCCAGGCCGGCATTGGTTTCCTTACTGATATTCACCTGTTCGGTACTGTTAACAGACTGCTTAAAAAGATGAGTAACAGTGGGGTTGGTAAGGGAATTACCGGCCGTTACGGCCATTTTTTTCATGAAAGATTTAAAGGTATTGATTTCGGTGGCGTCATTTCCGCCGTTCAGGTGCAGTACCTGTTTTTTCCACTCGTTGGTGCCCTGGCTTTCGTATTCCTTTACCTTTTCCAGGTAGTTTTTTACTTCCTGGTTTTCACGGGCGGCCAGTCGCCCGGTCATGTAGGCAGCCACATCGGGGTGAAGTCCGCCCAGGCCGGCAGAGAAAAGGGCATCGCTGCCCGGGTACCCGATGGCCGGCACCAGGTCGAGGTGAGCATCGGTTTTGAGCGAGTTCGGAAAGCTTACCGGCTTGCCGATCAGCAGGAGGTACCGCTCTCCGGAGGCGTCTCCCTGCAGGTGATAACGGAGGAATTCGCGGATGGCCAGGGGGCTTCTTTCGCCATAATTGAACTGGTCACAGATGTCCTGGATTTCCAGCAGCTCCACGTCAAAACTTCCCCCGGCAGAAGAAGACCGGTAGGCCTTGTATTCTTCAGAGGCCGCTTTCAGGCTAGGGTGGGTAATGATAATATAGTTGGCTTTTAAGGAGGGGAGGGTGAAACTTACCGGCCGGCCTTCACCAAAGCCCAGGATTTTACGCGACAGGAATATTTTTTTAACCTGTGCCCTGTTTTCCACATACATGCCGTCACCGGATAAAGGAATCTGTTTTCCTGACGCTACACCGGTAATATCATAGGCCATGAGGCCCGTTCCTGCATGACTTACCCGGAGCACCGAAGAAGACCGGGAAGAGGCGGGAAGGTTCAGGGTGAGGGTATCTCTGCCACTCATATCAATAAGCTGGGGGTAAGTAACGGTATAGTTGGTCCAGGAATGCGCCACTGCAGTTCCTTTGATAAGTGACTGTGTGGTAAAGGTAAAAGAGGGGTCTGCCGCAAGTTCTGCGCCGGGCACTTCGGCATTTACGTAAAAGTGATCAAACCCGGTATGCCTGATATTCCCGATGACCCGGTTATTCAGCTTCACCTGTATGTTATGGACGGCGGGGGTACGGGTATATAACAGGGCCGTAAAACGCACGGGAAACGCGGCCTGGGGTACATGGTTTTTTAAAGTGACCTTTTCCGAAGCAGGGGTGTCACTGTTTATCATTGGGCCCGACCAGGACTCTCCCCGTTCATAATACGACTGGGTTAAAAACGGAACCGGGCCGGTCAGGTTATTCTGAGACCAGGTACTATTGAATGACTTTACCTCACAGGCTATATGAAAATCTTCTGTATAACCTTCATTTCTGAAGCCGCCAGGCGTGTAAGTTCTTCCGGGAGAAGGGCCCACGGTTACAAAGATACAGGACTCATCGGAGAAGAGATTATCAGTAACCCGGGGGCGTTCTGCCGTCGGGGAATAAAGCAGGCTGTCCTGCTCCCCCTGGTTAGCCTTCAGGAAAAATTCATAATAATCTCCCTCATCAAAACGGCCGTCACTAAGACCTGTTCCGGTTTTGAGGATCTCCCTTCCTCTCTGGATGACCCGGATGTCTCCCGGTCGGGTAATGGCACCATTCAATTCTTTGATATCTTTATACTGAAGCCGGTAAATACCGGTTTCCCTGAAGGGTATTTTAAGATATTCCTGCCCGGGAACAACCCAGTGATTGGTGTAACCGTTCTGAGCAGCAAGTGTCCGGGTGAGGAGAACGAGGAAAACAATTACAAGTTTCTTCATAGTTGGGTTTTACTACCTGTTCAAAGATACTAATAAGATAATAAAAATAGTGTAAATGCGTAGTTTTAGTTAGTTATTTTCCCTTCGGTAATAACGGAAATCGTATAGATGAAATAAGAATTTATATATTTGCGTCAGGATTATACCTCCTGAAAAAGAGATAAGGAAATGAAGAAGAAGCTGGTGGTTTTGTCGGGTGCAGGAATGAGCGCCGAAAGCGGGTTGAAGACCTTCAGGGATATGGGCGGACTCTGGGAAACCTACCGGGTTGAAGAGGTAGCCACCCCGGAAGCCTGGGCACGAAACCCGCAGCTGGTGCTTGATTTTTATAACGTGCGCCGGCGGCAGGCTTTTGAAGCAAAACCCAATGCCGGTCATATGGCCCTGGCTGAGCTCGAAGATGCTTTTGAGGTGCAGATTATTACCCAGAATGTTGACTCACTGCATGAAAAGGCGGGTTCCTCCCGCGTGCTGCACCTGCACGGAGAATTGAGTAAGGTAAGGAGCGTGAGTAACCCGGAGCTGATTTATGACATAGGCGGAGAGGCGGTTCAGTGGGGAGACCTGGCCGGTGACGGAGGCCAGCTGCGGCCGCATATTGTCTGGTTCGGGGAAATGGTGCCTATGATTGAGCCTGCGGCGGATATCTGCCTGAATGCGGATATCTTTGTAGTGGTGGGTACCAGTCTGCAGGTATACCCTGCGGCAGGTCTGGTAGATTACGCCGGAGAAAAAGTGCCTAAATTTGTGGTAGACCCGCATTTGCCTGATTACCGCTTTGATGTAAAAAATGTGGAATTTATACAGAAAAGTGCTGCTGAGGGGTTGCCCCTGCTGGCAAAAAGGCTGAAGGCCCAATATCGTTAAAATCTCAAGTTACATTTTATTCATAAAATGCTGGCATTCTGACATATTTTTGTTATATTTGGTATATTGTTTAACTAACCCGTATATTTTATAGACTAAAAAAACATAAATAACATATTCGCGTTGACGCTTTAATATCCTGTGCCTGAAATACGACCAATTTTTCAATGAACTACAGGGCGGTGAAGTGGAGACGCCTGCGGTAAAGCGTGGGCGTTCCTTTTGCTTTGTAGTTCAGCCTTTGGTCGGGCTTCAGGTACAGGCATGGGAATCAGCCCCCGCTTTTTTGTTCCACTGTTTTGAAATTGAATAATTATTACTATCATGGACAACCGCCTTTTTACCAATATCTCTGCCATCGTCCTGGATGATCATAAACTTTTTGCAGATTCCTTTGCCAAACTGGTTGAATTTACTTCCTTATTCCGGACAGTCAATGTGTTTTATCATGAGCAGGACCTCATGCAATATCTTATTCGTTTCCGGACCACCGATACCTTGTATCTGTTTGTGGATTATTATATGGGTGACCGGTCACTGCCCGCATTTCTGAACGACCTGAAAAGGTTATCCCGGAATATTAAGGTGATTGTGGTCAGCTGCATCAGCAATTCTTTCCTTATTCACGACCTGATGAAATTTTCTCCCGATGGAGTCATCGGAAAAACAGCCAAAGCAGATGCGCTGATCGACTGCATTCATGAGGTGGCTAACGGAGGGCAATACCTGTCAGACGAGATCAGGGAAATTATGGCAAGAGACAACGGAGAGCGGGCCGTTCCTTTTACTTCCCGGGAGATTGAACTTTTGCGGTATTTTGCCAGGGGCTTATCCATCAATGATACGGCTGAAGAACTGAAATTGAGCCGTCATACCATTGCTGCACACCGCAGGAAGATGATGGCTAAAACCAATACATCCAGCATTACCGGCCTGCTGTCTGCAGCGCAGAAGCTGAGTGTTATCTGAGACGGTAACGATGATTACTTTTCCGGACCTCCTGGTATTGGCCGTAATGGCCGGGGTATACCTGCTGTTACGGTGGGAAAGGAAAAGATATACCTCCCGTATCAGGGTACTGGAGGAGCTGGCAGATGTGCAGATCAGGGAAGCGCGGATGCAGCTGACCCGGGAGATTGAGGGCAGGGTAGGGCAGGATCTTCACGACGACCTGTCAGCGTCTCTGGCGGGGATAGTTCACCAACTGGAACTCCTTTCTGCGCAGACAGAAGATGATTCCATAAAAAGACATATTAGCTCACTCAGTATGCAGACCGGGGATGTGTACCGCTCGGTAAGGAATAAGAGTCACCTTTTATATTCAGGCGCTGCAGAAAACAGCCTGGAGCAAAGCATAAAAAGAATTACTGATTTTGTCTTGCCGGATACCCTCTACCGGAAAGAAATAGATATTGACCGGGAGACTGATGAACGACTGGATGCCAGCCAGCGGATTGAGATCCTGAAAATTCTGCAGGAAGCTGCAGTCAACATCCGTAAGCATGCCCGGGAGGCGACCGAAGTATTCGTATTTCTCTACAGAAGCCGGGACAGGGGAATTATTTTCCAGGTGGGTGATAACGGCAGGGCGGTCAGGGAGTTTTCGGGGGGAATCGGGCTGAAGTCCGTCCGCCGGCGGGCAGATGCCTTAAAGGGGGAGCTTAGCATCCATACCGGGGAGGGTACCGTTCTCACGATTATTTTCCCGGAAAATGCAGGCGGCTCCGGTGTCCCTGTTTCTCAGTCGGTAAAACAGTTGTGAGCAAAAACAGCGTATCACCCGGGCGAAGAAGATTGCTGATAAACACATAGGCTGATTAGTACGTGAAACGGCTTTTCTGCCGCTTACATCGAAAAAAACGGCCTTCCTCAAAATCAGATGCAACCCGGAGTAATTTCTGCGCATCTTCGTAAAAAGAAAAAGCTATTACTTATGAAAAGATTATTATTTGCCTGCCTCTTGGCGGTAGCAGGCCGGGAGGTCATTGCCCAGGATATGCTTCCGGTCAGTGGAAAAGTAAAAGATGCCGTATCCGGAGAGCCTGTTGAATTTGCCACGGTAGTGGCCCGGAAATCTTCTGACAGTACCGTGGTGCAAAGTGTTTTTACCGATAGTTTAGGCACATTCCTGATGACGGTGCCGAAAGATACTTACTTTCTTTATATCAGTTTGGTGGGCTTTGAGCCCCTTACCACCGCCTCATTTTCTGAAGGGAAACCTTTGCCGGCAGAGCTGCTGCTCCGCGCCAACAGCCAGGTGCTGGAAGAGGTGCTGGTGCGCGGGCAAAAACCGGCCATTGAGCGTCAACCCGACCGTATGATCATGAATATTGCCGGAAACAGTATTTATAAAACCGCTATCAATGCCCTGGATGTGCTTAAAAAAGCACCGGGAGTACGGGTCAGCCCTGACGGTGCCATTTCACTGGGAAATAATATTACTCCCAAGGTATTCATTGACGGCAAAGATGTGCCCATGAGCGGGGCGGAGCTGAATAACTACCTGAACACCCTGGAACCGGACCTGATTGAGACCATTGAGATCATTACCAGCCCTTCTGCCCGGTATGATTCGAAATACAAGGCGATTGTGAATATCCGCCTGAAGCGCGATAAAAACCTGGGATGGAGCGGGAACTACGCCGCCTCGTACCGGCAGCATCGCTTTGGTGACCTGACAAATAACCTGACCTTAACCTACAAAAGCCGCAAAGCCGCTGTTACAGCTGCTGGCGGGTACAATACAGGTAAGGGCTTTTACCAGTATGACGGCACACAGAACCTGTTCGGAGATAACAGCCTCGACACGTATACCGATGTGGTTTCCAAAGCCGCCAGCGTGCCTTTCCGGCTGGGTCTGGATTATTTTTTCAACAAGAATCATTCGGCAGGAGTAACGTATCGTTTTTATAACCGTGAGGAAATCAAGGACAATAAAACCGACAATTTCATTACCCGGGGCAATGCTTCGGTGCTGCAGCAAACCGACCAGTATTCGGAGCCCATGGATAAAAGCAACTCTGTCAATGCCTATTATTCAGGAAAGCTGGGGAAATCTTCTCTTGACTACCTGGGAACCGCGGCGCGTTACACCAGTGAGGAGTTCCAGGATATTGACACCCGCGAGGCAAAGCAAATGACAGAGAGGCTGAAATCAGGAATCGCCAGCCGGATTGATATCCTTTCTTCCCAGTTAGATTACCGTACACCTCTGCTGAAAGGTAATTTTGAGACGGGAGCCAAACTGGCTTTTACCCATACCGATAATGACGTACGCTTTGATATCCTGAAAGAGAACGGTTTTGAGAAAGATCCTTTGAGAACCAATCATTTTCTCTACAGGGAGCGTATATTGGCGGCGTATGTGAATTATGCCGGAGCTTATAAAAAGATTACTTACCAGGCCGGCCTGCGTATGGAGAATACGGATTCAGATGCCCGCTCGGAAAGTACAGATAATGTGACATTGAGAAACTATACCCACTGGCTGCCAACGGCCGTGCTGGGCTGGAAGATAACAGATGACAAGATGCTGGGGCTTTCTTTTACCAGCCGCCTCAGAAGGCCGTATTTTGAAGAATTAAACCCTTTCCAGTTTTATATCAGTCCTTTTACCTATGCAGAGGGCAACCCTTTTCTCCTGCCGGAAAGAACGGATCAGCTGGAGCTGACCTACAGCTTTAAGAATTACGGTATTACTGCCAGAACGGGAAGAACCGGTAATAATATAACCCAGGTGCCGTACTATGACCCGGCGACGTTTATGACCCGTTATTACCGGGAAAACCTGGAGAAGGCCGTTTTCCATGCCGTGGGTTTTAACGGTTCAAATCGCATCAGGAAATGGTGGAATGTACAATACTACGGGCAGGTTACAGCAGAAAATTCGTATTATTTTATTAACGGAAAAGCCCTGGATAAATACGTGCCGGCTACGTATGCAAGCGGCTCGCAGGCTTTTACGCTGAAAAATAACTGGACCATTGATCATTCCATGTCTTACTATGCAGGCGGTGACGCTATTTATAAGGTGCTTCCCATATGGAGCATGAATTTCGGAGTGCAGAAAGTGGTTAAAAATGTGGTGCTGAAGCTGAGCCTGGATGACGTACTCAATACCGGTAACCAGAGGATCAGGTCGAATAGCCCGGACGTGATCGATACGCAGTTTGTGCAATATTACGGCTCAAGGAAAGTCAGGTTCCAGTTTATTTACCGCTTCGGGAAATCTACGTATAAGGCACGGCAGACGGTGAGGACGGATGAAGAGAACAGGGCAGGGTGAGTAAGTTAAAAACTAAAAACTAAAAACTAAAAGTTAAAAACTAAAAGTTAAAAACGGTCCGCCGCTGCGGTTAAGGTACATTCTTCCTTACTTTTAACTTTTAGTTTTTAGTTTTTCACTAAAGAAAAATCCCCGGTAAATGCCGGGGATTTTCATTCCAGATAGCAAGATAAATCTTATTTCTCTGCATTCAGCTGTCCTCTCAGGGCACGTGGAATAGTCACGCTGGCCACCGGGTTGGCAGATGGATCAATGATGGTCAGATCCGGAAGTTCAATTGACTTCACACGGATAGATTTGCCCAGTCCTAAATCAGTTACATCCAGGTTAACAAATTCAGGGATCAGCTTGGCTGGTCCTTTCACACGGATTTTTCTCAGTGTCTGTACCAGCTTACCCCCTTGTTTGGCACCTTTCGCTGTTCCGGTTAAACGGACAGGAATGGTAGTGGTGATCACCTTGTCAGGATTGATCTCCAGCAAATCCACGTGGACCAGGGAATCATTTACGGGATGGAACTGCTTGTCCTGAAGAATAGCCGTGTATTCTTTTCCGTCAATGGTCAGCTTGATCTGATACGCGTCAATGCTGTAAATCACAGGTCTGAACAGATAAGCGGGGGCATAGAAAGAAATTTGCTCTTCTCCACCATACAAAATTCCCGGTACATATCCTTCAGCGCGTAATTCCTGGGCTGACTGACGACCGAGATTCGCTCTTTTAAACCCTACAATCTCAGTTACTTTCATGATTAAAACTTAAGTTTTTGTTGATAATTTATGAACAATGTACTAATTGATCCGTTGTCTCTGATTCTACCGATGGCATGAGCAAAAAGCTCGGCTACCGATATCACTTTTACTTTCGGGTTATCCTGCCGCAGAGGGATGGAGTCGGAAACGATGACTTCCTCAAATACGGAATTGGAGATGATCTCGTGCGCCTTGTAGGAAAACACGGGGTGAGTGGCTACTGCCCGCACCGATTTCGCTCCTTTTTCCAGGATAAGTTCTGCCGCCTTACAAATAGTACCCCCGGTATCGATCATGTCGTCTACCAATACCACATTGGCATCGGTCACATCACCGATCAGCTGCATGCTGGCGATCTGGTTAGCCACTTTTCTTTGTTTGTCACAGATCACGATGTCTGCATCAAAGAAGCTGGCAAATTTCCGGACACGCGATACCCCTCCTACGTCAGGAGACGCAAAAAGCAGGTTGTCTATTTTCTTCTCTTTCAGATAAGGAACAAAAACAGAGGTTCCTTCCAGGTGATCTACCGGGATATCAAAAAATCCCTGAATCTGGCCTGCATGAAGATCCAGCGTCATGATCCGGTCTGCTCCGGCTGCCGTCAGCATATTGGCCACCAGCTTGGCGCCTATCGCTACCCTCGGCCGGTCTTTCCTGTCCTGGCGGGCATACCCGTAATAGGGAATCACCGCTACCACGTAATGGGCCGAAGCCCTTCTGGCTGCATCAATCATCAGCAGAAGTTCCATCAGGTTGTCGGCATTCGGAAAAGTACTCTGAACCAGGAATACATCACAGCCTCTTACAGATTCTTCAAAGTTGATTGAAATCTCACTGTCGGCGAAACGCTGAATGGATACTTTACCCAGCTCTTTCCCGTAATAATAAGCTACTTTCCCGGCTAAATACTGAGAATTAGTTCCCGAAAAGATTTTGACTTCTGCCATTGGGGTAGGTTTGTTCCGAAAAGTGCTGCAAAGGTATAAAAAATAATACGAAGTATTAAGATGGTTTTAAAAAATTAATATTATTTTGCACGAAGATTCTTAAAACTATAACAGAAAGGAAATGCAACTGTCACTGATAGATGAGGTGCCCGAATTCAATAAGGCGTATTTTCTGGATGTCTATGCCGAGGCGCTTTATGACAGCGGGAAACACAAAATGAGGCTGAAAACCATTAACGGCCAGCAGGTACCCGAAGATCTGAGCATAAGTATTGCCAGTAAATTCATCTCCCGGTATCCGGAAGGGACCATCTATAAGCTGGACACCAAGCTGGTGAACAAAGGAGGTAAAAAACCTTATTTTGTGGCTTTGAAAGGAAAATGCGTGGAGCGGGCCATTGAATTTTTTGATTACAATCTCAAAGTTCAATATGGTTTCGATCAGGAATTTTCGTTTCGCCGGGCGCACTGAATCAGGTATTAAGCAGCCTGAAATACCGGTGCTCAGGGAACTCCCTGAAATTTGTCTCTGCCGGCTGTGGTAACCGGCCTATGATTACGGTTTCAAACTTTTCTTTCAACAGCCCGTAGGAGGTGCTGAAGGGTGTCACCTCTCCGAAAAGTACTAAAACGGGTGTGGTAATTCTTTTATTCCTGATGTTTTTTATTGCTGTTTTTTCTGCTCTGAGAGTCTTGTTTTTCCCTTTCAGGTAGAATAGGTCTATAAAACGGTCAGAAATCACTCCCAGGGTTTGTTCCGGGGCCATCCGGCTGAAGTACCCTGCCGCTGCTGCTATGGAGGAAACCACCCGGAGGCCGGGATAATAATTTCTGAAAGTGCCGTTGACTTGCCGCAATGTTCCCGTAACTATCTGTTGATCTAAAACCGGTTCATAGCTTATTTCAAAGTCAGTAAGCCGGGCGGTGGGGTAGGCCAGCATTAAATACTCTCCGGCTTTTGAGGCTTCAAAGGCAGAGTCCGGCACCAGGGTATGAACCTGGAGATCAGAAACCAGCCTTACACTCTTCCAGAAGCGGGTATTCAGAAAAGAATGCTGCTCCAGCAGGGTGATACATTTGGTAATCAGGCTAGCCACATCATTTGAATTTCCAAGGAAATGATCTTCCAGCCAGAGAAGCTGCTCTCCCGAACGCACCATGAAACGGAGGCGGGAGAATTGTATCTCAAAGATCAGGTCATACAAATCGGTACGCGCGGCAGAAAAGCGGTCGTCTGTAATCGTATTCATTTACGGAAAGCAATTTTTCTCAAAAAATCAGGGCCATGCCCCGGGTTCAATTGTGCTAAATCTTCTTCAGTGAACCACCGGAACGCCGTCAGGATATTGCCTTCAGGGTCTGAGCCGAGTTTGGGTACCAAGTTAAGGGCAGAAACCCGGAAATACAATTCCACTGCATGAAGTTTTCCTGAAATGTACTGGTGGATATGGGCCAGCTCATGTACATGAATCTCCAGGCAGGTTTCTTCCCTGAATTCACGCTGCAAACCGCTGATGATATCTTCCCCCTCCTCCAGTCCGCCACCGGGAAAGTTCCAGAAGATATCCTCTTTATTCAGCAAACGGTGGTTCAGCAAAAGAACCCGGTTGTCATGCGTGAGAATACCGCAAACCCGTAAACGGATTCTCCCGCCGTAAAGGTTGTTTATATCCATAGGTGTTATTTTCTAGCTGTGAGCTGTGAGCCTTGAGCTATGAGCTATGAGGAATTGCTTTCCTCAATAAAAGCTCACGGCTCATAGCTCATAGCTCACAGCTACATACCTTTCCTGTACGCCTTACCGTATTTCAGCTTCTTTTCCGCCTGGATATCCCGGCGTTTGTTCACTTTTTTGTTTTTCTCCAGCTTTTCATGGAAGGCCGGGCCTACGTCTTTGTCCCGTTTTATGCGGGGTAACTTCACCTCTTCACGCTCGGTTTCAAAAGGCATGAGCTGTTCTTCGATCTCGATATAAGCCGGCAGGGGGAGGCGGGTCAGCTGCAGCTGGTACATGGTTTCAATTTCACCGAAGGCCTCCTCTTCCCGGGGGCTGACCAGGCTGATGGCCGTTCCGAAATTTTCTCCCCGGCCCGTGCGTCCGATCCGGTGAATGTAGTCGTTTTTTTCTTCCGGGACATCCATATTCACCACATGGGTAATACCGCGGATATCCAGCCCGCGCGAGCCGATATCGGTAGATATCAGGGTTTTGACCGTTCCCTCTGAAAATTCCCGGATAGCCCGGAAACGGTAATTCTGGGATTTATTGGAGTGGATCACCTCCACCTGCTGAATACCCCGTTCGGCCAGCTCGCGGTGCAGCAGATCAGCGGCCGACTTCTGGGCCACAAACACCAGGTTCTTTTTCATTTCCTCGTCATTGGCCAGGAGAAGCTCCAGCAGGTTGATCTTGGTGCGGAAATTGGGTACGGCATAGGTTTTTTGCCGGATGTTTTCGAGAGGAGTGCCCACATCAGCATCTTCTATGACTTCGGGCGATTTGAAAATATCATGGATGAGGTCTTCCACTTCTTCTGAAATAGTAGCAGAGAATAAAAGATTCTGCCGTTTTTCAGGTATTTTATTGAAAATGATGTCTAGCTGAGGGCGAAAACCCAGGTCCAGCATCATATCAAACTCATCAATCACCAGCTTCCGGATATTTTTGACTTTCAATACACCCGAGGCTGAAAGGTCAGTAAAACGGCCGGGCGTGGCCACTACCATGTCGCAGCCGTTCATCAGCTCAGCGGCCTGGGTTTTCATATTTACACCGCCATATACCCCTACTACATCAAAGCTCATATAGGAGGTGAGCGCTTTTACACTCTCTACCACCTGCATCACCAGCTCACGGGTGGGTACCAGTACCAGTATCTGCGGCAGTTTGTCTTTGCTGAAGTTCCACATCCGTAACAGAGGCAAAAGATAGGCAAAGGTCTTGCCGGTTCCGGTGCGTGCAATGCCGGCCAGATCCTTTCCGGACATCACCGCCGGGAACATTTTCTCCTGGATGGAGGTAGGAGAGGTGAAGCCCAGGTCATCCAATGCCTGAAGCAGGGGCTTGTTAAGATTAAGATCGGCAAATTGCATAAGAAGTAATCTGAATAATTTTACAAAATTAGGAGATTTCGTGCGTATATTAGTGACCTTGTTGAGCTATGAGTTATGAGCTATAGGCTATGAGTTTATAAATTCCTGATAAACAGGATAATAAATATATGGTAAAAGCGGAGTGCCGCCCGGATCGCGGCCCAAAGTTCATAGCTCAAGTCTCAAAGCTTAAAAAAATATTTAACTATGAAAAAACTCCTGTTGCTTCTCCTTCTTCCCGGTTTTATTTTTGCTCAGAAATCAAAGCCCGTTTCCCTGTTTAACGGCCGTAACCTGGACGGATGGATTGTTTACGGAACTGAAAAATGGTATGTGGAAGACGGCCTCCTGGTATGTGAGAGCGGCCCTGACAAAGGTTACGGTTACCTGGGGACTGAAAAATCGTACAAGGATTTCGAGCTGACCCTGGAGTTTTTCCCCGAAGATAACGGAAACAGCGGTGTGTTTTTCCATTCCGGCATTGAAGGTACCAAAGTGAGCGGCTGGCAGGCGGAAGTAGCCCCTCCGGGGCATTTTTCAGGCGGGATTTACGAATCGTACAAGAGGGGCTGGCTGATCAAACCGGACAAGTCGCTGGATAACGTGAAGATGGGGGCCTGGAATACCATGAAGCTTCGTGTATTGGGCGATGAGGTAACCACCTGGGTGAACGGAGTGCAGATGGTGACCCTGAAAGACCCGGTTTTTGCGGAATCCGACGGCAAGATTGCCCTTCAGATTCATGATGGCGGCGGAATCAAAGTGAAGTGGAAGAACTTGAAAATAAAGACTTTAAAAGCGAAATAATTTGTAAATTATATTTTTTAAAATGGCAACAGAAAACACAGAAAAACTAAAAATCCTGCAATCCACACTTGACAAGCTGGACAAGTCATTCGGTAAAGGTACGGTGATGCGCCTGAGCGATACCAAGGTGCTGGATGTTCCTGTAATTTCAACAGGTTCACTGGGATTGGACCTTGCACTGGGGGTAAACGGTTTACCCAAAGGCAGGGTGGTGGAGATCTACGGTCCGGAGTCGTCCGGTAAAACCACACTGGCAATGCATGCGATAGCCGAAGCCCAGAAGCAGGGCGGGATAGCCGCATTTATTGACGCAGAGCACGCCTTTGACCGGGTATATGCTGAAAAACTGGGTATTGATACCAAAAATCTGCTGATCTCTCAGCCCGATTACGGGGAGCAGGCACTGGAAATTGCCGAGCACCTGATCGCTTCAGGAGCTATAGACATCTGCGTGATCGACTCGGTGGCGGCGCTGGTGCCGAAAGCCGAGCTTGACGGGGAAATGGGCGACAGCAAGATGGGTCTTCAGGCCCGGCTGATGTCGCAGGCGCTCCGGAAATTGACCGGTACCATTAATAAAACAGGTTGTACCTGTATATTCATTAACCAGCTCCGTGATAAGATCGGAGTGATGTTTGGCAGCCCGGAAACTACCACCGGAGGTAATGCACTGAAATTCTATGCTTCAGTGCGGATTGATATCCGGCGGATAGGCCAGATCAAAGACAATGACGGAAATATCATTGGTAACCGTACAAGGGTGAAGGTGGTGAAAAATAAAGTGGCTCCGCCGTTTAAGGTGATTGAGTTTGATATCATGTATGGTGAAGGGGTATCTAAATCGGGTGAAGTGCTTGACCTGGCCGTAGACCTGGATATTATCAAGAAGTCGGGCTCCTGGTTTTCTTACGGGGCTGACCGCCTGGGCCAGGGCCGTGATGCGGTGAAAAGCCTGATCAAGGATAATCCGGAGCTGATGGCTGACCTGGAAGAGAAGATCAAAGCCACGGTGGCGGGCAATGCCGATGCACTGATGGATAAGAACGGCGAAGAGTCTGACGATTAAGCTACAGCTGTTAAAAAAAAGTTAAGGCGCTTGTTTCGGGCGCCTTTTCTTTTACTTTTTTGCAAATACAACGTCTAATATCCGGAAGATGAAAACAACAATTTATAAACATGAAGGAATGAAGTTTAATGAAGAATACGGATTTTCTTAACTAATCTTCAATCCTTCATGTTAAAAAAATAGAATATATTTATTGCTGGAATTAACTTTTATAATACACCACAGGTAAAAGTATTATGGTATTTGTATCGTTAATAACAAAAATACAACGGCTTTGAAATTTAGAATTTTTTTGTGTCTATTACTTCCCCTTGCTCTTCTGAGCTTCCGGCGTCCGCAGAATAATTTTCAGATGGGGGAAGAGTATCATTACAGGGTGAAATATGGTATCCTGACCATCGGCTCAGCCAATGTGGGGGTGGATACCCGTACCTACCAGGTAAACGGTTTGCCGTGTTATAAAATTCATATTTATGGCCGCACGGAGGGAATTACCGACCTTTTTAAGGTAAGGAATACCTACACCAGCTATATGGATACGATTAACTACCTGCCGCAGAAGTTTGAGTACAGCGCCCGTGAAAATAATTATAAACGTGACCAGGTGCTGTATTTTGACCACAATAAAAATGTAGTGGTCAAAAAGGAGAAGGAATCTATTGACACCTATAATGTGCCTGATAATATCCATGACGTGATCTCGGGGTACTATTCACTGCGGCATGTAGACTTTTCGCAATACAACATAGGGCAAACCTATTCAGCACCTTTATTCTTTGATGATGAGTTTTACCGGTTCAGGGTAAGATATGGTGGCAAAGGAACTATTAAGACCCGTTTCGGGAAGATTAATGTGCTGAAGCTGAACCCGGTTTTGCCCGACAATAAGCTTTTCAAAGGAGAGGATGCCATCCGGGTGTGGGTCAGTGACGACCGTAACCGGGTGCCGGTAAAAATCGAGGTGGATTTCTCATTCGGGACCATTGTGATGGAAATCCGTAAGTATAAGAAGAACCTGTTTCCTTTTAACTGGATAGAATAGAAAGTTAACATTGATGGTGTAAAAATGCAGGGTTAATGAGAGTTTTTTCTTTTAACCCTGTATTTTTTTGTATCCGTTGTGACGTTTTGAAATTTTTGTTCTACTTTTGCCCCTACATTTAAATACCATTCAAAAATGAAAATAGCTGTAGTAGGTACGGGGTACGTAGGTCTGGTGACCGGAACCTGTTTTTCTGAAACGGGAAATGAGGTAACCTGTATTGATATTGACCAGGCGAAGGTAGACAGCCTGAGAAAAGGAAAGATCACCATTTATGAACCCGGCCTGGAGCCGATTTTTGACCGGAACCGGAAAGACGGGCGCCTGAAGTTCACTACCAGCCTGGAAGAAGGGATTAAAGCGGCAGAAGTGATATTCCTGGCTTTGCCTACGCCTCCTGGCGAAGACGGTTCTGCCGATCTGAAGTATATCCTGGGCGTGGCAGATCATATCGGTAAGGTATTGGATCACTATGCCGTTATTGTAGATAAAAGTACGGTACCCGTAGGAACCGCCGAAAAAGTACATGCTAAAATAGTTGCCAATGCCAAAACCGGGTTTGATGTGGTTTCTAATCCTGAGTTCCTGCGGGAAGGAGTGGCAGTAGAAGACTTTATGAAACCTGACCGTGTGGTGGTAGGTACCAGCTCGGCCCGGGCAAAGGCCATTATGGAGCGCCTCTATGCACCCCTGGTAAGACAGGGTAATCCTATCATTTTCATGGATGAGCGCTCTGCCGAGATGACCAAGTATGCGGCAAACTCTTTCCTGGCGATGAAGATCACCTTTATGAATGAGATGGCTAACCTGTGTGAGCTGGCGGGGGCAAACGTGGACAATGTAAGAAGAGGAATCGGTACCGACAGCCGGATCGGCAAGCGCTTCCTGTTTCCGGGCATCGGTTACGGTGGCAGCTGTTTCCCGAAAGATGTGCAGGCTTTAGGAAAAACCGCTCAGGAATTTGATTATGATTTCAAAATCCTGAAATCTATTATGCTGGTCAACGAAAAGCAGAAGACCCGGCTGATTCCCCGTGTGAAAGAGTATTTTGGAGGAGATCTGAAAGGCAAAACCATTGCCCTTTGGGGGCTGGCCTTTAAGCCGTACACCGATGACATCCGCGAGGCGCCTTCTTTGTATAACATCAAAGCCCTGAAAAGAGCCGGTGCCAAAGTGGTGGTATTTGATCCCGAGGCGGTTTCTAATGTAAAAAAAGAGATCGGGAAGAAAGTGAAATATGCTTCCGGTATGTACGAGGCACTGGAAGGTGCTGATGCCCTGATGATTATGACCGAATGGCCTGAATTCAGAACACCTGATTTCAATAAAATGGCTGAAAAGCTGAAAAATAAAGTGATCTTTGACGGAAGAAACCTGTATGACCTGGAAGAAATGAAAGGACAGGGTTTTGATTATTTTTCAATAGGAAGAGAAACCGTAAAGGGAAAATAGTTTTTGTGCAATTAGAAATTAGAGGTTAGAAATTAGTCAATAAATAAATCTAACAGCTAATAGCTAAAGACTAACGGCTAAAAATATACAATGAAACGAATACTAATTACCGGCGGGGCGGGCTTTTTAGGGTCTCACCTTTGCGACAGATTTGTTAAGGAAGGCTATCATGTGATTGCCATGGATAACCTGATTACAGGTGACCTGAGGAATATAGAGCACCTGTTTAAGCTTCCGAATTTTGAGTTTTACCACCACGATGTGAGTAAATTCATTCATGTGCCCGGGGAGCTGGACTACATACTGCACTTTGCTTCACCTGCCAGTCCGATAGACTACCTGAAGATTCCCATCCAGACCCTGAAAGTGGGTTCACTGGGTATTCATAATTGCCTGGGGCTGGCCCGCGTAAAGAATGCAAGGGTGCTGATTGCATCTACTTCTGAAGTATACGGCGACCCGCAGGTACATCCGCAGACGGAAGACTACTGGGGACATGTGAATCCTGTAGGTCCCAGAGGCGTTTATGATGAGGCTAAACGCTTCCAGGAAGCCATGACTATGGCCTATCATACCTATCACGGGGTAGAAACACGGATTATAAGGATATTTAATACGTATGGCCCGCGGATGCGGCTGAATGACGGCCGGGTACTTCCGGCGTTTATAGGCCAGGCACTGAGAGGCGAAGACCTGACCATTTTTGGTGACGGTTCACAAACCCGCTCTTTTTGTTATGTGGCTGACCTGGTAGAAGGCATTTACCGGCTGCTGCATTCAGATTACCCGAACCCGGTAAACATCGGGAACCCTTCGGAAATCACGATCAGGGACTTTGCGGAGGAGATCATTAAGCTGACAGGTACTGATCAGAAGGTGGTGTACAAAGATCTGCCCAAAGACGACCCTAAACAGCGCCAGCCGGACATCACCAAAGCCCGGGAAATTCTGGGCTGGGAACCGCAGGTAGACCGGGCCGAAGGCCTGAAGCTTACCTATGAATATTTCAAAAGCCTGCCGAAAGAGAGGCTTTTTGAGGAGGCTAAGCACCGGGAATTCTAAGCTGGCCCGGAACGCAGATGACGCAGATTTTTATGATCTATATAATTAAATCATAAAAATCTGCGTCATCTGCGTTCTATATACCTCAGGAGTCTATCCGAAGGAAATCGCCGTCTTTGCTGAATTCCAGCTCCAGCTTATTGTCGAGCTCTACCTGCTGACGGTTATCATCCAGCTCCCATTGCAGGATAGCGTTAGCGGGGTAGTTGGCTTTAACATAAGCCAGGATTTTTTCCGGGATCACTGAATCAGGCAGGGCGCTGCGAGACTCAATCGAAGTAATTTCATGCTTTTTATTAAATTCCAGGCTGATGTTTCCCTCCAGGATTACATCATAGGATTTGGATAAGCCTTCTTTGTCTTTTACCGCCTGAAGTATTCTGGCAGAAGGGAAGTGCGTGTTCACATAAGTGGTGATAGCAGCCGGTACCTCATTTTCTGCCAGTACCTTCTGGCTCTCGCACGCAGTCATCAACCCGACAGACATCAGCATTAAAATGAATGATAGTTTTTTCATGATATATTTGATTTAGATAATTGGTTACTTAACTGTCTATTTTTATAAAATTCCCGTTGGTGTCAAATTCCAGCTCCAGTCCGCTGGAGATTTCTACTTCAAACGATTTGCGGTCCTTTTCTATTTTAACCACTTCGTTATTCGGAAAGCGTTTTTGAATGTAGGCCAGTATTTTTTCAGGGATAAACCGGGTGGGGATAGGCTGCCGCTGGCCGTCTACTTCTTTCCATTCTCCCTTTTTATCAAATTTGATTTTCAGCTTATCCGGGAATGTCACCTTGTATTCAATATCCAGGAGGTCTTCGGTCTCTTTCAGGATGGACCTGACCTTTTCCTTTGTAAAATTCTTCTGTATAAAGGCCTGTGCTTTTTCAGGGAGATCATTCAGGTTTATTTTCTGAACTTTCTGTCCTCGGGCAGCTCCTGAAAATACCAGGAGCAGGATCACCGGTAAGAGTATTCGCGTCACGGTTAATTGTTTTTTGATGGTACAAAGTACGGGAGGGATTTGGGAAAGAAATGGGAATGTTATTTTCTGACCGTAAATATATGTCGCCCGTGCTGGTAAGTATACTCCAGGCGTAATTCAGGGTAGGTATTAATAATACTCTCTACAATAGACAGCCCCAGCCCGGAGGAATTGTGATCGGAGGAATGCTTGTAAAACCGTTCAAAAATCAGGACAGGATTGAGAGGAGCCAGTGAGCTGGTGTTGGAAATGCTGAATTCATTCCTGCTGATGATAATTCCTATTTTCCCTTGTCCGGTATTGTACCGGATAGCATTCCGGAGCAGGTTAGATACCAGGATACTGATTAAGTTACGGTTAGCATAGAGGGTGAAATCTTCGCGGCACTCCAGCTGAAGCGTTAAATTTTTAAAATGGATAATGTCTTCCAACTGGCCGGTAATTTCTTCTGCCACGGCACAAATGCTGACGGTTTCTTTTTCTTCAAACTGACGGTTTTCTATTCTTGAAAGCATCAGCAGTGATTTATTCAGGTTGACCATGCGGAGAAGTGCCCGTTTGGTTTCCCCGATTTCCGTGCTTTGAGCTTCATTCAGATCCCCGTTTTCCAGCAGGAGGTCCAGCTTATTGATAGTGATGGCCAGGGGGGTCTGGAGCTCGTGGGAAGCATTTTCAATAAACTGCTTTTGCCGGAGGAACAGGCTTTCGTTCCGGTCAATCATTTCCTGTATTTTCTCTTCCAGGATGATGAATTCGGTGACGGTACTATTGACCGGCTTTATCTTTGTATTGCCTCCGAATTTGTAATTCTGAAGGTCTTTTATCAGGTTTTTCAGAGGCTTCAGTGCCCTTTCCAACACAAAGCTGTTCACCAGGAACAGGGTGATGACAATCAGCAGGTATAAAACCACCAGGGCAATGGTCAGGTTAATCAGGAAATCGTCTTCTTCCACGGTAGAGGTACGGATCTCCAGGGAATAGGGCTGGCCGTCAGGTGCATAAAAGCCTGTGCGGAGTACCCGGTAGGGCTCCATTTCGTCATCGTATTCCATGTAAATCATCTGCCGCGAAAAAATGTTGGCCTTTTGCAGGGAATCTGTGGGTAGAATACGGAACTGGTTGATACCGAATTCGCGGGTGTGCAGAACGGTAGAATCAATATACGCCTGACGGATAATGTTGATTTTCTGGTTCTTGAGGCCGTCATCTACATTGTCATACACTTCGTCAAGAATAAAGGCATAGAAAAGTCCTGCCCATACGGCCACCACCAGTAACAGAATGTACACCAGGTGCTTTAAGGTATAGGTTTTCAGCGATTTTCCCATCAGACCAGTTTATAGCCTACCCCGTACACCGCCTGGAGGTCGGCTTCAGAGTGATTGTCTTTTAATTTTTTTCTCAGGTTTTTCACCTGGGAATAGATGAAATCCAGGCTGTCGGCCTGGTCAATATCATCTCCCCAGATAGACTCGGCCAGGGTGGTTTTCTGCAGCAGCTTGTTAGGCCGTACCATAAAGTGGTAGAGCATATCGTACTCTTTCCGGTTAAGGGGCACTTCCTGCTCATTGATCTTCAGTGTGCGGTCTTCCGGGTAGATCTTCAGGTTTTTGTACGTAATATGATCTTCACCGTTTCTTACGCGCCGGCGGAGGGCCGAGTTGATACGGGAGTGCAGCTCGGCCAGGTGAAAGGGTTTGGCCAGGTAGTCATCTGCACCCAGATCCAGGCCGGCCACTTTATCATCTACGGCATCTTTTGCGGAAAGTATGATCACGGAGGTTTCCGGGTGCCGCTGCCGGATTTCTCTGAGAATATCCAGCCCGTTGCCACCCGGCAGCATGATGTCGAGCAGAATACAATCATAGGTGTAATCTTCTGTTTTGCGCAGACCTGAAGAGAAATCGGAGGCGTATTCCACCAGGTGAGAGGAGGCTTCCAGGGAACTTTGAACCGTTTTCCGGAGTTCCGGTTCATCTTCAATAATCAGAATTTTCATCGGACCTGTTTTTTAGCGCAAGAATAGGCGTAAAATTAGGAAAGAAATGGGAAGATCGGTTTTGGAGCGTGCTCTGACTTCCTTATTTTATCAAAGTATGCTTTTATTTTAGCTAATCCCCGGCGCGAACTTGGCAGGGAAAGAGAAGTTTCAGATTTTTATATATTGTTTGGATACATTCAAATTGTCTTGTTATGAAATTAACTCTAAAGGTCTTTGTTATTTTTCTGTTGAGCAGCTGTGGCTGGGTATCGGCGCAGTCGCCCTGGGAAAGGATCGCTCAGATGCCTTCCACGTTAGGGATTGAAAAAGGTAGTAAAGCATTTGTTACAAAAGATTTCCGCCTGGAAGTGCTGAACGCTTCGCATACTGCCGCGGCACTGTCGCCGGTAAATGATACTATCTTTGATTATACCCCCGATGAATGGCTGAAGAAAAGAGATAAGGACGGTTTCTACCACCTGGGAGATATCAACATCCGTTACAGAACCGGAAGTACCGGGGACTGGACGGCATTTTCTTCGGCCGGTAAAAGAAAGGAAGTTAAGGCATTACCGGCCGGTAAAAACGGGCTGGCGGTCTCTGACCTGTCGGGCCTGCTGAACGCCGGCGCACCGCTTAGCCTGAAACGCTTCTGGGAAACCGACGGTAAAAATGTTATCCTGCGTTTTGAGCTCCGGAATACTTCCGGCAGCCCGGTGGAGATCGGGTCGCTGGGCATACCCATGATCTTTAACAATATCCTGCAGGATAAGAAGCTGGATGATGCCCATATGGACAATGTGTTTTTTGACCCGTATATCGGTAAAGATGCAGGTTATATCCAGGTGAACCGGCTTCATGGGAAAGGGGTATCCCTGCTGGTGCTACCCCATGAAAATGCAGGTTTTGAAGCCTATAGTCCGGTGAATGATGATCCCACACCGAGAAGCATTGTGTTTGAGGGTTTTCATGAATGGATGATCCACAGCAAAGCCCATGCTGAAACCGATTGGAAAGGGGTACAGCAATGGAATGAACCTACCTCCGTGACCCTGAAACCGGGGGAAAGCCGCTCGTTTGCGCTCCGGTTTGTTTTTGCTCCTTCTATCCGGCAGATAGAATCGCAGCTGGAGAAAGAAGGCCGGCCGGTGGCGGTGGGGCTTCCCGGCTATGTGCTTCCGCAAAATGAAAATGCGGCACTTTACCTGGCGTATAAGCATAAGGTGGCCTCGGTAGACGTTTCTCCCCAAGGGGCTTTGACCGTAAAAGCCAGTGGGAAAAAAGGGAAATGGGAAGGCTATACTATTCAGGGGAAACAGTGGGGACGGGCCCGTCTGACGGTAAAATACCAGGACGGTACGGTACAGACCATCCATTATAAAGTGATCAAGCCGCAGGAAGAAGTGGTAAAAGACCTGGGGAATTTCCTGACCACCCGGCAGTGGTTTGATGATAAAAATGACCCCTTCGGCCGGGCTCCTTCCATCATTACCTATGATAATGAAGAAAAGCGGCAGGTAACCCAGGAGAAGCGGGCCTGGTATGCCGGTTTGAGTGACGAGGCGGGTGCAGGCAGCTGGCTGGCGGCATTTATGAAGCAATCGCTGATAGCCGATAAGGCCGAGGTAGAAAAGCTGAAGCTTTTTGCCCGGGAAACCCTCTGGGGAGGCATCCAGTACAGCGAAGGAAAAAACAAATACGGGGTGAAGAAAAGCCTGTTTTATTATGAGCCGGATTCTATGCCCAAAGGCACCTACCGGGAAGATATTAACTGGAAGGTGTGGTCTGCGTGGCCTAAAAAAGAAGCGGATAACCCGGGGAGATCTTATAATTACCCGCACGTGGCAGCGGCTCACTGGGTGTTATACCGCCTGGCCCGGAATCATGAAGGGCTGGCCGGGGATGTTAACTGGCGGGAGAGCCTTCAGAATGCCTATCATACCGCCATTGCCATGGTAAAGCTGGCACCGCATTATGCGCAGTTCGGCCAGATGGAAGGTTCTGTTTTCCTGTATATCCTGGAAGATCTGAAGCGGGAAGGCATCCTGGATATGGCTAACGAGCTGGAAGCCGCCATGAAAAAGCGTGCCGATCACTGGAAGACGCTGGGCTATCCGTTTGGCAGTGAAATGCCCTGGGATTCTACCGGGCAGGAAGAGGTGTACATGTGGTCAAAATATTTCGGAAATGCCGATAAGGCCGATGTGACGCTGAACGCTATCCTGGCCTATATGCCTGCCCTGCCGCATTGGGGGTATAACGGCAGTGCCCGGCGGTACTGGGATTTTGTGTACGGGGGGAAGCTGTCACGCATAGAGCGGCAGCTTCATCATTACGGTTCGGCAATGAACTCCATACCGGTCAGCGATGCCTACCGCGATAACCCGGATGATTTCTACCTGCTCAGGGTAGGGCATGCCGGGGCTATGGGCGCCCTGGCCAATGTTACCGAAGAGGGCTTCGGGCCGGCTGCTTTTCATTCGTATCCTTCTACGTTAGCTATTGACGGAATTACGGGTGACTATGGAAGCGGTTTCTTTGGTTACGCAGTTAATTCGGGAACCTACATCACCGTTCACCCGGAGTTCGGGCCGGTGGCTTTCAGCGGGAATATCACTGAAAACGGTGACTGGCTGAATACACAGATCACCACTGCAGGAAAATCACGGGTATACCTGGCTCCTCAGAAGCTGTGGATCACCCTGGATGCCGGAAAGGTGTCGGCATTGAACTATAACCGTAAAACCGGTGAAGTACAGGTGGTGCTGGAACCGGCCGATGAATTTACGAAGACCGCGTATGTGCGGGTGGAAGGCCCGGGTGCGTACAGGACGGATGCGCAGATAGACAGCCGGGGAAATTATGCAGTGCCGTTAAAAGGTGAAAATACGCTACTGAAGCTGATGCCGTAAAGAAGGAAAACAGAGCTAGTTCAGGATAGAAAGTGGGTGTAACGGCTGTTATACCCACTTTTTATTTGGCCCTCCGGGAAGGAGGCCGGGGTTTGAATAATATTGAGAGTACCCCGGACTTGTATTCAATAAATTTTCTATCTTGCAGGAAAAGAGGACGGTAGGAGAGCCGGTCTCCGGCCCGGACGCCTGAATCATTAGAACAGCCTTCTATGAGATTTGTATTTACATCCCTTTTGGTCTTTATACTTTGTCCCCGTTTTGTACTGGCCCAAAAGCAGGGACAGGCACAAATTGACTCTTTAATTGCCGAACTGCCCAAAGCCCGGCAGGACACCCATAAAGTAAACCTGCTGAATAAGTTGAGTATGTTTGCCGGTTGGCGGGTGAGCAACTTTGACGATGCATTTCATTACGCCCGGCAGGCAAAACAACTGGCCGAAGTACTAAACTTCAAAAAAGGAATAGCGAACTCTTATAATAATATTGGAATTACGTATAACATTCAGCGCAATTATCCCGAAGCACTGGAGAATTATAGGACGGCCCTGAAAATAAGGGAAGAAATCAGGGATAAGCCGGGGATAGCCACTACTTACAATAATATCGGGGTTTTTTATTCTAACCAGGGCAATTATTCCCAGGCTTTGAAAAATTACAGGTCTGCATTGAAAATAAGGGAAGAAATCAATGATAAACAGGGAATTGCAGCTTGTTACCATAACATCGGAATGATTTATAATAATCAGGGCGATTATCCTGAAGCAATGAAAATGGCTATTGCTGCACTGAAAGTTCATATGGAAACCGGGGATAAATATGCCACAGCAAAATCTTACGCCAGCATCGCAGCTATTTATCAAAACCTGGACAATTACACTGAATCTTTAAAAAATTCTTTGTTCGCCCTGAAAGCATATGAAGAAGTAGGGGATAAGAATGGAATAGGAGAGACTTATACCAACATTGGGAATGCTTATTTCGGGCAGGGCAACTATGCCGAAGCATTGAGAAATTACCTGGCGGGACTGAAAATAGCGGAAGAGATCGGAGTCAAAGTAGGAATAGCCTATGCTCATCATAACACCGGACTTGTTTATAGTGTTCAGGGAAATTACCCCGAAGCCATGAGAAGCTATCTGGCTGCGCTGAAAATAAGGGAAGAGATAGGAGAGAAGCACGGACTGGCAGGTTCATATGCCGCTATTGGCGAACTATACCTGAAACAGGGTAAAACAGTGGAGGCAAAAGAGTGGACAACGAAGGGACTGAAGTTGGGGGAAGAAATTGGGGCAAAAACTTTGATAGGAAGCAGTTATGCATTACTGGCATCCGCCGATACTACGCTGGGCAACTATAAGGGCGCCTATGAAAACTATACGATGTACACCCGGTACAAAGACAGCCTGTTTAACGAAGAAAACACCAAAAAGCTTACCCGTCTGGAAACACAATATGAGTTTGATAAACGGGAAGACTCTCTGAAAGTTGAAAATGAAAAACGGGAACTGATGCTTCAAAAAGAAATGCAGCTTACTGCATTGCGATTTGAATACGAAAAAAAACAGGCCGCAGCCCGGTCAGAGAAAGAGAAGCAGCAACTACAGTATGAGGAAGAACTTAACCGGCAGAGAATAAACCACGAATACGAACAAAAACAACAGCAGCTGGAAGCAGAGCACCAAAAAAACCTGGCAGCCGAAAAAGCAAAGCAGGAAAGTCAGAAGGCCGCATCAGAGCGAACCAGGAATTTATTATTCGGGGGAATAGCCCTGCTGGCGCTGGTAGCCGGGTTTCTTTACTGGAACAACCGACAGAAGCAAAAAGCCAAATCAAAAGTGGAGAAAGCTTACAGCGAGTTAAAAGCTACCCAGCAGCAATTGATCCAATCCGAGAAAATGGCCTCGTTAGGAGCACTCACCGCAGGCATTGCGCACGAAATACAGAACCCGTTGAATTTTGTCAACAACTTTTCAGAGGTGAGCAAAGAACTCCTGGATGAAATGCAGGAGGCACTGGAGAAAGGAGATATGGAGGATGCCAGAGACATAGTCAGCGACGTCATTCAAAACCTGGAAAAAATAAATCATCACGGTAACCGGGCGGGCGATATCGTAAAATCCATGCTCCAGCACAGCCGTACCAGCAGCGGAAAAAAAGAACTTACGGACCTCAATGTGTTGTGCGATGAATATCTGCGCTTAGCTTATCATGGTTTACTGGCAAAAGATAAGAGCGGTACGACGGCCCGATTGAATATAACCCATAAGACGGATTTAGATTCTTCGCTTTCTAAGGTAAATATAGTGCAGCAGGAAATGGGCATGGTTATACTCAACCTTATCAATAATGCCTTTTATGCCGTTACGGAAAAAAAGAAGCAGAACGAAGATGGGTATGAGCCGGTGGTTACCGTAAGTACAAAAAAACAGAATGCGAAGGTTGAAATTAAAGTCACCGATAACGGGACAGGTATCCCGCAAAAAAACAGGGACAAAATATTTCAGCCTTTCTTTACCACCAAACCTACCGGGCAGGGTACAGGCCTGGGCCTGAGCCTGAGCTACGATATTGTGAAAGCACACGGAGGGGATTTGGTAGTGGAAAGTACGGAAGGAAGCGGGACATCTTTTCGTATTATCCTGCCTGAAAATTGAAATCTTGTAGTCCCTTCGGCATTTGATTCAGATAACCAGTTTAAAATTTGACAAAAAATGAAAAAAAGCGTATTAATTGTACTCCTGTTTACGTCTTACTGGGCCACCGCTCAGAATACATTGACTGCAGAGGCTCTCTGGAACCTGGGCAGGGTATCGCCGTTAGGAATCAGCAAAGACGGCAAAACGGTCGTGTACCGGGTTACCACACCCTCTGTGGCAGAAAATAAATCTACCAGCCGGTTATACACGGTTCCGGTGAGCGGTGGAGATGCTACTGAAATAAAAGATACGGATGCTCTCCTGAAGAATCCTTCCCTTTCCCCCGGCGGAAAGTACGTGGTGTACGATGAAAAAGTAAAGCTGGACAAGGTTTTTGCAAAAGACTATTACCCGGCACTGGATAAGGCTACGGTGCAGGTGTATGACGGCCTGGATTACCGCCACTGGGATACTTACAGTGACGGAACCTACAATCATGTTTTCTACCGGGAAAATAAGGAAGGCGCGCCCGGAACGGATATCATGAAGGATCAGCCTTACCATTCCCCCACCATGCCTTTCGGGGGGAGCGAAGACTACACCTGGAACCCCGACGGGACCAAAATCCTGTATGTAAGTAAGAAGCTGAAAGGCACGGCTGCTGCCAACAGCACCAATACCGATATTTATGAATACGACCTGGCCGCCGGAACCACGAAAAACCTGACGGAGAATAACCCCGGCTATGATACGCATCCGGTGTTTTCATCACAGGGGGTACTGGCCTGGCTGCAGATGAAACGGGAGGGTTATGAAGCGGATAAAAATGATATTATAGTGGATGTGAAGGGAATTCCTGTCAACCTGACTTCGGGATGGGACGGTACGGTAGACAGCTTCCAATGGAGTGAAGACGGTAAAAAGATTTATTTTACGGCTCCTACAGACGGAACCATTCAATTATTTGAAGTGAATTATCCGGGCCTGACGAAGATAGCGGTGCAGGTGAGACAACTGACGGAAGGCGACTTTGACGTAACCGGAATTACAGGCTTCTCCGGCGATAAGGTCATCGTGACCCGCACAGACTTTAACCATGCGGCCGAAATTTTCTCCTATGACCTGAAGAGCAAAAACTGGAAGCAGCTGACTCAGGTCAATACCGGATATTACAAGGGAATAGGTTTGAGCAAATGGGAGAAACGTTGGGTAAATACCACCGATGGTAAAAAGATGCTGGTGTGGGTGGTTTTTCCGCCGGATTTTGACCCTGCTAAAAAGTATCCTGCCCTCCTGTACCTGCAGGGAGGCCCTCAGGGTGCCCTCACCCAGTTTTATTCTTTCCGCTGGAATTTCCAGCTGATGGCGTCACAGGGCTATATCGTGGTAGCTCCGAACCGCCGGGGTATGCCGGGACACGGGGTGAAATGGAATGAGGAGATCAGTAAAGACTGGGGCGGGCAGGTGATGAAAGACTACCTGGCCGCGATAGATGATGTTTCAAAGGAGAAATATGTGGACAAAGCCAGGCTGGGGGCCGTAGGAGCCAGCTATGGCGGCTATTCGGCTTATTACCTGGCCGGGATCCATGAAAACCGGTTTAAGACGTTTATTGCTCATGCGGGGGTGTTTAACCTGGAAAGCATGTACGGCACTACCGAAGAGCTGTTTTTTGTGAACTGGGACCTGGGCGGAGCGTACTGGGATAAAAATAATGGGGCTGCGCAAAAAACATACGAACGGTTCAATCCGATTAAGCAGGCAGACAAATGGAATACGCCTATGCTGGTGATACATGGAGAGAAAGATTACAGGGTACCCATAGGCCAGGGGCAGGAGGCGTTCCAGGTGCTTCAGCAGAAAGGAATCCGCAGCCGTTTTGTTTATTTTACGGATGAAAACCACTGGATATTAAAACCGCAGAATGCTATTATGTGGCAGAATGAGTTTTTCAGGTGGTTAAAAGAAACGTTGTAGTAGTTCCGAGTGGAGAGTTCCGGGTAGAGAGAGCAAGTGCCAGCTACCCGGGACTCTCCACTCGGAACTATTGTAACTGTTTGCGCAGCCCTTCTTCATCCATAAAACCCGTATGATTCCAGGTCTCTTTGCCGTTACGGTAAACTTTCAGGACGGGTAGGGCCGAAACGCCCAGTGCTTTGCAAAGACGGGAGTTCTGATCGGCATCAATACGGATGACTGTTACTTTTTCAGCCATATCCTGTGAGATTTTCTCCAGGAAGGGCTTCATCTTTTTGCAGGGTGCGCACCATTCGGCATGGAAATCTACCAGGATGACCTTATTGGACTGCAGCATGGCTTCGTATTCAGCTACAGACATCCCCTCGGAGGTGACCGTCAGTTTCACTTCAGGCAGCTCCTTATTCCGCCATTCCATCATTCCTCCCGGCATTTCATACACCTGGTTATACCCTTCTGACCGGAAGTATTTAGCGGCAGAGGCACTTCTCCCGCCACTCAGGCAGTAAACAAAAACCGGTTTGGATTTATCCAGCACCGCCGCCATGCTTTTAAATTCAGCTGAGTTAATGTCGATATTGCTGGCGTCTTTGATATGACCGGCCTTAAATTCAGAAGGTGTACGGACATCGACCACCTGGGCACCGGGTGTTTTCTGAATTTTCTTCGCAAACTCTTTGGCCGATAGTTGGGTATCTGCTGACTGGGCATGGCCGCAGGCTATTCCCAGGGCGGTTAATACAATAATTGACAAAAATCTGAGCATCCTGATTATTTTTGAGTCCCTGTTTTAAAATAAGACAATAACAAACCACCCATTAAAGCGCCGTATGCCGTGCTGTTAAAAGGTTTGGAGGTAATGGGGCAGGTGCCGGTAACGCAGCCCACGTGTTTCCAGTATAGAAAACCACCCACGGCCCCCAATACTACGCCGATGATAACCCAGAGGTTGGTTTTAAAAAAATTGTTCATGGTTTTTCATGTTGGGAACCGAAATCCTCAGAAGAACGTGATCTCCGGAAGGAAGGGCCCGTGTTACAGGTGCCGTTAGCTCCGCACCCTGCATTCAGCAGAGGCATCAGGGAAAACAGCACCCCTAAAGTAATAAACAATCCGTCGCGCACAAGAATTCCCTGTACGATAATTGCGATGCCCACTGCCAGTCGTAAGAGGCGTACGAGCGACCAGTTATACAGGTATTTTCTCATTTCTTTTTCCGGGTATTGATACCGAAAGGTAAATATAAGGGACAAAAACTGATAAAGGAAGTCAGCAGGAATACCGCTGCCAGTATACCCAGAATAATGGCGGCTGTGCCTGAGATAATATCCAGGTAGTACAGCACCGCTATGAGAACAGCTATCGTTATACGGATAAGCTGATCGGTTGAACCCATGTTTTTTTTCATTGTCATTCTGTTTAAAGGTTATTTATGGCCCGCTGCACGTTTTCCCATGTGCCGCCGTTTACCACATTGGTAAAGCCGTTTTTATTTAAAAAGGCCTGTGCCTGGGCACTCCGGCCCCCGCTTCGGCAAAATACCACAATGTGCTTCCTGTTTTTAAATTTAACCAGCTGGGCCTGCAGCTTGTCGAGCGGGATGTTTACCGCACCTTTAACGCTACCGGTGGCAAATTCACCGGGTGTGCGTACATCTACGAGGTAAGCGCCGTCTTTAATGGTTTGCTGCAGGGCTTCCGTACTGCTGCCGCCTAAGAGTGTTTTTAAGATATTGAACATCGTAATTAATGGGTTTTGTAATAGAATACCCGGATAAACCTGTCCCGGTTGAATACAAAGGTAGATTCCGCCGGAATACCGTACGGTAACATGAGTTACACAGCAAAAAAAAGCGGGAAGTTTTTACTTCTCCTCGTATTCCGATTTGTAGCCGCCGATATGAATTTCGCTGTTTTTAATGCGTTTGTAGTTCCGGAAATAATTGACAGTTCCCGTGATGATGAGGATTCCCGAAATAATAAAAAGAGGGATTTCGAAGATAATAGTATCGGGGTGCCAGTCCAGGTTGCGGAGGGTTAACCCTGCCACCAGGAAATACATGGAGGAGCGAAGAAAAGAGAGAAAGGTGGTCTGGTTGGCCAGGTGGGTACGCTGGATGGCCAGCTTCTCCCGCAGGATGAGGTCTTTTTTTTCAGCCGGTTGTTTTAAGTCTTTCATACAGATGCCGTCAGAACGGATGAAGCGAAGTTACGGAGCAGGGTTTAATAATTCAATATTACTGCGGTTGAGTTTTATTTTTCCTTCGTTTTCAAGCGCTTTGAGCAGGCGGGAAATTACTACCCGCGAACTGTTCAGTTCATAGGCGATCTCCTGGTGGGTTTTGTTAATAACAGGGGTTTGATGGACTTTTGCAGCCTCCTGGAGATAATTGAATAAACGCTGATCCATGTGCATAAAGGCCAGGTGATCTATGGCAGAAAGCAGCTCATTGAAGCGGCTGTTATAGCTCTCAAAAACAAAGGTTCTCCAGCTTTTGTATTTTCCCATCCATTCTTCCATTTTAGAAACGGGGATCATGGCTACCAGGCCGTTATTTTCAGCTACGGCCCGGATCTCACTCTTTTTATCTCCGGCGCAGCAGGCCAGGGTCATGGCGCAGGTATCTCCTTTTTCAATGAAGTAGAGGAGGAGCTCCCCTTCGTCAAAATCTTCACGCATGATCTTGATGGCTCCGGTAATCAGCAGGGGCATGGTTTTGATATACCGGCCTATTTCTATCAGAACATCTCCTTCTTTAAAGGGCACCAGCCGGGCTGCCCGGGTTATTTCACTGATCAGCTCATTTTCAAAAATGCCCCGGAAAGTGTCTTCTATTAATTCATTCATGATTCAGTGTTCTGTATTGCCCTGAAAAGATACCACAAAGTTCATAAAAAGAGCCGGATATTGCTATCCGGCTCCGTGGTAAATGTGAAGCAGACTTTTTTATTCGTACCCTGTATTTTGTTTCAGGTTCGGGTTTTTGTTCAATTCTCCGAAAGGAATCGGGAAGATGGTACGGGTAGCTGCCTGGGCATGCGGACGGTGGTTGAACCAGGTTTTGGTCTGGTATACCCCAAAGCGGATCAGGTCCTGGCGGCGGTGTGCCTCTGCAGCAAACTCCCAGCCCAGCTCATCCAGGAAACGGCCGTATTTGATATCGGCGCCCCCGTTAACGGCATCCACCTTTCCGTCTTTATCCTGCCACCCGTATTGGTATACGCTGCCTTTCAGCAGGTCTTCTCCTTTTACGGTAGCTTTTGCGGCGTTGGTTTTAAACGCTCTCTCTCTTACCTGCGTTACCAGGGTAGCGGCACCGTTAGCATCTCCTTTTCTGAGCAGGGCTTCGGCTTTCATCATCAGGATATCGGCATACCGGAACATCGGGTAGTCATTATCCAGGTTATTGGTAGCCCCCTGCTTGATCTTGTATTTTCCTATTCTGTAGCCGCTGTTGCTGGCTGCCACGGTTCCGTCACCGCCTATTCCGGGTACGGCTTTGACATAGTCAATCACCAGTGCACCGGTAGTGGCGTTGTACTGAGGCCCCTGTATCCAGCTGTCTGTTAACCTTGAATCTTCTGCGTCATAGGTATCAATGAACTGTGGTACCGCACAGTTCCCTCCCCAGGGGCCGGCTGACATGTTATAGACCAGGCGGCTGAGCGGGTCGAGGGTCTTCATATGAATCTGGGCGCCCGTACCATAAATTTCATCATACGGCACGGCAAAGATGATCTCCTTGGAATTGTGATTGGTGTAGGTAAATACATCCGAGTAGTTGGCATCCAGTACGTAGCTGCCGCTGTTAATGATCTCATCGGCTTCTTTGATCACGGCATCCCACTGGGCTGCACCTGTGTATACTTCTGCATTCAGATATACTTTGGTAAGTAAGGCCTTGGCCGCCCATTTGTTCATACGGCCGTAGGTTCCTGCCACATCCGTAGCCAGAAGCGGACTGATCTCATTGAGTTCTTTTACAATAAAGTCATACACTTCTTTACGGGTTTTCTGCTGGGGCAGCGAGACATCCCGGTAATCAGTTACGATAGGCACGTTTCCGTGGTTATCCAGCAGCAGGTAATATGCCAGGGCCCTTGTGGCACGAAGCTCGGCAATGGCCGCCTTTCCGGCAGCATCCGGCAAGGGGATGTCACCGTCTTCAATCTGGGCGATCACCCGGTTAGCCCTGGTGATGCTGGCATAGGCCTGGTTCCAGGTGTTGGTGGGTTGCCATTGCTCGGAGTTCCAGTTGTGCTGGTGCATCCGGCGATACGTTCCGCCATCGTCCCATCCGTTAGGTCTTACCGGAGTCACAATAGCGTCAGCCGGTTCTTCCTGGAGGTCGAAATACCCCTGCCAGCCGAACATCAGTGAACGGAAGGAGGCATATACGGGTGCCAGGATATTGGGAAGGTCTCTCTCCGTAGGTTTGAAAGAAGTGGAAAGTACTTCCGAGAACACTTCTTCATCCAGGTTAGTACAGGAGCTCATTCCTCCGCCTACAAACATACAGGCGGTAAGGGCATATACATATATCTTTTTCATGTCTTTCTTCATTTGATTTCGGGAATTTGTCAATTAAAATGAAACATTTAATCCCAGGGTGTACGTACGGGTGTTCGGGTATTTATCACGGTGGTCAATACCCGGTGCAAAGGTGAAGTCGCCGGTATAGCTTACTCCTTCCGGATCTATCCCTTTATAGCCCGTGAACGTCAGCAGGTTCAGCACAGAACCGTAAACTCTCAGGTTATTGATGCCCTTAATGGTTTTTCCCGGAAGCGTATAACCCAGTGTTATATTATCCAGTTTAAGGTAGTTTCCTTTTTCAATGTAGTGGGAAACGTATACCAGGTCGTTTTTGAGCTCTTTACCATATACAGGATCAAAGGCGGTTTTCAACACGTTATAGGCTTTGTTTACCGGGTTTTCGTAATAAAGGCGCTGCATATTCAGGATGTCGTGTCCGAAGGCCCCGCGGAAATTCACCGTGAGGTCAAAATGCTGGTAATTTATGCTGTTATTCCAACCCAGAAGGAATTTCGGAATACCGTTACCATAGAACTGCCGGTCAGAAGGAGTAGCGTCGGCAATCGGAATTACCTTCCCGTCTTTGTCTTCTACCAGCCATTTGCCGCTATCATCCACTCCAACACTCTTCAGTACGTAGAACCGTCCGATAGGACCGCCTACCTCTACCCGGTGGGTACTCACCTGGATAGGTTCACCGGTGTGACCTGCATCAAAGAAGGGCGATGTCACCTCAAACTGGTCATTGGAAAGGTCGATCAGCTTGTTTTTATTGGTAGAGAAGGTCAGGTTGGTATTCCACCGGAAGTTTTTATTCTGTACGGCATCAATATTCAGCAGGAATTCCAGCCCGGAATTCTCCATGGAACCGGCGTTCAGCATCATGTTGCTGGTCAGGTAAGGAGGTACCGGTACGCTGAAGTTATACAGCAGGTCATTTACGGTACGGGTATAATAGTCTACCGAACCGCTGATCCGGTTTTTAAGGATACCAAAGTCGAGACCGATGTTCCATTCGGTTTTCTTTTCCCAGCGGAGGTCAGGGTTAAAGTTCCGGGCAGGGATAAAGCCGGGTACCCACTTGCCGCCAATAAACGCTCCCTGGTCACGGGCAAAGTTATAGCTGATCTGCGACTGGTACGGAGAAGAAGCAATGGTACCGGTTACTCCCACCCCGGCTCTCAGCTTCAGCTGTGAAATGGTGGAGCTGGATCTCAGGAATTCTTCATTGGCGATATTCCAGCCCAAGGAGAAAGCAGGGAAAGTACCCCACTGGTTATTTTCACCGAAGGTGGAAGAACCTTCGCGCCGTACACTGGCCATGACCATATACTTGTCATTGAAGACGTAGTTTGCCCGGGCAAAGAAACCGGCCAGCTGCCATTTGCTCTTGTAGCTGCCCATAGTAGCCAGACCTCTCTGCAGTGCCGTACCCGCTTCCATCCGGTTATAGGAATAGGCATCTGTAGGGAAATCAAAGTTATAGATGTTAAAAGATTCGCCGGTATAATCCTGCCAGCTGTAACCGCCCAGCAGGGTAATGCGGTGCTGGTCAAACGACTTCATATAATTGGTGGTCAGCTCCAGCAGGTTTTCCGTACCGGCTCCGGTAGAGCGGTTAGCGGTACCGTTCAGGTTATTCTTCGTGGTATTCACGTGCCGGAACGTAGTGGAGTTCCCATAAATATTATCTGTCTGCACACGCGAAGCCAGCATTTTGATGCTCAGATCCCGGATAGGCCTGTAATCTACTGATCCGCTGAACCGGGCCTCTTTGCTCTTGTTGTCATTGATGGTTTCATGGATGATTCCCAGGGGGTTATCATACATGTAGGCATTGCTTTCTTTCCAGGTGCCGTCAGCGTTCTGAATCACGTCTGTCGGGTTCCGGATCATGGCCTGGCGCCAGGCCCATCCTCCGGCTCCGCCCTGGTTAGACCTGGCTGAGGTGTTGATGATCTGGATATTGGTTTTTACTTTTCCGTCAAACATTTCATGGTTCAGGTCGGCCCGGAGCGATACCCGCTGCTGACCGGTTTTGATCATGATCCCTTCCCAGTCGCGGTAGTTCAGCGAAGCCGTGAAATTGGTCTTGTAGTTGCCACCGAAGAAAGCCAGGTTATGGTTATGGCTGAGCGGATTCTGAAGCACTTCATCGATCCAGTTGGTGCTTCCGCCCAGGTCCTCATAGCCATACCCCTGGGAGATGAGCCTGCGGTAATCGGAGGCATCCATCATTTCGGGTTTTCTGAAAATCTGTTGCTGGTTAACATAGGCGTTGTACTCTACCGTAGCCCGGTTATCCGGGTTTTTGTTTTTACGGGTAGTGATCAGGATCACCCCGCCGGTAGCCCGTGTACCGTAGATGGCAGCGGCTGAGCCGTCTTTCAATACATCAATAGACTCGATATCTTCCGGTGCAACGGTCGTGATATTGCCGGGCACACCGTCTACAATCACCAGCGGGTTCTGTGATCCGTTAATGGAGTTCAACCCCCTGAGGTTGATCTGGGTGGTGGCATTGGGGTCACCGCTGGGGGTGGTAATCCGTAAGCCGGCTACCTTACCCTGGATCAGCTGTGCAGCATCACGCACGGTACCTTTCAGGAAATCTTCTGATTTTACACTGGCTACCGAGCTGGTCACATCTCCTTTTCTTTGGGTACCGTAACCTACTACTACCAGTTCATCAAGGGTGGAACTGCCACCGGTCAATGTAATATCGAGTGTTCGCTGATTCGTTAAGACAATTTCGGTTTTGTCATATCCAATGGCAGAAACCACTAAAACAGCATTGGCACCGTACCGGATAGAGAATTTTCCTTCGGTATCAGTGTAAGTATGGGTACTGGTGTTTTTAATGCCCACCATCGCTATTTCAATGGGTTTTCCTTCCTGATCCTTAACGGTACCCGTTAAGGTAGTCTCCTGCGAAAACGCCAGCCAGGGGAGCGCCATTAAACACAGGAACAGGCAGACTGTAAGGTTTTTGTTCATAGTAAAAATTTTTTAGGTTAATTGAATCGAACCCCTCAGGGTTTGACTAGAACAAAATTCCTTGAAAATGCCGAAGCTTGCTCTGCGCATTTTAACCAATGAATACCAAAATTTAACAGTGACTTAATATTGAAAAGTAACTGTTTTATAGCAGGTTAAGATGTGCGCAGGAATGGTTAAAATCTGTTTTCCCTGTGTTTTGGATCAGGAGGTGACCCAAAGCCGGATGTTGCGGAAAGAGCCAAAGCCCCTGACGTTATTATTGGATGCCTGGAAGAGTCCCACGTTCAGAAGGTCGCCAGGGAGGCCGGGGTGAATAAACGGAGAGCCGGGCAGTACGGTCCGGTTTTTACCGTCATGGCTGGCCCGCAGGTAGAACGTATCTCCGGTTTTCCGGATTTGCAGAAAGCGCATATAGTTCCAGGCTGCGCCATTGTTTTTCTGCACCCTTCTGCTGTTACGGGTATAGGTGGTCATGTTCCCGATATTCCAGCCGGTGAGTACGGTGTTCTGAAGGTGGTTTTCCGTATCGCTGTCGGGGCGCCTTATGAATCGTTTGGTGGTACAAATATAACGCTGTGCCTCCGTCAGCATGGTCAGGTTTTAACCATTCACGCGTGGATTCTGATACCTTAAAGAGCGGAAAGATGTTTTTTTGTACGGAAATAATGACGGATACCCTCCAGTACTCCTTCCGCCAGGGGAGAGGAAGAGAAATACACGTTCGGATTTTCTTTCAGAATCACCAGCTCAGGGCTGTGATTGCTGACTACGATTCCGTTGGTGCGTCCGCCCAGCATGCCCAGATCGTTTCCGCCATTCCCTGACACGATGAAATTGCGGATATCCTTTTTCCATTTGTAAGCCAGGTAGTGCAGGGCTTTTCCTTTCCCGGCACGGGGAGGTACCAGGTCGAGGTGGCGGTTATCCGTAAGAAACAGCTTGGCACGCAGCTGGCGGCTGTGGAGAAGGTGGTAGATATCGGCCAGCTGGTCATCCCCGAAACCTTCATCTACGTAATAGCTTAATTTATAGGGTGTTTGTGCGTCTTCTTCCTGCAGGTTGATTCCCGGGTAATCTTTCAGCAGTTCTTTCAGCTTTTCCCGCTTCCACTGAAACCGGATATGCTTTTCCCAGCCGCGGTCTGGCAGGAAATCTTTTGTGTAATAAATCTCCGTCCCTACCGAACAGATAAATATAGCGGCGGAGGCCAGGAGCGGGTGCTCTTCCAGTGCCTGACGGGTCATAGCCACATTCCGGCCGGTAGATATTCCGAAGACCAGCTGCTTCTTTTCCAGGAATTCTGCAAGCTGGGGCAATCCGGGGGCATTTTCTCCGTCAATCAGCGTGCCGTCAAGATCAGAGATAAAAAATACCGGGGCTCTCAGCAGGCGGTTTCCCCAGGCCGATTCCCGGCTGCCCGGCAGGGATGCGGCATTTTCCTCTTTCAGAAGGGAGTTTAGCAGCTCTGTATACCGGTTAGCGTGAGCGGTCCAGGAGTAAATTTCCTGGCTGGTGATGATCCCGTTCCCGGAGTATTCGTCCCAGGCACTTTGGTCGGAAATGATCTTTTTCAGGGCGTGCGATATATCAGCAGGTTCATCTACATTGACCAGCAGACCGTTCCGGGCGGTTTCCATAATTTCTTTGGGCCCGCCTGTGGGGGAAGCTGCTACGGGCAGTCCGGAAGCGGCTGCTTCTACAATGGTCAGTCCGAAATTCTCCCCGGGGGTAGCGTTCACAAAGACACCTTTTTTGCGTGCGGCCACCCGGTAAATCTCAGGCACCTCATGGAAAGGGTCATTTTTTTTCGGAATAGCCATTTTACCGTACAGGTCGTATTTGTCCATCAGCAGGAGCAGGTTGGTCAGGGTTTCCTGCTCATCTGCCGGCATCAGGCTGATGTCTTTCCTTACCCCTGCAAAAATGGCCAGGTTCGCCATGGTCTGGAGCTCTTTGTCCTGTCCGTAGCTGGTAATGATGGTTTCAAAATTTTTGCGTTTGTCGGCTCTCCCGATCGACAGGATCAGCGGTTTTTCAGGCGCAAAGAGAAAGCGTTCGATCTCTGAATTTATCCGCAGAAGGGCCAGCTCCTGCTCGGTGGTCATGTTAAAGCCCGGCATGGATGCCCTGTAATAAGGGTAAAAAATATTGTGATTAATACCGGGAGGGATCACAGTGAATTTTGCGGATTTCCTGTTTTGATAGTCACGGTACTGTGAATCTATCTCATACCGGGTACTTATGATGACGGCATCTGCCGCTTTCAGGGTTTCTTCCTCTTCCTGGATCCGTTTTTCCATGTTGAAGCGGGTATTAATCTTTTCGGCAGAGAGCCCTTCTTTCATCAGGATGTCTTTTTTATTCCTGCCGAGTGAATGCCCGGTAGCGATGAAACGGGTGTTAAAAACCCGGCTGAGCTCACGGGCAATGTAGTTGCCGTCTGCGTAGTGGCCATGCATCACATCGGGGGTGTCGTTCTGGGTTTTGGTAAACCGTATGGTTTTATCTACAAACTCATCCAGGTGGTTCCAGAGCTGTTCTTTTTCCCGGTATTGCAGCCCTCCGCACTGAATCCGTACAATCCGTGCTTTCTTGTTCACCTCTTCTATGTCTTTACCATAGGCCGGAGAAACCCGTTTATCTACAATTTTCCGGGTGATGAGGTCTACTTTCCGGATGTCGGGGTGGTGAGAGAGGGCCTCCAGCAGTTCCAGGACATATTTTACCTGCCCACCGGTGTCTTTATCGCGCCCGATCTCGGCATTTTTATAACGGATCAGGCCATGAGGGCTGAAGAGCTGAACATAGTATTTCATAAGCTATGACTTTGGTCAATACCAACCGGGGAGCCAAAGAAAAAAGGAGGCCGTGCCTCGCTGAAATAAAAAATAAGGAATGAAAGAACATTTGCCCGCAGAAGGCAGAACTGACAACGGGATGGCCCCGGTTATATACAAAGGTACGAAATTTTTGGGAGAAAGCGAAAGGAAAGGGTGTGCATATCTGATACTAACCAGTCAATAGTTGTAATTTATTCCTTTTTTAGGGTTAATGGTATAGTTAACTTTGTTACTGAGAATTTATAATGAAGATGAACAAACAAATTAGAAATGCCCAAAACTATGATAAGCTTTTAGACATCAAATATGGGGCAATCGGAACGGAGGAGCGGGATGAATTTGAAGAAAAAGCTCATTATTTTGTGATTAGTGAAATGCTCAAAGAAGCGCGGAAAAACGCTAATCTGACACAAGAACAACTTGCAGAAAAGGTGGGCACGAAGAAAAGTTACATTTCACGACTGGAGAATGGGAAATGCGACATACAGCTTTCCACACTTTACCGGATATTTGAATCCGGGTTAGGCAAACGGATTCATCTCACCATTCATTAATTTAACCGTACCATACCCCCTTCCCGGAACGGGTGGCTAAGAAACATTTTTTATATACCGGTTCAGGTAGTCTTTGGGCGAAGTGCCCGCTACACTCTTAAATACCCGGTTAAAATTGGCAATGCTGTTAAAACCGCAGCTGTACGCTACCCCTGAGATGTTATCAAAGCTACCGCTGGTGAGGTTCCGGCAGGCCTCGGTCACCCGGAGCTCATTCAGGAAGGTAACAAAGGTAACGCCGGTGTGTTTCTTAAAATAGCGGCAAAAGGCCTGGGGGGTAAGATGGGCAGCCGCAGCCACATCATCCAGTGTAAGCGGATTTTTGTAGTTCTTCAGTACATAGTTATAGATCTTGCTCATCCTTAAGCCTTCTCCTTCTGAAACGGTCTCATTGCTGAGCGGGGCCAGCTGCCCGGGTTTAGGCTCCATCTTGCAGAAGGCACGCAGCAGGTGCAGGAAATGGATGATCTGGTCGGCGTGGGTGGCCTTCTGGATTTTTAGCATTCTTTTGGCGATAAAAGGAGTATAACGCTCAGGTACTTTAAAGCCACCGCGATACTCTTTGATGAAAGAATGGAAAGGTCTGAGCTCCGGCAGGTTCAGGAGCGCATTCAATGAGCCGTCAGGGTCATAGAAAACCGAAAGGGTGTGTACCTCGGCATTATCTGCCGATTCTCCTCTGAAAACGTGGGATTGCTGAGGAGCTATCAGGAAAATATCATTGGCCGAAAAGTCATGGAAATGATTATCTACAATGAGAGTGCCGCTTCCTTTGATAATCCAGATCAGCTGAGCCTCTTTGTGACGATGAAGATAGGGATAAAACTGAGGGATCTTATCCTCCTGTACAAGAACAGACTTGTCGGGGGTAACCGGGATGGTGAACTGTAAAGGCTTCATAGTTTTTTCAGATTTTTCGGTTGAATTTCTAATTTAAAATTATCGAAAATTAACTTATTAAACAAATTTGTGCATCTGATTAGTTAATATATGCGCATAATATGTTAAAAAAAATCACTAAATTCTATCGAATTGTGTAAAATAGACGCAAATTAGCTCATTCCGAAGAAAATTCCGCCATTCTTTATTTTGTAAAAATAAGAACAGGGTAGAAGCTGAAAAGGGTAGGCAAATATTGGGACTACGCTTTTACGCCAGTCCCAATGCTACTTCCATCATCTGGTTAAAGGTCTTTTCCCTCTCCTCCTGGCTGGAAGCCGAGCCGGTAAGAATATTATCACTTACGGTCAGAAGTGACAATGCATTTACCCCGAATCTGCAGGCCATGGTGTAGAGAATCTCGGTTTCCATATCGATTCCCAGTATACCGTGCTTTTTCCAGACATCCCAGCGGTTAGGCTCCAGGTCATAGAAGGTATTGGTGCTGAACACGGTTCCGGGGTGCAGCCCGATGTTCAGCTCCCGGGCTGTTTCATAAGCCCGTATCAATAACTGAAAGCTGGCGGTAGGCGCAAAATGCTGGTTTTTGAAAAGCACCGTATTGGCATCTGAATCGCCGGAAGCACCGGTGACCAGCAGCACCTGGCCCAGGTCCAGGTCTTCCTGGATGGAGCCGCAGGTGCCTACCCGTACCAGGTTCCTGCACTGATAGGTGTTAATGAGTTCATGGATGTAAATTCCGGCACTTCCCATGCCCATCCCGGTACCCTGTATGGATACCCGCTGCCCCTTGTAGAGGCCGGTGAATCCGAACATGTTCCGGACTTTATTGTAACAAACCACCTCTGTGAGGTAGTTTTCTGCTACGAATTTTGCTCTCAGCGGGTCTCCGGGAAGGAGGACTGTTTCAGCGATGTCGCCCACACGGGCTTCTAAATGTATACTTCTCATAGTTTTTGATTAACAGGCATGAGTAAGTGAAAAGTTAAAAACTAAAAGTTAAAAGTTAAGGAAAATTTAGTATTTAATAAATTAAGAATGTTCCTTAACCGCAGCGGCGGACCGTTTTTAGTTTTTAGTTTTTAACTTTTCACTTCCTCACGCTCCATACGGAATCCATATATTTTTTACTTCGCTGGCCTTTCTCAGGAACTCCTTTTCCAAAGGATTATTGAGCCAGTCATAATGCTTGCCATAATTTACCCACGACCTTTTCATGGAGTCGGCTGATAATAATTCTACGTTTTTGCTGCCTTCAGCACTACCGAAATACCAGATTCCCTCCACGTCAAAGTGTCTGGCCAGCTCGGCAGCCAGGGGTTCTCCGGGGCCGGTGATGATGTTAACCGTTCCACCGGGTACATCGGAAGTGTCCAGTACCTGGTAAAAATCAGTGGCGGAGAGCGGGGAAGCTGGTGAAGGAATCACCACCACGCTGTTCCCCAGCGCTATAGCAGGTGCCACGGTACTCACCAGGCCCAGGAGGGGGAATTCATCCGGACAAACAATGCCCAGCACCCCCAACGGCTCATTCATAGCCAGAGTAACATTCCGGGAAATAGTAGAGTGAACACGGCCGTCATATTTGTCGGCATAAGCCGCATAGGTAAATATTCTTTCCACCGAACGGGCCACCTCCAGTATGGCATCTTTGGCAGAGTAACCGCAGGTTTCTACCAGTCGCTCTTCAAATTCCTTTTTCCTGGCCGAAAGGTTTTCGGCCAGGTAGTAGAGTACCTGCGCCCGGGCGTGCCCGGTGTTTTCCGCCCATTTGCTATTTGCCTGAGCGGCTTCCACGGCATTCCGGATATCTTTGCGGGAGCCTTCCCCCACTTCTCCCACTACCTGTCCGGCGGGGTTAACTACCTGCAGGCTGTAGCCGCTGTCGGGGCGGGCCTGCTTTCCGCCGATATACATCTTGGGCGTACGGTCCAGGCCGCCTGTTCCTGCTTTTGAACTTCCCGCAGCTTTGAAGGCAAAGGTTTTTTCAGAAAAGGCTTTCTCTTCTTTTGGCTTGACGTATTCCATCAGGCCCTCCAGTCCGCCTTCCCGGCCGAAACCCGACTCGCGATAGCCTCCGAAGCCTGATGAGGCATCAAAAACATTGGTGGTATTGATCCAGATGGTGCCGGCTTTGATCTTTGGAGCCACATCCAGCGCCAGGTTAATATTCTCCGTCCACAGGCTGGCCGCCAGGCCGTAACGCGTATTATTGGCGAGCTTTACAGCTTCCTGGTGACTGCGGAAAGTCATGGCCACCAGCACCGGCCCGAAGATCTCTTCCTGCGCAATAACAGATGCCGGAGATACATTCAGGAAAAGGGTGGGCGGGAAGAAACATCCTGCAGAAGGAATGTTTTCCAGCTGCCAGACCTCGTTGCCTTCATTTTTCCCTTTGTCTACAAAAGAAGAAATGGTTTTGAGCTGTTCAGGACTGACGATAGCACCCATATCGATGCCTTTGTCGAGTGAGTTCCCTACTACCAGCTTCTGAAGACGGACCTTCAGCTTTTCGTACAATTTTTCAGCAATGCTTTCCTGGGCCAGCAGGCGGGAACCGGCGCAGCATACCTGTCCCTGGTTAAACCAGATGGCATCTACCACGCCTTCCACTACGGAATCCAGGTCGGCATCTTCAAATACAATAAACGGCGATTTTCCGCCCAGCTCCAGCGATAGTTTTTTGCCGGAGCCCGCCGTGTTTTTACGGATGATCCTGCCCACCTCAGTAGAGCCGGTAAAGGCTATTTTCTGCACACCGGGATGGTTCACCAGGGCTTCGCCCACACTTCCGTGACCGGTAATGATATTGACCACCCCATCCGGCAGGCCGATGTTCCGGCAAATCTCTGCAAAAAGCAAAGCGGTCAGGGAGGTTTGTTCTGCGGGTTTCAGCACCAGGGTGTTCCCCATGGCCAGTGCGGGTGCTATTTTCCAGGAGAGCATAAGCAGGGGGAAGTTCCAGGGAATAATCTGACCCACTACTCCTATCTCCTTATAATCTTTGAGCTCCGAGTCCATCAGCTGGGCCCAGCCGGCATGGTGGTAGAAGTGACGCGCTACCAGCGGAATGTCGATATCACGTGTTTCCCGGATGGCCTTGCCGTTATCCAGTGACTCCAGAACGGCAAACAGGCGGGAGTGCTTCTGTACCTGCCGGGCCAGGGCGTAAAGGTATTTTGCCCGTTCGTGGCCTCCGGCTTTCACCCACCCGGGCAGGGCTTTCTGCGCGGCTTTCACGGCAGCGTCCACGTCGCCGGCAGAAGCTTCGGCTACCTGGGCCAGTACCTGTCCGGTAGCAGGACTAACGGCTGGGAAAGTCTCTTTCCTGGTTACCCACTTTCCGTTAATAAAGAGGCCGAAACTGCGTTTATGCCTGTCCAGAAACTCCATTGCATTTTTATCGCTTTCCGGGGCCGGTCCGTATTCCATGGTATTGAAAATATCTTTGACTGTCATTGTTTATACAATATTAACTTTTTTTGCCCGGGACGTCGTCCCCGGGTTAATTTCTTTACCCCGGACTTCGTCCAGGGGCTGATTTTGTTTCGTCCCTACGGGACGTTTGCTGGTTATGCCATTGCGTGGCGGTAAGCGGCGGAGTAGCGTCCGGTGACGTAATGCTCCAGCTGGCGTTCAATATCGCTTAAAAGGCTGCTGGCTCCAAACCGGAACAGCTGGTTGTTCAGCCAGTCATTTCCCAGTTCTTCTTTGATCAGGATCAGGAAGTCGAGGGCCTGCTTGGCTTTCTGAATACCGCCGGCAGGCTTATACCCCACTTTTATACCGGTAAGCGCATGGTAATCCCGTATGGCCCTTACCATTACCAGGCTGACGGGCAGGGTGGCATTGACGGCTTCCTTCCCCGTACTGGTTTTGATAAAGTCAGATCCGGCCATCATGCTTACCCATGAGGCCTTCGCTACTTTGGTGAGGGTAGGAATCTCCCCGGTAGCCAGGATGGTCTTCATGTGGGCGTCACCGCAGGCCTGGCGGCAGAGCTTCACTTCGTGGTAAAGCTCTTCCCATTTATTATTAATAACCAGCTCGCGGCTGATGACAATATCAATTTCCGAGGCTCCGGCCTCCACTGATTTCCGTATTTCCTCCAGCTTTTGATCCAACGGGATTTTCCCGGCGGGGAAGCCGGTAGATACGGCAGCTATGGGCAGACTGCTGTTTCCCAGGGCATTCCTGGCGTCAGCAATCATGTTATGGTAAACACAGACGGCACCTACGGTGATAGAGGGAAAACCCAGTGCATCCAGGAGGTCCTGCCGTACGGGGTTTAGCGCTTTGGCACAGAGGCGCTGAACATTGCCGGCGGTGTCATCTCCTGCCAGTGTGGTCAGGTCAATACACGATATGGCCCTCAGCAGCCAGGCGGCCTGGTATTCTTTCTTGACGGTTCTGCGGGCAGGAAGGGATGCCGCACGGCGCTCTACTGCCGAACGGTTGATATTCAGGTGATCAAAATACTCTGTACGGAAGGGGAGCCCCTCGTTTCGCTTTTCGTTTAAATTCATAAACCATTAAAATAAACGGTAAGAAAGATAAATCTTTTGGTTTGAACAAAAAAATAGAAGAAAATAAGTTTACCTTTTGGCAGGTTAAACTACCAATAAGAGAATGAGAGGTTTTTAAAAAAGCGAATTATACAAAAAATCCGGTAGAAAAGCCCCTTCTTTTGACCATATATAAAAATCTGGTGTGTGGTGCTTGTTAGTTCAGAGAAATCTTGCTTTTTTTGTAAAACTTTAAAAAATACGTCTATGAAAAAGATTATTTCGTCACTACTTTTCTCAGTTTTGATTTTAAGCGGGGCTGCTGTTTCCGCACAGTTCGACAAAGGAGATAAGATTTTGAATGCCGGTATTAACCTTGGTGGCCATTATGGTGGAGGTTTCGGTGTTGGTGCTTCTTTTGAAGCCGGTATTACGGATTTTATAGGTGTTGGTGGCCAGGCCGATTTTGTTACCTGGAGCAGTGGTCTGAACTACAATTTCTTTACCATTGCCGGTCGGGGAACCTATCACTTTGGTAAGCATTTTATAACTGTAGACAACCTGGATTTATATGGAGGTTTGGCTTTAGGTTATAGAATAGCTAACCATAATAACGACCTTTGGTGGACGGGAACCATCTATGGCAGCGGAGTTCATTTTGGGCCTTTTGCCGGTGCCAGGTATTACATGAAGCCTAATTTTGGCTTTTTTGCTGAGTTAGGTTGGAATGCATCTCCTCTGAAGGCAGGTATCGCTTTGAAATTCTGATCTGACAGGGAGTAGCAGACAATTGAACGCAGATAACGCAAATTTTTATGATTTTACAAGAAAGAAGTCATAAAAATCTGCGTTATCTGCGTTTAATAAGGTTAAGGTAGCTAAGGCCGGGTGTAGTATATTCCAGATTCAAATAATCGGCCACCGTAGCCGCAATATCCGCAAAACTTTCTCTCACCCCGATGTCGGCCCCTTCCTGAATGGTTTTTCCCGCATGTAGTATAGGAATGTATTCCCGGGTATGGTCGGTTCCGGGAGCAGTAGGGTCATTCCCGTGGTCAGCGGTAATGATGAGCAGGTCATCTTCTTTCAGATTTTCAAGGATTTCCGGTATATACGCATCAAACTCCTCCAAAGCTCTGGCATAACCCGTTACATCCCGCCGGTGCCCGTATTCCATATCAAAATCTACCAGGTTGGTAAAGATCAGTGCTTCGGGTGCCGTTTTCAGGGCTTCAATAGTATCCAGGATACCTTCCTTATTGTTTTTGGTTTTTTTGTAGCGTGTAATTCCTTTTTCGGCAAATATATCAATGATCTTACCGATAGAGTAAACGCCTTTCCCGCTGGCACTGACTGCATCCAGGATGGTCTCGGGCGGCAGGGTAGCGTAGTCCTTCCGGTTTTTGGTCCGGTAATAGTCCCCTGAAGTACCCAGGAAAGGCCGGGCAATGACCCTTCCTACTTCCAGCTCACCTGAAAGCATTTCGCGGGCTATCCGGCATATTTCATATTGCCTTTCCAGCGGGATCACTTCTTCATGCATAGCCACCTGGAATACGCTGTCGGCAGAAGTATATACAATAGGGTAACCCGTTTTTACATGCTCATCGCCCAGCTCATTGATAATAGCCGTGCCGGATGCCGATATGTTTCCGATGGTTTTCAGGCCAATGGCTTTTTCGAAAGCCGCTATGAATTCTTCAGGGAAGCCCGTTTCCGTAAACGTGGGAAAGGGCTTATCCAGGATCACGCCGGAAATCTCCCAATGCCCGGTGGTGGTGTCTTTCCCTGCCGAGCGTTCTGCCGCTTTGCCTATGGCCGCTTTTGGGGAATCCGTTTTTTTTAAGGCATTTTCAGGGACAATATTCCCCAGTCCCAAAGCCGTAAGATGAGGCAGATGCAGGCCCGGGTAGTTCAGGGCGATATTTCCCAGGGTGTTGGCACCCGTATCTCCATACAGATGAGCGTCAGGTAGCTCACCGATGCCCACAGAGTCCAGTACGATCAATATTACACGTTTCATTTCATCCTGTTTAAAGTTTCAAATTAACAGATTTTTGACAATATCAGGCATCTGAATTTGTACTTTTGTAAAAAATGATGGCTGAAATTTATACCTATGAAGTATCTGCTCTATATTCTAATCGTGATTTATGTTTTATCAGCGGCTGTTCAATACAATGATCCCGACCCGCTGGTGTGGATTCTGTCTTACCTGCTTCCGGCCGGGCTTTGTTATTACCGTTCCCGGGGCAAAGGCGACCGGGTTTTGTATTTCAGCATCGGACTTCTGTACCTGCTTTGGGCCATTAACCAGTTTCCGCCTCAATGGGAGGGCCTGATGCTGGATCACCTGAGCATGAAGACCATTAATGTGGAGCTGGGGCGTGAATCGCTGGGATTGGGGATGTGTGCGATAGGGATGTGGATTTGTACGTGGAGGTCGGTGTAAATTCATGAGGGTCCTTTTCTACCGACATACTATCCCTACGGGATAAAGATGCAGGGTACCTATTTCCTTTGTGGGCATAAATCAGACATAGATACCCCGTCAGGGGTATACTATCGGTAGAAATAACCAGGTTCGTCCATCCTTATTTACCCCGTCAGGGGTATAATATTGGTAGAAATATACCAGACCTGTCCGCCCCTATGTACCCCGTCAGGGGTATACTATTGGTGGAAATAAGCACGCCTGTCCATCCCTTATTAAGCCAGCCAAAATGCTTTACCTTTTCCAAGGTCTTAATCTGTGAGCACCTGGCCGGCGTTTGATTTTTCTCACTGATCACACGGATTTACACAGATAAAAACAAAAAATCTGTGCTTATCTGTGTGATCGGTGAGAAATAAAAAGGAACACAGACCGGACCGATTGTAAAACCCAGGAAAAGGGAAGACGTTTGGCTAACTTAATTAGGAGTCAGGTGAAAAAGATATCACTTATTCCGGGTTGGAACGGGGCTGATGGTTATTTTGAGACGACATCCTCCGGACTAAAGTTTATTCACAAAGTATAATCTCCCGGAGGGAGAACCGCTTGGTAGCACAAATGGCCCCATTTGTTTGTCAAAAACATCTTCAAGTATTATTCTGCCGGTACCCGCCGGAACGGCAGGAGGCTGGTTAGTAAGATGTGTTATGGACTGATAATAATTACCCTTTGTAGTGTTTGTCAAAAAGCTACCTGATGATAAGAGGTACCCAAGTGATGAATTTATATGATCAGTTGATTCAGAGAAGAGTCAATAAAGGCATCGGAAAAGTAGTAGAGAAAACGGGTTTAAACGCGTATGATAATGGGATTAATGTAGCTACTATTTGTTTAATCACGGGCGAGAGTGAGAAGAAAATAAAGTTTATCCTGAAAAAAACAGCCGGGTCAACTGATCCGGCTGTTCTTTTGCAGGTGAGTATTTTACTACCGGTATTATCTTGACAGATAGAGGTTCCGCTCTCCGTACACCTTCAGGAAGAAATCATCGGTGAGGTCATCGATAAAGTAGATTCCTTCGCCCGTAGACTTCATTTCAGGCCCCAGCTGCTTATTTACATTCGGGAACTTGTTGAAAGAGAATACCGGGATTTTAATGGCGTAACCGTGTTTTACCGGTTTAAAGTCAAAGTCGGTTACTTTGTTGACGCCCAGCATCACCTTGGTGGCGTAGTTTACGTATGGTTCCTGGTAAGCTTTGCAGATGAACGGTACCGTGCGAGATGCCCTCGGGTTGGCTTCGATCACATATACTACCTCGTCTTTGATGGCAAACTGGATATTGATGAGGCCGTGGGTATCCAGGGCAATCGCTATCTTTTTGGTATACTCTTCAATCTGCCGGAGCACATTCTCGCTGAGGTCAAAAGGAGGCAGCACTGCGTACGAGTCACCGGAGTGGATACCCGCCGGCTCAATATGCTCCATGATCCCGATGATATAGGCGTTTTCGCCGTCACAGATGGCGTCGGCTTCGGCTTCAATGGCATTTTCCAGGAAGTGATCCAGGAGGATATTATTGTCCGGGATTTCATTGAGGATTTTTACCACATGCTGCTCCAGCTCCTCTTCATTGATCACAATCTTCATGCTCTGCCCGCCCAGTACGTAGCTGGGGCGTACCAGGAGCGGAAAGCCCAGCTCTTTGGCTACCTGTGAAGCTTTATCGGCCGTTCTTACGGTATCAAATTTGGGATAAGGAATATCCAGCTCTTTCAGTTTCTCGGAGAATCTTCCGCGGTCTTCGGCCAGGTCAAGGGCCTCATAAGAGGTACCGATGATCTTCACACCGTATTTGGTCAGCTTTTCCGCCATTTTAAGGGCCGTCTGGCCACCCAGCTGAACAATCACCCCTTCGGGTTTTTCATGCTCAATGATGTCATATACGTTCTCCCAGAACACCGGCTCGAAATACAGCTTGTCAGAGATGTCCGGGTCGGTGGAAACCGTTTCGGGGTTACAGTTGACCATAATGGTCTCATAGCCTGATTCCTTGGCGGCCAGCACCCCGTGCACACAGGAGTAGTCAAATTCTATCCCCTGGCCGATCCGGTTAGGGCCGGAGCCCAGCACCATGATTTTCTTCCGGTCGGAAACCACCGATTCGTTATCGGGATTTTCTTCGGAGAGATTGAAAGTAGAATAGTAGTAAGGGGTTTTGGCTTCAAATTCCGCTGAGCAGGTATCCACGCATTTGAAGGCGCGTTTTATGCCCAGGGATTTTCTTTTTGCCGTTACCTCGCTTTCCAGGCACCGCAGAAGGTGTGCCAGCTGGCGGTCGGCATATCCCATTTTTTTAGCGGCCAGCAGCAGCTCTTTCGGGATATTCTCCAGGTGGTATTTCTGTATCTGTGCTTCCAGCAATACCATTTCTTCGATCTGGCGAAGGAACCATTTGTCAATTTTGGTGAGGTTCTGAATGGTATTGAAAGAAAGCCCGGCTTTGAAGGCGTCGTATACATGGAACATCCTGTCCCACGAAGGGTTGGCCAGGCTGTGTTTCAGCTTTTCCTGGTCTCTTTCTTCGCGACCATCGGCGCCCAGCCCGTTCCGTTTGATCTCCAGCGACTGACAGGCTTTTTGAAGCGCTTCCTGGAAGTTCCGGCCGATGCCCATGGTTTCACCCACTGATTTCATCTGGAGACCCAGTCTTCTGTCGCTGCCCGGGAACTTGTCGAAGTTCCAGCGGGGCACTTTCACAATCACATAGTCAATGGCGGGTTCGAAGAAAGCTGAGGTAGAGCCCGTAATGGGGTTGATCAGCTCGTCGAGGTTATAACCGATGGCCATTTTGGCCGCAATTTTAGCAATGGGATACCCGGTAGCTTTGGAGGCCAGTGCCGAAGAGCGGCTTACGCGCGGGTTGATCTCAATGGCAATGATGTCATCGTTTTCGGGGTTCAGGGAAAACTGAACGTTACATCCACCGGCAAACTGCCCGATACCGTTCATCATTTTGATGGCCATATCGCGCATTTTCTGGTAAATGGTGTCGGGGAGGGTCATGGCCGGGGCCACGGTGATGGAGTCGCCGGTATGCACGCCCATCGGATCAAAGTTCTCTATGGTACAGATGATGACAATGTTCCCCTTGTTGTCGCGCAGCAGCTCCAGCTCGTATTCTTTCCAGCCCATGATAGACTGTTCTACCAGCACTTCATGCACCGGAGAAGCATGGAGGCCGTGGTTCAGGGCGGCATCAAATTCTTCCGGGGTATTCACAAAACCACCTCCCGTACCTCCCAGGGTATAAGACGGCCGGATCACCAGCGGGAAGCCGGTTTCCTGCGCAATCTCTTTTCCTTCCAGGAAAGATTTGGCGGTACGCCCTTTGCAAACCCCTATGCCGAGTTCCAGCATTTTCTTACGGAAAAGCTCCCGGTCTTCGGTGGTCTCAATGGCTTTGATGTCTACCCCGATGATGTCTACATTATGTTTTTTCCAGATTCCTGCCTTATCACAGTCAATGGCCAGGTTCAGGGCCGTCTGGCCACCCATAGTAGGTAAAACATGGGTAATGGGTTTCCCCATTTCCTCGTGCTTTCTGAGAATTTCAGAGATTGATTTTTTCTCCAAGGGCTTCAGGTACACGTAGTCGGCGTTCATGGGGTCAGTCATGATGGTAGCCGGATTGGAGTTAATGAGTGAAACTTCAATCCCTTCCTGACGGATAGAACGGGCGGCCTGAGAGCCGGAATAATCAAATTCACAGGCCTGGCCGATTACAATGGGGCCTGAACCAATGATTAAAACAGACTTGATACTTGGATTTTTTGGCATTTTAATGCGAAGAGATTTCGATTTGTTTATCGAAGCACAAAGTTAATACAGAATGGCGGATAAATTCTAAAAATATTTCAGGAACCTTAGAATGATTTACGGGATAGGGAACAGGCGATCGGGGAAATTGACCAGGAAAACTTCTTTGATACCGCGGGTGAGGGCCGTGTACAGCCAGCGGAGAAATTCAGGGGTCTGGGTGTCTTCCCGCAAATAGTACTGATCAATGAATACGGCATCCCACTGGCCTCCCTGGGCCTTATGGCAGGTAAGGGCATAGGCAAATTTTACCTGGAGTGCATTCATATACCGGTCTTCACGGATCATTTTTTTTCGCTCTCTGACTGATTTTACCCACTGATAGTCTTTGACTACGCTTTCGTATAAGGCCTGGTTCTGTTCCTGTGTCAGGCTGGGGGCGGGCGAGTAGAGGGTATCCAGGATAATGAGGGTGTCAAACTCCGGATCATCGGGGTAGTCTGTCAGGGAAAGCGTAACATTCAGAAAGCGGAAACCGTGCATCTCTTCTTCGCGGCCCAGGCGCTTTACTTTCACAAACTCGCCGTTGGCCAGGAAACCGGCCTGGGATTCGGGGCTAAGGGTATTGTAATTATTTTTGACCACCATCAGGATGTCGGCGTTGTCGATTTCCGACTCCGAATAATTGATCCTGTTCCGGATAAACTGGTTATACAGTACGGCGTTTTTATTCGACTGGGTAAGGACAATGGTGTTTTCCTGCCCGTATTTGTCGTAAGCATAGCGGATCCCGTCTTCTATGCGCTCACTGGTCATCCTGAAAATATCGCGGAAGCCTTTGGTAACCAGCTGTACGCTGATCTCCTCTTCCTCCAGGAGGCCTCTCAGGTCAGTGGCGTTTTTCAGAATGCCGGACCCGGCATTCTGGCGCATCACCTCGGTAAGCGTATGCCCGAAGACCCTGGCATGGTAGTAACCTTCCATGTGCCGGAGATCCAGGGCCGGGCTCAGGGGCAGGTTTACAGGGGGAAGCTGGGCTTCGTCTCCGATCAGCAGGAGCTTATTGTTACGCCCTTCAAAGACATAAGATACCAGGTCACGCAGCAGGCCGTTAGAGCCCATCTCTCCGAGCTCCGAGATCATAGAGGCCTCATCTACAATGTATACGGTTTCTTCTTCCTTGTTTTTCTGCAGCCGGAAGCTCAGGGAGCCGGTGCCCGGGTCTTCTTTCCGGGTATAGATTTTGCGGTGGATGGTAGAGGCGTAGCGGCCGGTGTAGTGATTCATCACCTTGGCTGCCCGGCCCGTAGGGGCCATCAGGGAAACCGTATAGCCCATAGACGGGGCAGCCTTAATGAAAGCGTCCAGTACCGAGGTCTTCCCTGTTCCGGCATAGCCTTTCAGAATAAAAACCGACCGTTCACTTTCATCTTCCATGAAACGGCCGAGCTTGCGGAACAGCGCTTTCTGGCCGGAAGTGGGAGTGAGGTGAAAATGCTGGTGCAGTTGTTCTTCAAAAAAATTCATATATGCGGAACGCAGATGACGCAATATATGGAACGCGGATGACGCAGATTTTTATGATTCTCTATACAGGTAAAACATTAAGTTTTTGCAACTTGTTTTTAATAAATCATAAAAATCTGCGTCATCCGCGTTCCATCAGCGCAGATGCTTCAGGTTAAGCGCATACAGCACAATAAACAGGATGCCGATAAATGCGGCTCCCCCGGAAGCGATAGCTCCTGCAAAACCACCTCCGAAGATGACCATGGGCGCTATAATAGCAGCTACGGCACCTACCACGTAAACGTAAAATCCGGTTTTTCTTAAGCCCCACATAAGTATAGCCCCGATAAGGGTGATGATACTGGTAATGGCAGTGGCTATTCCGTTGTCTCTGATCTTTTCGGGCGACATAGACGCACCGATGGATTGAAATAATTTTCCGACAGATTCGGCCCCTTCCTGGTCGTCAAGCTGTTCCTGAACCTTCTCAAACTGTTCATTAACCATACCGTAGGAAACATCTGCAGTGTAGTAATTGGTAATTCCGCTGTAAATGCTCCAGCCGCTGCCAATGAAAGTGAGGATACACAAAACCGTTAAGAAAGTAGGTCTAACGTTTTCCATAATTTAAGTTTTAGGTGAAAAGATGATGTAAATATAGAACATTTTACTGCGAAACCGCATACGATTTGATGTTCGCAAATTCATGTATTCCAAAGGAGCCCAATTCCCTGCCGTAACCACTTTCTCCTGTACCGCCAAAAGGTACCGGTCCTTCCGACTTTACCATCCCGTTCAGGAATACGGCGCCCGTACGGATTTTTTGCATCAGCTTTACGCCTTTCTCCGCATCACGTGTCCAGACGGAGGCGCCCAGCCCGAAAGGGGTTTCATTGGCAATGCTAACGGCTTCTTCTGCATCAGATGCCCGGATAAGAAAACCTACGGGTCCGAATACTTCTTCCCGGTAAGCAGCTGCCAGGCTGCGGGGAACTTCCAGCACCTGCGGTGTCATCAGGCAGGCCTCACGTTTCCAGGCGGTCAGGCTTACGGCTCCGAGTTTCAGCAGGTCATGGAACTGCTCTTCCAGGGTTTCGGCCAGGTCCAGACGTGCTACCGGCGCCAGCGTGGTAGCGGGGTCAAGGGGATCTCCCGGATGCAGCTGATTCACATGGTGCATCACCCTTTCCCGGAAGGCATCATAGATGCCGTCTTCCACAATCCATCTTTTGGCAGCAATACAGGTTTGTCCCGAATTCTGGAAACGTGATTTTACCGCCGTAAGTGCGGCGGTATCCGTATCGGCATCATTCAATACTACAAACGGGTCAGAACCGCCCAGTTCCAGAACCGACTTCTTCAGGTATTTTCCGGCCAGTGAAGCCACGCTGGCACCGGCGGGCCCGCTGCCGGTGAGGGTCACCCCTTTTACCAAAGGATCAGAAATGATTGTTTCTATGCGGGATGAATGAAGGTTAAGCGACTGAAATATGCCGTCAGGGAACCCGGCTTCCCGGAAGGCGCTTTCCATATGGGCCGCAGAACCCAGCACATTGGAAGCATGCTTTAAAATGACCGTATTGCCTAACAAGAGGTTAGGAACCGCAAAACGAAGAGCCTGCCAGAACGGGAAATTCCAGGGCATAACCGCCAGCACCACACCCAGGGGTTCAAAAGCATACCAGGCACGGAGATGTGACGACTGCAGGGGAACGGGCCGCAGATAATTCTCTGCTTCATTCACATAAAAACGGGTAGTGATAATACACTTTTCCACTTCGGCAATGGCCTCGGAAAGCAGCTTTCCCATTTCCAGGGTAATCATCCGGGCGTAATTCTCCTTGTTTTTTTCAAGGACATCCGCAAAGGCTGAAAGCTGTTTTTTACGTTCGCTGAGGGATACGCCGGCCCAGGCCATAAAAGCCAGATGAGCTGCTTTTATCCGGCCGGCAGGGTCTTTTTCCGGTTCAAATCCGGCAATGACCTCCTGGCAATATGGATTAACACTTTTAAACATTCCGGGTCAGATCCTCCAGGGTAGTGTTTTCATAAACCTTTAAGTTGGCATCCCTGATCTGCTGCATCAGGGGCCTGATTTTACAGATTTCCTCGCTGATACAATCTTCGCACTTGTCATAAAAGTTCAGGGATACACACAGGAGCGGAGCAATAGGCCCGTCAATGACCCGTATGATCCGCGCTATTTTAACCTCCCACGGGGGAAGTTTCAATAAGTATCCGCCACCTTTTCCTTTCTGGCTCTGTAAAATCCCGTTATTTCTGAGTTCCAGCAATATGGCTTCCAGGAATTTTTTGGGGATATTTTCAGATTCTGATATTTCACTTATAAGCAAAGGCTTACGGGTTTCATAATTCAGGGCCAGTCGTGTAAGTGCTTTAAGAGCATATTTCGCTTTTTTGGAAATCATAAATTTCGCTTTTCTTCGATAAACCGTTATTACAAAATTAGTTGGTTTTGACAAGATAAAAAACGGTTCAGTTGTTTTAAATTGCGAATTGAATTTATGACGGGGTTCCGTTGCTGTTAATTTTGAAAAAAGTAAGATTACATTCTACCCTTCTTCAGGGAATAGAGGAGGCCCTTGACCGGGTATTCGGCCAGGGAAAGAAATCAGACCAGGTGGTTCCGGCGATTCTTAAAGCCCATCCGAAATGGGGGAGCCGCGACCGGAATTTTGTAGCCGAAAATACGTATGAAATAGTACGAAATAAGCGGTTGATCCTGTACTGCCTGGATTACGATGGTCCTTTGGATAGCGGAACCCTCAAAAAAATGACAGCGGCCTGGCTGATTTTAAAAGAACAGCAGGATGAGTCAGATTTTTTTACCGGCCTGGACCCGGCTATCCTCCGGGAACGGGTGCGGGTGGCAGATCCAGCGGTCCGGTTTTCTGTGCCCGATGCCCTGAATGAGTATATGATAGCAGAGCTTGGGACGGAGCGCTGGTACCGTGAGCTGGAAGCCATGAGCACCCCCGCAGAGGTTTACCTGCGGGTAAACCTGAACCGTATTTCCCGTGAAAAGCTGCGGGAAGCACTTCTGAAAAGAGAGATGGAGACGGAGACGGTGGAAGGTGTCAGGGCAGCCTTGCGATTGCTGAAAAGAGCTAATCTGACGGCTACGGATGAGTTCAGGAAAGGGATGTTTGAGATACAGGATGCGGGTAGCCAGCTGATTGGTGGCTTTTTAAACCCTGTGCCGGGCTCGATGGTGGTGGATGCGTGCGCCGGTGCAGGCGGGAAAGCCCTGCACCTGGCAGATTTAATGCAGAATAAGGGGCAGATCCTGGCCATGGACGTGGAGGCTGCCAAGCTGCAGGAGCTGCAAAACCGGGCTGTCAGAAATAAGGTCAGCATTATTCAGACGGCCCTGGTGAGCGATGCGGTCATTCAGGAATACAGGGGAAAAGCTGATTACCTGCTCCTGGACGTACCATGCTCGGGCTCAGGAGTGATCAGGCGGAACCCGGATGCCAAGGAGAAGCTCACCCCGGAATTTATGGAAGAGATCAGGGAAGTGCAGCAGCATATCTTACAGAACTACAGCACCATGCTGAAACCGGAAGGAAAGATGGTGTATGCCACCTGTTCCCTGCTGCCCTCGGAAAACAGGGGGCAGGTTGACCGCTTCATGGAGGAGAATAAGGGTTTTGTTTTAGTGGAAGACCGGCAGGTCTGGCCTTCAGAAACCGGGTTTGACGGTTTTTATATGGCATTAATAACCAGGGAATGAGAATATTGATTGTAGACGAAATGCATGACTCCCTGCTTCCGTTACTGGCAGAAACGGGAGCGATTGCAGATTATTATTATACGTTCGGACGTAAGGAAGCAGAGGAGGTCATCGGGCAATATGAGGGGCTCATTATCCGGAGTAAATTTTTTATTGATGACCAATTTCTGGATAAAGCTTCCCGCCTCCGGTTCATTGCCCGGGCAGGGGCAGGGCTGGACCTGATAGACCTGCAGGCCTGTGAGCGGCGGGGGATTCGTGTTTTTGCCGCTAATGAAGCCAACCGGGTGGCGGTAGCCGAGCATTTGCTGGGCATGCTCCTGTGTCTTTTTAATCATATTCATACTTCGGCAGAGGAAATCCGGGAGAACCGGTGGAGGAGGGAAGAAAACCGCGGAGAAGAGCTCCAGGGCAAGACCGTGGGGATTATTGGCTACGGGCATAACGGGAGTGCTGCTGCCGCCCGTTTCTCGGCCTTCGGATGCCGGGTATTGGTATATGATAAATACAAAAAAGGCTTTGGTACGGAAAGGATAGAAGAAGTGGGGCCTGACGATATTTTCAGGGAGGCCGACGTTCTTTCACTGCACATTCCGCTGACGGAAGAGACCCGCGGATGGGTGGATACTGATTTTTTTAACCGTTTTCAGAAGCCTTTTTATTTCTGTAATGCCGCCCGGGGAGAAATTATGCGCCAGGCCGACCTGGTGGCCGCCATCCGTTCCGAAAAAGTGGCCGGTGCCTGCCTGGATGTTCTCGAAAACGAAAAATTAGCTACACTTACGGCAGAGCAGCGCGAAAGCTTCGATTTTCTGAAAAGTCATCCCCGGGTGATTCTTACGCCCCATGTAGCCGGGTGGACCCGGGAGTCTTACCGTAAGATCAACGAAGTGCTTTGCCGGCAGATTACTGAATTGATGAATTCTTAGAGCTTTTGAACTGCCTTCACATAAGCGGAAGCTACTGACTGAACGGAGAAGTTCCGGATGATTTCCAATGAACGGCTCTTCATTTTCTCAGGTTCCGGATCGGAAATGATGGCTGACATACATTGCTTGAGGGCGGAAAAGTTATCGGGCGGAAGGGTATATCCGTTCCCGTCTACAAGGTCCGGTGTACAGCCGCAGGCGTCGGATACAATCACGGCCAGCCCGCAAACCATGGCCTCATTGATGACCAGCCCCCATGGTTCAGAATGGCTGGGAAGAACAAAACAGTCGGCACGGGAGAAAAAACCGGGAACCTGGTTCCAGCTTACGGCATCGTAACGGTAAATATGAGCGGGTGATTCCTGGATAAGCTTGTGTATACGGGCATCTTCGGGGCCGTTCCCCACCAGGATCAGCCCCCATTGCTCCGGCCGGAGCTCCTGGAAAGCCTTCACCAGCATCCCGACATTTTTTTCAGGGGCCATTCTGCCCGTATAAATGAAATTCTTCCGGGTACGGATTTCCGGGTACAAGGAGCGGGCCAGCGCCCTGCTATGTTCACACTCAATGGTTTCATTATCTACCACGGCGGCTTTGTGTACCAGTATCTCACCGGGAGAAGCTCCCAGGTCGAGGATATAGTCTTCTGATGACTTACCAAACACCACAAAACCGGAACACAGGCGAACGGCCAGTCGTTTTACAGCCTCTTTCAGAAAAGACCGGGTCTTGTCTTTCCGGGTAGATTCACTTGACATGATTACCTTTTTTCCCAGCAGCTTACCAAAGAAAATAGCGGGAAGGGTGGAGGCTGAAGATGCATACCCGGTTACATTAATAACATCCGGCTGGTAGCGGTAAATAAATTTCAGAACCGCCAGTATTTCTTTTAAGGCAGGTACATTTTCAATGTAATCATCAAACAGCAGGGTGTAATTATAGTGATAGTGAACCTCTGAGGTCTCCATCCCCTTCCGGGAGAGCTCACTTTTGGCTATCTGAAGCACATGGAACTCATGGGGCGCGTGGGTCTGTTTCTGAATTTCTTCAAATAAGACCGACTTATAGTGAGCCCACAGCGTGTTATGAATTACCAGTGTCTTCAAGCTATTTTTTTAGAAACCTGCAGAAAATAAAGAGGGTTGCAAAACGGGTATAATCCAGCATCTGGCCGGAAGTAAAATTTGAAAAGAAAAAATATATAAAGGCATACGCCAGAAATTCGCTTCCTATACTGTCGGGATCCCGCATTTCCCGCAGGCACATCATGATCAGCCGTAAGAAAATGATGGTAAAAAAAGTCAATCCCACCACCCCGAATGAATCCAGCATCTCCAGGTGGGGAACATCCACATACATGAATTTATACCCCTGGCCGAATAAAATATAATGATAATTACCGTCATCAAAACTCTCTTCCAGCCGTTCCAGTACACCGCGGATATGGATGATCCGGGTGTTGGCAGAGTCATCTCCGGTTTCTTTGACCTTAATGTTTTTATCTTCTGTGGACTCCAGGAATGATTTTTTAATGCCCTCATACCGGTTGGAAAAATAGTTGAATGCAGGGTCTAAAAGATTGCGGTTTTTATTGATCTGGTACCCTAAGGCCACAAATCCCACAATCACCAGGGCCACAATATACCATTTGGAAAAGAAAAGCCGGAACGTACTGACGGCACTTGAAAACGAGAGATTGAAAACCAGGAACAGCGCCCCGAACGCAAAAGTGGCCAGGAAGGCCAGCATGGTTTGGGTAAGGAAAAGGATGGCTATGTTCAGGATGATCAGAATCACGGGAAAGATCAGCCCCAGCTTAACGGTCCGGTAGTATTTGAGGCAAAGAATGCCCAGTATAATCCCGAAATAAGCCACCTTTGAGTTAATATGCGGGTTTCCCACTCCCATTTCTCCGCCGTAACCGAATGCCGCCCTTTGCCCGATGACATAAAGGGGGTTTTTACTGACGTAGTATATCAGTGATATGGCACTCACCGTGACCAGAAATACAGACAAATAGATAAATGGCCGGCCTATTGCCTCGTTTCGCATGAAAACAAGGGTGAAAGCCACAAATACAATGATGATAAAGGTAAGCAGCTCTGTAGAAAAGCTCACCGTGAAATAATAGCGGTCTTTCAGGTAAAAATAAGCAAACATGTACAGGACCAGGAAGCACATAAGCGGGAATGTGACCCGGTTAGGACTGTCAAAGTAGCTGAAATCCTTGAAGGGCAGGGTAAATGCAAAAGGCAGAAACATCAGCCCTATGGAGAACAGGGTATTTCCGGGGGCCAGGGCCAATCCATCCCTTAAAAAATAGATTATGGGTACTCCGGCTAGAAAGACTGCCAAAGCCATCGCATCCCTGTTTTTTACGAATGAATTGATCAGAAACCGCATTTAGAAAAAATTTCCCAAAGATAGACCACGGATGATGGAAAACCAAAATAGCACACAGGTGCTGCTGATAAATAAGATAAACACAGACAGGTTAACCCGTTCTGTGTTTATCTGTATCCCCTGTGTACCGCTACTACTGTATCCTTGACAGGTTATCTTCGTAGATTTTCTTATAACGTTCAGCGGCCTGCTTATCGTATTGTTCTGCAGCAGAATAGAGCAGCTGAATGGTTCTCATATTCGACTGAACCGTCAGGCGGATGTTTTCATCTCCCCATTGGCGGTCACCTGATTTCCGGAATTTGTCGCCGAAGTATTTTAATTCTTCATCTGCTTTGTTTACAATCCGGTCGGAGAGGTCGGTTGCTTTTTTCGTATTTCCTATTTCGTAATAGAAAATCGGGAAATTAGTTACCAGCTGATCATAAGGAACGGCCTCGTCAGGCATCAGCTGTAGCACTTTATCCAGCACTTCTTCCGCTTCTTTTTTATTGCCTTCTCTCAGGAATTCATCGGCTAAACGAAGGAAAGCATACCGGGCAGTGATAAAAGGTACCCTGAATGATTCAGTGTCATAGTATACGTCCGGGTTATCCAGGTTAGTCCACTTCATTTTGGTGAAAAGGTTGTTCTTCAGAACGGCTGAATTGACAAAACCGTCTTTTGCCCCTTCTATTTTGTAGGGCATCAGCCGGTAGGCATAGCCTTCCAGTGACATAAACTCTTTCAGGCCCAGGTATTGGTTCTGAGGCAGCGTGCCGCCAAAATAAACGGGTCTCTGCCAGTTGTTCTGGGAGATGATATCCAGAACAATCAGATCATTTTTCAGGATATCCCTTTCTCCGAAATTCCACTCAAAACGGTCTGAGATCAGTGATTTCTGTTCTTCATTTACAAAGGGAAGCCGGGCTATTTCCTCGGCATTCTGTGAAAAGAAGAGGTTGGCCGAGGGCAGGATGTTGATCATATCCCCGTTGCTGACCATACGCTGGATAGCCGGATCCTTACGCCGGATCAGGTTCAGGTATTCCCGAAGGTCAATGCCTGCTTTGATCTGCGGGTTAGGGTTAGGCACATACGGGATGTGGTCGTTAATGCCTTTGAAATAATTATCTGAAGTCAGTGAGATAGGCAGGGCCTCCGATTCGTAGGTTTTCCGTTTCATCTGGTCAATATACCAGTCGGTGCCCAGCAGGCTGAGGTTACACACTCTTACATCTGTACGGAAACCTTCTACTTCCTGTACGTACCAGAGCGGGAAGGTATCGTTATCCCCACCGGTAAAGAGGATCGCATTTTTCTCACAGCTGGCCAGCATATTCCGGGCAAAGTCGATCTGGTGTACTCTGCCGGTACGGTCATGCCCTTCCCAGCCCGAAGCACCCATAATTACGGGGGCGGTAAGTCCGAGTACGGTAGCAACGCCCGCGCGGGCAGTTCCTTCTTTTAAGAATTTAAGCACATAGTGGGTCAGGGCCATTACTCCCAGGCCTATCCAGATGGCAAAAAAGTAGAAAGAACCGGCATAGATATAATCTCTTTCCCGGGGTTCTACCGGCGGTGAGTTCAGGTAAACCACCAGGGCCAGCCCGGTTAAGAAAAACATCAGGAAGGTAACAATAGCGTCTTTTTCTCTCCGGAAATAGAGGAAGAGAAAACCGGCAATTCCGAGGATAAGCGGAATGCCCAGGAAATTGGTACGGGCCTTATTGGCGGCAATGGAAGCCGGTAAAGAGGCTTTGGATTCCAGGATATTGGTGATGCCTGAGTCCTGTATGTCAGAAGAGCGCCCCCAGAAGTTCCACATAAAATAGCGCCAGTACATATGGCCGAACTGGTGCGAGAGCATAAATTTCAGGTTATCTCCAAAAGTAGGGTTTTGTCCTTCAGGAAGGTTCAGTTTGGCCCTGTAAAGCGCTATATGGTTGGGATCCTGGCTCCAGATCCGGGGGAGCAGCATTTTACCTTTGCTGTCCCATTCGTACTCCGGGTTATAGTCATAGATTTCGTATTTCTTTTCTCCCTGCCGGTAATTGGGAGTGCCACGCTCAATACCGGTCAGCTGAGCTGAAAATACCGGGCCGTAAAGAAGCGGCCTTGAGCCGTACTGCTCCCTTTTCAGGTAGGAGGTAAAGTTCAGCACATTGCTCGGGTTATTTTCATTCAGGGGAGGATTGAAATTAGAACGGATCAGCGCAATGGTATAAGAAGAAAATCCGATCAGTATGAAAGCAAAAGCGATCAGTGCCGTATTCTGGGTGGTTTTACCTTTCTGGTGGGTATAACGGATACCGTAGACCAGTGCCGCGATGAGTAAAAGTACAAAAAACACCATGCCCGAACCAAAGGGCAGTCCGAAGCTGTTGACAAACAGTTTATCAAAGGCAAAGCTGATAGAAGGGATACCGGTGATTACGCCTACATTCACAATGCCCAGTACTACCATTCCGGCTAAAAAGGCCAGGAACCCTCCGGTAAGGGTAGGTTTTTCCTGTTTTTTGAAGTAATACATCAGGGCCAGGGCCGGTATGGTCACCAGGTTCAGCAGGTGAACCCCTATAGAAACCCCTACCAGGTAGGACAAGAAGATAAGCCAACGGTTCTGAGCTGCCGGATTTTCTATTCTTTCCCATTTAAAAGCAGCCCACACCACAATAGCCGTAAAGAAGGAAGACATACCGTAAACCTCGGCTTCTACCGCTGAAAACCAGAAAGATTCAGAGAAGTTGTAAGCCAGGGCACCGGTCAGGGCCGATCCCAGCACCAGGATAGTGTCTGTGGTATTCAGCTCACCGTCCGGCTTGTTAATCACTTTCCGGGCAATCATGGAGATGGTCCAGAAAAGGAAGAGGATGGTAAATGCACTGGCAAGTACCGATACCATGTTCACCAGGAAAGCCACCTTTGAAACATCCGAGCCGGCTAACAGGGAAAAAATCCGGCCGATCAGGAGGAAGAAAGGGGCTCCGGCCGGGTGCGGTACCTGTAGTTTAAAGGCGCAGGCGATAAACTCACCACAGTCCCAGAAACTGGCCGTGGGCTCTACCGTAAGCGTAAAAGTAACCAGGGAGATAAGAAACACAAGCCAGCCTCCCAGGTTATTCAGTTTATTAAAACTCATAAGTAAAATAGATTATTCTAAAGAAATTTGGACAAAATAACTAAATAGCATTCAATAAATAAGATACGGAAATTATAAATAAAGTTAAATCTTTAGCTGGGTTCCGATATTGATGTTTTTTTCCAGCAGATCAGTGATCTTTTTGAAGTCATCAGGGTTCTCCACAAAGTCGAGGTGGTTAACGTCAATCTCCAGGAATTTGCCGTGGTGATACTGACCGGCAAAATGATGGTACAGCCTGTTAAGGCCCAGCAGGTATTCGGGGTCAATGTTCTGCTCGTATTCACGGCCTCTTTTCCGGATTCCTTTCTGGAGGCGGGGCAGGTCGGCTTTCAGGTAAATCATCAGATCAGGAGGAGATATGGCCCGCATGATGGTATTGAAAAGGCTTTTGTAGGTGTTAAAGTCCACCTCGTTCATGTGGCCGCTGTCGTAAAGATTCTGCGCAAATATGTAGGCATCTTCATAGATGGTGCGGTCCTGGATAATGGTTTTCTCATCCTGCTCCTTGATTTTCAGAACCTGTTCAAAACGGGTGTTCAGAAAGAAAATCTGGAGGTGAAAAGACCAGAGGGGCATGTCGTTATAAAACGGGGCAAGGTAAGGATTACCGTCTACAGCCTCGTAGTATACTTCCCAGCCGTAATGTTCTGCCAGCTTTTCTGCCAGCGTGGTTTTTCCCGCGCCTATGTTGCCGGTAATGGCGATATGCATGAATATACGATTTAATAAAAGGTGTACAAAGATAGCTTAAGGGCGGGAAGAAATAAAAGTTTCTTTACATAAGTGCTGGGGGGATTGCGTACTTTTGTGTTCAAATTTCAATAAATTCAACATGAAGCCTCTGATTTTAGTAACCAATGATGACGGGATTACCTCGAAAGGGATAAAAGTATTGATCGAAGAAATGTCGGAACTGGGTGAAGTATTTGTGGTAGCTCCTGACAGCCCGAATTCAGGTATGGGGCATGCCATTACCGTAGCCAGCACCATTCATATTAAAAAGTCACCTATTTTCGGCCCGATCGAGTCTTATGAGTGCTCAGGCACCCCTGCCGACTGTGTGAAGCTGGCCAAGCATGAGTTTCTGAAAGGCAGGAAGATCGATCTTCTGGTGAGCGGTATCAATCACGGATCTAACTCTTCCATATCGGTCATCTACTCAGGTACTATGTCTGCGGCTATTGAAGGGGCTATAGAGGGAATCCCTTCCATCGGGTTCTCCCTGGATGATTTTGATTACAATGCCGATTTCGGCCATGTACGAAAATATGTACGTGAAATTGCCGCCTGGGTACTGAATGAAGGTATTCCGGCCGATACGGCACTGAATGTGAACTTCCCGAAAGCTTCTTCCGAGCCTATCCGCGGGGTGAAAGTAGGCCGGCAGACCCGCGGTTACTGGAAAGAGGAATTTGATGCCCGCAGAGATCCCAGCGGCAGGCCTTATTTCTGGATGGGTGGCCACTATGTCAACTCAGAGCCTGAAGCACAGGATACAGACGTCTGGGCGCTGGAAAACAACTACGTTTCGGTATTCCCCTGCCATTTTGACCTGACCCACCATAAGGCGGTGGAGCCGATTAAGGGGCTGGAAGGTATCCAGTAAATGGGTACAGTAACGACGGAGACCTCAGTCCGGGGTTTTCGTGGTTAAACAGGAGAGGAGCCTGCCTTGAGAATCCGGGCTTTAAGAATACCTGCAATAGACAGAGAGTCGGTGATTTTATTCTCCATCACCATCCGGAAAGCCTCTTCCAGCGGGAGCTTTTTCAGGGTCAGATCTTCCGTTTCTTCCGGTTCGGCAGTTCCCATGGTCAGCTCTTCTGCGAGAAAAATAAACCCCGTTTCATTACAGACAGAATTGGAGGTATGAATCCTGGAGATGAGGGTCCACCGGGCGGCACTCAGGCCGGTTTCTTCCAGCAGCTCCCTTTTGGCGCAATCCAGCATGTCTTCGTTTTCCGGGCAGCCTCCTTCGGGAATCTCCCAGGAGTATTCGTCGATCGGGAACCGGTGCTGGCCTACCAGGTAGGTATTGCCGTCGGCGTCCAGAGGGACTACACCTATGGCCAGGTTTTTGAAGTTTACCTGCCCGTAAATGCCCGGTCCGCCTGAAGGGTTAATTACTTCGTGATGTTGCACCTGTATCCAGGGGTTCTCATAAACCGTTTCGGTAGAGAGCTTTTTCCAGTTGTTTGCCATAGAATGCGGATATATCAGTTTTTTAATGTAGTAGGACAAACAAAATCAGTGAGTTTGAAAGCACCGCTCTCCCGGATAGCTTTAAAGCCGCCGCGGATATCCGTGATGTGTTCAAAACCCCGGGCTTTCAGGATAGAAGCAAAAATCATGGAGCGGTAGCCTCCTGCGCAGTGGATGTAGTAACTTTTATCTTTGTCCAGTTCGCTGAAACGCTCATTGATATAATCCAGGGGCAGGTTTTCAGCATTTTCAATATGTTCCGACTGAAATTCGCTTAATTTCCGGACATCCAGGATGTCTAACGCAGGATTTTGCTTCTGAATGTCTGCCAGCTCTTCTGCTGAAATAGATGTGATGCTGTCGGTTTCCTTTCCGGCGGCTTTCCAGGTTTCAAATCCTCCTTCCAGGTATCCCAGGGTATGATCATAACCTACGCGGGCCATACGGGTCACCACCTCTTCCTCCCGGCCGGGGTCGGTCACCAGCAGGATCTCCTGGCGGATATCGGTGATCAGGGCCCCTACCCAGGGTGCAAAACTGCCGTCAATGCCGATGTTAATGGAATTCGGGATAAAACCTTCTGCAAAATCCCGGGGTTGGCGGGTGTCAAGTATCAACGCCCCCGTTTCATTGGCCGCGGTTTCAAAGGCCTCGGCACTCAGGGCCGTAGAACCTCTTTTCAGTACGGTATCAATGCTTTCATATCCTTTGATATTCATCATTACATTTTCAGGGAAGTACGCCGGAGGAGGCAGCAGGCCATCGGTCACTTCCTGAATAAACTGTTCCTTACCCATGGGCCGGAGCGCGTAATTGGTGGCTTTCTGATGGCCCAGGGAGTCCGAAGTCTCCCGGCTCATGTTTTTCCCGCAGGCGCTTCCTGCACCGTGGGCCGGATAGACGGTGATGTCGTCGGCCAGCGGCATGATTTTATTATGGAGGGAATCGTAAAGCATTCCGGCCAGCTTATCCTGTGTAAGCTCTGCCGATACCTTCTGGGCCAGGTCGGGCCGGCCCACGTCGCCAATGAAGAGGGTATCTCCCGTAAAGAGGGCGGTTTCTTTCCCGTCTTCATCAATAAGCAGATAGCAGGAGCTTTCCAGGGTGTGCCCGGGGGTGTGAAGCACCTTTATTTTTATTTTTCCTATGCTGAATACCTCGCCGTCACGGGCTATATGGGCTTTAAAATCAGGCCGGGCAGTAGGCCCGTATACGATCCGGGCTCCTGTCTTTTGAGCCAGATCCAGGTGGCCGCTTACAAAATCAGCATGAAAATGAGTTTCAAAGACATATTTTATAACAGCCTGATCCTTTTCTGCTTTGCGGATATAAGGCGCTACTTCGCGGAGAGGGTCAATGATGGCAGCTTCTCCTTCGCTGCTGATGTAGTAGGCTCCCTGGGCCAGACATCCTGTATAAATCTGTTCTAAAATCATCACATTTTTATAATTTTGATTCCTTCATTGAGAAGGATCATTATACCTAAAACCAAAATAATCCGGCCAAAGTTTTTTTTCAGCCTCTCTCCGTCCCATTTTTTTGAAATCCGGTGGCCGATAAATATCCCTGAAATGGCCAGCAGGGTAATGGTGATCATAAATTTCCAGTCAATTTCGCTCCGGTGATGGGCCAGTCCGCCCAGGAAACCAATGGAGGAATTGGCCGCTATGATGATCAGTGAAGTGCCTACTGCTGTTTTCATAGGCAGCCTGCCGAACATAATCAGTGCCGGAATAATAAGGAAACCTCCGCCCGCGCCCACCAGGCCTGTCAGCAGGCCTACCAGTATGCCTTCCAGGATAATCAGGGTAATTTTATAGTCTGATTCTTTGCTGCGTCTTATACTTACCCTTTCTCCTTTTATCATGGAAAGGGAAGCTCCTATCATCAGTGATGCAAAGAGCAGCATCAGGAATACCGGCTTGGTCAGATGGAAGTTTCCTATCCGGAGAATGTGGTCGGGTATAGCCGGAGAGATAAACGCCCGGGTAAGTAAAACCGACAGAATGGAGGGTATTCCGAATAAAAACGCTGTTTTAAGGTTAACCAGGCCCTGGGTGTACTTGGGGATGCCCCCTACCAGGCTGGTAGAACCCACAATAAATAAGGAATAAAGCGTGGCCAGTACAGGGTCTACATCAAAGATGTAGACCAGTAAAGGAATGGTAAGGATAGATCCCCCGCCCCCGATCATTCCCAGGGATACGCCTATAGCTATGGCAACGATGTATCCTATGATTTCCATGGCCGTGAGGATAAAGGGTATAAAAGAAATAACTGACCCTGTTTTATAACAGGGGAGGAAAGTGTAAAATTCATGCTTATTCGATGGTCTTATTGCCGCCGGTGAGCTTTTATGTCTTACTTTTGGCACTACAAATATACAAATATATTGAATATGATTTCAGCCGTTGTGGATCTCGGAACCAATACCTTTCATTTACTGATTTTTGACGGGGATAAAATTTTATACCGTAATTCCCTGGCCGCCCGGATGGGCATGGGAGGGATCAATCAGGACGAAATCACAGCGGAAGGACTCGGGAGAAGTCTGAACGTATTAAAAGTATTCAGGGAACAGCTGGATGTATTCCACGTACCGGATGAAAGGGTTTTTGCCTTCGGCACTTCCGCGCTGCGGTCGGCAAAGAATAAAGAGGAAGTGCTTGCGCGTATCCTGGAAGAAACCCGGATTTCCGTAAAAGTGATTGACGGAGCGGAGGAGGCTTCACTGATTTATGAGGGAATTAAGCAGGCGGTGACCATAACAGAGACCGCTATGATTGTAGATATTGGCGGCGGAAGTGTGGAATTTATCATCTGCAATTCTGAAAAGGTGCTCTGGATGCGGAGCTTTGAGATAGGGGGACAGCGTCTGCTGGAACGGTTCAAAAAAAAAGACCCTGTTTCCCCGCCGGAGATCCATAAAATGGAGCAGTATTTCCGGGAAGAGCTGCTGCCTTTAACCAATGCCGTACACCAGTATCAGCCTGCAGTGATGATCGGTTCCAGCGGTAGCTTTGATACCCTGAATGATATGTATTACTGTAAAACCACGGGCCATTTTCCCCCGGAAAATATTGCCGGCTTTGATTACCCTGCAGAAGAGTTCGGGATAGCCTATGAACAGCTGGTGTTCAGTACCCGGGAAGAGCGGATGCGTATTCCCGGTATGAAAGAGCTGCGGGTAGACATGATCGTGGTGGCCATGGTGCTGATCCGGTTTCTTTTACAGACGTTTGACATAAAGAAAATTAAGATTTCCAACTATGCATTGAAGGAAGGGGCAATGAGCCTCATTGCTTCTTAATAGTACTCATACCGCATTACATAACTCATGGCAGAACTGTAGAGAGCCAGTTCTTTTGATTCCATCATCACCAGGTTATGATTTGCATCATAGGTTTTATTAATCACCCGTGTTTTTTCATTGTTAGAGGCTAAGGATATTTCTGTTTTAGTCTTCAGCCCGTTGGTATAGGTATGACGCGTGATGGTTAAAGGTTCACCTTTGGATGAATGGAATACCTCTTTAACCAGGTTGGTGCCATTGTATTCATAAGTAATGTAGTCTTCTAACTGTCTGCCGTATCGTTCCGCTTTTACTAATTTCTGCCCGTCGTAGAAATACAGTGTATATTCAGATGTGCTTATCTGGGGATACTCTATGAGCTCTTTTGTTTTTAATCCGCCTGGGTTATAGGTGTAAATGTAATTTTTCAGGTTGAGAAATCCCGTGGGAGAGTAAATATTAGCATTAAAGTTAGAGATCCTGGCTACCTGACCTCCTGAATTGTATTCATATAAATCGTATTTGCCGGTTCCCACGATCTTTCCATCGTCGTACCAGGGAGAAGATATCTTGCTGACCCTGTCCTGGTTATCATATTCATACTCATCCACTATAGCTATGGGGGTGCTATCTTCAGCAGATGAATACATCAAAGTACGCTTTAGTTTTGCGTTACTTTCGTAGGTTACTTCGCGCGTTGCCGGATTCACGTCATTCCTGCATCCCCAGGCCGTCAACAGAATTAAAGCAGGCAGTATTAATACGGATTTCTTCGTTTTCATCATTGATCTGTTTGAATTCTCTCTACAAATGTAATCAATAGGGGGATACAAAGCACCTCAACTCTATGGCTGAATTTATATTATCTTTGTATTTTAATCGATAAGCTATTTGCCCGCCTTACAGAAACCGGCTATGCATAATAATTATTTTTTTCTCAAAAAACTGGCGGCAGAGCTGGACACACTTTTAAGAGGAACGCAGCTTCTGACCTGTTTTTCGCAGGAAAAAGATGAGCTGGTACTGGGCTTTTCCGGTAATGTGTTCCTGAAATGTATTCTCAAACCCGATTTTTCAGTACTCACGGTGGCTGATGACTTCAGCCGGGCACGGAAAAACTCGGTGTCGTTATGGGAGGAGCTGTACGGGAACCCGGTGAATGAAATCAGGGTGTTTGAAAATGAGCGGGCGGTCAGGATTGCCCTGGGGCAGCAATATGCCCTGGTAATCAAACTTTTCGGTAACCGGCCCAATCTCCTGGTTTACAAGGGAGACGGTCTTATCGCCATGTTTAACAATAAGCTGCTGACCGATAAGAACCTGAAGCTTCCGGATTTTGACCGGGAGCTTAAAGCTGATTTTGCTACTTTTCAAAGCCTGGACGGGAATTACCGGAAGCAGTTTTTTACGTTTGGAAAAGACCTGTTTGAAGCCGTCGACAGGGCGGTGGAAGGTTTGGATATTGCGGGAAAATGGGAAAAGCTGAGCAGCTTTCTTATTTATCTTGAAAATCCGCGTTTTTACATAGATTCGGGCGGCCTGGTACCGAAATTATCGCTTTTGCAGGGCGAGGAGCAGCCTGATGCCATTTCAGCCGTTAATGCATTTGCCAGCCGGTACCAGAAAGTGACCGGCCTGGATCGCCTGAAGTCTGACCTGACCGCGAAGCTCCTGAAAGATATTGCTAAAACCCGGAGCTATATCACTACCACCCGGAACAAGCTGGAGGAGCTGCTTTCCGGTGTGAAAAATGAGGAAATCGGGAATATTCTTATGGCCAACCTGCACGTGGTCAGGGAAGGGGCCACTGAGGTGGAGCTGGATAATTTTTATACGGGGGAACCGGTAAAAATCAGGCTCAAAAAAGAGCTTTCTCCCCAGAAGAACGCGGAGGACTACTACCGGAAAAGCAAAAACGAGAAGATTGAAACAGAAACTGCCCAAAGAAACCTGGAAGCTGCCGGAATCAAACTGGAGGAGCTGGTGGAAAGGTTGCGGAAAGTAGAAAATGCCGAAGACCTGAAGCAACTGAGGGGGCTGTCTAAAGAGATGACTTCTCAGAGTCGCGAAAGTATCAAAGACGATTTTCCTTTTAAAGAGTACAGTTATAAAGGTACAAAAATATGGGTGGGCCGGAACGCTAAAAATAATGACCTGCTAACCACTAAATATGCTCAAAAAGATGATTGGTGGCTGCATGCGCGAGATACCTCCGGTTCCCATGTGGTGATCAAAAGTCCGAATCCGTCAGCAGAGGTGCTGGAATATGCGGCATCTATAGCCGCCTGGTATTCCAAACGGAAATCAGAGAAGCTGGTTACCGTGATTTATACCCAGAAGAAATACGTTCGTAAGGCAAAAAACCTGGCGGCCGGGCAGGTGATTGTAGAAAAAGAAAAGACCTTATTGGTGGAACCGGGTTTATAACATCCAGTTTTTGAAGTAAAAATAATAAATGATGGCAGCTACGGTAGCCAGCGCCACCAGCACTGAAAGCCAGAAGTGCTTAAAATTATCTTTGGAAAAAAGGTAATAAATCACCCCTACCAGGATCCACACCGCATAGAGTGCCGTCTGGAAGCTGTCGTTAAAATCGTCCAGGATAAGATAGAGCCCTAAAAGGATGAAGGCTATCCAGGTAAATCTTATAAAGTAAAATCTCATGGCCATAAGGGTACTGTCCTGTTTCCGTGCAAAGTAAAAGAATTTTTCAGGATAAAGGATGTTTTTTTTGGAAAAGAAATAATCATTTGTATTATTTGTTTTAACAATTAAAAATTTTAAATTCGCTGCTATGAACACCTTTAATAACCCCCGGGTAGCGAATCTTCCCGCCCATCTCCGGCAATATGTAGTGGATCAGTGCTACGAAAAATATACCTGGACCGACCAGGCTGTATGGCGGTATGTGATGCGCCAGAATTACAGTTACCTCAGGCATGTGGCGTATTATCCGTACATACGCGGGCTGCAGCAGGCCGGCTTGAGCATTGAGCATATACCCGATCTGCAGACCATTAATGACCACCTGGGCACGATAGGCTGGGGAGCGGTCACCGTAGACGGCTTTATACCGCCATCGGCCTTTATGGAATACCAGCAGCACCGGGTGCTGGTGATAGCGGCAGATATCCGCCAGCTGAAGCATATTGAGTATACCCCGGCACCGGATATTATTCATGAAAGTGCCGGGCATGCTCCCATCATTGTGGAGCCCGAATACAATCATTACCTGAGTTATTTTGGCAGCATCGGTACCAAGGCTATGTTTTCAGCCAAAGATTTTGAGCTGTATGAAGCCATTCGTCAGCTCAGCATTCTGAAAGAAACACCTGGTGTGGCTCCCGGTGTGATAGAAGAGGCCGAAGAACATTTGAAATTTATATCGGAAAATATGGGGGAACCTTCCGAAATGGCCCTGCTCAGCCGGCTTCACTGGTGGACAGTGGAATACGGGCTCATAGGCAGCCCGGAAGAGCCCCGGATTTATGGCGCCGGACTTCTCTCTTCTATCGGGGAAAGCAGCTCCTGCATGCGGCGGGAGGTGCCGAAGCTGTGGTACACCCTGGATGCGGTGAATTACCCTTACGATATTACCCGGCCCCAGCCCCAGCTGTTTGTAACCCCTGATTTTCGTAACCTGATGGAGGTACTGGAGGCATTTGCCGATACCATGGCCTTCCGGACGGGCGGAGAAGCTGGACTGAAGAAGGCAGTAGCCTGCCGGAATGTGGCTACAGTGCGGTATTCTTCAGGACTGGAAGTCAGCGGGGTTTTTACGGAATATAAGGTGGCACACGGTGTTCCTGCCTTTATTAAAACCGGCGGACCCACCGCTTTGTCGTATGAAGGGAAGGAACTGGCTGGGCATTCGAGGGACTACCATACGCACGGGTTTTCTTCACCGGCAGGGCTGCTAAAAGGAATACGGAAGCCGCCGGAAGAATTTTCAGCGGATGAGCTGTATTCTCTTGGACTGGCCGCAGGTAAGCCCGGCCGCCTGGATTTTGAAAGCGGAATATCTGTAGAAGGGGTACTGAGATCCGCCCTGTACCGGGGTGATAAGCTGTTATTACTGACTTTTACGGAGTGTACGGTGCGGGGGGCAGAAGGAGAGACCCTTTTTCTACCGGAATGGGGTACGTATGATATGGCAGTGGGAGAAAAAATCGTGAGTGTTTTTAATGGCGCGGCAGATAAATCGGCATGGGACGAGGTACAGCACGTAAGCGATAAAAAGACAGAAAAGCTTACTTACGATGATAAAACGCTGAAATTACACGATATTTACGGTGAAATCAGGAGAATCCGGGAGACAGACGGCGAACAGGAGAGGCTCAGGGAGCTTTTTACGGTGCTGAAAGAAGAATACCCTGACGACTGGCTGGCTTCACTGGAGATTTTTGAAATAAGCCGGCTTCCGGATGTAAAGGAGGAAGTGAAGACTTACCTCGAAGAGCTGAAAGAAAGCAGGGGAGAATATAAAAAATTAATCACTGACGGGTTACAGGTGATCTAGGAGAGTAAAATGAATATAGTGGTAACAGGGGCCGGCAGCGGCCTGGGATTTGAGGTAGTTCTCGAGTTCATCCGTAAAACGGAACATAAAGTAGTGGCTGTTTCAAGAAATGCCGAAAAACTAAGGCGCTTACTGGAAATAGCCCGCGGGCTTAACCCGGAGTGCCAGCTGATACCGGTGAGCTTTGACCTGGTGAAAGATGACATGGCGGTGCTGGAAGATTTTGTTCTGAAATCATTAGGTACGGTAGATATCCTGATCAATAATGCCGGGCAGCTGATTAATAAGCCTTTTATGAAAACCTCTGCAGAGGAGTTTTCTCAAATGCTGAATGTCAATGTGCTGAGCCATTTTAAATTATCGCAGGCGCTGGTGCCGTTTATGCTGAAAGGCGGGCATATTGTGAACATCGGCAGCATGGGCGGCTACCAGGGAAGCGTGAAGTTTCCGGGCCTCTCAGCCTACTCCTCCGGCAAGGGCGCCCTGGCCGTTTTAACGGAATGTATGGCGGTAGAACTGGCGGAATACAATGTAAAAGTGAACTGCCTGGCGCTGGGTTCCGTGCAAACGGAAATGCTGGAAGAGGCATTTCCCGGCTACAGGAGCCCGGTAATGGCCTTTGAGATGGGTGCCTACGTAGCCGATTTCGCATTAAATGCTTCCCGTTTTTTTAACGGAAAAGTACTACCGGTTTCTGTCACTACGCCGTAAGGGGAATATTTTTAAAAATAATTTGTATACGAATTATCTGAGGAAAAAAGCAGGTAGTATTTTTTTTTCATTTTTGTAACTATTTAGATGGTCTTACATTTGTACAGAATATTGACAATTAGTTGCTTAAATTATTTTAAACATGAAGAAATGAAGGAAATTAAAGTGTAGAAACTCAATAATTCTGTTTTTAATGAAACTTAACTCCTTCATGTTTAAATTATAACAGTTTAACTATTAGCTATTAAGAATAATTTAAGTAGTTGTAACTATTCAAATAAGATACCTAATCAGTAAACAACAATATTTCTATATTTTGAGACAATGGGTGTATAAATTGTTCAGCCCGGCCTTTTCTTACGTACTAATTGGAGAATAAAGCAGGGTACTGCAGTTTTCGGTTGTTAAAAACTTACGGGCCGAAGTGATCATTTCATCGTGACCCACTGCTTCAAGGTGCTGGATGCTTGTATTTGCGAGATTCACATCCCCCGCATTAGCTGCAAAGGCTATTTTCATGGCCCGGCTCAGAATTTCGGTTTCTCCGAATTTATCAAGAGACATGGCCTGGGTTTTTACTTTATCCAGTTTTTCGCTGTAATCAGGGGTGTTCAATGCTTCTTCCAGGCATTGTTCAATGGCCTGATCGGCTTCTTCAAATGATACCCCCGGTGCCAGTGAGCCATTGATCAGGAACAGGCTGTCATCCAGGTAAGAGGTGTTCTGAGCGGAAATACCGGTAAAGAGGGCATTTTCTTTGACCAGCTTCTGGTAAAGGGGTGAAGTCTGGCCTTTTCCGAAGATATCACCGAAAAGGTCGAGGGCGTATTGGCCGTGTTCATGCTTTTTAGGCGTATGATAGGCCTTGTAAATGGTTTTCAGGGGTACTTTTGCCTGGTGTACCAGGCGCCGGGCTTCTTCCTGAACAGGTTCTTTGGGAAGATTTTTAGGGCTGATCTTACCCGCAGGGATTTCTCCGAACCATTTGCGGGAGAGGCGTTCCACCTCTGAAACAGTCACCGGGCCGGCTACAACCAGCACGGCGTTATCAGGCAGGTAGTACCGGTAGAAAAAATCTTTGACATCCTCCATGGAGGCGTTTTCAATATGGCTGATCTCTTTGCCGATGGTAGGCCAGCGGTACGGATGTTTTTTATAGATCAGCGGACGGAACTTCAGCCAGAGGTCGCCGTAGGGTTGATTGAGGTAACGCTGCTTAAATTCTTCGATGACCACGTTTTTTTGTACTTCCAGCACCTTGGGGTCGAAAGAGAGGCTCAGCATACGATCAGATTCGAGCCAGAAGGCGGTTTCCAGGTTTTGAGCAGGAACCGTGATATAATAGTTGGTGATGTCGGGAGAGGTGAAGGCGTTATTATTCCCCCCGGCTTTCTGCAGAGGCTCGTCAAAAGACGGCACATGACGGGAACCGCCGAACATCAGGTGTTCAAACAGGTGGGCAAAGCCCGTTTTATCCGGGTGCTCATCCCTTGATCCTACATTATAACAGAGATTAAAAGCGGTAGTAAGGCTTTTAGGGTCTTCATGTACATACACTTTGAGGCCATTGTTCAGCTCAAAGTAAGTGAAATCGATCATACCATGGTTTTGATGCCCAAAATTACGTAATTTTGGGGTTTTAATTCATTAAAATATGCAATTCAGAATAGGGCACGGTTATGATGTGCACCAGCTTAGTGAAGGGTACGAGTTAAGCCTGGGGGGAATAAAGATTCCACACAGTGTGGGGTCTGTGGGGCATTCGGATGCGGATGTGCTTTTACATGCCATCTGCGATGCCCTGCTGGGAGCATTGTCGTTGGGAGATATAGGTCAGCATTTTAAAAATACGGATCCGCAGTGGAAAGGAATGGACAGCCGGCATTTCCTGGTGAAGGTGAATGAAATGATAGGAGCGAAGGGTTATGCAGTAGGCAATATTGACTCCAGCCTGATCCTGGAAGAGCCGAAAATCGGCAGGTATATTCCCGAAATGAAAAAAGCCATTTCAGAATGCCTGGGCCTGGAGCAGGACGCCATCTCTATTAAAGCCACTACTTCAGAAACCATGGGTTTTGTAGGCCGGAAAGAAGGGCTTGAGGCACATGCCGTTTGCATTTTGTATAAAAAAGAAGCATAGTATAACGGCCGGAAATAGAAAGAGTCTAAATTTGTAAAAAAAACGTTTATTGAAATGAAAGAACTATATGGCCTGGGAACTGCCTTAACTACTCCTTTTACTGAAGATAACCAGGTAGATTTTCCTGCGCTGAAAAAGCACCTGGATTATCTGAATAAGGAGGGTATTGATTATTACGTGGTAAACGGAACGACCGGCGAGTCAGCTACCTTAAGAAAGGAAGAAAGCGCAGAGATCCTGGAATACGTAAAGCAATACAATGGCGGTAAGCGGCCTATAGTTTTTGGTATAGGAGGAAATAATACCCAGGGGGTTCTGGATACCATTGCCCAAACGGATTTTAACGGGGTAACGGCTATTCTCTCGGTATGTCCTTATTATAACAAACCTTCACAGCGCGGAATTTATCTTCATTTTAAGGCCATTGCTGACGCCAGCCCGGTACCGGTGATCCTGTATAACGTGCCGGGCAGAACGGTGATCTCCATGAGCGTGGAAACCATCGCCGAGCTGGCCAAACACCCGAATATCATCGGGCTGAAGGATGCTTCAAGCAGTATTGAAGTGGCCATAGACCTGTCCAGAACCCTGCCTGATGATTTTCTGTTGCTGTCAGGCGACGATAACCTTTTTACTGCACAGGCCAGCCTGGGGTATAAAGGGGTGATCTCGGTGATCGGTAACGGTTTCCCTAAAGAGTTTTATGAACTGGTGCAGTCTGCGCTGGCCGGTGACTTTGAGAAGGCCAAGAAGCTCCAGGGGAAATTCCTGGATTTTGATACCCTGTTATATGTGGAGTCTAACCCGGTAGGGATCAAATGTGTGCTGGATATCAAAGGGATATATGATGGGAGAGTGCGTTTGCCTTTGGCCAGGGCTTCTGATGAGCTATATCAGAAAATGGAGGCGTCTATGCGTAAAGAAGGGTTTTTATGATCAGAAAAATTGTCTTTTTTTTATTAATTCTGGGAAGTGTACAGGGGTTCAGCCAGGAAAAGAACTGGGATCTGAAAAAACTGGAGGATATTAACCTGGGCCGGAATACGGGGATGGATAAGCCTCTGAACTTCCTCAGCAATTCATCGGATTACCTGGCCATAGGTTTCCCGGCGGCTATGCTGGCAGCGGGTTATATCGGTGACAATGCAGCGCTGAAACGGGAAGGTTATAATATAGCTTTGACCACGGTGGCTACGTATGGAGTGGGTTTTGTTCTGAAGAAGGCGGTAGATAAAGACCGCCCTTATATCACTCATCCCCATATTCAGAATTACAGGGAGTTTTCAGGAAGCTCATTTCCTTCGGGAAGTACGGCCCTGGCTTTTTCTACGGCCACCAGCCTGTCACTCTCTTATCCCAAGTGGTATGTGATTCTGCCGTCTGCCCTGTACGCCTGTACGGTAGGGTACTCCCGCCTGCATCTGGGAGCGCATTATCCCAGTGACGTTTTTGCGGGTACAGCCATAGGAATAGGTACGGCCTTTGCCTCCCGGAAACTGAATCAGTGGATACGGAATGAATCGAGGAAGAATAAGATGAAACGGCAGGGGGGAGATGTCAGATATTAGCAATTAGATATTAGATGTTAGCAATGCAAAACAACAATACGGAACCGTCCCTGACCCGTAAGGAGAAGGTGATCAAATACTTTAAAAAGCTGGGTTGGGTAGGCTTCTTCTTTTTCCTGGGAAAGGGGCTGTTATGGCTGATCATCCCTTACCTGGCAGCTAAGGGACTGATCAACTGTAACGGCTGATTTTCTCAGAAATCAAACTTTATTCCCTGTGCCAGAGGCAGGGTATTCCCGTAATTGATGGTATTGGTTTGTCGCCGCATATACGCTTTCCAGGCATCTGAGCCGCTTTCCCTGCCGCCACCGGTTTCTTTTTCCCCGCCGAAAGCTCCGCCGATCTCTGCTCCGGACGTACCGATGTTCACATTGGCAATGCCGCAGTCAGAACCCCAGGCCGCCAAAAAGGCTTCAGACTCTTTCAGATTTTGGGTAAAGATGGCTGATGAGAGCCCCTGGGGCACTTCATTCTGCAATTCGATGGCTTCATCCAGGGTCTGGTAGGCCAGCACATAGAGGATAGGGGCAAAGGTCTCGTGCTTCATTACGGGTATTTGTTCCGGTACTTCTATGATGGCGGGCTGAACAAAATTTCCGCCCAGGGTTTTCCCGCCGGTGAGGAGCTTACCGCCCTGGTCTGTGGCGGCCTTGATGGCTTTCTCAAAACTTTCTACCGCATCCTTGTCGATGAGCGGGCCTACATGGTTGGCCGGGTCCAGCGGATCACCGGTTTTCAGCTGCTCATAGGCTTTCACCAGCCTGGCCGTAAGCTCCGCTTTCCGCGATTCATGCACCAGCAGACGGCGGGTGGTGGTACATCTCTGGCCGGCAGTACCCACCGCACCGAACACGATGGCGGGCACGGAGAGGTTAAGGTCGGCATTTTCCGTTACGATGATGGCGTTATTTCCACCCAGCTCCAGCAGGTACCTGCCCAGGCGGGCAGAAACCTTTTGAGCTACGGCAAGGCCCATCCGTGTGCTGCCGGTAGCGGAAAGCAGGGCAATATTTTCATCGGCAGCCATGGCTTCTCCGATCTCTCTATTACCGATGGTAAGGCAGGAGATTCCTTCGGGCAGCTGATTGTTTTTCAGTACTTCACGTATAATATTCTGGCAGGCAATGGCCGATAAAGGAGTTTTCTCAGAGGGTTTCCAGATGCAGGTGTTTCCGCAAACCCAGGCCAGCATACTGTTCCATGACCATACGGCCACCGGGAAATTAAAGGCCGAGATGATGCTTACCACACCCAGGGGGTGCCACTGCTCATACATCCGGTGCTCGGGCCTTTCCGAGTGCATGGTGAGGCCATAGAGCTGGCGCGATAGCCCCACTGCAAAATCACATATGTCAATGATCTCCTGTACTTCACCCAGTCCCTCCTGGAGGCTTTTTCCCATCTCCAGGGAAACCAGCTTGCCCAGGGCGTTTTTGTGCTGCCGGAAGGCGTCGCCCATCTGCCGCACTATCTCGCCTCTTTTAGGAGCCGGTACTTTACGCCAGACTTTAAAAGCCTCTTTTGCCGCGGCTACGGCTTCCCGGTAATCTTCTACGGTACAGAGCGTGGTGGTGGCTATCAGCTGTCCGTCAGTAGGATTATAGGAATGCAGGAGGTCTCCTTTGCCATCCCTGTTTTGTAAACCGGTAGAAAAACCGAAGTTATTTTCCTGTAGGTGAAGTTCTTGTAAGAAATCTTTCATACATGCTTTTTTTACAAATATACAATAATAATAACAGCCTCCGGACTTAAGCTTCCGGAGATGTCATTATTCTCTTATTATCGTATTTATAGATGATATTTTAAAATATCGTTTATTTATACGATAATATAAAATATCGTTTATAATAGTGATATTTTATATATCTTTGATTTGGCACAGGTACTCATACTTTCAGATGAAATGAAAAATATGAACAATGAAAATTTGGCCAGAGAAGTACACAGCTACTATACAAGCCAGGTCAATATAGCAGATGCTAAGGTAAGTATTCTCCTTGCTGCGAATCTTGTAGTTTTTACAAGTTCAGTTAATTGGAGTGTGCCAAAATATTTTATATTTATACATTACCTGACATTAATATTTCTTGTACTCTCCATATTATTATGCTGCTTCTGCCTTTTTCCAAGATTAACCAAACCGGTAAGAGGTTTTATTTTTTGGCGAAGTGTCAGAGACTTTGGTCGTCTTGAGAAATATAAAAAAGGATTTATTGATCTTACTGAAAGGGAAATAAGAGGATAATGACCTCCTCCCGACAAACCGTACTCTTTTCAGGGGAGCTTACAACAAGAGCACATACAATACGATAACGGAAGTGAATTTATCTCCAAAGACGTTGACAAGTGGGGTTATGAAAATGGAGTGACACTGGACTTCTCCAGGAGTAGAATCAAACTCTACCTAAGCCTGTCCAGGTGATCCTTCAATTCTTTAGCATCTTTAGGTTTAAGGCCTGACACTGAAATTATTTTACCACCGAAAGTTTCTATTTCTACCGTAGAAAAATAAAAGAATTCATTGCGGTGCTGAAGATTGACAGCAGCTATAGATTTAAAAGGTACACTACTCAAATTTTTAGTGATAAAATTGTTCTCTGTTCGTTGAAAATATAATACCCTCTGAGTTGTATCTATAATTATACAATCAGGAGAAAAGAGGTTTCCCTTAGTAATAAAGGGAAAAGATTTATACTTATATATCATTTTGAAAGTTATTTAGAAATTTCTGGATACTCCCATAAGGCCTCACTCGGTTCATCATCTCACGAAATCCTTCCCCATAAATAGGGTCTCGGCTTTTATTCATGCGTTCAATCCATTCAATCGCTACATGATTTCGCATAAATTGGTAAGCAAAAAAGCTGGCTAGCTCACACAAGCCTTCTGTTTCTTGAAGTGAAAAATTGTAACCACCTTCAAGCAGAACAATGTGCATAATTTCATGAACCAGAATACCACAAAAAACTGTTTTACTGAGACCTTTCATCATTTGAACTCTATATTCAATACCATTGAAAACGACTTGCCCGCGAACCCCTGAAGGCAAATCTGTAACATCGAAGAGTTCATACTTTATTCTCTGTAATGGTAAATTCAATTTCCCCATTTCATAAAACTCCAGTACCCCATTGATACATTTTTGAAATTGTATTTTGTTAAGTATAGCCTCTTTTTTGCAATAGGTGCAGATTTTATACCCACCCCCTATATTCAAATAGGCTTTACCTGGCATCAAAATACACTGACAGCAGCTACACACTTCCTGAATGGAATAGTGGTGATGAGTATGATATTTCTGACCCCACATATCTATACTATAATACTTACCACCCCTAATCACAGCTGAGCAATAATCGCACTTTTCCATATAACCATTAACTAAATTGTAGAGGCAATATTCTTTACCGCATTGTTAGGCCATAACTGAGGTAAGTTAATCACATTACCTTTTTGATTTTCGACCTGTTCAATTATATCGTTCGTTAGTATGGCAATAACATGTTCTTCCAACGTCTCTCTCGACAGAACCAATAAATCATAGGCATCATTCTCTTTGAACAACTTCAGCAATGCCGGGATGATTTCTATGAGGATGAATAGGATCATTAAACCTCTTCCTATACGCTTCAAATAATTATTGCTTGCCTGAATTTCACATAAAGCTTCATATCTGGTAGGGAAGTCCCAGCTTTGGTCAATTTTTTTTAATTGTAACTCTTCGCGGGCATCATCTCGAGCCGCTCTAAGTTGATCCATATACGATTTCTCACGATTGTTTGCCTGCTCCAATAGCTGAGTATGGAGTTTGAAGTTTTCGTTTGCTTCGGTATAATCAGGCCCTTTTCCAGGTAAAAAATCACGCCCTATCTCTTGAGCGTACATCTGATCTCTCCACTTCGATACTTGTTCGGTCTCGTTTCTAACTTCTGCCTGAGTAGAATCTACCAATGCTTGTAAACGATTAACCTCAATGTAAACTTCAGTTTGTATAGGTTGATTTTCTTCCCTCGATTTCTGTAGCAGGTGTTTATCAATTTTACCCGTAAAAAACTGAACCTCTAAGGGGATTGCGATTATAAACCCAATAGCTATGGCTAAGGGTAGACGTAGTGCAGCCATTATTTTTTTTCTACTAATGATAATCATACGTTCAATCGAGACCACCAATGTAGCCCAAAGTAGTCCTCCCACAATGGATATCCACCAGCCCTCAGGTGAAATATAAATGCTTTTACTGGATGCATCATATACGGCAAACATCGTTCTGATAAAATATGAACTAGTAATAAAGGCTATAATACCAACGATGATTACGATTAAGGAGAAGGCAATCCGGGTTCCTTTTACAGCTGGTTTAAGCGGTCGGAAAAGCTCAATATCTGTAGCTGAGAACCATAAGACAATTTGTAATAATAAACGTTCCATTTTTTTAATTGTTTAAATTTTAGAATACTTAATCTTTACTGTTTTATCGTTAATTTTAGAAATAGGCAGACTCTTAGCCTTGCCAGGATTTCGAATACTTGCAATGGGTCTCATGGACAGCTTCGGTGCATCGAAAGCCAGGGTTCTTTTTGTAGTTTTCCCTTTGAAATCCAAAACAGATAACTCAAAAGTGGTTGAGAATAAAGGCAATCTACGAGACCCGAAAAGCTCTACTTTTTGCCCGTCAATCCAAACACTTTTGGCGAACCATACGTCCCATTTTAGTTCAGCCGAATAGTCCTTGCACGAGACTCCAAAAGTTTTAATTTGTGGCACGGGGGTATCCATTGATAGAGTTTTCTCCACAACATTTCCAAGAGTATCCCAAGCCTTAAGTTTTATTACTCCGGTTTCGTAAGAAACTAAAGTACTACCTTCCGAAGTAATCGTTTTGCTATTTAATGTTATCAAAGCGGCATTTACGACTTTCCACGTTATTCGACCTGTAGATCGTTCTAAAGTCTTTTCGAATTTTTCAACAGAAACCAAAGGCTGAATTCCTAGTTTCTGTATATAGTGGTATCCTCCTGCCGAGAGTACCTGAAGCTCATAAACAGATTTCACCTGACCCAATGGGATAGAAATTTTGTCAACATTACTGGTTTGCTTCACTCCATTCAGAAAAACCTCATTTACTCCGCCATTAACTGTCCAGTGGATGGTAATATAGCCGTTATACACTTGATAATTAAGGTTAGAAATAGTAAGGTCTGGTGTATAACTGACTTGTCTTGAAGAAGTCAATCCATGAGCGTCTATTGCCTTAATTTCACAGCGTTTGGCAATGGTAGCTGGTATCAGCATCTGTCCGGAGCTGGCCACTGTTTTTCCATCTACCAAAACTCTTGCTGCATTTAATACTTCCCATTCCAGCATAGCATTATTGGCCAGAACTCCAGGTTTTATCTGAAACCTGCGAATGACAGCTTGGGAAGTTTGAGGAGGAACTGGCCGTCTATTTTTAGGAACAGGATTCGATTTTCTTTTCCCCTTACCCAATTGTGTCGTAAACACCACCTTATTTTTGCCTACATATTCAATCTCATTAAGCAGTACTTTTATCCAACTGGCATAATCAGGACGATCACTCGGACTACCATCAAAACTCTTCCTAAACTGACCCTGAATAGTATTACTTAACCGTTTAAAGTTGTCATGAGGCGGTGGAGTCTTGAGTTTAGAGCTCCTTGAACCATAAGCCCAAATGCCCTCCCTAATCAAATCTTCCTGCGTATGAAATACAGGATGTGTTCCGGTAAAAGGATGGATGCAGAACAAAACCTGGTACGCCAATACACCGAATGCAAAATAGTCCCAACTACTCCGGACATAGGTCTTCTGAAAGTTCACTTGTCCTTTATGGAATTCTGGCGGGCAATACTCTGCGGTAGCAGCCTCGGCATAGAACAATACCTTACTATTCGAGCCTATCTGAAATGAATCTGTATCAATGATAACCATGTGGCCCTGATTTTTAAGCATCATATTAATAGGCTTTAAATCTATAACCTGGTAGTCTCCGCTATCATCCAGAACTTTAAGTGCCTGACAAACATTGTAAAGTAACTTTAAGCGAATGAGTATAGCGTCTGGGTTATCCAAATTAAACTTCAACCAATCTCTTTCCTTAAAGCCTTTGGGCGTAACCAAATGCCAAAGAGGCAAAGCATTCTCAATTTTACCCATCAGGTAACCAATAAATTTATTGGAACGATAATCATAAATGGCCTCTAATGGCCAAGCGAAAGACTCCTGCACAGCCCGCGAAGAAAACTTGAACGGGTTGTTCCTTACCATATACTCTATCTTTTTCTGTGCCGCTTTTGCAGCTTCGGGCTTATGATAAATCTTTACCACTACGGGATAGCGATATGATGAATTTTTTATCTCGTAAATCCCTCCCTGCCCTCCTGAAGCTAAGGGTTTATCTGCCAGTTCCAGTACCGTATTATTGCTCGTTTTTACTTTCATGATTTTTTAAAGTTTAAAGGCCAGCACCATAGTTTTATCATCATATTCCTGAGACAGCTTCCCCCCTTTTTCTAAGTAGTTTGCCCAGGCTTCATTGATAGCTTCTTCGGACTTTTCAGCCTCATACATACTTTTAAGAATATTAATATTATTGTCCAGAAAGGGGGCGAAAGGTTCGTTGGGGTCGAAATAAACTTCTCCCTCTTCATTCTTCGTATAGCATAAGAAAGAGTACATCTCCATACCGTCGCTGAGTAAGACCACAGCTTCTATTGAATCTTCCGAAATAATCACTTTGGTGTTGATGCAATCGTCAGGGTTTTCCCATGCATAATCCGAAGTAATAAAAACTGTAGAACCCGGCTCATCGCCTTTAAAAGGGCGAATAAAAGCTTCCCATTTATTATTTTTTTTGTAGGCTGCCCGTCCGTCACCGATATGGGCTGACAGAACCACATGCTCATCAAATAGAACTAGATTAACTGTACAACCCAGCGTGTGATAATCTACATTTTTTTCCTCAGCTATTTCACACAGCCCGCGTTTTACCTCTTCAAGAACTTCCATAGCTACTTCCTTCCATTGGTCTTCTGTAGGGGGAAATCCTGTGTTACTAACCATTTTTCTTTGGAAGATTACGGGCAGCATCTTCGTACAGTAAGATGCTCCAGCTGTAGAGTGTTCATAACTGCCTGCACCATCACAAACAACTATCATATTCCATCCCTTAAACGAAAGGTAAGAATGTGAATCCTGGCAAGGAATCACGACCTTACCTTCTTGATTTCTATGGCCTTTACCGGCCACAGAAGCCCCCACAAACTTAAACTGAGGAGCTTTGACTCTTAAATCAGACGTAGCTTCTTTGGCTAAATCCTCAGTATTTATTTCTGGAAAATCAAAAAAATCGTCTGTTGGGTTTGACTTGACTTTATCCGTTTTCATAAATTATTTTTTTTGCAGACACCTCTTTACGAGAGGTGCCTTGGTGAAACATTAGACCGAAAATTGGAAGGGGTTCTTCGAACCGGGTTCCGGGGTTAAATCTATGCCATCTCCGTCTTTGGAATTAGAGATTTTTGTGAAGCTCGAAGATAGCCATTTGAATAGTTCCACAAACTTCAAACCGCTCAGCATGAGTGGCGGGAGGTTACCAGGGATATCCGGAACAGCAATTTTATTCAGCATATTCATGTCTGCCCCTGTTACGGCAATGGGCCAGAAGCAAAGACCTTTGGCACTCGCCTCTTTTCTGATTTCTGAGGCAAGCCCATCTACATCTTGGCCGGGGTCTGGAGCACCATCGGTAATAAGGATGATATAAGGCCGGTAGTAGGTCTGCTGGGTAGACTTATACCAGTCTTTCCTGGCCCTCAAGAGCCTCATCCCTTCTCTCATGCCATCAACCAGCTTAGTACTCCCACTGATGCCAATGGTGGGCATAGCTTCTTCATCTACTAAGGCAAACTCACGTTCTACCTTGGTATCTGAGCCAAAACTCACAATACCTACATCGAGGCGACTTAAGGCCACAGGATCATTTTTTATTTCCTCCTCAAATTCCAGAAGGCCTTTGTTCAGCTCACTAATGGCAGCTCCTGCCATTGATCCGGATCGATCTACGATTACCACTACAGGGCATTTCTGTTCGTAGTTAGCGGGGAACTCCCTATCGTAGAAGTTTAATTCATTTTCCATTTTTACTTTTTGTTTATATAATTAATATTTAGATTTTTCTTACATACTGAGGGAATATGGACGGCTTTTACGATACGGTATAGTCGCCATCATCGTATTTTCCCCTCTTCTATGGAGGGGGATCGCTTTTACTCTTGTAATCTTTAAGAGTTAAGGCCTTGTAAATGGCCTTGTAGTCATCTATAAGCGACTTACACTGTAAGAGCCCTTGCTTTTGCAGTCTCGAAAGTTCAGTGATAATGAAGATAAGCTTCTCTGCTGGCCATGAATTGACCAACGTCTGGTTCGGGATGAACTGATTCAGCCAAGAGGATACGAAGAACAACAGATTAGCTTTAGCATATGCGATAAAGCCATCCTTAAAATCTGAAACTGGTTGATAATAAGCTGCCATAATATTTGATTTTTATTATGGCAGTAAAATTCCGGCTAAACTTTCATACTACAAGATAACTATAGTTACCTATGATACGTGTGGTTATTTAGGTTACTTCGAGTTATATGATTTTGTCTAATCAAGGTTATTTAATTCTTTTTTAAAAGATGATATATCAAGAGAAGGCTTACAATCAGTCAATGTCTTTAATTCATCAATAAATTCATTGCCAATCTTTTTTAACAACTTCTTGTCATAGGGTATCAGTTGATTACGAACCTTCGGGTAGGTTTTCTTTCTATCTTCTTCCTCACTTTTAGTACTTATATCGAACAAAAAGTATGAATACAGAAAACCATTAGATACTGTCTTTTCTCCTAGATTGTTTTTTGTCCCCTTCAGAAGATAGTATATATATTCGTGGTCATAATTACATACTAAATAAAGAAATACAATTAGTCTGCGAGTATTAAGTTTTTTCATGAAGACTGACATATGTTTATCATCTACTTTGAAATCATTAACAACTGACATGTCCCAAACCAATAAGGTGTTTTCGACAACTTGGTCACACTTATCATATAACGCGGTATCCTTACAATAACTCATTATTAGGTGAGCTTTTATGAAGTTACTCAATCGTTCTTCCCATTTTTTTTCTTCTTTATTCCACTTTGGGTTTCCAATCAATTCTTTGAAATATTCTCTTAATGGTAGTATAAACTTAAAATTCTTGTTCTGTTCAAAATTAGGGATGTCTTGACATATACTATAATAACCTAGACTATCAATATGAGCAAATAAACTTGAAGTATAATAACTTTCTCCTGAAATGGAAATAGAGGGGCTATCATTTAATATTTCTTCCTTTATTATTTGAATATTTTCAAATGTGCAGCCAGCAATTTTAGATCGCACAAATCTATCGTAGTAGATTCTTAAAAACTTACTAATTACTTGCTGATTTGCATTTTTATCAATAATCGGAACACCCTGTTTAGTTAAGCTATCACTTCTATTTCCACCATCTTTAGACAGTATTAATAGTAATGCGTCTTTGCCTATTGTTTTTAACTTATCCAGTGCTTCATCAATAACCCCATCCTTCTCGTCATCTTCCTCTATTCCCTCAGGCAGAAAATTTAAGTCAAGAAAAACAATATCATAATCAAACTTTTCTGGCAATAAATCTAAAAATGGAGAACCCTTCCCGTTTGGGGCTCTTTTGAAATAATAAATGGAATCAACATCTGCTTTACCCTTAAAAAATGTATTTTCAATGAAGTTTTGCTTTACCAACGTATGGTCAACTTCCTGATCATCACAAATTAATATTTTAACATTCTTCATTCTTTACTATCAATTTCACCTTAAACATCTTATTTTTACGTATATTATCCAAGTCCTCCACCTCTATTTTATAGTTGGCAAGTTTAGAAAGTTGACAAATAACCCACCATCCAAGGCGTTTTGAAACACGAATCTTCTTTTCAAAGGCATTATAGTTTTTTATGACATTTGGGATAGTAAATTCAGATATACTGTTGCTAACTTCAATGCTTGTAATTTCGTTTTCCCTTTCCACTTTGATGAAAAACAACGGATTGTTTATATCAATATTTTCTATTGCATTTACCATTATTTCTTTCAATATTATTACAAGGAAATTGTTATAACTGAATAACTTGTATTCATTCGCTAATTTATTGTCAGAAAGTAATTCTATCATTTTTGACTGATAAACATTTCGATCGTCTGGGTGTATATTCTTGATAATTGTCCAAAAGAATTCATCTTTTATAATTGTAGAGAAAATGTCAATATGTTTGTTAATAATTTCAGTAATTGAAAACTCAATGGCTTCTTCGTAAATCTGACTTCTGTCAGTATTTAAATTTGTCGATGCTAATATATGTAATACATCGAAATGACCTTTTAAAACCGAGGTGCTAAAACTCGCTATTTCTCCAACTGATTGACCTGTTTCATGATTATTTCGTAAAGCTATTTCCAATGCGTTGAGATAGTGTTTTTGAGTATGTTTTAAAAGTTTTAGAATAGAATCCTCCGTTTCAACCTCCTCTTTTGCTGTGGCCTCCAAAATTCTTAACTCGTTATATATCCACCTGAGCCAATTAGCACATTTCATCAAAAATACGGAAGAGTAGCTATGAGATGTCAAAAACATTGAGGTTCCTAAATCAGCATTAACAGAATAGCTTTCAAGAAAGAGGGTTGTCCAATATTTATAATATATTTCGTTTAATTTTTCCGGATCATGAAAGCTACCTTTAAACTTTCGGAAGGGTACAATATGTTGTGCTAATTGGTCTAAGCCATCAGTTGCTAATTGATTCCGAATTTCATTGTAATTTAAAACGCAATCCTGATTTTCTAAAGTTTCTGATAGCCAATAAGAATATGCCGCCAACTTACTTTCTTTGTGTTTAGGTTCTTGGTCGGTAAAAGGCCACTCTACATATCTATCTTTATCACTATGCTTTCTCCAATAAATTTTGATAGCCGTTCTCTGTAAATTATTATAAATATCAAATGCACTTTTGGTAAAATAATCCGGCTGTATGGTGATAGATATCCGGTTTTTCTCTGAAACAGCTCCAGATTTATCACCCATTGAAACTTCAAGTATCCTAAATTCTGAGTTGTCTTTTCGCAATGGCATTGGAATAAACGTGCCGTCTTCTCTCCTTTGTGCAGATTTCCAAAAATGTGTAGTAGGTACTTCAAAGTTACCTTTACCAAATACCTTATCAATATAAAACTGGTTAAGTACGGAGTCAAAAGCAACAGTAGAAGGAATATTTTTAATCCAGAATTCACCTTGACATTTAAAAAGAGTATTATAAATATCAGGAGGAGTTTTTTTTAAATAATCAGGTAATAATGAAATATCTCGTATGTCTAATTCCGTATTTCCAATACCGCTGAAAAATCTATCTTCTGAATCCTTTCCTTTTTTACTACCATTGATATGTATCCGCTTTTTAGCTAAAGTTGTAAATCCCGGCCAGAAATAGAACTTAAATCCTTTTATAAAATTCACAACCTTTTCTCGAGATTCATTAAAGTCGTCGTTTGTGAAATTATCTTTAAGGGCTTGGTACAGAAAGATTTTAAAAAATTGCTTCCCTATGTCTTCTAATAATTTCTGAATAGTTTCAGGACGGGACATAGGGTCAAATTCCTTCAGCAGGTCTGCTTTGGTTTTAATACTCGCAAGCTTTCTAAGAGATTCATTGGCTTTACGCTTTAGATTATCCCAAAGATTTTCTTCACTTATATTTAAAAAATCATTATCCATATACAGACAGGAATACTGATAATAGAATAAGGAGGGTAGAACCCACCAGATAAGGATTCACTTCTTTTGCCTTGCCTGTAAAAAGGCTACTCATAATATAGAATCCAAAAGATATCAACATAGCTTTATCTAACGCAAACGTAACTGCGGTAACTATTATCATTAATACTACTGCGATTAGTTCAATAATCTTTAGCTTCTGTATTTGTGATATTTTCGGCATTAATTCAATACCCACCCATAACAATGCTCCTGTGGTAGCGATAACAGGTACTAAGTTTACCACAGAAGCTAATGGTATAAATAGTAACATCAATATACCACATATTACGGCGGTAAAACCCGTTCTGCCACCTGCTCCAATACCCACACCGCTTTCTACAAAAATGGTTATGCTGGTGGTCCCAGCTACAGAGCCTACCACAGTAGCTCCACCGTCAATTAACAGTGCTTCTTTCTGATTTGGCATGTTCCCGTTATCTTCCAAAATAGAAGTATTTTGAGAAAGTCCGATAAACTTGGCAATACTTCCATAAAAATCCACTACAAATAAAATAATTATGGCTGATAAAAGCTTAGGGTCGAAAATCATTCGAATATCCAAAACCCCAAAAGCGCTAAACATTTCTTTATCCAGGGATATTTGTGTGGTATTTACTTCATACAAACCGATATAATGACAAATAAATGTGCAGAGGATAATACTGATAAGAATAAAACCCCTAACTCTAAACCTTTTAAGGACAACGGCTACTACGAATCCAATAATAAGTACCATGGATTTTTCAGAAAATATTTGCCCTAAAGAACGGATACTTGTTCCTTCATAAATTAAAACTTCACTTAATCTCAAAGCTATAATTATTAGAAATACTCCAACTGCTGCGGATAACCCGACCTTTAATGAATCAGGGATAGCATTTATTACCTTTTCCCGAACTTTGGAAATAGTAAGAATAAGGAATAAAATACCTGACCAAAAAACTGCACCTAAACCAGCTTGCCAGGTAACACCCATACCTATAATTAGGAAGTAAACCACATAAGAGTTCATCTCAAGCCCGGGAGCAAGAGCAAATGGCTTTTTTGCCCAAACCCCCATAACTATCGTTGCCACAGCTGAAACGATTACCGTAGCGAAAAGAGCTGCCGATTTATTGATACCTCCTTCACTTAAAATTGCCGGATTAACAACAAAAATATAGGATAGAGCAAGAAAAGTAGATAACCCTGCAATTATCTCCGTTTTAAGATTAGTCTTATGCCTGTCAAACTCAAAATATTTTTCGATACCCTCTATCATTTCATCAACTCAAAAATTATAAAGTCCCGAATTTTAAACCCTTTCAATTCGTATTCTGGTGTAAACAATATGTTAGACACCTTTAAATCCACATCCTCAATAACTTTCAAATACCATTCTATCGGCCTGTGCCTCTCTATAATTTCATAATTTCCCTCTTTCTTAATTTTCTTGTAGTCGTGATTACATGAATAACTTTCGCCTTTGGGAAATCTAAAATCAAGGTTGGTTTCCTCAATATCATAAATTTTAGGATTACATAAACCTATATATATTTTACCTGAATTACTGACTTTCATTTCTAGGTTCTTCATAATTTCTATGATCATCGTTTCATCCACGATGCAAAGAACTAAACTGCACCATACGATATCATAATAATTATCAGGAATGTCATCAACTTTATGAAATACCGCAGATTCTCCTAATTTAGCGGATGCAATTTCCAGCATTTTCTCAGATATTTCATACACACTTATATCTGCTCCAAGTTGTTGAAGAAGTTTTGCTGCCACAGCAGGCCCGCATCCATAATCCAGAATTCTTTTGCCACTTATATTTCCCAGATGTTTAATTATAGTTTCATCATAAGATTGTAGTTTATGAAATTCTCCTTCGAGTTCAGAAAGAACCTTTGACCATTCATCCGGGTTAACTATAGATTTCCTCATACAACCCTTTATTTAATTATTATGCCTTTAATGCTATTTAAAAATATCTCTAGTTCCTTTGTTTTCGGCACACTCATTATTTGCTTGTCCCCTTCTTCATGTATTCTACCGTTTTTAAGAAAAACTATTCGATCTGCAACATTCTGAGCAAATAGTAAGAAATGCGTTATAATTAGGATACCTGTTCCTCTTTTTTTCAACGAAATTAAATATTTGAATAAAGTTGCTATTAACTCAGGATCTAAGGCTGAGGTAATCTCATCCAAAAATAAATATTTCGGCTTCAGCATTACTGCTCTTATAAATGCTACCCGTTGTTGCTCCCCTTTACTGCACTGGTGGGGTAGTTTATCTATAAAAGCCTCCATATTAAACATTTCATATAGAGTATTCAATTCGCTCAGGTCTTCTGTAGAGATTTTTTCTCCAAGTGGTTTTAGGATATTCTGTCTGTTTGTCCAATGTGGAATGAGGTCAAGGTTTTGAAATACCACCCCAACTGTTTGCGTACCTGAAAAGCTAAATTGTCTACGAACTTTTTCTTTTACTTTCGGAAAGATAAATGTATCTCCATCAAAACTTATTGATCCTGAAGAAGGGTTTTCTATAAGTGATAAAGACTTTAATAGAGTGGTTTTCCCACTTCCACTGGGCCCAATCAATACGGTAATCTGCCCTGGCTCTATATCAATATTTACCCCTTGAAGTACATATACTTTTTCATACTTTTTTGATATGTTCTTACCAGTAATCATTTAATGAAAGAGTATTTTCGTTTCAGGATATATGCCAGTCCGGTAATGGGGAGACTGATTGCCAGAAAAAATAAAGCCAGTGTCGAATATACTTCTACAGGCTTATATACTTCTGAATTTACCCGACTGGCAATCCGAAATATTTCATCAACAGAAATCAAGGATCCGAAAAGTGTAGAGTGCATCATCACTACTTGTATTAAGAGAACTGATGGAAGGATTTGCCTTATAATAATAGGTATTTGGATTTGTTTAATAATTTGTATTGGTGTTAATCCACATACTTCTGCGGACAGTATATATTCCTTTGGAAAGCTATCTACTGAGTTCCTTACCTGTTCTGCTACAAGAAAGGTGTTAAGCGAAGCCAAAGTAAATACAGTTGTAATAAAACCATCCATCTGTATGCCCATTAAAGTTTGAGCTGGATAGTGAAGCCAGTACAGGAATACCAAGACCGGGATCCCTCCAAATAAAAAAGTAAGAATCTTCGTGGGAACACCCACAATTTTTGGAAACCGAGACGATAAAATTCCAAGCAATATCCCTAAGGTAATTCCAATACACCAAATAAGGATCGTCATTTTAAGTGTTACAACGATACCAATTATAAAGTCACCCCTATATTCTCTTAGAATTTTAAGAATTTCACTCATGGATTATTTCACATTTGAGGAATAGGGTTTAGCAACTCTGTAAAATAAGTTGGGTGCGGGTTCATACTTAGCAATAGCTTTTTCAACGTAACCACTATTAAGCAAATCCTGAATGGCTACATCCAACATGTGCTTCATTTGAAACTCATCTTTTCGAAACATATAGCAATTACCAAATAAACGTATAGGAGTTTCAGAAGCGATATTTTTTAGTGTCCCCGGATTATTTTTCTCATATTCGTAAGCGTAATACGGTTCAGCAAAAACTACATCACACTTTTTCGATACAAGATCAAGAAATTTTTGTGAAATATCAGTGAGCTGGACGGAAGAATATTTTTGAGCACGGGGGAAATCCTGAGAAGCAATAATCGAAGATGTTTCACCATCAATAACACCAACTTTTACATTTGGATGATTGATCCCTTCCCAATTATTATCAAAACGCTTGTCATCGGCTCTAACGTAGATTCCAATACCACTATAATATACAGGAATTGACATTGTTGTTTTTGTTCCTCGTACAACATTTGCCCAAACCGGACTCCCAATAATATCATATCTATTAGCATCCAACCCCTCAATTTGGGAAGCCCACCCTACTTCTTCCGTCCATTCGAGTTCAAGCCCTAAGTTTTCACATGCTTTTTCAAGTACATCAACGAAAATACCCGACATTTTCCCGGTTTTCGTATCTTTCATACAGGCTGGGGGGTAGTTTATAAAAGCCGCTCTAATTTTATCTTGGCGAATAATTCTTTCATAAACTTTAGTTGAAGTAGCCGTAGTTTCTCCTGTATTTGTCTGTCTACATGAAAATAGCAGAAAAACCAGTCCTGGAATAAAAAGCAATTTTATTATACGCATAATATCATTATTTTAAGGGTACAAAACTAAAAAACCAAAAAGTTACTTCAAGTTATTTTTATGGAACTTCATTATCTATATATAAAATTGTATATAATTTGAAACAAAGATAGTTGTTAAATATCAAGTAAGTCCTTTATTATAACCACGTACGATTATTACTTCATATCTTTACTTTTTAATTAAATGTGAGGAGGTTTTTACATGAAGATAAAACATCAAGAACTCGAAATACCCATTGAAAATCCATTTGAAAACTGCAAACTGGAACGAAAAAAATATGCTTTAATTTTAACCGAAATTGTTAATACTTATGCTGACGGGTTTGTATTAGCCATAAATAATGAATGGGGAACAGGGAAAACCACATTTGTAAAAATGTGGCAAAAGCATTTAGAAACTCAAGAGTTTTCTACTGTTTACTTCAATGCTTGGGAAAACGATTTTGACAGTAACCCATTGGTTGCCATAATGTCAGAGTTGCAAACTTTAAGCAACTCAGATAATAAAGCAATTTTTAAATCAGTAGTTGAAAAAGGTGCCGTATTGGTAAAGAATGTAGTGCCTGCATTAGCAAAGTCATTACTCAAAAAATATGTAGTAGATATAGATGATATAGCGATTGACACCATTGAAAATACAACAAAAGGTGCTACTGAAATATTAGAAGAAGAAATTAAAGAATATACAAAGAAGAAGAAAACGATTATAGAATTTAGAGAAGAGCTAGAAAAGTTTGTTCTAAAATCTGCTAATGAAAAGCCTCTCATTTTCATCATTGATGAACTAGATAGGTGTAGACCAACTTATGCCGTAGAAGTTTTAGAACAGTTGAAGCACTTCTTTTCTGTTTCGGGAATAGTTTTTGTCCTATCCATAGATAAGAATCATCTAGCAAGTGCTGTTCGAGGATTCTATGGCAGTGAACATATAAATACCGATGAGTATTTAAGGAGATTTATTGATTTAGAATATTCTATTCCTAAACCTTCAGAAAAACTCTATATCCAATATTTGTTTGATTACTACAACTTTAATGATTTTTTTAAATCACCTGCAAGAAATCATCCTGAATTGGAGAATGATTCTGAGAATTTATTAAAAATGGCTGAGCTATTGTTTATGAAGTCAAATGCCACATTGCGACAGCAAGAAAAGATATTTGGACTAACAAGGTTAATTTTAAAGACATTTCATCCTGATAATTATACTATCTCTCACTTATTGTTCTTTCTAACATACTTAAAAGTAATGCAAAAAGACCTATTTAACAGAATAGAACTTTATGAGTTTTCTTTACAGGAGTTAAGTGACATGTTTACAGGCTTTGTACCATCGGGCACTAAATCGTCTTATAGCCTTAACTTAATATATATAGAAGCGATGTTAATCCATTTTTATAATAAAGGGCTCGAAAATGATGTAAAAGTAAATAGATTATTTAAAACTGACAATGAGAATAAACTTGTAACTGATATAAAGTCAAAACTTGATGTTAAGAATAATTATGATATTAGTTTAGCTAGTTGTTTAGCGGACATACCCTCAAAACGGTATGGACGTATGGGATTAAACTACTTATTAGAGAAAATAAACCTTACAACTCCGTTGGCAACTATTTAATAATGAAAGGACAACAACTTATAGAACTAATCAATGAACTGGTTAAGCAGCCTAAGGAAAGCGAATGGGTGGAGTTTAAGCAGAATTTTCATTCCGAAGAAGAAATAGGGAAGCGTGTTTCTGCTTTGGCTAATGGTGCCGCTATTCATAATCAGGAGTACGGATATTTGGTTTTCGGTATAGAAGATGAAACGCACCTTGTAAAAGGAACAACATTTAAGCCCAAACATCACAAGAAAGGCAATGAAGAATTAGAACATTGGTTGGCTCAACGGTTAGACCCGAGAATAGATTTCAGGATTTATGAATTTGCTTATGATGCACAGAGAAATATGGTCGTCTTTGTCATTCCATCCGCCCAGAATAAACCTGTTGATTTTTCATACACACCTTATATAAGAGTGGGGAGTATTACCCGAAAATTAGCAGAATTCCCTGAAAAGGAACGCAAAATCTGGCGTAAATCAAGCAAACCTTATGAGCTTGAAATTGCTAGGGATAACCTATCCGCCTCAGATGTCATTCGCTTACTGAGTACAGAAACTTACTTTGACTTGATGAAGATACCCTACCCCTCCAATCAAAACGGAGTGATTGACCGATTCATAGATGAAAAACTGATAACCAAATCGCATGGAGGGTATGCTATCACGAATCTTGGAGCAATTATTTTTGCAAAAAATCTCCCTGAATTTGAATCCGTACATCGAAAATCGGTTCGTGTAATTGTATATAGAGGTAAAAACAAAGTAGAAACCATTCGAGAACAAATTAGTGAAAAGGGATATGCTCTTGGTTTTGTAGGGATTGTAGAATGGATAAATAGCCAACTTCCAGCCAACGAAGAAATAGGAAAAGTTCTAAGAACAGACTCCAGAATGTATCCTGCAATAGCCGTTCGTGAGTTGGTAGCCAATGCCTTAATTCATCAGGATTTATCGGTTAAAGGGTTTCCTATGATAGAAATCTATAGCGACAGAATTGAAATCTCCAATCCGGGCAATCCATTGATAACACCCGACCGATTTATAGATTCTTACATATCACGGAACGAAAGACTGGCTGACCTAATGAGGAGAATGGGTTTTTGCGAGGAAAAAGGCAGTGGTATGGATAAAGTCATTTCCGAAAATGAATTGTATCAGCTTCCGCCTATCAATGTGATTACAGACGAAAACCGTACAAGAGTGATGTTATACAGTTATAAAAAACTGAACGATTTGGATAAGAAAGAAAAGGTAAGAGCCTGTTATCAACACGCTTGTTTAAAATGGGTGTCTAATGAAAAAATGACCAATCAAAGTTTGAGAGAACGTTTTCAGATTGAAGACCAAAACTATTCCGTTGCCTCTCGAATAATACGGGATACATTGGAGGAGAAACTTATAAAAGAAGAAGACCCTGAGAATAAATCCAGAAAATATGCAAGTTACTTACCTTATTGGGCATAAAAATCTTATGTGACGGTCATGTGATAGAAAGCTCCTTTTAAAAAATTAAATATCTGATAATAAGATATTTCTTATGTGACGGTCATGTGATAAAAAGACGTTTCTTATTTGATAGTTATTTGACAAATTGGCAATTCTTATGTGACGGTCATGTGATAGAAGCGGCTTTTAAAAAATTAAACCATTGATAACCAGACTGTTCTTATGTAACGGTTATGTAATAGAATGGTAGTTTTTGTTTGATGGTTATTTGATAAAGTTAAAAAAACACCAACCAAAGTTTTACACCTATTTTGCACTTTATTAAACATAAACATCTGATAATAAATCAACAAACTCTTTCTGTATTGAAAATTTTAGAAGAGTATCTAAAACAAAATTGGGCTTTAAGCGGTATCCTGTGTCAGAAGTATAAATGGATACGTTATGCCATCATTTCTTTTTCGGCTGCTGTTTTCTGTGGAGGATTACTTTTGCTTTTGAATATACGTTACCCATAGTAGCTGTATATTTTGTATATTGCATCATTAAATCCATAAAAATATGAAAGCCGCACTACTGATCTTTCTGTTAATAGCGCCGGTTAAAAATGACCCGCCAGTATGGGGCTTTTATGCCCATAGCCTGATTAACCGGCTTGCTGTATATTCTTTGCCGCCTGAAATGCTGGGTTTTTTTAAGAGTAATATTGAGTATGTTACTGAAAAAGCCGTTAATCCTGACCGCCGCCGGTATGCCATGACCGGGGAAGCGGAACGGCACTTTATTGACCTGGATAATTACCCGGATTCACTCCGGGCGGTCTTACCGGGTTTGAGCTGGGAAGAAGCGGTAAAGAGGCTGGGGGAAGAGGAGTTAAGGGCGAACGGAATTGTTCCCTGGCAGATTCAGCGAATGAAATACCAGCTGACTGAGGCCTTCCGGCACCGGCAGGCAGGGCAGATTTTACGGATAGCCACGGATCTGGGCCATTACATTGCCGATGCGAATGTGCCGCTCCATACCACCAAAAATTATAATGGCCAGCTCAGCGGGCAGCACGGTATTCACGGGTTCTGGGAGTCGCGGCTGCCTGAGCTGTTCAGCCCGGATTATGATCTGCTGACAGGGAAGGCGGTGTATGAAAAGAACATCCGGGAGAGAAGCTGGCAGGCCGTTTTACAGGCGCATGCCGCGCTCGACAGTGTTCTGGCGTTTGAACGGCGGCTTACAGCGGAGAGCCCGCCGGACCGGAAATTTACCGTAGAAGAAAGAAACGGAACCACCGTAAGAAATTATTCCCGTGAGTTTTCCGCAAAATATCACCGGATGCTTGAAAACCAGGTAGAACGGCAAATGAAGCGATCGGTGAAAATGATCGCAGATGTATGGTTTACTGCCTGGGTAGATGCCGGGCAGCCAGATCTCAGTGATATCCCCCGTTTTTCACCGGACCCGGAAGAGGAAAAAGAAATGATGAAAGGCTGGCTGCAGAGAATCCTGAATGTAAGAAAAGAAGCAGATTATTAGTAAAGTTGTGCAGATCAGTATCCCTAAAAATGAAACTACAGATCTTTCTTCAGAAAGGTTCTGTAGGCTCTGAAGAGGGGCAATGCTATCCAGAAGATAAGCAAAAGAACCGATATCAATATACCCCTTTCCGAGGTAAAGAACTTTTGAAATATAGCCCCGGTAATACCCAGAAGTGCTGAAATATCTAATTTCATCAGGATCAGGATCCGGGCCAGGTCTACCGGGTTCAGGGCGGTCAGTACCAGCGAGGCTTTGTCCAGCGGGTAATCACTGAACATCATCAGGATGGTGAGGGCCAGTCCGTCATACAGCAGGCAGAAATAAAACCATATGCCCAGGGAAATACCTATTCCCTTGGCCCTGTCGCGGGTAAGGGTACAGGCAAAAAGCGCCAGCGATACAAACACCAGTGAGAGTAAAAATCCACATAAAACCAGCGTGGCGCCCGCTCCCGTGCCGTCATAAATCCAGGTGGGAATCCCCACGCCCGCAAAGAAGGCCAGGCAAAGCGAAATATTAATGCCCCAGAACTGGCTCAGGAAGATGGTTTTCCGGCTGATAGGCTGGGCCGACAGCAGTTCCAGGAACTCATACGAATTATAGAACTGAATGGTGGTAAAAACAATGCTGACCAGGGGCACTACCATCAGGATAATGTTCAGCAGGCTCAGCACCCCTTTGTTTCCGGCAGAGCCAAAGCCGTAAAAAGCCAGGCTGGTAAACAGCAGCAGAAGAGTATAACTGAGTACAAAGCGATTTCTGACAATGTCATAGATCACGTATTTTATAACTTTGTTCATTGTTTATTTCGTTTGAATTGTATAATCAGTCCAAGAACGGTCAGGATATACAGCAGGAAAAATACACCGTTATATATTCCTCCCAACTTTCTCAGTTCAAAATTTTCAGTCATATCACCATAAATCCGGATGACCAGGCTGGCATGAAGCCCCGCCAGCCACAGGTACATCACCGGGTGAAACGGAGTGGTTTGTATGCCCAGCAATCCGGGGAAGATAATGGGGGCATGGGCCAGGATCATAGCCAGGACAAAGCCTACAAAAAAGGAATGGAGTACGGCATCATACAGGTAAGGGTTGCCCATTTCCAGCATGCTCAGCCCGCCGGTTACGGCCAGCCAGAGGTAGGCCAGCATCAGGGCCAGCCCCAGGAAATGATAATGCCCTTCCTGTTTCAGGTTAACCCTGACAATATCATAGCGCAAAAGCCATACGGCCAGGCCGATCATGCTGGCCCCCACCACCATCCTGGAACCCAGGTGATAGAGAAAAGAGCTGACCAGCAGCAGCCCGATCCAGAAGCAGGCCTCGTAAAAGGCTTTTTTGCTGACGGGCAGGAAGCGGGTCAGGTTGAGCCGCTCTCCCACAATGGTGAGCACCAGGAAAAGCAGCCACCCGGCAAATGCCCGGGGATACGAAAAGGTCATGAAGAAAATAATATAGGCCACCAGCTGAAATACGGAGCCTATGGCCATAATGAGGTCTCCTTTTAGCCTGAATTTCCGGTAATTGCTGAAGGATATCCAGCAGTAGCCAATACTTCCGGTCAACAGGCACAAAACACCGTACTGCGCCTGGTTAAAAATAAACAGGGGCAGGCTGAGAGCCATCAGGATGACGGTGATCCAGGCCCGCTTATCCGGAAAAGTGGCTACTCTCTCCAGGCAGATCAGGGTGCCCAGAAAGGAGCCGGCCATCAATACCCCGTGATGCGCTATCGGCAGGTAAGCGCCGGAAGGCAGTGGCTGGCCAATGCGGATAATGCCGCAGTAGATTCCCACTACCATGGCAATAAAAGCCAGGGGCATGACGATGTAAAGTACGTTTCTCATAGACTGGCCATCTCCTTTGTAGACATCAGGTGGGCAATAATACGTGACAGCCGGTTTTCACCGGTTTCGGCTTTGATATCGCTCATTTTTTTGAACAGCCGCAGGTTACCCTCTTCCAGGTACATCATGTGCGTAGCCAGCTCTTCCAGGTCGGAAAGGATGTGAGAGGTAATAATGATCAGTTTGCCTTTCAGGCTTTCTTCCAGGATTTTTTCTTTCAGAATTTCACTGGAAAAAGGGTCCAGACCTGCCGTAGGCTCATCAAGAATCAGGATTTCCGGGTTGAAGAGGAATGCCAGGGTAGCACTTACCTTCTGGCGGGTTCCGCCGGAGAGGGTGCCCAGGGGCTTATCGTAGATGTCGCGAAGACGGAAAAGGTCAATCAGGTCCTCATCGGTTTTCTGAACAATGCCTTTCTGCTGACGGATATCGCGCATCATTTCAATCAGCTGGCTGATTTTAAGGTTTTTGGGGTAATTGCCTATTTGCGGCATATACCCTATATGAGACCTGTAGTGGTAATCCGACTGAATGTTGTGTCCCTTCACGTAAATGTTCCCGGAAGTAGGCACGTTCATTCCCAGCAGGGTTTTGATCAGGGTGGTTTTCCCTGAGCCGTTAGGGCCGATCAGGGCCACGGACTGGCCGGCCTCCAGTTCAAAACTGATGTTTTTGAGCACATGCAGGCGGCCGAAAGATTTATTGATATTTTGAAAGCTGATCATACAGTAATCTTATTTGTAGCGAATGGCGCTAAATTTACGGGTTTCATCCGGGGTTTTTCATCCATCAGGCGGTCGGGGGTAATGCCCGGGATAATTTTTTCCACGCGTTCCAGCAGGGAAGCTGTAAAGCTGCGGAAAATCATCATGGCCTGGGGAACCCTCTCAATCAGTACGGAAAAAAGACTTACCGGACGGAAAGGCACATCGCCTACACCGTCACGGTCCAGGTCATACCCTTCATAGTTATCCCAGTAATTGCCGGAAATTGTATTATAGGTGGTATTCCCGCTGGTTCCCATATTAAAAGTATTCCGGAGAAAATTATTATCGGAAAGGGTGTTGGCATCGCAGTTGGCCTGGAGCCGCAGGGCAATCCCGTTCTCCGAAAACTCATTTTTCTCTACCACAGAACGGCTGCATCCGTCCATATAGATCCCGACCGTATTGGAACGGAAAAGGTTATGTTCCATATGACTTTCCGAAATGTCTTTCAGAAGCAGGCCGTATGCGCTGGCACCCCAGTTATTGATAAAATGATTGTGCTTCATGATCACTTTCCGGGTATACATTACGGCTACTCCGGCTCCGTTATTCTCGAACGTATTGTGCTCATACAAATCGTTATGAGAAAACATAAAATGGAGCCCGTAACGAATATTCCGGGAAGTATAATTGTGCTTGACGGCAGAGTTGGTTACAAACTCAAAATAGATACCGTCACGATGGCCCGTGACCCGGTTATGGTCTATAAAAACGCTGTCGCATTTCCAGGCGTGTATGCCGTTTCCCGTGGTCTGCTCCTCCTTAGGTGTACCGGCAATATCATTCCCGATCACTTTTGAACGATTGGTGGCGGAGAGATAAACTCCGAAGTAGCAGTTCCTGAAACGATTATTTTTGACGGTAACATATTCTGACTCTATCACTTTTACACCTGCATAATCAATGGTGCTGGTCTGCGGAACATTTTCAAACCGGATCCCTTCAATGTGTACCCCGTTACTTTTGACGGTCAGTATTTCATTACGGAACTGACCGTCCAGCACAGGGAAATTTTCACCCAGCAGAGTAATTCTTTTGTTGATAATAATGTTATCTACCGCATACTTCCCGCTTTTGATCAGGATGGTATCTCCGTTTACCGCATTTTCCACTGCCCTGTAAAGCCCGGCAGGAGAAGAGACCGTGTGTTTCCGGGCTATAGCTACCGTAGCAAAAAGCATGAAAAGCAGAATATGTTTCAGGATGTTCATAGTTTAATCAAATATTTCCTGCAATTGAGACCAGGTGTAAAAGGGGGTACCACCTTCTTTCTCTACCGTACGGAATGCTGCGGTGTTTCCTCCCATAGGACTTGAATACTGATCCGACTGGATGAAAAACGCCTTTTCCACATCCAGGAACTCCTCCGGGTTACCGAAGTTATTGACTACCTGGAACGCAAAATCTTTATTTTCCATAGTACGGTGGTGACGGATCATACAGCTGATATCGTCATATTTATACACCTTCCCTTTGGAGGTAACGGTTTCGGCAGCATATTTATCTTCTACGATAGACATCTTGCAGAAAGCGCACTGGTCTTCACCGTAGTTGAAAGCCTCCGTTTTCGGGGTACAGGCTCCCAGGAAGACAAGTATTACTGTAAGCTTAAGATATTTTTTCATGTTTTCTGAATTTAAATTCGTAGATAAGGACAACAACTACAATGGTTCCGAAGGCTGCAAATATCCATCCGCCGATATCAGGGATAGAGTAGGCTCCGAAGTTCAGCAGTTCTTTATATCCCAGCAGCGGGGGCTGATAGGCCATTCCCGGCACTTTAATAGGAGCGTCGTCGCTCAGGTTGTGTCCGTATTCGTATCCCCACTTCCAGAAGTCGTAAAGGGCAATGGCAGCGCCGGCTATGAGCAGGACAAGGTAGGCTACTACTATTTTTCTCCTTCCGGATAAGGCTGCTGCCAGACCGGCCAGTGAGAGGAACCCTACGCAGTAGGGGAGTATTTTAAATTCAGGAAACATTTCTTCCTTAATGTGGGCCATCCCGATGTAGTGGTTCAGGCCGTTAATGATCTCTACCTGCCCGCTGAGTTTTGAAAGCCAGATTTGCATACTCAGGCCTTCAGGATACTGGGGAGCCCAGAGGTCTATGCGCCAGATGGGTACAAAGAGGGTGATAAGCAGGCTTAATGCTCCCAGTACCAGTATCCATTGAGAGGTACGGGATATCCTGCCCGCTTTAATGTTTGATTTTTTCATTTTTTCAGGGAGAATGAAGAATGGAACGCAGACGACACAGATAGAGCAGATTATTGCAGGTTTTCAAATTTGTAAAATCCTGTTATCCGTGTTCATCTGTTACATTTGTATCATCTGCGTTCTGTTATTCTTCGTGAAATTATTTACCGGCCACGGCCTTTTCAGCGGCTGCTTCCGGTGTATTACCTAAGCTCCATTTCAGAGGCACGTTGCTGTTTGCGGGAGATACCCGTATATATCCCTGCATTTCCTGGTGAAGCGCAGAGCAGAAGTCAGTACAGTAGAACGGAGTTACGCCTATTTTGGTAGGGATCCACTTATAAGTCTGGGTTTCTCCCGGCATAATGAGAAGCTCGGCATTCTGGCTTCCCCTTACGGCAAATCCGTGCGGAACGTCCCAGTCCTGTTCCAGGTTGGTAACGTGGAAGTACACCACATCCCCCATTTTTATCCCTTCAATATTATCCGGGGCAAAGTGTGAACGGATAGACGTCATATAGATATGTACCTCTTTCCCTTTACGCTCCACGCGGGTTTCTTTTTCGCTCTTGGCGGCATACGGGTGCTTGTTTTTCTCCAGTTCATAGATTTTCCGTACCTTATCTTTGATAAGTGTAGCAGGAATCGATTCTGCATAGTGCGGTTCACCTGTGGTAGGGAAGTCCAGCAGAAGCTTCATTTTTTCACCGGAGATGTCGTACAGCTGGGCCGACTGGGCCAGTTCAGGGCCGGTAGGCAGGTAACGGTCTTTGGTGATTTTGTTGTAAGCGATCACATATTTGCCGTGAGGCTTGGCGGTAGGCCCTCCCGGAATGCTCAGGTGCCCTACGGAATAATAAGTAGGTACGCGGTCAATGATTTCCAGTTTTTCGATATTCCAGCGAACCAGCTCAGAAGACACAAAGAAGGAAGTGATGGCGTTGCCTTTTCCGTCAAACTCGGTGTGCAGTGGCCCTAAGCCGGGTTTTTGTACTTCACCGTGAAGAACTTCCTCGTATTTAAGAATAGGAATACCGTCAAATTCACCGTCATACTTTTTGCCGCTTATGGCTTTCTGCATTTTATCAAATGAGAACACAGGGATCACCGCAGCCAGCTTTCCTGAACCCACGATGTAGTTTCCGGTAGGGTCCACGTCGCAGCCGTGAGGTGATTTAGGACATGGAATAAAGTAAAGCATATCGGGGCAGTCTTTAGGATCCAGGGTCATTACCTCATTGATGATGGTAGAAGTAGCCGAGTGGGTATCTTCATCCCATACGTTATGTGCATAGGTACCCGGCTCTTTTTTGCCTTTACCCTGCGCCAGGTATTGCTCTGCTTTTTTCCAGTTTACCGCCAGGATAAAGTCTTTGTCCTTTTGAGAGGCATTTACCTCCAGCAGTGAGCTGGCCTGCTCTGTATTATAGGTAGAGAAGAAGAACCAGTCGGCTGATTTTCCTTTTCCCGCCCGGGCCAGGTCATAGCTTACCCCTGGTGTTTTCAGCTGGAATTTTATGGCCATACGTCCGGTCTCCTTGTCGATACTGATAAAACTGATGTATCCTTTAAAGTTTTCTTTAAAAGAGCTGATGGGCACATCGGCCACGTTATCCGGCGGAACCGAGAAACGGGTTCCGGCTACGGTATATTCCGTATTGGAAGTGATGAAGGGCGACGAGTGGTTACCCCCTGAGTTAGGGATTTCAATGATTTCTTCTGTTTTAAAAGAAGAAAGGCTGATACGGGCTATACGGGGGGTATTATTCCCGTTAATAAATGCCCATCGGCCATCGTGCTCCCCGTTGGTAGTGGAGAGGGCAATGTGGTGGGAGTCATCCCAGGGAATAAAACCATGGGAAGTGTTCAGCATGGGTTTGGTTTCTTCACTATATCCCCAGCCGTTTTCCGGGTGTTGGGAGAATACAGGAATGTTTTTCAACGTTCTTCCGGAAGGCAGGCCGATCACGGAAACCTGGCCGTTAAAACCGCCCGATACGATGTTGTAAAACTCGTCATGAGTACCCGGAGCCACATAAACCTTCTGGGCGGCGTCACCCGCCAGTTCGGAACCCGCATTTCCGCCTCCGGGCTTACAGGCTGTCTGGGATACCGCCAAAGCACCTAGTGCCAGGCTGATCAGATAATAGTTGGTTTTCATATTAAGATAAAATAATTATATTTCACCGTCATTTTTGCGCATAAATTCAATTATGCTTCTGGAATCTTCCAGGCTTACATTCTGGTTTGGCATACGGATGAGACATTCTTCCAGCATTTTTTGCGCTTCCTCATCCTTTTCCAGCATGATGTCCACATTGGTGATCATGTTGGTCAGCCAGACCGCGGTGCGGCGCTTGGTGATACCGGCCCAGCCGGGTCCCACAATCCGGGTTTCGTCCAGTTTGTGGCAAGACATACATTTCATTTCGTAAATTTCTTCACCCTGTTTTACCATGGCGACATCCAGGGGGTTGGAAAGTTCCACTTCGGTTACCTCCGTGCCGTAGATGACTTCCTGTTTTGCGATCACATCATCGCCTGTTTCGGGCGATTCGGCCCTTTGTTTAGCTCCCTTGCCACACCCGGTAAGGATGAGGAAAAGAAAGACTGCCCATAACGATTTTTTCATATTTCTTAAAGGTTTTTGATTGAGCAAAATTGATAGGATCATGATGCGAAAACTATGAGCTACATTTTGAAATAAGATGATAGATGTCATAAAAAAAGATATTAAGGTCTTTATATCTTTGTGTAAAATTATCTTTTTTAATCATGGTTATAGATTTGAATAATACAAGAGTAGGGGAGATTGTGGCAGCTAACCCCGGTACAGCCACTGTTTTCAGAAAACTGAACATTGACTATTGCTGCGGCGGGAAGGTTTCACTGGCTTCTGCCTGCGAAAGGGTGGGCGCAGACCCGGAAGAAGTGCTGGAGGAGCTGATGGAGAGCCGGGAAGAAAATCACCTGAAGTTTGACCGTTTTGAACTTGATTTTCTTGCCGATTATATTGTAAATGTACATCATCAGTACCTGTATGATAACCTGCCGGAAATTGAATTTTATGTCAATAAGGTATATACAAAACACCGCGATAAGTATGCGTATCTTACTGAGCTGGCGGCTTTATTTGTGAAGCTGGATGCCGAGCTGATGAGCCATCTGCCTAAGGAGGAGGAAATTCTTTTTCCCTATGCCAAAGAGCTGCTGAATGCCAGGAGAGCAGGGATAAAGCCGCAAAGTGCCCCGTTTGGCAGCGTAGCTAACCCAATCCGGATGATGCTTGATGAGCACGACGGCGCCGGTGATATTTTAATGCGTATCCGAGAAATCACTCATGATTATACCCCACCGGCCGATGCCTGCAATTCCCACCTGGTGATGCTGCATAAACTCAGGGAGCTGGACGCTGACCTTATTCAGCACATTCATTTGGAAAATAATATTCTATTTCCTAAAATTGAGGCATTGGAAGCTGAAGCGCTTTAAGCAAAATGATATCAAAGACGTGCGGATACGGAATACGTGGAGTGGTTTACCTGGCTACCAAGCTGGAGGAGGACAGGAAAATAGGCATCCATGAAATTGCTACTGAACTGGAGATACCTCAGCATTTCCTGGCTAAAATACTGCAGGATCTGGTGCGCAAGAAAGTGATCCAGTCGGTAAAAGGCCCACATGGCGGTTTTTATGTGCGGGAATCCGTGCTGGATATGCCGGTACTGGATATAGTGGAGATGATTGACGGCGACGGATACAAAACCCGCTGCTTCATGGCCATTGAGGAGTGCTCTTCAGAAAACCCCTGCCCGCTGCACCACGATTTTTCTGCTTTCAGAACGGGTATTGTAAAAAGGTTAAAGCAAAAAACCATAAGAGAGCTGAGGGAAGGAGTGTCTGAAGGGCACTTCTTCCTCAGCTATCGCCTGAATTAAGGCTGTAATTTCTCAAACCGGTATCCCAGCCGGCTGAAATGCTCCAGGTAACGGGGCAGTACGAATTCCAGGTTCCTGCGGGCTTTCAGGCTGTCGTGAAATAATACAATAGCCCCTTTCCGGGTATTTTTTATGGCATTCTTCAGGCATTTTTCAGGGGAAAGGCCGGCAGAATAATCACGGGTAAGCACTGACCACATGATGATACGGTGGTGGGGCAGAATGCCGTCGGCCTGTTTCTTTTTGATTCTGCCGTAAGGCGGACGAAACAAACGGGTAGGATACAGCTGTTCCGACCGGTTCATATTTTGCAGGTACTCCTCTGTGGGGGTTTTCCACCCGTTCAGGTGGTTATAGGTATGATTTCCGATGCTGTGGCCTTCCCGAACCACCTCCCGAAAGGTTTCAGGATGTTTCCGGATATTATCTCCTACACAAAAGAAAGTAGCTTTGGCATTAAATTCCTTCAGCTGCTCCAGCACCCACGGTGTTACGCCGGGAACAGGGCCATCGTCAAAAGTCAGGTAAATACAGGGATCGGTGGCGGGCATGCGCCACAGGAATCGGGGGTATATGAGTTCGAAGATCCGGTTCATCTGAGTCGGCGTCCTTTCCAGGTGTAAGAAGTAGGTACTAATGATATAAGCCCGAAAAATACCGCATAAAACGGGTAGATCAGCTGGGTCAAAGGGATATAAAAAATGGATTTATACCGCTGAAAGAATACCAGTATGGCCGACAGGAAAAGGGCTTCGCTGAAAAAGCGGAAAAGAACGATGTCCCATTTTCCTTTCACCATAAACCAGATGGTGAAGGCATTCACCAGGAAAATGAGAACCGCTACTATTTTGGAGACAAAATTATTCCCGAGGCTCCATTTTCCGGCCCATCTTTTTCGCTGGTTATAAAATTGAGACAGCGTTTCCGTAGCCTGTGTTTCTACCACACAAGCCTTATTGCGGGCAAAAATGATCCCGTTACGGTATTGCCTGTAAATTTTGTTCATCAGGAATTCGTCGTCGCCGGATGCCGTTTCCGCATTGCCGTGATATCCGCCGGTTTCCTCGAAAACCGATTTCCGGTACGCCAGGTTGGCAGCACTGCTCATGATGGGTTTCCGGAGGAAGATGCCTACAGCAGCAGAGCCCACCAGGGAGGCAAACTCCACGGTCTGGAGCTGGTTCCAGAGGCCTTTTTTGCGGGTGAAGGTTACCGGGCCGGAGATCATCTTCACTTTTGGGTCCCGGAAAAGCCCGGCATAGAAGGCCAGCAGGCCGGGGGGCAGCAGGCAGTCGCCGTCCGTAGTAAAAATGATACTGCCCGTAGCTTCTTTTACCGCCTTTTCTATCCCGGCTTTTTTGGGGGCAGTGCCCCGTTCGGTTTCGTCGAGGTGAAGGATGCGGAGCTGAGGCAGGCCGGTATTTTGGGCCAGCTCCACGGTTTGGTCGGTAGAATGATCATCTACCAGGATTACCTCCAGGTTAGCGTGTGTCTGGAGGCGGAAGCTTTCCAGCAGCTGCCGGATGTTCTGCTCTTCATTACGGACCACCACAATGGCCGAAACCCGCTCGTCTGACGTTTCAGGGCCGGGCACCCGCACCGACAGCCAGATAACTACGGCAAGAATCAGGAAGAGGCTATACAGGATCAGAAGGAGCATTTTTTCCGGGTTTATAAAACATACCGATCCATACGGGTATAAATACACTGAAGAACCAGACGGCAAAGGTAGCCACTAATATGAAACGTTCGTCTACGTGATATAGTTTGAAAAAGTGCAGACTGACCAGCTCGCGGAGGGTGAGATCGCCGAAAATGTTCAATCCGCCGCCCACGGTCTTCACCAGCAGCAACAGGTTAATGCCGATAAAAAAGATTACGGGGTCAAGACTGATGCCAAAACCTGCATAAAAGCAGGTATACTGCAGGTTATAGATGATGCTTCGCAAAACAGAAAGCCCGATCACCCGGTTTTTCACGCTTAGCGGAAGGGAGAATGCAGCGATGTATTTTTTAGCCAGGGGCCACTTTTGAAGGATGGCGGGCCGGATACCGTACAGGAAAGCCAGGCCGGCGAGCGTAGTGACGGATAGTACCAGTGCCGGTAAAAAGTAAAGAGGAGCCTTCTCGCGGAAATACCATAACAAAAAGGCCAGGCTTCCGAAAAGCAGGGCCGTCCAGGTTTGGGTGAAGCTGTTATAGAGATTAAGTAAAACCGCAGAAAACCGGTTTTCTTTTTTGAAATCCATGCTGCGGCCCAGGTAGTCGCCGGCCATCAGTGGAGTCACCACGCCCAGCTTTAAGCCCCGCAGCACTTCGGCGGTGGCGGTAGCGAAGTCCCGTTCTTCCAGCTGCCGTCCCAGGATCTTCCATTTGGTGATCTCCAGGTAATAGTTGGGCAGCACCAGCAGAATCCCAGGCAGAAGCCACTCCGGCCGCATCCGGCCGGTCAGTTCACGGATAAAACCGGCAGAAAGGTCGAGCCTGGACACCTGGAAGAGCAGCAGGGCAGAGATCAATACCAGAAATAGTATCCTTAAAAACCGGCGGAGATTAGGATTAGATAAAAATTGAACGGTATTTTGTGTAATAAACTTCAAACACGGGGAGATTTGGCAGCAAAGGTAAATGAAAAAATTATACTGGGGATAGATCCGGGCACACGGGTGATGGGCTATGGGGTGATAGAGGTAAAGAATTCTCAGCTGAGCATCATTCAATACGGGGTTTTGAGGCTGGAGAAGCTGGGTTCACACGAGCTGAAGCTGAAAAAGATTTTTGAGCGCATCACCCAGCTGATTACAGAATACCTGCCGGATGAGATGGCCATAGAAGCCCCGTTTTACGGCGAAAATGTGCAGTCGATGCTGAAGCTGGGCCGGGCACAGGGAGTAGCCATGGCAGCTGCCCTGGCGCGCGATGTTTCTATTGTGGAATACCTGCCCAAGAAAGTTAAGCAAAGTGTCACCGGAAACGGGAATGCCACCAAGGAACAGGTAGCCTATATGCTGGAAAAGCTCTTCAACCAGCCACTGGAAAGAAAGTTTTATGACGCTACGGATGCCCTGGCGGTGGGAGTTTGTCATTTTATGCACGGCAGAACCAAGGCCCTTACCGGCAACGGCTCTAAAAAATCGGGGTGGTCGGCATTTTTATCGGAAAACCCTGAAAGAATTAAGTAGTTTATTGCCAAATTCTTAAAGGTAAAAGGCCGGAAATCTTATAAAAATATCAGAAAAATATCGGCGGGAAGTTTGGTGGAGCTGCAAAAAGGGTCTATATTTGCAAACCTTTTCGGAGAGACGGAGAGATGGGTGAGTGGCTGAAACCACCAGTTTGCTAAACTGACGTACTGGAAACGGTACCGCGGGTTCGAATCCCGCTCTCTCCGCTGAAAAAAGTATTTCGGGGTGTAGCGTAGCCCGGTCATCGCGTCTGCTTTGGGAGCAGAAGGTCGCAAGTTCGAATCTTGCCACCCCGACAAAGCAGCTTCACGGCTGCTTTTTTTATTGAAAGGTTCCGTAGCTCAGCTGGATAGAGCAACAGATTTCTAATCTGTGGGTCGCAGGTTCGAATCCTGCCGGGATCACTTAAGGAGACACTATACAGTAGCTGTCTCCTTTTTTTGTGCCAATAAAAGTCTCTTACCCAAACTGTTATAGTCGGGTCATCTACAGTTCGATTTTCGTGACTGAAGCTTTTAAGGATCAAGTCAAAAATTTGTGGGACGGAGAATATATTAATTGTTATCTACACGTAAAAGAGGGCCGAAACAAAATACCTATGGGAATTACTCTTTACGGGGATTATTTTTTAATTAACCAAATAAATGGAAATAGAACAATTCACTATTTTCAATTATACGTCTTAAACGACAATACGTTGGTTGGACAAAGGAAAAATAGTCACGATTTCGTTGTTTTCAATAAACAACCCTAATAATTTGCTTTAATAATTTTCAATAAGAACCACTTTCTTAGTTTGCTCGTATTCTTATGTTTTTTGCTGTAATCGTCTTCAAGTTGATTCCACCATATGATATAGCTACCACAAAAAGTAGAGCAATAAATTTGATTAAAATATATAATTATCGTAATATTGCGATATTAAAATAAAAATTCAGTGGGAGCCACCAAAACAGATCACTTTACCGACCGCCAAAACCAGGTTGCCACCATCGCAAAAGCCCTGGGCCATCCCGCCCGTATAGCCATCATCGAGCATTTGCTTAAAGTCAATGCCTGCATCTGCAGCGATATCGTGGAGGAACTACCCCTGGCACAGCCGACCGTTTCCCAGCACCTGAAAGAATTAAAAAATGCCGGGCTGATAAAAGGGAGTATTGACGGCAATTCCATCTGCTATTGCATTGATGAAAGTACAGTCGGCCTGCTTAGTAATTATTTGTTAGCTGTTATATCGGGACTAAATAATCGTCCGGAATGCTGTTAAGTTTTTTTATTTCTAATAATCGTAATATTACAATAAAACAATATAAATAATGGAAAATGACATCAAAGAAATGGTAAGGCAAAAATACGGGCAGATAGCCTTACAGGACAAAGACACCAATGCGTCTTCCTGCTGCGGTGCGGGTGGCTGCAGCACCGAGGTCTATAACATCATGAGCGAAGATTATAACGAACTGGACGGCTATAACCCGGAAGCAGACCTGGGCCTGGGCTGTGGGTTGCCCACCCGGTACGCTAAAATAAAAAGGGGAGATACGGTGATTGACCTGGGCAGCGGCGCAGGCAACGACTGCTTCATTGCCCGAAATGAAACCGGAGAAGATGGCCGGATGATCGGCATTGACTTCACGCCTGCCATGATCGACAAAGCAAGAATTGCTGCCCAAAAAGCAGGTTTTATGAATGTGGAGTTCCGGCTGGGCGATATTGAAAATATTCCCGTTTCTGACGGTGTGGCAGATGTGGTGGTAAGCAACTGTGTCCTGAACCTTGTTCCTGACAAAGGCCGGGTTTTCAGAGAGATTTTCCGGGTACTGAAGCAGGGCGGGCATTTCAGCATTTCAGATGTGGTCCTGATCGGCCACCTTCCCGAAGCATTACGCAATGCCGCCGAAATGTATGCAGGCTGTGTAGCCGGGGCTATTCAAAAAGATACCTACCTGGAGCTGATCAGTACTACCGGCTTTTCTAACATTATCCTTCAAAAAGAAAAGCCTATCACCATTCCCGATGACATTTTAAGAAATTACCTCAACGAAGATGAGCTTGAAAGCTTCAGGTCAGGAAATACCGGAATTTTCAGCATCACCGTTTATGCAGAGAAATCTAAAACCTGCGGTTGTGGAACAGAATCCTGCAGTTAAACCGCGATGGGCAAAATACCGTAAACCGCTTATCATAACGGTATCGATAATTGTACTGCAGCTCATTTGGGGCTTCGATCCTAAGTTTGTATTATTAATGTAATATGGCTCTTTGTTTAATATGACGCAGAAAAAATAAGGTCTAACTATTCAATTATTAGTTTGAATAGATGCAATATGTTTCGTACTTTTGCCGTATTGTATCGAAGTTGACCTGTTCTTCTTCTAAAGACTTCATTTTTGTAATTATCTTAATAGCAGGAGGTAACTTATGACGGAGGATCTTTTTAATTCATGCTGGTAAAATAAAGATATTATGAATAAGCGAGAGTTTAAGGATAAAGTATATGGTGAACTTTCCAAAGTCGCTAAAGCAATGGCCAATCCGGTGCGCCTGGAAATCATCGATTTACTGGCGCAGGGGCCCTTCCCGGTAGAGCAGATAGCCCGATATACAGGTCAGTCAGTAGCCAATACTTCTCAACATTTGCAGAACCTGAAAAACGCAAAACTTGTTGAAATCAACCGAAACGGCAACTTTATTTACTATTCACTTGCCAGCCAAAGCGTTTATAATACATGGGTATCCCTGCGGGAGCTAGGTTTGACTTTCAATGCTGAAGTAGAAAAGGTAATCAGCGATTTTCGTAATGGTCAAAGCCGGGATATGCGGGCTATTGATGTGGACACACTGGCTACAATGCTTGAAAATGACGAAGTAATATTATTAGACGTAAGACCCGAAGAAGAATACAACAGAGGACATATACACCGGGCCTTATCAGCACCCATAGAAAAATTGGATAAATCCCTGAAAAAATTCCCGAAAAGAAAAATGTTAGTAGCCTATTGCAGAGGTCCGTTTTGTGTCTATGCGGATGAAGCTGTAGCAATGCTTACACAAAAAGGCTATAATGCAGTACGCTTGGAAGAGGGTTTTCCCGAATGGGCATTAAAGGGCTACCCTGTTGAACAAGTCGAAGTTTAGATTTTTTATTTGGGCGTGCCCCTGCGGGTCGGGCTATCCGCTGCAATCTTTTGTTCCGCTACGCTACACAAAAGGATTTCCGCTTCTATCCCTCACGCAAAGCGAACCGCAAAAGAGTAACACCTTGATGGTATATTTAATCTTGGCAAATGATTAACAGGGAAAAACTTGAAGAAAAGCAAATAAGCATTTATATAATAACAATCATCATAAGTGTTTTTGTCGGGCTGAATTGGAATAACAGCCATATACTTGAAAAAACTATTGAGCCGATTATCGGGATTTTGCTTTACAGTATGTTTTGTCAAATTCCATTTTTGGAACTGAAACAAGCCCTTAAAAACCGTTCATTTTTCAAAGCTCTTTTGTTCGGTAACTTTGTCTTAATTCCTTTATTAGTTTGGGGATTAATAAATATTTTTCCAACTGCACCAATTATAACACTTGGAGTAGCATTGGTTTTGCTAACCCCTTGTATTGATTACGTGATTGTTTTTTCTCATTTGGGAAAAGGTAATTCAAAAGCTGTTTTAGCTTCTACACCGTTGCTGTTCATTTTTCAAATGTTGTTGCTTCCTTTATACCTATGGATTTTTCTTGGTAAGGAAACTATAAGCATCATTGAAATAACACCGTTCGTAAAAGCATTTCTTTATTTAATCGTTATTCCGTTCGTGCTTTCGATTGTTACACAGGTAGCATCCAAATCAAACAGCAAAGCAGGAAAAGCGATTTTGAATTTTTCAGGTTGGTTGCCTGTTCTGTTTATGGCATTGACCTTTTTTGTGGTTATCGCTTCGCAAACCGGAGTGCTATACAACAATCCCGAACCTATCTTAAAAGTAATTCCTATCTATATAGCATTTGCCGTTATCGCACCATTTATCGGGAAGCTATCTGCGAAACTGTTTAAGGTTGATATTCAAAGTTCGAGAGCTATCTCATTTTCGACAAGTACAAGAAATTCATTAGTCGTATTGCCTTTGGCTCTTGCTTTGCCTGCCCCCGAAAATCAATTAGTTGCAGTCGTAATCGTAACCCAGACAATCGTTGAAATTTTCTTTGAGTTGATTTATATAAAGACAATACCGATTATAACGAAAGAAAAATAAAACGAATAAAATCACAGCCCCGATTTTTAGGGTTTTTTATTTTCATAAAATCTATTCAATAATTCTATTGAATTATTATTTTATCTATCTTTGTATTTAAATAAAACCAATGAGTGCTCTCCAAATAACGGCACCAGGGTTTTCAATAGTATTAGTGACCAGATTATGACTTTTTAAGAGCAATTAATGGACGATATACAATTAGGGCTAAAAGAAAACTGGAAGCAATTTACCCTGCTTGTCCTGGTCAATATGATGGTGGGCGGTATGGTCGGGCTGGAAAGAACCGTAGTCCCATTGGTGGGTACCGACGAATTTAATATTCAGTCAGATGTCGTAGTTTTTTCTTTTATCATAGCCTTTGGAGTAGTTAAGGCGTTTACCAACTTAATTTCAGGGGTATTGGCAGACCGGTATACCCGAAGGAAAGTATTGATCTGGGGTTGGCTTGTTGGGCTTCCTGTGCCGTTTCTATTGGCTTTCGGTCCTTCCTGGAACTGGATCCTGTTTGCTAATATACTGCTCGGTATCAGTCAGGGATTGGCCTGGTCTATGACTGTCAATATGAAAATTGATCTGGTAGGTAAAAAAAACAGGGGTTTGGCTATGGGCCTGAACGAAGCTGCCGGTTACGGAGCAGTCGGACTGACTGCTTTATTGACAGGATATCTGGCTTCGTATTACGGACTAAGACCCGAGCCTTTTTATATCGGAATTGCTTACACCGTTCTGGGTTTACTGCTGTCCATTTTTGTAGTAAAAGATACACGGAAACACGCACAGGCAGAGGCGGCGCAGACCCTGTCAACAGCGTCGGGCGTGCAGGTACACAAACCCGGTTTAGGATGGGTATTTAAAGAAACATCCTTTAAAGATAAAAACCTGTTTTCCATTTCACAGGCGGGATTGATCAACAACCTGAACGACGGAATGTCGTGGGGAGTATTTCCTTTGCTATTTATGTCAATGGGGGTGGGTTTAGAAGGAGTGGGCTGGATCAAAGCCGTTTATCCCGTGGTATGGGGTGTGGGGCAAATCATAACCGGACCACTGGCGGACAAGTTCGGCAGAAAGCCTTTGATTGTCTGGGGAATGATTGTACAGGTGTTCGGACACCTGGTGATTGGTATGGAAGTGTTCGAGCCGCTGACCTCAGGTTTGGTGGGTTCCGTCCTCTTAGGGGTGGGTACGGCAATGGTTTATCCGGCATTATTAGCAGCCATAAGTGATGCCGCACACCCGGCCCGGCGGGCATCATCACTGGGTGTTTATCGTTTCTGGCGGGATATGGGTTATGCCATTGGAGCGTTAATGGCAGGTGTGGTCAGCAACTTCCTGGGGCTTATGTGGGCCGTCCATATTGCGGGTCTCGTTACACTCGCTTCCGGTCTTCTTGTTTGGGTAAAAATGGACGAAACAATGGAGAAATAGTATAAGATATTTTATGGAGATAAAAACGAAATGGAATAACGTATTCCTGCTTGCATCCTCACAGGCTCTTTTTCAGACAGCGTCTATATTGGTTATGACCTTATCGGGAATGGTAGGCCTTGAGCTCGCTACCGACAAAAGCCTGGCTACACTTCCTATTGCGATGATTTCAGTAGGTACAGCCATTATGATGATTCCCGCTTCCTTTATTATTAAGAAATTCGGGCAGAGAAGAGCATTTATGATAGGTACCCTTATAGGGGTACTCGCAGGTTTTTTGGCTTTCTATGGTATTGTTCAGCGCTCATTCCCTCTGTTCATCATCGGCAATATGCTGATTGGGTGTTATCAGGGATTTGCCCAATACTATCGTTTTACGGCGGCCGACTCGGTTCCTGAAGCCGCCAAGGCAAAAGCCATTTCCTTCGTGGTGGCAGGAGGTGTGGTTGCCGCTATAGCAGGTCCGAACCTGGCAAAATACACACAGCATATCGGAGAAATCCGGTTTGCCTATTCGTATTTGTCTATTGCCATGTTAAGCGTTGGAGCTTTCCTGGTCATCTTAAGTTTGAGCTTACAAAAAAGAACCGTACAAGCTATCGGAAATACAGAAGAAAAGGGCAGACCATTATTGGAAATTGTCAGACAAAAAAATATGCTTACCGCTTTGGTCTCATCTGCCATCGGGTATTCGGTTATGATTATGATAATGACGGCAACGCCCCTCGCTATGCATCACTCTGGCCATTCATCGGATGATGCTGCCACGGTTATTCAATGGCACGTATTGGGAATGTTTGTTCCTTCATTTTTCACAGGTACGCTTATAGATAAGTTTGGCGTCCGTAAACTGATGCTGGCAGGGGTAATCATTTTATCCCTGCACGTCACTTTTGCCATGACAGGAACGGACTTCTTCAATTTTGTCTCGGGTTTGATACTTCTTGGGGTGGGGTGGAATTTTATGTTTATTGGCGGCTCAACGCTATTGACAAAGGTGTACACGCCTGCAGAAAAAGAAAAAACACAGGCATTTCATGATTTTTTTGTATTCGGAATAATAAGCATTTCCAGTTTTTCAGCAGGAGCTCTGCTTAATCATTGGGGGTGGAATGGAGTTAATTTAGCGGTAATTCCATTGCTTGTCTTTGCATTGATTAAGATAATATTGTCGGAAACCAGCAGATAATGGCATAGGATTTAATATAAAATCTATTCAATTATTACATTGAATAATTATTTTCCTTAAATTTGTACCAAACAGAAAGGCCGGCTTAAACAGGCTGTTGATTTCTATCATATAAAGACATTTTTAAATGTTTCAGAGGGCTTTGGGAAATTACGCACGACAAGAAATAAGACATCTAAAATTTCAGTAAACGAATTCAAAACTATGGAGAATCGCAGAAAATTCCTGAAAAAAGGGGCATCATTAAGCGCCGCATATTTGACTTCGCCTTTCTTCGGCTTCGGACAAGATCCTGAGGTGAACCGTGAGAAAGGTACGCTTTTTATGGAGAGGGTCTTCGACCCCACTCTTGCCCAGACAAGCTATATAATAGCAAGTAGGGAAACTAAAGAGGCCATTGTAATTGACCCTAAAAGAGATATTGACACTTACCTGGACATTGCAGAAAAATACGGGTTAAAAATCACCAAAGTTACAGAAACCCATATTCATGCCGATTTTCTAAGTGGCACCCGGGAGTTAGCCGCCGCTACCGGCGCAGAATTGATTCTTTCGGGGGAAACCGATCCCGGATGGGCTTACCATATTCCGCATACGCCCATAAAAGACGGCGAAAAAATGCAGGTGGGGAAAATTGTCATTGAAGCCATGCATACTCCGGGTCATACACCGGAGAGCCTGACCTACCTGCTCACCGATTTATCCGTTTCCGATGCTCCGCAGAAAGCATTCACCGGCGATTTCGTTTTTGTAGGGGATGTAGGCCGGCCCGATTTGCTGGAAAAAGTAGCAGGACAGAAAGGCTCGCAAAATACAGGAGCAAAACAATTATATGCCTCCATACAACGCTTTTCAAAACTTCCCGATGAATTAGAGATTTGGCCAGGGCACGGCGCAGGCTCTTTCTGTGGTAAATCTTTGAGTGATATTCCTCAATCTACCTTAAAACAGGAAAAGCTCAACAATAAAGCATTTCAATTTACAGGCAATGAAAACAACTTTATCCGGTATATACTTGACGGGCAGCCTGAACCGCCAAAATACTTTGCAGTTATGAAAAACAGCAACAGGGTGCCGCGTCCTTTACTTATAAAAGTCCCCAGGCATACTGTGCTAACCAAAGAAGAGCTCCTGTCAGCACAAAAGCAAGGCTTAACTATTGTGGATACGCGTAAGCAAGGTACCGCCGCAAAAGGTTATATACCGGGAAGTATGCTCATTGAGGGGAACAATTCATTCTCTACATTTATGGGGTGGCTCCTGGATTATCAGAAACAGTTAATATTGGTTGCTGATGAAGCCCAAAAAGAAGACCTTACCCGAAAGCTGATGCGGATCGGTATGGATAATATTCATGGTTTTGTAACCAACATTCCATCTACCGGAATAGTATTGCAGCAGGCAGATGAAATAAATAAAACCGGGTTCAAATCTTATCTCAATGACAGAAATACCCAGGTAATTGATGTGAGAAGCCTGGGTGAGTATCAATCGGGCCACGTCCCCAAAGCAGAAAATATTGCCGTAGCAGAGCTGGAAGGCAACCTCGATAAAATAAGCAGAGATAAGCAGGTAATTGTTCACTGTAAGAGCGGAGTACGTGCTGCAATGGCTTACTCCATTCTAAGAAATAAAGGATTTAAAAATGTAAAACTATATCCGGGAGATTTGGAAGGGTTAACAGAAACCGCTAGGTAAGGGAAGCTCACTCTGATAATCAGTAACTTGCAGAAATGTGAGTGCTTTTTTGTTTTCGAGCTCGTCACATTTTCGACACAATTTAAAGCTTTGCCTTCCAACAGTCTGAGCCTTTTTCCTTAAGATATTTTTTCAAAGATACATTCGGACCAGCCCGTTCGTCTGGTGAATGAAGTTATCCATAAGTTGAACATTGAGCCTATCATCAGGAAGTACAAGAGAGGGACAAGTCCCAAACCGCATGTCAAAAGCCTAAATCGCCCGATCGTGGTATAAAAAGACCACGGCAACAGAAAGCCAAAAAATAATAAAAGGAGGTGACCTTTTTGGACACCTCCCATTTTTAATATGCGATCAGCGTCTCTATAAGGATAATCCGTATAGCTGCCGCCCGACATCAGTGATCTGCTTTTCAACGGAGATCAGTCCTCCGCCCGACAGGTACCAGATATTTCCGGGTAAAAGAAACACACGGCCGTTTTTGAAAGCGTTCGTTGCCTTAACATCATCGGTCATCAGCGCTTCTTTATCCGGCATGGTGCCTTTGATGCCCGTTTCACGATCAATAATAAACAGGTAGTCAGGATTAATCTGCGTAAGCGGCGGTGATTGCGGACGGGCCTGTCCTTCTGACCGGCCTCTTTCAGGAGCAGGTTCGGGTGTGTAAGCCGGTTGTAAACCTAAAACGTCATAACCGAATGAGAAGCGTGATTTAGGTCCGCTGGGTGCAAACCGGTTGTTCACATGCAGCACAAACAAGGCTTTGCCCTGGTCTGCCTTGCTTTTCTCCCTGACCTTTTCCACCTTTTGGCGTAATGCTGCCAGCTTTTTTTCTGCCGCTTTTTCTTTTCCATGCAGGGAAGCGATCGTATTCACGTTCTTTTCAAACCCGGACCAGAAATCGTTGTTGTCGGCACCGAACAGTATCGTAGGGGCAATGGCACTAAGGGAATCATAAACGCCGCCCAGCCTTCCTCCAATAATAATCAGGTCAGGCTTGAGCTCCGCTATCTTCGCGATATTAGCTCTTGCTACCGATCCTACTCCGGTGTAACCAGGATTATTTGCCGTGAATTGCGGCAGGTAATCCGGTAGTTTGTCCGGACCGCCGATTACCGGGATGCCCAACTCGCTATAGGTTTCCAGGCTGCCGAGATCCAGGATGATTACCCGTTGCGGGTTCTTCATTACCCGGGTTTCCCCTTTTGAATGAACAATATTTTGCTGGGCTACTGCGTCCTCCGGTGAGACGAGAAAAACAGCGGTAATAATAACCGCTGCTTTTAATACAGATTTGTAAATTTTCATAAACGTTTATTTTTTCTCCACAAAAGTGACAGATGGCAAAGAGTCTGCATTTTTGACCAGTAAACCCTTTTGAGCTGCCCCGGTTACAGGATCCAGCACGTAGAACCGCGGATCTTCGGTGGTGGTGGTTACCCCCATGTACACTTTTCCCTGGAATACATACGGCCAGGTGACGCCCAGATCGGGAATTTCACTTTTATCGGGGAGTCCGCTTACCCAGGTAAATTTCTTCTCCGACATGTCCAATACGGCAAACTGGGTAGCGACACCTAAAGCACTGCTGGATGTACCGCTTTCTACCTTCTCATTGTAAAATTCCAGCAGGAAAATATCGTCTTTGGCATGCCATACTTTACGGAAACGGTATCCTCCGGAAGCCGTTTCGATATCCCAATAGTAATTCTGATCGAAGCCGGAAGCCCCTTTCCTGATCACCAATGCCCCGGCTTTTTTTGTTCCCGGATTACTGCCTGAAAACACATAAACATCCCCGTTTTCAGCCGTACCGATCTGCGAGTAACGTGCTGAACGGTAAAAACCACCGGAAACCGTAAGACGGGGATCAGAGTATACTGCATCTACCGTAAGGGTATTGGCATTGACCTTGGCCACCACTACATCATCAATATCCGTATCTTCCCAGAAGTTCAGCCCGCTATAGAAGGAGCCGTTACCGGCATCGGCTATACCGATCATAGCCGCGTTTTTTCCATCGTATCCCGCAAATTTATTGGTAGGAAGGAAAGCATAATCCGGAACACCGGAAGACATAGGTATGCGGTTGGCCGTGGCCAGTGTGGGATCAGAGGATCTGAAACCGCTCATGAGGGTGTACACCACATCCCCTACCGTACCTGCCGTAATGAAGCCGTTTTGTAGCTCAAACTGGGCTCCTATAACATCTGCTTTTCCCTGAGCGTTAATGGTGAAACGCTGCCCGATATGGGCGTTTCCCTGGCCGTACTTCAGGGCTACGAAACCGTCGTATCCGTTGGGGATGAAATTCGAAAAGGTATTAGAAAACTCGTAACCGTTCCCGATAGGCGAGATGGAAGCGTTGGGGTCATCGAGTGATTCCACCGGCAGGAAATAAGTGGCTGTTGTTCCACCGGCAGATGCTACGGCTGCCACCAAAAACTGTCCCTCTACTTTTTCTTCCGGTGGAGCAGGAGTATCCTCTTTACAGGATAGCATGGCGGCGGATGCCGCTAACATAATAAGCCATGACTTCGCTATTCTTCTTTTTCTCATTTTTGTATTATTATTGATTATTTTCTTTTTATGTAGTAATACCGGAACTTAACGGCAAAGCTTCTTCCGGGTTTCTGCAGGCTGAAATTGTCGTACAACAGGGCGTCTTCGATATTACGCACTTCAAAAGTGAGGTTGTACTTTCCGTTCTGCATGATATAGGTCGCCGAGAAGTCGCTATACATCTGCCGAGGGATAAAATCTTTGGTGGCCCGGTCACCGTAAGCAAGGGAATTCCGGTAGATTTTGTCTACAAAATTCAGTGTATAGCTCAGGTTAAGCGTGTTTCCCTTACCAAACAGCTCGTGTACATACCAGGCGGCATCCGCATTCCAGAAGAAATAAGGTAAGTTGGGCATACGGTAATTGTAATTTCCGTTAGACTTGGTTCCGGCCTCATCGGTAAAGCGGGCCTTATCTCTGATGTCGGTATAAGTGAACGTACCTCCCAGGGTGGCTTTATTCTTGTAATATAGCCTGGCTTCCACATCCGTACCCAAACGGGTTACCCGTCCGTGGTTGGTGCGTCGGTAAATAGAATTCCCGTTAACATCGTCACCTACTCTTGCCAACAGGGTCTGGATAAAATTATAAGTGTCGCGGTAATAGCCTGCCCAGTCGGTATACAAACTAAAAGAGGGGTTAAGCTCCTTCTTCAGGGTGAAGCCGATATTGTAGTTATTGGATTCTTCCGGTTTCAGGGCAATGTTTCCTTCCTCCAGTATCTCGTCACCGAATAATTCCCTGTCGTTAGGCAGCCTGTAGGCTTTTTCTGCCGAAGCTTTCAACTGCAGATCAGTGAAAAAATAGCTTGTAGCCACACCATAACCCACTTTCCCGGCCTCTTCCTTGCGGCGGTAGGTATATTCCGTGGAAGTTTCCGGGTTAATACCTGTACCCGGGCCTGAAGCCTTATTCAGGTAATGTTTGGCGAAGAGGTTCGTATGCCATTTTCCTTTATAGGTATAGCGGTACTGGAGGCCGAACGTATTTTTCAGGCTGGTTCGTGTCATGCTGTCGGCAGCGGTGGGAAGGCCGGGGAAGAGCGCATCTGCAATACTTTTCATATCCGGTTTACGGGCATAATGGGTAATCACATTGTTTACGGCTACCGAATGGCTTTCGTTGATGCGGTAACCGATGTTCACCGTTCCCGATTCATTGCTGTTGGAGTACTCACTGAGTCCGAAGCTGGCCTCTCCGTGCGAATTGCTCAGACCCCGGAGATCCTTTATGGGTCGCCGGTCTCCCGACCAACTGTACTTATAGGAACTGGTATCCACGGTACCGGCTTTTTCGTAGTTGTAATTCCCGGTAACTCGAACACTCAGCCCCTCCACGATCAGGTTACGTTTATCGTATACCAATGAGGGGAGTACGGAGCGGCTGTGGGCGGTGCGTTCACCGTAGACAAATTTCATTTCGGCACCGTTCTGTATGTCTCTGTGCACCTGACCCAGGGTCAGGCCCAACAGCAGACGGTCAGCCCATTTTTTACCTACAATACCCACCTTGGCGATTACGGTCTCGTTTCTGTACGTGTCATGAAACCGTTTGAACCAGGTGGAATCCGGTGACCAGGAAGAGCCCGATTGCCAGGGGATGGTTTCTCCGCCGTCAGTGGTGCCGGGTTCTTTTTGAGCGGCAAATATGCGGTAGGTGGTCTTAACCTTGTAGCTGTTATCGGAATAGTTCTGGAAAGCATTTACCTGGAGCGATAATCCGGATTTAAAAGTATGATTCAGGTTGAGGTTGGTTCTGTGGGTATTAAAGGAACCATATGAGTACGATGCATCCACCGTGGTATTGCTGGTACGATTAGTTACGATATTGATGGCTCCGCCCAAAGCATCGGCTCCGAACTCAATGGGTACCACTCCTTTATATACTTCTATACGCTCGGCCATATTGACGGGGATATTGTTCAACTGAAAAGCAGATCCCATCCCCTGCATAGGTACACCGTCAATAAACACACGAATATTACGGCCCGTAAATCCGTTCAGCGTAATACTCATATCCGAACCTACGCCACCGGCTTCCCTGATCCTGACCCCCGATGCCTTGTTCAGCATGTGTGCCAGATCCAGGGTAGAATTATATTGCAACTTTGCATCCAGGGCCACCACATTAAAAGGCGTTTCACGAACCTGGGTAATCTCCGACTTTCCTACCACAGCCACCTCTTTCAGCATCAGGTTTTTGTCGGGAATGATTGAAAAATCCAATCTCCGTTTTTCGCCGGATTTCAGGGATAGAATCTCAGTCACCTTTTCATATCCTACCATAGAGCACACGAGTTTGTACCGGCCGGGTGCCGCCTGAAGGTGATATTGCCCTTTGGCATCGGTCTGGGTGCCGTACGGCGTATTTTCCATGTAAACTGCTGCGCCAATGACAGCTTCTCCGTTTTCATCTTTTACTGTACCGGTGATTCCGGCACTACCGGTTTGCGCTGTAGTAAGCTGTGCGGCTGCGAAGACAAGAAAAATACAGAGTAAAGATTGGATACGATACATTATTTATTTAGACTAATTATAAATTAGTGCAAAATAAATAGAGACACTCCCGGGAAAGTATCGAAATTGGAAGAATAAATACCGGAATGCGAAATTTCGTATTTATTGGGGGAAGACGTGCTGCATCAGGGTATCCCTGTGCAGGGCGGCCTGCTTGGGAGTAATGCCATAATATTTCTTAAAAACCGTAATGAAATGAGAAATGCTTTTATATCCCAGCTCAAGCGCTATCTGGCTGATCGATAAATCGGTGTGCAGGATAAGCCGGGCAGCCTCCTTCATTCTTAGCTCGGAAATGTAATTATTTATAGTTATATTGTACAAGGACCGGAACCCCGTCTTTAAGGTCTGTTCGTTCAGAGAAACCATCTTACCTAATTTTTTGATGGTGATGGGGCGCATAGGATCAGACGAGAGGATACCTCTTGCGTTTTCCAATGCCTCCCAGGTCTTCTGACTCAGGGCCTGTGGCGGTGAAGAGCGCTCGTAGGTTTGTTCGAAATAAAGCAGAAAGAACAATTCCCGGAGCTTGATGTCAAGAAAATGCCTGCGGTATTGCGATACCCGGCCGGGTCCGGCATGGTCAAATATCTGGGAAAGCAGTGCCCGGATAGGGCTGCCGATCACCAGGCCGGTTTCGTCGAGGCTGATATATTGCTCATTTTTGACCTGGTAGTACAGGGCGTACTGGTTACTCCAGGGTTCTTTTTCCAGTATAGAAAGGAAATCCTGCCTGGAAAGTATAATTGCCATATAGTTGATATTCTCTTCGGGCGTCATTTTGAATTCTGCATCCATAAACGGCTGAAAGCTGATTCGCAGAATTCCCGTATTCAACTGGAACGATTCACACTCCGGAGAGTTCCGGACATGAGAGTTCCCTTTAAAGAAGAAAGACAGCAGGATATGTTCGTCATCTATCCGGAAGTTGTCGGTAACCGTTTTTCGGAGATCGAAATTTACATGCAGTATACATAAGTGTTTTGTGCCGAGATTGGTGACGGAAACCGCTCCGAAGGGGCCAAGCTCTACCCTGTATTCATTCTGAACACCGGTATCTCTCCCGGGTAAATCCTGCCCTATTCTGTGACTGATAACTACTTTGTTATTCTCTGAAATAACAGAATGTATTTTCATGCCGCTATCCGGGATAATTTACGCATACTTGTCTGCGCAACGACACAAATATAATTAATATTTAGTCTAAATAAGAATAAAAAGGAAAACAGGGCAGGAGCGAGGTTACAGGTGCTTCAGTCTATCGGATTTTACCAGCCATAGATTGAGCAGAAATAACTGCCCCCTCCATATAACCCGAATACTGAATTGAAGTCTCCGTCGCGGCAAAGAATAGTTTGCCGTTCATATAGCTTTTCTGTAGTAAAGGATGTCCGTTGTTTTGGTGGGGGCGTTGGATCACCTGACTACCAGACGATATAAATTCATCCGTCCAAACCTTGTCAAAGTATGCTGTAGGTTTTAGTACTTGTTCGCCAAGCAGATCTTTTAATTGACCTAATACAAATTCCTTTCTGACTTCAGGCGTGTATGAAGCCGCAGCAGGATTGAGGAAACCTGTAAATCCAAATTTGTTTTCTTCAAAATTGGTGTGGTCATACATTTCCATAATAATGCCTGCGTGACTGTACAGCATTCCCGAATAACCCTGGTTTCTCCAGAAGGGTTGATCATATTCCAATGTGAATTTTACAGATCCCGCCATCCACGTTTGCACGGAAGGCAGCAGGGTATTTAGCACCTCTGGCAGCGGGGGAGAAAATGTAATATTATCGGATACTAACTGCGGTGGGATGCACACGATAACCCAATCGGTCTCCAATGTTTTGCCCTCGTCAGTTCTAAGCAGGATACCTTTTTCGGTTTCGTTTATTGCTGTAACTTTTGTGTTCAGCAAAATAGCCTCATCAGGGAGTTTTGCTTGCAGTGTATCAATCAGCATTTGCGTTCCGCCTGCCAATCGGTAGGATGGGTTTTCCGCCTGGGGAACAAAGAACTTTTGGGGAGGTTCAAACGATTTTGTCTGAAACAGCGAAGTGCCTTTGGAAAACTGGGGGTATTTCTTCAATCCCAATTCTTCAATTAGAGAAAGTAAATTGGGATGCATATCAGAGAACCAGGTTGCACCCAGTTCCAAAGGGGTCCCCAAAGTTCCTCTTACAGTCTGTATTCTTCCGCCCGGTCTTGCCGAGGCTTCCAGGATAGTGGCACTAATATTTCTTTTTGACAGCAGGTAAGCCAAAGTCAATCCACTCAATCCGCCGCCTATGATAATGATGCGATTCTTATCACTCATGTAATGATGCTGAAATTAATTTTAGAACCTGCGAATTTCCTGTTTTACAGCTTTGCCCGTAGTGTACAAATCGGAAAAATTGTGGTACTTATAAGCAATGTAAACCAACAAGGCTTCCAACGTTAATTCCTATACTGCTATTTTTGTAAATTAGCTGACGGGTAAAGTATGAATATGGCAAGGGAAAAGACGAATATAATACATGAATATCACCTGAACAGGCACAAGCCTGACAGACCACAGTTTGCCCTCCACGATTTAAACGAATATCTCAAAACTAATCAGTGCCAGGCCATCAAACCGCACATCCACAGCTTTTATCAGGTGATATGGTTTAAAAAAGGACCAGGGAAACACTCCGTAGATTTTAAAATATATGATGTTTTTGACAATGCGATTTTTTTCGTGGCCCCTAATCAGGTTCATTACTTTGACGGGAATACTGATTATCAGGGAATACTTCTGCATTTCAACGAGCTTTTCCTGGCTCAGGATCAGAGTCCCTTAGATTTTTTTCTTAATAGTAATTTGTTCAACAATCCCTATCAGCAGCCCTCTTGTTGCATAGGTTCGGGCATTGACGAAATTTTGGATCAATACGTTTTACAGATAAAACAAGAATTGGAAAATGAAGAGATATTTGGAAAGGAATTGATATTGGGGAACTATCTCAAATCATTCCTTATCCAGATACAGCGCGGGAAAAACCTAACTGAGCACGCAGTCGACGCTTTGTCACCTGTATTTGATGAGAAAAGGATGCAGCTCGTGAAGTTTATCAACCTGATAGATGAAAATTACAAAAAGGGTTACAGCGTAGCCGAATATGCCCGATTGCTGCATATGTCATCCAGAAGTTTGTCGGACCTTACGCAACAGCTTAACAAAACCCCATCCCAGATGATACAGGAGCGGATTATATTGGAAGCGCAGCGTTTGCTACTGTATTCACATCTCAATATCAATCAGGTGGGATATCGCCTGGGCTTTGACGATGCTTCTTATTTTGTGAAGTATTTTAAAAAATATACGGGCGTTTCTCCGTCAGAGTTTAAGAAGTCTGTTTCCTGAAAGATACTCCTGATGTAAGAATTTACACGGTAGCTTAATAAGCTATCAAGGCAACCCCGTCATCGGCTTATCCGATGGTAAAAGCTGGTCTGCACAGCCTCACACAACATCTGGCAATGGAGCTGGCAGATAGTAAATAAGGGTAAACGCTGTATCTCCGGCTGTTGTGGTAACACCGATAGATGGAGCATTCATCGAAAAGGACAAAATCAAGGGAATTTTACAAGGCTTTAACGGTTTCCATCCCCTAGGTAGGGTAGGTAAAGAAGCGCCTCAGCAAAGTTGAATATCCGTAGCTTGTTAAGATTCCGGCAGGCTCCGAATTCAACCCGACGGCATATTGTACTATTGAGAAAAATAACGGTACTTATCGGCAAGAGGGCTCTGTTTCGCAGTTTTTTTTGTTAAAAAGTCGTTAATACAATTTTGATACTTGACCGCTTACTTAAACAAAATTAATTTAGCAATCTGATGAACAAGGCAATACCAAATATTACAAACAACTTTCAGCGATGCTTATTTGTACTCGCTATAGTATTTTTGGTGCTATTTTCCTCTTGTTCCATTAAGGCAAGTGTCAAAACTCTTGCCGGCATTCCTACAAAAGCTCAACAGGGCTTATCTAAAATCAACCATAACTTATCTGTAAGTTCTGTTGAAAGATGTACCGTAGTTTCGGCATCGGATACACTGGTGGTTCAAAAGAGTTCTTCCTATGCGAACGACTTACTGCCCGTTGTCCTGTTTACGGCTACCTTTTTGTTCTTATTCAGCTTTCACCCGGTAACTACAGAAAGCAAACACCCCATTTATAGCGGTAGCTCAAAAATCCGTAGCTCTATTCCTATCTTCCTGGAATATCGGAAACTTATCCTTCATTTTTCCCACTAATTCTTTTCCTTATCAGCCAGAAAGCCTGGTAGATAAGACTTCTGTTGTTTCCGGTTTAAAATAATCATTCAGGTCGTTTTGTGACCTTTCCAAATTGTATAGTAATATGATTAAACATATTAGGACAACTACAATATTGTGGGTTGCCGTTATTATAACATTTCCGCTATATGCACAGCAACAACAAGAGAATACTTTGGGCAGTCTATGGATCAAAGTCGAGGAAAACTATGTGGGTATCAGTGTAAAAACGGCCTCCGTTGAAGCCGCTAAACTCAACGAGAGGGTGGTAAAAAGTAATATGCTGCCACAGATAAAAGCACAGGCACAGAATACCTACGGAACTTACGAGGGAAGTGCGGGGGCATTCTTTCCGCAGGCAGGTTTCTTTAATGTGAGCGGTTCGTCCGCAGGATTGGACGGCAGTTCTACGGCAGCCAATACGTTTGGCTCTGCCATTGCCGAATTTGAGCTTTTTTCTTTCGGAAAATTCCGCAAGCAGAACGAAGCTGCGAGAGCTTTGTACAACAAATCTGTAAGCGAGAAAGAGGCGTATTTACTCCACCTGAAAAAGATATTGTCCGGGCGGTACATTGTTCTTTTATATAACGATGCCAAACTGAATTGGACGGAGAAAAATGCCGAACGCCTGAACGACATTCGCAAGATTACTTCGGGATTGTCTGCATCAGGACTGCGACCTGCGGCAGACAGCTTGCTTGCCTCATCGTCGTATGTTCAGGCAATGGGAGAATACGATAAATGGAGCGGTTTCAAAAACGCTTCCCTTATCAAACTATTGGAACTGTACGGCGACGAAACAGTTGATTATACAACTTCTGTGAAGCGGTTCAGCAACCCGTCAGCAATGAATTTGAACGGCGAAAGCACCATAAATCCCTCGCACCCCATATTAGATGAGTTGGATAAGCAATCCGAATATCTTGCATTGAGCGGTCAGGCACAAAAGAGGGCTTCTTTTCCGTCTATCCGTATTTTGGGTGGTTATGCACACCGTGGAACAGGTATCAGCCCGAACGGAACGGTATCGGGTGCTTGGAAAGACGGCTTTAGCAACACCACTAATAACTTTTTAGCAGGTATCGGTATTACTTGGAATATCACAAGCCTGCATACCAACCGTATGAAAGGCGACCAGCTTTTTAAACACGCCGAAAGCACCGGGTTACTCCAAACGCAGTATCAGCAGGCAATGCAGGCAGATTTGTCCGCTTTGCAGACGAAAATCATGCAGCAATACGCACAGCTCCAAAAGACAAGACTTGCCGTAAAGCAGTCGCAGGACGCTTACGAAATGTACCTGGCAAGGTATAAAAGCGGTCTTATTGCATTGAGCGAACTGTTGCAGATAAGAACCTGGTTAGAGCAAGCCGAAAACGCTCACATCGAGGCTTCCCGTGATTATTGGCTACTCCTTGCTTATGAGGCGGAGCTTACCGCCGATTTCGATTTTTTGTTTAACAACCTTTAATTAATCGTAGATGAACATGATAAGATTTGCGTTAAGGAAGCCGGTTGCGATTATGGTTGTCGTGCTGTCAATAGCATTCTTTTCCTATAACACGGTAAGAAAGATAAACGTAGATATATTCCCGGAGGTGGAATTGCCTGCCATATATATTGCTATGCCCTACGGGGGATTATCCCCTGCCTATATGGACGGGTTTATGGCCAACGAATTTCAAAAAGTGCTGTTGTTTGTCAGTGGCGTAAAGAACATTGATTTTAAAAGTGTACAGGGATTGACCCTGATGAAGCTTACTTTTTACCAGGGAACAGACATGGCACAAGCTGCCGGAGAGGTTTCTACTTTCACCAGCCGGGCCATGGGGTTCCTCCCGCCCGGAGCGGTTCCGCCCATGGTCGTCCGCTTTGATGGCAGCTCACTTCCGGTAGGACAGTTGGTTTTTGAAAGTGAGCAGCGTTCGGTCAATGAATTGCAGACACTCGCCATTACACGGATAAGACCGATGTTTACGGAAATTTCGGGGATTACCTCGCCAGCACCTTTTGGGGGAAATATCCGTTCAATCGTGGTCAATATCAACCCCGAAGCAATGCAGGCAAACGGATTAAGCCCCGAAGAAATTACGGCTGCCATTGCTAGGAACAGTCTTCCGTCGCCAGCCGGAAATATCCGCATAGGCGACGAAAACTTAATGGCTCCGGTTAATTCCATTGCCAAGAACCCCGAAGAATTTTTAAACACGCCCGTAAAAACAAACGACAACCGTACCATCTATGTCCGTGATGTGGCAAGCGTATTGGACGGAGCAGACCAAACCGTAGGTTATGCCATTGTCAATGGCAAAAGGTCGGTTTATTTGCCGATTATCAAAAAGGCAGACGCCTCAACATTAGACGCCGTAGAAAACTTAAAGGCTTCTATTCCAATGCTGAAAAACCAACTGCCCGAAGATGTGGACGTTCGGTATGAATTTGACCAATCTACCTATATCGAAAAGGCACTTTCAACGCTTATTCACGAGGGAATTTTGGGAGCGGTTTTCACGGGATTGATGATATTGCTCTTTTTGGGCGATAAACGGGGAGCTTTGATTGTGGTATTGACTATCCCGATTGCTATTCTTTCAGCCGTTACGGTATTGCACCTTTTCGGGCAGACCATAAATATAATGACGTTGAGCGGTCTTGCCCTGTCAATCGGTATTCTCGTCGATGAAGCCACCGTAACGATAGAGAACATACACCAGCATTTTGAAATGGGTAAACCCAAACAAAGAGCCATTTTGGATGCTTTGCTCGAAATCTCTATCCCCAAATTGCTGATTTTGCTTTGTATTCTTGCCGTACTGACACCTGCCTTTATTATGACGGGTATTCCAAAGGATATGTTTATGCCTTTGTCTATGGCGGTAGCTTTTGCAATGATTGCATCATTTTTGGCATCGCAGACCTTTGTGCCGATTTTGGCAAATTGGTTGATGAAAAACAAGCACAGCAAGGAGGAAAAGACCCCAAGAAAACGGGCTTTCTTTGAAAGGTTCCGGGTAAATTATTCTTACCGTATGCGTAAATGGTCAACCCAAGCCATACCGCTTTTTGCAGTATATGTTTTGGTTGCAGGATGTATTACGGCTGTGCTGTTGAACGTGGTCGGAACAGACGTAATGCCTGTTTCCAATAACGGAGATTTTCAGCTACGCATACAAGCTCCGCAGGGGAGCAGGCTCGAAAAGACCGAGAAAATCGTCAGTGAAATTACCGACGAAATCCGCGAGATTATTCCCGAAAACGGTATCAACCTGACTTCCGCATTTGTGGGAATGCATTCGGCAGGAACACCTATCAACCCGATTTTCCTTTTTACGAGTGCTTCACACGAGGCTGTTTTGCAGGTTTCCGTCAATCAGAAAGTGTACAAAGGTTCCATAGAAGATCTGAAAGAGGAAATAAGGGAAAGGATTAAGGAAACACACCCCGAAGTCGCTTTCAACTTTGAACCAATGGAACTGACCGAGAAGATTATGGGGCAAGGTGCAATGACCCCGATTGAGGTTAAAGTGGGCGCAAGACAAGTTAAAGGTGCTTTTGCACATGCATCCAGGATTGAAGAAAATTTAAAGAAAGTACCGTATCTGCGCGATGTCCGCATAGCGGAAGCAGTCGCTTATCCTACATTGGAAATCGACGTAAACCGTGACCTTGCAGGACAGTTCGGACTGACAATGCAGGACGTAACCCGAAGCCTTGTAACGGCTACTTCTTCCACCCGGTACACGGATAAAAATCTCTGGATTGACCCTAATTCGGGATTGGTATTCCAAACGCAGGTACAGATACCCGAGGCTACTATGCAAACGGAGCAAATGCTCCGGTCAATTCCATTGAAGAAAGGTAGTCTTCGCCCTGTATTGGAAGATGTGGCGACCGTTCGCAAGGTTACTTCCCCTGCACAGGTAAACCGTAAAGGCCCGAATCGTTACGTTACCGTTGTAGCCAACGTCTATGGTAAAGATTTAGGAACGGCTTCCCGAGCCGTAAAGCAAGCCATTAAAGAAGCGGGCGAACCGCCTCGCGGAACAAACGTTTGGACCGAGGGAACATTGCAGTTATTAGACGATACACTAGACAGCCTTCTGGCAGGCTTGGGTGTAGCCATTATCGTAATCTTCCTGATGCTTTCAGCCTATTATCAATCGTTTAAAGTGCCGTTGGTTATTCTTTCCGTATTACCTGCCGTGATTGCAGGCAGTCTGATTCTGCTTTACCTTACGGGCAGTACGCTTAACCTCCAGTCGTATATGGGCATTATCATGTCATTGGGGGTATCGGTTTCCAATGCCGTACTATTGGTCAATCAGGCAGAATATTATCGTAAAAAACTGGCATTGAAACCAGCTAACTCGGCAAGGCTTGCCGCTTCATCCCGGTTAAGACCCGTATTGATGACTGCTGCGGCGATGTTTGCAGGAATGTTGCCCATGGCCATAGGAATAGGCGACGGAGCCGAACAGGTCGCTCCATTGGGCAGAGCAGTTATCGGCGGGCTTGTGGCTTCCACCGTTACCATTCTGCTACTGGTTCCGCATTTCTTTTCTTCCCTGATGTCGCGGACTGCCATTATCAGCCCGTCGTTAGACCCTGATGATAATGAAAGCAGATATTATGCAGAGCAATCCGAAAAGCAAATGATATAATAAACTTTAAAATAAGAATTACAATGTATAAGAATATTTCAATCAGTAAGATATCAGTGAAAATATTAACCATAACGCTTGTATCGGTGTTTTCGGCTTGTTCAAAAAAGGAACAGGAGAAAGAGAAGGCACTTGTGAAGCAGGTGAAATCCGTAAATTATCCGACTGCCCGTGTGCAGCTCATCCATCCCGAATACAAAATATCTGTTCCGGCAGAACTAAAACCTTACGAGCAGGTAGCAGTCTATGCAAAAGTCAGCGGATTTGTGGAAAGGTTATATGTAGAAAGAGGTGACCGGGTCCGAAAAGGACAGCTTCTGGCTGTATTGGAAGCTCCGGAAATGCAGCAGCAATACCTTTCGAGCAAATCATCACAGCAAAAGGTTTATAACGATTATCTATATGCCAGACAGGCGTATGACCGGTTGGTTGACGCTTCCCAAACGGTAGGGGCAGTAGCAGATATTGAGTTGGAGAGAGCTAAAAGTGCTATGGAAAGTGCCCAGGCAACCTATGATGCTTCTAAAGCAGGCACAGCACATTCGGCACAGCTTCAACAATACCTCCGTATCACGGCTCCGTTTGACGGGGTGATCACCCAAAGGAATGTTTCTGTCGGAGCATTGGCAGGAACCGGTAGCAACACTCCTCTATTCTATATGGCGCAGGGTAATAAGCTACGCCTGACCGTATCGTTGCCCGAAAAGCATGCCGCATCCGTTCATAGTGGTATGCCCGCTACGTTTACCATAAGCTCACAGCCAGGCAAGACGTTTGATGCCAGACTTTCCCGTACATCAGGTTTGCTCGATCAGCAAGACCGTTCCCTTACTTTGGAGTTTGACGTTAATAATGCTTCAGGCGAATTGCAGGGAGGCGACTATGCACAGGTTAACTTGAAGTTACAGCGTAAAAATCCTACGTATTGGGTACATAGTAAGTCTGTCTTAAATGCCCAATCAGGAACTTTCGTACTCACGTTAAATGACGATCAGATAAAACGCATTGCTGTAAATGAGGGTATTCGTTTAGATACGCTGACAGAAGTTTTCGGACATCTTTCCCCCGAAGATAACATCATTCTGAAGCCGTCGGAAGAAATCAAAGAGGGAAAAATCAAATAACAAAATACCGGAACTATGAAAGCAATATTGAATAACAGGGTAATTTTCACCTGTATTTTGGTCGCCATGAGTGGATTCTGTTTTGCATCCTGTAATAACAGCGCAGAAAGTGAAAAAATGACCCAATCGGCATAATATCTAATGGTAAAGGAAGCGGGATTAGGGTATCAATCTGCGGGAGGTTTTGGGATAGGTGCACGTTATATGGCAGGGATTTCCAAAGTTGGTAATTTTGATGCTCATAATATAAATCCTGACTTTAAGAACAGTTTGCTCCAGGTCAGCTTATTTTATGCGATTCCTTTTGCAAAATAGTAATCCGGTGTCAACGGTTTATGAACTACATAAACCGTTGATACTTTTATTTGATAACAGCCGGGAGGGTTAGAATCCTGTTTCTGTATGAGACGACAGAAATGATATTACCACTTCGGACAATCACATCGGCGGGAAAAACCTTACATTTGTCCGAAAATATTCAGTATAAATGAGAAGGAAGATTAAGTATTACAGGCTGATCTGGCTCAAATACGATTTACCTGCCGGACTTTCTGTTTTTCTTGTTGCGCTTCCTCTTTGTTTAGGAATTGCATTGGCTTCGGGAGCACCTCTCTACTCAGGACTTTTATCGGGGATTATCGGTGGACTGGTAGTTTCTCTTATCAGTGGTTCACATCTGGGAGTTTCCGGACCCGCTGCCGGTTTGACAACTTTGGTAGCTGCTTCCATCATTTCACTTGGCGACTTCAAAATTTTTTTGCTTGCCGTAATGGTAGCAGGGTTATTTCAGTTAATTCTGGGGTTGCTCAAGCTGGGTGTAATTGCCAATTATTTCCCTTCGTCCGTTATCAAAGGAATGCTGGCCGCCATTGGAATTATTCTTATATCAAAACAAATTCCGATAGCAGTGGGATACGACCAACCCGACTTTTGGACAAGTGGTTTTATCAAACTGTTTTCTGCAGAAAGTCTTTCAGGTAACTTTGAAAACTTTAAGCAATACACAACGAGAGGAGCGGTTTTAATCACAGCTATATCTTTACTGGTCTTTATTTTACTTCGCCAGCCTTTTGCAAAAAAACTGAAAGTAATCCCGGCGCCTTTGGTGGTAGTCGTCATCGGTATTATAGCAAATTATTTCTTCAGCTATATAACTTCTGACTTTTCTTTGAGGGAGACTCAACTAGTTAGTATACCTGACAATGTCTTTGCTGACATTTCTTTTCCTGATTTTTCAAAACTTTTCTCGAATATAGAAATCTGGAAAGACGGACTTAGCATCGGACTGCTTGCTACACTGGAAACTTTACTGTGTGTAGAGGCGGTAGATAAATTAGATAAGAGAAACCGAATTACCCCTATAAATCGTGAACTTGTGGCGCAGGGTATCGGTAATATGACTTGCGGGCTTTTAGGGGCAATTCCGCTGACAGCGGTGGTAGTAAGGGGGGCGGCTAATGCAGACGCCGGAGGAAGAACTAAACTTGCCGCTTTCACACACGGGCTTTTTTTACTGCTTGCCGTTTTATTGGTGCCGGCCCTGCTCAATAAAATTCCTTATGCTTCACTGGCAGCAATACTTCTCATCACGGGTTACAACCTGACAAGGCCGAAACTTTATAAAAATGTCTGGAAATCAGGCAGGAAACAATTTATTCCATTTGCAATTACCATCATTATAATTCTTTTAACGGACTTGCTTATAGGTGTAAGCATCGGACTTTTAATTTCTACTTACTTTATTATTCAGAATAATTTCAAAGCAGAGTATAAAATTACGAAAGCCCGACAGGATGGGGTGGAAACTTACTTAATCAAACTTAACAGCAATGTTACGTTTCTTAATAAAGTGAAGCTGCGGAAAACACTGGATCAAATACCGAAACACAGTTTGCTGACGATTGATGGCAGTGAATGCAACTTTATAGACTATGATATTCTGGAGATAATCAGTGAATTTGATAATAAGGCCCGCGACAGAAATATTGATCTGCGACTAAAAGGAATCAAAAAGGTAGATGTAACTGCGGTACATTAATGGCAGAAGAAGATGATACCAGGGTTTGGCCGAGTGTATGTAGGGTAAAATATTGAATCAAGTCAAAAAGTTATGGTGGGTTCAGGTTCTGAATACTATTTAATATACTTAATCTATATATTTAGTATAGTTATAAAAATACTTCTATATTTGTGCAAGTAATCCGGTCTTCAAATAATCATTAATAAAACCAGCTATGACCGAACAAATTCGAACCGCATTAAGTGATGCCGCGGCGCGCCAGCTTGCCGTAGCTACGCGGAGTGTCGCACAATCAGAAAGCATTTCACCCCGATGGTTAACCCGCCTTCTGAACTGGGTGCCAGTGGAATCCGGCGTTTTCAGGTTAAACAAAGTAGTAGGAAAAGTGCAGAACGAGTACGGTATCGCGGTGAGAGCCGGCCACCCCCCAGACCATCCTGCAATTGCTGCAGGACATCAAACAATTTATAAAAACAGAAACTATGGCATTACCTGAAGAAATTTACAACCGTTTGGGGAATACCTATTCCGAAGGGTTATTTCCTATAATAGAAGTAGAGTTAAACGGAAACATCTCCTTTGAGCGGCTGATAGATGCCATTTATTCCCAGCTTAAAATACCGTATCGGCTGTTAAAGGCCGATATTGAGTTCTTGGGAAATGGTAATTTCGGGAAACTGCTGCTTGAGCTCAGGGCTGACAAAGAAAATACCGATAAGGCTATCCAGTATCTTAACCGGAAAAACATCAAAAACGCTGTTAAAGGATATGCCTGATTCCATCATTCTGCTCCTGTTAAAAGGATTAGGGGAAACTGTTTTTATGACTTTTGCCTCAGGCTTCAATTTTGCTGCCCGGGCTGGGTTGGATCCTGAAAATACGGCACAGTGAAGGGATGGTAAGCCTTATTTCAGCGGTTTAAATCTTTTAAATATATGCGCATGTCAACGAGAACCTTTCTTTGGATCCTGTTTTTTCCCTACATTCTGCCTGCACAAAAGCCAGCGGAGCGTTTTAAAGGGCAAGACCCCATAAAACCCGTTAATACCCAATCAAAGCCCGTCACAAATCAGTGGAAAGGTTGTTACGAACTGGGAAATATTTACATATCCAATGAATTTGACGGGGCCCGGGTTAGTTTAGCCAAACTTGAAAATGATACCCTGATAAAGATAACGGTAGCTCCCGAAAACCAACCTGTTAATTCCAGCCCCTGGTATGCATTTAAAATCTGGTCAACTGAAGAAAGTCAGGTATCCATAAAGCTGGTTTATCCGGAGAAGGTGAGGCACCGCTATAATCCTAAGGTAAGTAAAGATGATTATACATGGGAGGAAAAGACGGGGAATAGCATCAATAATGAGTTTACGTTCCGCCTGGCTGTTTCGCCGGCTCCCCTTACCGTAGCCGCGCAACCGGTAGTGGGAAGTGGTGATGTGAACCAATGGATTAGCTCCTTAAAAGGGAGCCGGGCCGGTTCTGCAGGAAGGTCTGCCCTGGGGAAGTCTATTCCTGTGGTGGAAATAGGGAATCCCGGAAGCCCGCATAAAATTGTGGTGCTGGGAAGGCAGCATCCGCCTGAAATTACAGGCCACCTGGCTCTTACGCATTTTGTGGAGGTACTAAATGCGGCCCCGGAAGCGAAAGAACGTTTTCATATCCTGGTCTTCCCGCTGGTAAACCCCGATGGAGCAGACAATGGCCACTGGCGCCATAATCACGGAGGGGTAGATCTGAACCGGGATTGGGCCGATTTTAACCAGCCTGAAACCCGGGCTATTCGCGATTACCTG